>FUWD013230628.1_pt1 | contig 22402 bp, 21 predicted proteins | sample 1063281 | NCBI WGS metagenome assembly FUWD01 (sample SAMEA79048168, study PRJEB19326) | metagenome | biome: marine | reverse complement strand
TCGTTTTACGATACTTTATTACCTATCCAACTTTTTATACTTTTTACTTTTAAACTTTTTTACTGAACAAGTTCTTGCTTAATCCAATCATACCCTTTTGCTTCTAATTCTAAAGCCAAAGAAGCATCACCTGTTTTTACGATTTTTCCGTCGTATAAAACGTGTACAAAATCAGGAACTATATATTCTAATAAACGTTGATAATGGGTTATTACAATAACCGCATTGTCTTTAGACTTTAACTTGTTTACACCGTTTGCCACAATTCTTAAAGCATCAATATCTAAACCAGAATCAGTTTCATCTAAGATGGCTAATTTTGGCTCTAACATTGCCATTTGAAAAATTTCGTTACGTTTTTTCTCTCCTCCAGAAAACCCCTCGTTTAAAGAACGAGATAAAAATTTACGGTCTATTTCTAATAATTCTGATTTTTCACGAATCATTTTTAACATGTCTTTTGCAGGCATGTCTTCTAAACCTTTTGCTTTACGAGTTTCGTTGATAGCGGTTTTTATAAAGTTAGTTACAGAAACCCCAGGAATTTCTACAGGATACTGAAATGATAAAAACACACCATTATGCGCTCTTTCTTCAGGTGCTAACTCACTAATGTCCTCACCATTTAATTCAATTATTCCGTCAGTAACTTCATACTCATCTTTACCTGCGACAATGTTTGCTAATGTGCTTTTTCCTGCTCCATTTGGCCCCATTATTGCATGTACTTCGCCTGCTTTAACTTCTAAATTCAATCCTTTTAAAATCGACTTATCTTCTATTGAAGCGTGTAAATTGTTAATTTTTAACATGATATAAATATCTTATTTTTTTAATAATTTTTGTAATTTTCAAGTGTTTCCAAAGTAATTATAGAACGCTCTATTTAACCGACTGAACCCTCTAAACTAATTTCCAATAATTTTTGAGCCTCTACAGCAAATTCCATTGGTAATTTATTTAAAACCTCTTTACTAAAACCGTTTACGATTAGTGCGATTGCTTTTTCAGTATCAATTCCACGTTGATTACAGTAAAATAATTGCTCTTCACCAATTTTACTCGTAGTTGCTTCATGTTCTACTTGTGCTGATTTATTTTTAACTTCTATGTATGGAAACGTATGTGCTCCACAATCATTTCCCATTAATAAAGAATCACACTGTGAAAAATTACGAGCATTTTCTGCTCTCGCATTTATTTGGACCAAACCTCTATATGAATTTTGAGATTTACCTGCAGATATTCCTTTAGAAATAATAGTAGATTTGGTGTTTTTCCCCAAATGAATCATTTTTGTTCCTGTATCTGCCTGCTGATGATTATTTGTTACTGCAATCGAGTAAAATTCACCAATAGAATTGTTTCCTTTTAAAATACAACTTGGGTATTTCCAAGTTATTGCAGAGCCTGTTTCTACTTGAGTCCAAGAAATTTTTGCATTCGTTTCACACAAACCACGTTTGGTTACAAAATTATAAACCCCACCTTTTCCTTCTTTGTTTCCAGGATACCAATTTTGCACCGTAGAATATTTAATTTCTGCATCATCCATTGCGATAAGTTCTACAACTGCCGCATGTAACTGATTTTCATCTCTACTTGGCGCTGTACAGCCCTCTAAATAAGAAACATAGCTGTCTTTATCTGCGACAACAAGTGTTCTTTCAAACTGTCCTGTTCCACCTTCATTAATTCTAAAATAGGTAGATAATTCCATCGGACAACGAACGCCTTTAGGTATATAACAGAAAGAACCATCAGAAAAAACCGCTGAATTTAATGCAGCATAGAAATTATCAGTTGTTGGCACAACCGTTCCTAGATATTTTCGAACTAATTCTGGATGTTCTTGGATTGCTTCAGAAATTGGCATAAAGATAATACCCTTTTCACCTAACGTTTTCTTAAAAGTAGTTGCTACAGAAACAGAATCTATTACAATATCAACAGCAACATTAGCTAGCTTTTTTTGTTCATCTACAGAAATCCCTAAACGCTTAAACGTATCTAGTAATTCCGGATCTACTTCATCCAAGGAATTTAATTTTGGTTTTGCTTTTGGTGCTGAGTAATAGGCGATATCTTGAAATTTTGGCTTTGTGTAATTCACATTTGCCCATTCTGGCTCGTCCATTTTTTCCCAAACACGATACGCTTCTAAACGCCAATTAGTCATCCATTCTGGCTCGTTTTTCTTTTAGAAATTGCACGAACTACATCTTCACTTAAACCTTTCGCAAAAGTTTCACTTTCTATATCTGTATAAAAAACCATATTCATATTCTTTGGTTTTTAATTCTTGTTCTAAATCGTCTTCTGTGTATTTACTCATGTTTTTCATTTTTTTCTCCTTCTCTTTTGGGAAGATTAGGATTAATTTTTTAGAGTGAAAATGATTCCCCACAACCACAAGTTCTATTTGCGTTTGGGTTGTTAAATACAAATCCCTTTCCGTTTAAACCTCCAGAATATTCTAAGGTGGTGCCAACTAAATATAAAAAACTCTTTTTGTCAACAATAATTTTTACATTATTTTCTTCAAAAAGCTTGTCGTTTTCTGCTTGTTTATTATCAAAAGTTAAATCGTAAGATAAACCCGAACAACCACCACTTTTTACTCCAACTCTCACAAAATCTGTTATTGCGTCAAAGCCGTCATCAGTCATTAATTCGATGACCTTTTTCTTTGCCGTATCTGATACTTTTATCATAATTTTTTAATCTAAATTTAATCTAAATAGTATGCAAATATACAATATAAGTAGGATAATAGTACAAAGTTATATTATCAAATGTGATGAAGCAATTGGTTTTATCGATTACTTTTGAAAGTTTTGATTATTGATGAAATCGAAATCAGAAAGGGATAATAAAAAGGCCTTCAAATCTGCTTTTTCTTGGGTTGATAAATCAACCCCTCCTTGATTTACTTTCTTCATTAAAGGATCTATGGTAGATGAGGGCTGTAAGCCTTCTGAATAATGATTAATAACTTCTTCTAGCGTTGCAAATCGACCATCATGCATGTAAGGTGCTGTAAATGCTAAGTTTCTTATTGATGGAGATTTAAATTTACCGTTATCTGAAGGGTCTCCAGTTACTGCACCTAAACCAATATCTACAAAAGTAGCGTCTAAGCCATTGTTATGAAATTTGTTATCCGACCAAATTGGGTTATTGTTACTTCCGTGACAATGAAAACAATCGCCTTTTGCCTCATCCATAAAAACGTTAAACCCATTTTCTTCTTCAGGGGTTAAAATTGTTTCTCCTTTTAAATATTGATCAAATTTCGAATTACCAGAAATAAGTGTTCTTTCAAATTGAGCAATTGCCTTCGTGACCAATGTAGAGTCTATTTTTGAGGTTCCAAATGCTTGTATAAACAAGGTTGGGTATTCTGAATGCTGCCGTAATTTTTCGGCAATAATAGTCCAGTTTGCATGCATTTCTACTGGATTCGTTATAGGCTCAAGTGCTTGATTCTCTAAACTGAATTCTTTTCCATCCCAAGCAAAGCGTTCATCAAAGTTCCAGGCTAAGTTAAATAAAGGCATTGCATTTCTTGTTCCTAAAAAGCCATCAATTCCGTCACTAAATTGTTGATTGTCTGTAAATGCTTTTTGAGGATTATGGCAACTAGCACAAGATTGTGTTTCATCACCTGATAGTATTTTATCAAAAAATAATTTTTTTCCTAAAGCAACTCCTTCTTCTGTTAAAGGGTTGTTTGCTGGTATTACTGGGGCAATTAACTTGTTTGCAAAAAGTGTTGGAATTTCTAAATTGTATGGAATTGGCGTATAAATATCTTCTTCTTTGGACGTGCAGTTCGTTAGAAGAAAAAAGAAAAAAAAGAAAAAAAACGTATTTTTCATGTTACTCTATTTGTCATTTAAAGGGGTGAGATATCTTTCTTTAAAGGGTATATTTATTTAGTCATACTTCTTTTGGAAGGACGTTTTTAATTTATTTCACCTAATGAAAAAACGGATGTACCATTTGCACTCATCATTTTTTGGGCTTCAAAATTAGGCATCAAAACTGAATTTAGTTCATTTAAATTCCAAGTATTTGGATTTTTAAACCATTCCGCAATGTTCATTTTAATTTCAATTGATGTATCGTCCTTGATTTCTATAATACCTAAATGAACTTCAAAAGAAGTGTCTTGAAATATTAAATTAGTAGAATCTGTTTTGTTTACAGCTCTTATTGTATGATAGTTGAAGTTTGCATCCTGATTGCTATTGTTTTTGTATTTGCCGTCGAATTGCATGTAATGATAACCACCACCTAACATTGCTGGAACATTAAAAGAAACTGAATTCAAATCTTGATAAATTCCGTCCGTATTATCTAAATCTGCAAAACCAAATGTAAATTTCAAGAAAGTTGAACCTTGAGGAATTTGTTCTAAAATGATCTCTGAACCGAAACTTTCTTCACTATTTATTAAATGATAGTCTTTGATTGTATTTCCAATTGAAATATTAGAAAGTAAATATCTTAAACGGTTTATACTGATAGATTCTCCATTTTGAGTTGTAAACTTAAAGTCATTGAAATCTGCTGAAGTTAAGGGAACTCCATCCCAATTTTGGGTAAATTTTAGTGTGACATTTACAGGTTCAAAATTTACACAGCAGTCTTTTTCATCAATACAGGACAAGAATGAGATTATGATGCACAATAAACCAATTATTTTCTTCATTTTTTTACTTTATTTTGATGATTAACCCATCTGAAAAGCCTTTGTTTTCTGAAACATCTCCATCGGTACTATTGCTTTCGCCAACGGCTATAATTGTTTTATTATTGAGTTCTACTGCATCATATAAAAAATCGATTTCTGAACCACCAACTATTTCTTGCCAGTCTATTTCTCCAGATGAATTTACTTTAAGAATCCAAGCATCATTTTGACCTTGGTTTGTAAAACCTGCATTCGAACTTCTGGAGCTTCCTGCAATTACAAATCCATGATCTTGTGTCTTGAAAATAGAGCGTGCAACATCAAAACTACTTGCTCCAATTGTTTTTTCCCAAATTAGAGATCCATCAGTAGCGATTTTTATCATCCATAAATCTGCTGCTCCATTGTTCGTTGAGACATCAATATTTGAACTTCGTGTATCACCAACAATCATAAAGTTACCATCATTTGTTGCCGTAATTGCTCTAGGTTCATCAATTTCTGAACCTCCAAAATTCTGTTCCCAAATTAGAGTTCCATTACTAGAAATTTTAAGAATCCAAAAATCGTATGTTCCTTTATTATTAGAAATATTAAAATCTTCACTGTCAGAAGAAGCTGCTATTATGTACTCATTACTCGAAGTTTCTACAACTCCAAAAGGAGTATCAGTAAAAGATCCCCCAAAATATTTACTCCATTCTAAAGCACCATTTGATGATAATTTTAATACCCAAATATCACCACCTGAATGCTTTTGAGCGCTTTTAGAGTTTCCTTGACCTCCAGAGGCAGAAACATCTAGAACACCTGTTAAAAGAAATCCGTTATCTGCTGTATTTGTTAAAGAAATACCCTTATCTGAGCCAGAAAAACCAAAACTTTTTTCCCACAAAACGGCTCCTTCAGCAGTAATTTTAAGAATCCAAAAATCATGTGAACCTGCATTTTGGCTTACATCTAAATCTGAGCTACTTGAAGCCCCTAAAACAGCAAATCCACCATCATTTGTGGCCACAATATCAACTCCTCTATCGTCATTAGAACCGCCAAACGTTTTATTCCAAAGTAATTGGTCTTCGGATGAAAATTTCATCACCCAAAAATCAAAACTTTCATTGCTTTTATCGATAATATCAAAATCGTTGCTTTGTGTATAACCAAGAACAGCATAACCACCATCATTTGTGGCAACAATAGAGTTTATGGCATCGTTCTTAGAACCTCCAAAAGTTTGAATTGTGTTTATAACAACTTCAGGAGCTGTTCCAACATCTTCTTTAGAGCAGTTACATAAAAAAAAGAGCAGCGTTATGTAGCAGAGTTTTTTCATGTAAAAATTAAGAACCTGATTTTCTTATGACAAAAAAACCGCGATTAATATCACTTATAATAATATTTCCACTAGGAAAATAAGGATATACATTCCATACACCATTAAATGCGGAATTATCATTTTCTGGATATGTATCAAAATACCCTATTTCTGAAATTGATTTATTCTCGATATTAGAAAGGTCTAGCATTCTTACTCCTGCTGTATAATTTGCCTGATAATAAGTATTGCCTTTTACATAACCGTTGTGATCTATAGCGGCAGAGTTTCCTAAATAATCAAAATGATGCAAAGGATTGTCTAAATCGGTAAAGTCTAAAATAACACTTCTTGTATTTATACCTTTTCTCAATTCATCTAATTCATCCCCTAAAATAAAATATTTAAAATCTTCTGTAAACCAACCTTGATGCGTGTACTCTACATTTGTATAGCTGATTGATGATAATTTTATAGGGTTGCTTTTATCGGTAATATCTACAATTACAACTTCTATTTCATTACTACCAATTAGAATCTCTTTTCCAACATGTTCTGTGTCTGGACCGTTATAAGTTACGACTTGCGCATCATGAGAATAATTAATAAAACCACCTTCATCAACAGGATTTAAGGGGTCTTGAACATTAATAAACAAAGGGCCACCTTTATAGGTTCCGTTTCGACTTGTTCCAACAGGATAGACATAATTTTCGGACTCATTTATAACAATGTTATGTGCACTTCCAAAGTCAGTATAATCAAAATCGCTTTGAAACTCTATAGGAGGATTTGCAACATCTCTTAATTTCTCTAAATTAAAAACCTGCATCCCGTGATTTGCAGCTTCACTAACAATATACGCTACTGAATTATGAACTTTTACATCTCTCCAGGAACTACTTACTGTTCTGGTTGGCAAAGTACCAAGTATTACAACATCAGTTGGGTTTGTTATGTCAATAAAAGTGATGCCTTTATTACTACCCATTAAAGCATATTCTTTGTTGTCTAAAGGATCTGTCCAACCCCAACAATCATTTCCTGCTGTGCCGATAATTCCTGGGGTATCGTCAATTATTTCAAAAGGAATATGCGCTAGTAAATCGTAATCATTACATGGGTATTCTCCAGCAAACCCATTTTCACATTTTTCAAGAGGAATGATCACTATTGCTTCTTCATTAGGAATAAAAATACCGTCTTTGGAGCAGCTTAGTGCTAAAACGAAAATTAATAAAAACATTTTTTTAAGCATTCTTTTTATCATTTAATTATAAGTTTAATTGTTCCTAGGTTATTAATTTTTATCAGATAAACACCTTTTTTAATACCGATAGTATTTAAAACGTAGTTGTTACTATTAATATTATTCTGTTCTAAAATCTTTTGCCCTAACAAAGAAAAAACTTGGACACTTTTTATAACTTGATTATTAGAAGCTCTTATAGTTGTTTTTGTGGATGTTGGGTTTGGATATATAGAAAAATCCCTTTTTAAATCCAGGTTTTCTAGATTTAATGTTTCACTTTTTCTAACTACAAAAAGACCTCTTTCGATGTCGTTAATAATAATATTTCCACTTGCGAAGTAGGGATAAACACTCCAAGCGCCATTAAAACTTGTTCCGTTATTATTAGGATACGTATCAAAATAGCCAACTTCTGTCATAGAATCTGTTGCAGCACTAATGTTTGTAATGTCTAAAATTCTTAATCCTGCTCTATAATTTGCCATGTAATAAAGATTTCCTTTTACATATCCATTATGATCTATTGCTGCAGAAGCTCCATAATAAGTTGATGATAAAAAAGGATTGTCTAGACTTAAAAAATCAAAAACCAATGTTCTTGTGTTCATGCCGAAGGTTTGTTCATCAGTTTCATCACCTAAAATAAAATAACGCTGATCTTCTGTAAACCAACCTTGATGCGTATAACCAATTTGAGAATAGTCAATTTCAGCTATTTTTATAACATTGTTTTTATCTGTAACATCTAAAATTGTAATTTTATCTTCATTACTACCGATATAAATTTCTTTTCCAGTATAATTTGAATCAGGCCCCGTGTAGTTAATTACCTGAGCATCATGAGAGTAATTGTCTAAGGAATAGCTGTCCATTTTTACAGGTGACTTAGGGTCAGAAATATCAACAAAAATAGGACCACCGTTAGAAATTCTGCTACCTGAAGTATTTTTACATCCAACTAAATATGCAATTCCTGTGTTTTCGTTAATTACGATGTTATGACAACTTCCTAAATCATCGGTATTGTAAATAGTGTCGGCTGTAAAAACTTGAGCAGTTGTAATTCCTCTTAATTTTGTTAGATCAAAAACCTGCATACCATGAGCGCCTACATTATCTGCGACAATAAAAGCATGATTACTATATACTTTTACGTCTCTCCAATAATTATTTCCAGCATTAGAATCTAATCTTCCTAAAAAAATCGGATTTACAGGGTCTGTTACATCTACAAAAGCAGTACTATTTGTCATCGCTGCAATTGCATACTCTTTACCAGTTGTGCTGTCAGTCCAGCCCCAAATATCACTTCCCTCAGGATTACCATTCGTATTTGCTAAAATATCTACAGAAATATTAGACATTAAATCATAATCATTACAAGGGTATTCTCCAGCAAAACCATCTTCACAAGGTGTTTGTGAAACAATTATATGTGATAAGAAAAGAAGTATAATTGTTGTTTTTTTCATCTAGGTTTAAGTTGTTTAATCAAAGGTACTATTTTATCTTAAAGATTGATAAACATCTCTGTTAAAGTACTTCTGTAATCTTTAAGATTGTACCTATCTTTGCAAGATGTTAGAAGATAAAAATACACAAAAGACATCGTTAGCAGAACTAGGAGAGTTTGGCTTGATCAAGCACATTACAAAATACTTTAAAGTTGAAAATTCGTCAACAGTAAAAGCTATTGGAGATGATGCAGCAGTTTTAGATGCATCAGAAAAACAAACTTTAGTTACAACAGATTTGTTAATAGAAGGTGTGCATTTCGATTTAAGCTATATGCCACTCAAGCATTTAGGGTATAAAGCTGTGATGGTTAATTTATCTGATGTGTATGCAATGAACGGAGCTGCAGAACAAATTACAGTTTCTATTGCGGTTTCTAATCGGTTTTCTTTAGAAGCAATTGAAGAATTGTATGCAGGAATTCAGCTTGCTTGTGAAACGTATAATGTTGATTTAGTTGGTGGAGATACAACATCATCAACCAAAGGTATTTTAATTTCTGTAACTGCAATTGGTAAAGCGAACAAAGAAGATATTGTTTATAGAAATACAGCAAAAGAAACCGATTTAATTGTGGTTACTGGCGATTTAGGTGCTGCTTATTTAGGCTTACAAGTTTTAGAAAGAGAGAAACAAGTTTTTAAAGTGGACCCAAATAATCAACCAGATTTAGATAATTACACCTATTTAATTGAGCGTCAATTAAAACCAGAAGCACGTAAAGATATTGCTGGTTTCTTAAAAGAATTAAAAATTAAACCAACGGCTATGATTGATGTTTCTGATGGATTATCTTCAGAACTTTTTCATATTTGTACACAGAGTAAAGTAGGTTGTAAAATTTATGAAGATAAATTGCCTTTAGACCCGCAAGTAATTTCTGCTTGTGAAGAATTTGAGTTAGATTCTACGATGGTGGCTTTAAGTGGAGGTGAAGATTATGAGCTTCTATTTACAGTACCAATTGCAGATTTTGAAAGCATAAAAGGAAATCCTAATTTTTCTATTATAGGTCATGTTACTGCTGAAAACCAAGGGTTAAATTTAATTACAAGAGCGGGTCAAGAAATTGAGTTAAAGGCGCAAGGTTGGAATTTAACTAAAGAAGTATAAAAAATACATAAACGAATATATAAAAACGCGAAAATTTAAAATTTGCGCGTTTTGTTTTTTTAAAAGGGCTTATTTAATGTTGAGGTATACTGTTCGGTACGTTGATTAAGTACTAAAGTTCGCAAATAAACGATTTGTTAATAATTAATTTTATGTGTTACTCTGCTTTCGTTTCTAATTTTTATTATTCCATTGCGTCCTTGTCTTTCTTATACTATTAGATTTATTGTATTCTTAAATTTGGCTTCTAATTTCAAAGAAGATTTACAGGGAATTATATTGTCTTTGTTTTCGTAAAAGATTGTAATGGGTATATTACTGTTTTTTAAATATTCATTTGTAGCTAAATTTTATTTCAAAATACAAATCTGAATAAATGTAAAACGCTCACGCGTTAATTATTCCTTTTAGGAAATTCAAGAGTTTCTTCTATCTAATTTTAGTTGCTTAGTTGTTGTTGTTGTTGTTTTAACTGTATGGAATTCAACGGTTTATTCGAATTTACACACTTCAATACAGTCTGTACATTTTAAAAAAGTGATTTTTTTCAGAGAAAAACTTACAGTTTTTAGAAATCAGTTAAGCGTCACTTAAGCAATTATTTCATATGGCCATATGCCATCAGGAAACAAAATTTTGATCGTTTTCAGCCTCTTCAAGAAGTTTAAATCTAAACAGGTCTTTTTCACCAATAATAATAGCTTTTAAAAGTGTTTTCAGTAAAATATGGTTTCTATTACACGCAACTGCATGCTTCTTGCCCGCAATATAACTTGCACAGGTGTTTTTAAAGCTTCAGAGATTGCCAATTCCATTTCTTCTTTAAATATAGTTTTACTTTTTGGACCAAACAAATTGGCAAAAGACATACGTACCATATTTGTGAAGTTATTGGATATCATTTTGTTGGCACGTAAACGCAATGATTTGCGTTCTGAATTGTCTTCATTAGAAGTAGCGTTCATTAAACAAAGCCCTTTTACTTTCTGTGGATGTTGTTCTGCAAAAGCCAAGGCAACATAACCTCCCAATGAATGCCCAACTAAAATACATTTTCTAATTCTTAATTCTTTTAAAACCGCTGCAATGGTTTCTGCAAATAATTCCATAGAATGCACATAGCCTAAACAATCAGATTTTCCATGACCTAACAAATCAATGGTAATTACCCTGTTTCTTTTGCTAAGTTCTGGAGTAATTTTATCCCACATTGTGGAATTCTCTAAAAACCCATGAATTAGAACAACAACGGTTCCTTTTCCCTGATCAGTATAAAAAATAGCAGCGTTTTTATAATCTAAAATCATAGAAACAAAGATACCATTTGATTCGTTTTTAGAATCTTAAAACATGATAAACTATTTACTATATTTGAGGTCAACTCAACAAAACCATCTTATGTTTTTTAAGAAAACAGCTCTTCTTGTTCTATTTTTAGTTTCCTTAACCACAAACGCTCAAATTGAGCCTGAAAAACTAGATGATTTAATAGTAAAGACTTTAAAAACTTTTGAAGTCCCAGGGATTTCTGTCGGAATTATAAAAGACGGAAAAATTGTCTATGCAAAGGGTCATGGAGTTCGTTCTCTAACCAATAAAAAAGGCATGAACGAGAATACTTTGGTTGGTGTTGCTTCCAATAGTAAGGGTTTTACTTGCTTTGCTTTAGCAATGATGGTAGATGCAGGAAAACTAAATTGGGATGATAAAGTAAGAAAACATATCCCGGAATTTCGATTGAAAGACGCTTGGGTTACCGAGCAATTTACAGTTCGTGATTTGGTTACTCATAGAAGTGGTTTAGCACTAGGAGCAGGAGATTTAATGTTTTTCCCAGAAGGGAATGATTTTACAATAAAAGATATTATAAATAATGTAAAATATTTAAATCCAGTAAGTTCATTTAGAAGTGAATTTAAGTACAATAATAATATGTTTATTATTGCTGGCGAAGTTTTAAAACGTGTAAGTGGTCTTTCTTGGGCAGAATTTATTGAAACTAAAATTATGAAACCTGTTGGAATGCTCAACAGCAAAGGTTCTTATAATAGGGTAATGAATAAAACCAATATTATTGATGCACATACAAGAGCAGACGGCAAAGTAATTCAAATCCCGCATGATTGGAGCGCAACCGCAAATGCTGCTGGCGGAATTATGAGTAACATAAAAGATATGCTTACTTGGGGCAAATTTTTAATGAATGACGCTGTTACTGAAAATGGTAATCGCTTACTAAGCAAGAAACAATTTCATGAATTATGGCAATTGCAAACGCCTTTAAAAGTTAGAAAAAACGATGCATATAATTCTAATTTTAAAGGGTATGGTTTAGGATGGTTTTTAACGGATGTAAAAGGCGGGCATAAGCAAGTATATCATACAGGTGGTTTGTTAGGTACAGTTACTCAGTTTACGATGATTCCTGATTTAGATTTGGCAATTGTCGTATTAACGAATCAAATGAATGGAAGCGCATTTAATACGATTACCAACACGATAAAAGATAGTTATTTAGGTTACGAAGATAGAAATTGGTTAAAAAGTTACGGAGACAGAAATACCAATTATTTAAAATATAATGATAGCATAAAAGCAACTGTTTTTAATAAAGTTGCAATTGCTAAAACCAATAAAAACCTACCAAAACCAGTACAAATTATTGGGATTTATAATGACGATTGGTTTGGAAATATAACGATTGTTCATGATGGAAATTCATATAGTATAAAGTGCGAGCGTTCTTCAAATTTATTTGGAGAACTATTACCTTACAATGAAACTACATACGTTGCAAAATGGAACAATAGAAGCTATGATGCAGATGTTTTTGTTCAGTTTTCTTTTGATGAAAAAGGAAATGCAACTGGTGCAAAAATGAAATATATTGCACCAATAACAGATTTTAGTTTTGATTTTCATGATTTAAACCTTAAAAAAATTAACTGATCTTGAATAAAACAAAAGAAATTTGGATTGCAGGTTTTGCATTGTTTTCACTCTTTTTTGGAGCAGGAAATTTAATTTTGCCGCCAACTTTAGGAGTAAAGGCAGGTTTAGACTGGTGGATTGTCGTTTTAGGTTTTGTGCTAACAGCAGTTACTATTCCTATTTTGGCAATTTTTGCACACGCTAAATTACAAGGAACTTTGTACGATTTTGGAAAGAAAGTTTCACCAGTGTTCAGTACCGTTTATTGTTTTCTTATTTATATCATTGCAGTTGCAATTCCGTCACCAAGAACAGCTGCAGTAACGCATGAAATGACTGTGCAACCATTTTTTGAAACACCACCACTTTTAACAAGCGTTATTTATTTTGTGTTGGTCTTTATTTTTGCAGTAAACCGCACGAAAGTTATTGGTTTAATAGGTAAGTTTTTAACACCAATTATTGTTTTAATTTTATTGATAATAATAGGGATTGCTGTTTTTACATCTTCAGGAACTATTAATCCATCAACATTTACAACTCCTTTTGTAGATGGAATCTTAGAAGGGTATCAAACGTTTGATGCCATTGGAGGTGTCGTTGTTGGAGCTGTAATTATTATTTCTTTAAATTATAGTAGCCACACAACTTTTGATGCAAAAAGAAAACTCATTAGAAAAGCAGGTTTTATTGCAGGTACAGGGTTGTTATTAATTTATGGAGGTTTAATTTTAAGCGGTTCGTTGTTTAGTTCTGCGTTTACAGAAGATGCGACTAGAATTGAAGTTTTGTCAGGGTTAAGCACATCAACTTTAGGTAATTTTGGAACTACTTTTTTAAGCGTATTGGTTGCCTTAGCATGTTTTACAACCGCTGTTGGTATTGTAACTGGAACTGCAGATTATATAAAAGGAATTTGTAATGATTCAAGAAAGGCATACATTATTACGGCAGCAATTGCTTCTGTAATCGGAATTGTTGTTGGAAGTTATCAAGTTGATTTTATCATCACATTAGCAGTGCCATCATTAATGTTTTTGTATCCAATAACCATTGTATTGATTTTATTAAATATTGTACCAGATAAATACGCAACAAAATTGGTTTTTAGAGGTGTCGTTTTAGTGACGTTTATCTTTAGTATTACAGATTTTTTAGGTTTTGTAATACCAAGAGAAAACCTAATAGGGATTAAAAGTATCATTCCTTTAGCAGAGGATAGTTTGGGTTGGGTGTTGCCTGCTTTGTTGGTTTTTATCGTGTTGAATTTGGTTCAAAATAAAAAAGACTAATTTTTGAAACGCTAAGTTTATTGAATTGGTAAATACTATAAGTTTGGTATTACTAAAAAACGTTAATAAAGAACTGAATGTGTTTTTTAAATAATAATAAGTTATTTTTGTGCTTTAAATTTAAAGTAAAAGTTTGTTAAACTACTATTTATATCCGCATACAACTTCTAAAGAATGGGTAACTTTTGTGCATGGTGCAGGAGGTAGCAGTTCTATTTGGTTTAAGCAAGTGCGCGATTTTAAAAAGCATTTTAACGTACTAATATTAGATTTACGTGGACACGGAAATAGCAAGCCAAAGTTAAAAGACACCTTTAAATCTAAATATACCTTTGACTCAATTACTTCAGATATTGTAGAGGTTATAGATTTTCTTAAGATAGAAAGATCTCATTTTATTGGTATTTCTTTAGGCACAATTCTAATTCGGAATTTAGCCGAAAAACGACCAGAATTGGTAAAAAGCATGATCATGGGTGGTGCTATTATTAAAATGAATTTTCGTTCTCAAGTACTTATGAAAGTTGGTAATATCTTTAAGTCTGTGGTTCCTTACATGATGCTGTATAAGCTTTTTGCATTTATTATAATGCCAAAGAAAAATCACAAGAAATCTAGATTATTGTTTGTAAATGAAGCAAAGAAATTATACCAAAAAGAATTTTTACGCTGGTTTAAATTAACATCAGAAATCAATCCACTTCTGCGGTTTTTCAGAACAAAAGATATTGAAATTCCTACATTATATGTGATGGGAGCTGAAGATCATTTGTTTTTACCATCCATAAAAAATATTGTAGCAAAGCACCTTACGTCTTCACTTTTTGTCATTGATAATTGTGGCCATGTTGTAAACGTAGAACAACCAGAAACTTTTAACAATCGTACCATCGGTTTTATAAAATCTTTGGCATAAAAAAAGCGAGTTTTTCCACCCGCTTTTAATTATTTCAATTATTTAAGAATTCATAATATCTTCAATTTCATCTGCCTCAATAGGTATATTTCCCATTAAATTAAAAGGTTCTCCTTTTTCTTGAACAACAACATCATCTTCTAAGCGAATTCCAAAACCTTCTTTAGGAATGTAAATCCCTGGTTCTACAGTAAATACATTATTTGCTTGCATTGGTTCGTGTAAAAGTCCATAATCGTGGGTATCTAATCCAATATGATGTGAAGTACCGTGCATAAAATATTTTTTATAAGCAGGCCAATTTTTATCTTCATTCTGTATGTCAGCTTTGTCTAATAAACCTAAATTCAGTAATTCTGAAGTCATTATTTTACCAACCTCTATATGATATTCTTTCCATAAAGTTCCAGGAAGTAACATTTTTGTAGCTTCTTTTTTAACATGGTTTACAGCATTGTAAACTGCTTTTTGGCGATCAGAAAATTTACCAGAAACCGGTACGGTCCTTGATAAATCACTTTTATAATTTGCATACTCTGCAGCAATATCAAACAAGATTAAATCACCCGCTTTACATTGCTGATTATTTTCAATATAGTGTAAAACATTTGCGTTATTACCTGAAGCAATAATAGGTGTATAAGCGAATCCTTTAGATCTATTTTTTATAAATTCATGAATTAATTCTGCTTCAATTTCATATTCCCAAACACCGGGTTTTATAAAGTTTAAAATTCTACGGAAACCTTTCTCAGTAATATCACATGCATGCTGCATTAAATCCAATTCAATTGTATTTTTCACAGAACGTAGACGTTGTAAAATAGGATTGCTTTTTGCTACAGAATGTGCAGGATATTTTGCTAATAACCACTTCGTAAAACGATTTTCACGAGTTTCTGTTTCTATATTGGCTCTATAGTGTTCGTTAGTATTGATGTAAAAAGTATCGCAATAAGAAGACATTTCGAACAATATCTTTTCTAAATCCTGAAGCCAATAAACGGTCTTAATACCAGAAGTTTCAAGAGCTGCTTTTTTGGTTAGTTTTTCACCTTCCCAAACTGCAATATGATCATTAGTTTCTGTAACAAATAAAACTTCTCGTAAGCTTTCATTTGGGCAATCAGGAAATAACATTAAAACACTTTCCTCTTGATCTACGCCACTTAAATAGAAGATGTCTCTGTGTTGTTCAAAAGGCATTGTGCTATCTGCACTTATTGGATAAACATCATTAGAATTAAAAATAGCCAAACTATTTGACTTCATTTCAGAAGCAAAGTTTCTACGGTTTTTTATAAATAATTGTGCGTTTATTTTATCGTATTTCATACAGGTAAATTTATGTTAAAATACAAAGGTAGGAATAATTAATACGAAGTTAAAACGAGTTATAATATAGCTAATAATTAAAAAACCTTTTCTGTTTTTTGAAAACAGAAAAGGTTTAAGTATAAAATTAAATAAGTGTTTTATAAATTAGTAACGCTTCTTTTTAGGAGCGCTATTCCTTCCTCTTCCAGAGGGTTCAGAAGGCTTATTTCCTTTAAAATGAGGTTTACTTTTTGGCTTATTTCCTTGAGAAGAAGAACCTTTATTCTTTTTTCCGAAAGAACCTTTACTTTGTGAAGCGGCTCTTTTTGGTGGATCTGTATCTGTTGGTTCAAAACCTTCTACAATTGTAGATTTTAATTTCTCTTTTAGTAGTTTTTCTATTTCACTTTGGTATTCGCTTTCTTCACTACATACTAAAGAAATAGCTTCTCCTGCTGCACCAGCTCTTCCTGTTCTACCGATTCTGTGAACATAATCTTCAGGTACATTTGGTAGCTCAAAATTAACAACGTGAGGCAATAAAGGGATATCTAAACCACGAGCAGCAATGTCTGTGGCAACTAAAATTTTGATCGTATTATCTTTAAAATTCTTTAAAGCTTTTGTTCTAGCACCTTGACTTTTATTTCCGTGAATTGCAGCGGCAGAAATTCCAGCTTTCACTAGTTTTTCAGTTAATTTATTAGCACCATGTTTTGTTCTTGTAAAAATTAAAACTTGGTTCCAGTTTCCGTCTTTTATTAACTTTATAGTAAATTCTGTTTTTTTGTTTTTATCAACTTTGTAAACCTTGTGAGTTACTTTTTTTGCTGTTGAATTCTGTGGAGCTGTTTCTACATAAACAGGATTTCTTAAAATTCCAGAAGCTAATTTTTTAATATCATTAGAAAAAGTGGCAGAAAACATTAAGTTTTGACGCTTTGTAGGCATAAAACTAATGATTTTGTTAATATCTCTAACAAACCCCATGTCTAACATTCTATCTGCTTCGTCTAGAATTAAAACCTCTATACGTTTAAAAGAAAGGGCTTTTTGATCATGTAAATCTAATAATCTACCAGGTGTTGCTACCAAAATATCTACACCACTTCTTAAAGTTGCAATTTGTGGTTTTGCGTTTACACCACCAAAAACTACAGCAGATCTTACGTCTACATATTTACTGTATTCCCTAACATTATCATGCACTTGTGCAGCTAATTCTCTTGTTGGTGTTAAAACCAATACACGTAAAGGTCTGTATTTTGGGTGTTTTGTTTCTGCTAAATGTTGTAAAACTGGTAAGTGAAACCTGCAGTTTTTCAGTTCCTGTTTGTGCAGAAGCTATATATCTTTTCCTTCTAAAATATGAGGAATTGCTTTTTGTTGAATTGGAGAAGGAATTGTATATCCTTTTTCGTGCACTGCTTTTACTAAAGCATCCGATAAGCCTAAGTCTTTAAATGACATTTATAATATTTAAGAATTTTTTTTGTTTTGTATGAAAAGGCAAATGTACATTGATTAATTGTTAAGGGTCTGTAATATGTGCTTTATATTATTTCATAAAAGATTTAGCCAAAAAAAGATGCTGTAAAGCATCTTTTTAAAGTTTAAAAATGTTTTAAATTATCTTCTTCTACTCCCTCTATTTGATCCGCTTCTTATTAGACCAAGAATAAATAAAATAATAATAGCTCCAGATGCGCCAATAATAATCTGATTCAATATTGGGTAGCCAACATTAACGGTCAGTCCTAATTGAGCAAAAGCCCAACCACCTAAATAACTGCCAGCAATACCTATAATGATATTTATGATTAAGCCATAGCCATTGTTTCTCATGAGAGCATCTGCGATATAACCACAAACTGCTCCAATAATTATTGTATATAAAATCCCCATTTTGTAAAATTTTTAATTGATTAATTATTGCTAATTTAGTAAAAATAAATAAAAGATTATTTTTTATAATTAAACCTAAATACACAAAGGTTAAAAGTATTATTTAAAACATTAAACTTAATAATTAGAAGATGAAGAAAATTATATATTACACATTGTTTTTCTATTGTGGTATTTTAATTGCACAGCAGTCACCAACAAGTCCTGTTTTAATCGAAAAATCTCTTAAGGATAAAAATATATTAGTAAAAAACTCACTAGTAAAAAATGTCAATTTCACGAATATAGGTCCGACTGTTATGAGTGGACGTGTTGCAGATGTCGATGTAAATCCAGACAATACAATTGAATTTTACGTAGGTTATGCTTCTGGTGGAGTATGGTATACCAATAATAATGGAACAACTTTTACACCAGTTTTAGACAATTCTCCAACTCAAAATGTAGGTGATATTGCTGTAGATTGGGAAACAGGAACAATTTGGGTTGGTACAGGAGAAAAAAATTCTTCACGTTCTTCTTATGCAGGAATTGGTGTTTTAAAATCTTCTAACAAAGGCAAAACTTGGAACAATGTTGGTTTGTTAGATGCCCATCATGTCAGTAGAATATTAATCAATCCAAATAATGGTAATGAAGTTATTATTGGGGTTATTGGTCACTTGTATTCTTCAAATACTGAAAGAGGCGTTTTTAAAACTTCGGATGGAGGTAAAACATGGATAAAATCATTATTTGTTGATGAAAATACAGGAATTATTGACGTTGCTGTTGCTCCAGAAAATTTTAACATTATGTATGCAGCTTCTTGGGAAAGAGAGCGTAAAGCTTGGAATTTTGATGGTGATGGAAAAAATTCAGCAATTTACAAAAGTATAGATGCAGGAACTTCTTGGACAAAGATTGCTAATAATAGTGGTTTTCCAATAGGAAACGGTGTTGGTAGAATTGGCTTAGCTGTTTTTAATGAAAATACAGTGTATGCTTTGCACGATAGTCAGTTTAGAAGACCAAAAGACACCAATAAAAAACCTTCAGACGGGTTGACAAAAGGTGATTTTAAAACGATGTCTACCTCAGTTTTTCTAGGTTTATCAGACAAAAAACTAAACACATATTTAAAAAACAATGGGTTTCAAGAGAAATACAGGGCAGAAAACGTAAAACAAATGGTACGTGTTGGTTCTGTAAAACCAATTGATTTAGCGAAATATTTAGAAGACGCAAATTCAATGATGTTCGATACCCAAGTAATAGGTGCAGAAGTATTTAAAACTGTAAATGGCGGAAAGTCTTGGAAAAAAACACACGATAATTTTTTAGACGGTGTATACAGTTCTTATGGATATTATTTTGGTGAAATTAGAGTCGACTTGCAAGACGAAAATGGAATTTATGTTTTAGGAGTGCCAATTATAAAGTCGAAAGACGGCGGAAAAACATTTATATCAATAGGAAAAGAAAATGTGCATTCTGATCATCAGGCATTGTGGGTAAATCCTAAAAAATCAGGACATATTTTAAATGGAAATGACGGTGGTTTAAATATGTCTTACGATGATGGCGAAAATTGGATAAAACTAAATGACCCAGCAGTTGGGCAATTTTATTCGGTGTATGCAGACAATCAGAAAAATTATAAAGTGTATGGTGGTTTGCAAGATAATGGCGTTTGGGTTGCTGGTCATAATGCAAAAATTGATAAACGTTGGAAACATTCAGGTCAAAATCCATATGAGTCAATTATGGGTGGAGACGGAATGCAAGTTCAGGTAGATGATAGAAATCCGAATATTGTGTATACAGGGTATCAATTTGGGAATTACTATAGAGTTAATAGAGAAACAGGAAAGAATACTTACATTCAGCCAAAACACTTTCTAGGTGAAAATCCGTATCGATTTAACTGGCAAACACCAATTCACTTATCAAAACACAATCAAGATATTTTATATTTAGGAGGTAATAAGTTACATAGATCTTTAAATAAAGGGGATGATTGGGCAACTATTTCCGAAGATTTAACAACTGGAGGCAAAAAAGGAAATGTTGCATATGGAACCATAACAACAATTGCTGAAAGTCCCTTTCAATTTGGACTATTATATACTGGTTCAGACGATGGATTTGTGCATGTTTCTAAAAACAGTGGAGGTTCTTGGGCGAAAATTTCAGAGTCATTTCCAAAAGATTTATGGGTTTCTAGAGTTGTAGCTTCATCCCACAAAAAAGAACGCGTTTATGTAAGTTTAAACGGGTATCGTTTTGATGATTTTACACCCTATATTTTTATGTCTGATGATTTCGGGAAAACTTGGACAAATATTGGAAGTTCAATTCCAATATCTTCCGTAAATGTAATTAAGGAAGATCCAGTAAACGAAAATATGCTGTATGTTGGCACAGATAATGGTTTGTATATTTCTTTTAACAAAGGAAAATCTTGGCAATCTTTTTCGAAGAATTTACCCAATGTTGCTGTGCATGATTTGGTAATTCAACTACTGCACAACACTTAATAGTTGGTACTCATGGACGCAGTCTATACAAAGCAGATATTGCTCAATTACAGTTACTGACAAATGAACTACTGCAAAAAGACTTTCACCTTTTTGAGATTAAAAATATTAGAAAAAGCAAAAATTGGGGTCGTTCTTGGAGTCAATGGAGAGATGTAAATACACCAAAAATTAAAATTCCTTTTTTTACCAGTTCAAATAGAAAAGTAAAAATAAACATATACAGGGGTACTATAAAAGTAAGCTCTATTTTGTTTGATGCAGATAGAGGTTTTAACGAAGCAATGTTTGATGTTTCTTTTTCTAAAAAAGGAAAAGGAGCTTATGAAAAATTGAATAAAGAAACAGCTTTAGAAAAAGCTAAAAATGGCGTGTATTATTTACCAAAAGGAAAATATACCGTTAAAAGCGAAAATTCTCAAAGTGAGTTTGAGATTAAATAAGATGAAAAGAATATTAATTTTACTCTTTTTCATGGTTTCAATTTCAGCAAATACACAATCTAAATTTAAAAGTTTTTTTGATCTTTCTTTCCCTAAAAAGGCTTGGGTTTTGTTGCATCCTTTTAAAGCAGTAAAATCGTTAGAGATTTCTAAAGACGCGAATAGAATTACAGATTCAATTAAAAAAACAAATTTGTTAGATGGTGATGCTTCTGGAGGTCAGGTAGATGCTTTTAGACACGCTTATTGGATGGCTAGACTGCATCAAAAAATAGGAGAGAGAGCAGCTAGATCTCTAGGGGAAGCTCACGAAAAAGAAAACTATTTAACTTATAAAAAAAGAAAATTAGAAAATGGATTTGTGCCTGATAAAATATCTTCAGAAATGGATCTGTACAATAATAATGAAGGCTTAAAATTAATTTCGAAAGGAAGCAAGGTCTCTAAAAAAGGTTTAATATATAGGGTTATAAACGCCATAAAATTTGGTAATTTTAAAATCATTAAGAAAGATAAAAAGGGAAATTTTTTAACCTGTGATGGTCGAATTGTATCAAAAGAAGAACTAAAAGCAAAATGGGAAAACAATAAATGTTTGGTTGCTTCTAATCAATCGATTGAGTAATTATTTAAAACTGTTCTAAATACAAGACAAAACAATTCATATATTTTGCGGAGCAATTAGTTTAGCCTTAAATTTGTTGCAACTTTTAACTAATTATACAATGAGCGGATTTTTTAAATCTTCAATCGGAAGAAAGGTAGCCATGGCGCTTTCTGCATTCTTTCTGATGTTTTTCTTACTTCAACATTTAGCAATAAATATTTTATCAGTTTTAAGTCCAGATACTTTTAACGAAGTTTCACATTTTATGGGTACAAATCCTCTGGTTCAGTTTGCATTGCAGCCTGTATTAATTTTTGCAGTTGTATTTCATTTTGTTATGGGCTTCATTTTAGAATTAAGAAACTCTAACGCAAGAAAAGTATCGTATGCAAAGAATAATGGTGCTGCAAACTCCTCTTGGATGAGTAGAAACATGATTTGGAGTGGAATTACAATTCTAGCTTTTATAGGTTTACACTTTATCGATTTTTGGTTTCCAGAAATGAACACAAAATTTATACAAGGAGATTGGTCTGGTACTATGGAGGGTATAGAAGGTTTCCGTTACCACGAAGAAT
>FUWD013379083.1_pt2 | contig 22409 bp, 25 predicted proteins | sample 1063281 | NCBI WGS metagenome assembly FUWD01 (sample SAMEA79048168, study PRJEB19326) | metagenome | biome: marine | reverse complement strand
GGAACAATTTATGTTCACACGTGTACCCAATATCCTTGAAAGCCTGTTCAATGACATCAATGAAATTTTCACCCGTACTCGTTTTTCGTGAAAGTAGACCCTTTACATTTTCACCTATGATAAATTCAGGCTCGATACATTTGGTTGCGCGGACAAAATCAAGATACAATTGACCTCGTGTATCATCCGCGCGTTTCTTACCCGCATTTGAGAAACTCTGACACGGAAACCCAGCAAATATTACTTTGACTTTCCCCTTCAACTCCTCGAATTTCTCATCGGGTATCTTTGTAATATCAGTACCTATACACTCAGATTTGGGGAAGTTAGATTCGTGTGTTTTACAAAACGGTTTCTTAATTTCTGAATACCATTTAACATCTAATCCCGCACTCTTCATTCCTAGGGTATCACCCCCACACCCCGAAAAAAGTGAGAGTGCGCTCATATTCACACATGACGTTTATTGTTTAAGCTTTTAAAATCGTGCCATAAATGTATAGGATGATACTCATAGACCAGATAGTTCGGTACTTCTCCAAAGATATTATGTTACGCGACTAAGGGAAAGACGTACTACACGGCGGATAAGGATTTGAGAGTATAACTCTTTGGAGGATCTCTTCGATAAGCTTATGGATATATGATGTTCTCTCTACGTAGGTAATGAGACCATTAACTCCACCTATATCTATTGATACGTGATCATTTAGATATGACTCACCCGTAATTTGAATATCACTGTATTTAGAACGCGGCGTTGGCATTTTCTCTCTAAACTGAATCAATAGTGGTCTGGTGCTGGTACCTTCAGTAGCCCTTTTCAGTTTATTTATACATTCATCTTTGGATGAACTATTTGTCGTATTTTCATCCACCTTTATTTCATACTTACTGGGATTTTTGAGATTATTTTCACCGTCAAGACCAGTCTCATGACCCTGTTCGTAATTTTTATGATCTTTCATATTCCCAATTAAATCCTGTATGAAATATCCTACGTTCATCTGCATTTGTTTTTTAAATTCCGGATCCTTCAACCATTCTTCAAAGTCCAGATGATGCCCGTAAAGAACTTTCAAAATACGATTATAATTCTCAGATTTAGTTTTGATCTTTTTTGTGGGTGGAATAGACCACCTTTTGATGATTTCTAGTACCTTATCTTCAGTTGGTAAAAACTCGGTCATTTTTGTAATGAAATTTCATACATTGACTTTAACTTAGGTGGTCTTTAGTGCATTTATTACACTTTTTCCAACATGAAATGCCAAATTAACTGGTACAGCATTTCCAATCTGTTTGTATTGAGAATTCACAGTTCCTTCAAATTTAAAAGTATCTGGAAAACTCTGAATTCTAGCATACTCTCTCACATTAAGTGGTCTTAATTCGGTTGGGTGACATCTTTCAGTTTGTTTTTGTTGCGGAGAACATAACAATGTTAATGAAGGTTTTGACATTGAAAGACGTTTGGCTATTCCACGCTTTCCTCCACCTGAATAGAAACTCTTACCCATATATTCTTTCTGTATATTTTCAGGTAAATCTACCCAGCAACCACCTTCGGGTACTAATTTGAAAATTTCTTTCTTCTTTTCGGAATATTCCGCGCCATCACTTTCCGGTACATCTAAAAGAACGTCGCGTAACACCGGTTTATAATCCATCACATCTGGAAAATTGTATTCTGATCTTAATTTGTTATTTTCGAGTAATGTTCCGATAGGAATATCATCGTCCATTTCTGATTGGATATTTCGGTTGTATTTACCCACTATAAAAAGTCGTTCACGTTTTTGTGCAACACCATAATCGTTTGCATTGAGAATTTTGTGTTTAATATCATAGCAGTTATCACATTTTAATATATCCAAAATTTCACGAAAAGCTTCTCCTTTGTTTAGAGTTGTCATTCCTTTTACGTTTTCAATCACAAACATTTTAGGTTTTATAGTTTTTACTAGATCTCTGAATGTATAGACTAAATGTCCTCTAGAATCGTTGACACCTTCTCTTCTACCGGCTTGAGACCATGACTGACATGGAATTCCTCCACATAACACATCCACTTTATCCGTATATTCAGATACATCAATTGTTTCCATACCAATACATTGAACGTTAACATCTGGGTGATTTACTTTCAATGTACGACATGCATCTTTGTCATTATCTAATAATAACAGGGTTTCATACCGGCATTCATGAAGCCCTGAGACATACCACCCGCTCCGCGCATACCTCTATAAAATTGTATACCATATCTAAGTATGAAAGTTATTTTTTAAGCTATCTTAGAGAACCTAATTCGCGGAAAGTTACATATTTTTTCATCTAAACAAACTCAACACCCATCCTCTTTAACCATGACCACCTCAGCCAACAAAAAAATGTAAATATCTGATTTAAAGATTTATAAAGTGTATAGTATATGAAATCACCTCTTAGGTACCCCGGTGGTAAAACGAGAGCGTGTGATATTTTAGATGAAATTATCAATGAAAAGGGTTTTGATAAATCGGTTGTAATATCTCCTTTTTTTGGTGGGGGTTCTTTTGAGTTTTTTCTACGTACCAAATATGACTCGAAACTTATAGTCAATGATAAGTTTAAACCTCTTATATCATTTTGAAAATCTGTTCAAACACGTAAGGTTGAATTATGTGGTGAGCTCCGAAAACTTCTTAACGTCGTATCAAAATCTATATTTAGTACGATGAGAGACACAATAATGGAAGATACAAATGATTTTATACAAGGATATAAATACTTTGTGATTAACAGGTGTTCATTTAGTGGTGCTACACTTTCAGGTGGATTTTCAACCGAATCTTCCAAAAAAACGCAATCGGAATACTAATCATTAGTTCGTGATTATACGCAATAAAATAAAAACCTAAAAGTAAGTAGGATGATACTCATAGACCAGATAGTTCGGTACCTCTCAAAAGATATAATGTTACCGACACGATGTTACGCGACTAAAAAGCAACTCGTGTCTGTAAGGGATTGTTGTGAGTGTAAGATATTCTGTAAGAAACCACCAAAGGGTTCCGTACCAGCGTATGTATTAATAACTAAATCTAAGCCCTAACTCTCTTCATACCCTCTCCACGTACGATTGTATCGACACATTTAACCTCCTCTTTCGTCCATTCAGGTGCATCCTGTAAAGTTTTGAATCTGGTATACATTTTCCCCTTACCAGTAAAGTCGTAGGCAATTAACTTTGTATCGATATCCTCCATTTTAACACCATGGCGACCAAAATAAGGCCAGTTGTTAAAATTGAGACGAAACGTCTTGTATCCATGTCCATCTTGTTTCACACGAATACCACCTTCACAAACGGGTTCAGGTTCGAACTCATAGTGGGGCATGGCGGTATTCATCTTATCGACGATGTTGAGGATGTTCCTCATGGTGAAAGAGTCACCAATCTTGTACACGGGTTCGTTATCGAAAGTGAAAGACATTTTGAGTTGTGAGATGGAAATATGACGGGAAGTGACTCCACTTAGGTTTAATTATTACAATTCTATGGTCTAGAGTCTATCCATACTCACATGGAACTCGAGTTTGTCCCCATGACGTGCAGAGAGACACTTAATGTATGTCTCCAAGTCGCATGGGGCGCAGTTTTCTTCGTACACCACACCATCAGGGGTCAAGAGAGTGGGTTTAACGAATACAGGACCTCCAATTACTGTGATTGGACGAGTCTCGTATCGACCTTCACTATAATAGGGTAGGATGTGAAAGGCGACAACGGGGTGTTTGGAAAGGACAAATTGTCCATTTTCAATATCGTTAAGGGAGAGCACGTAGTTTCCGGGTTCAGCTTTGATGATGGTACTGTTCTTCATTTTGAGTTGAGATGAAATATTCATGGAATTGACTTCACTTAGGTGTATTTATTACAATTCAAATGGGTATTTTTTTCTCAGTATACTGTAAAAATGGGGAAACATCTCGCGAAAATTCAACAGCTCGAAAAAAAATCGAAGGGTAACAGAGAGGGATTCCTAAGGCTTTTGAACACCTACGAAAATCGTCAGACCAAATTATCCAACGTGTTAAAGGCGTACACGCGGCACGATGATGACCTCGCGAACAACACCAACATCATGCGTAAAATCGGGGAGCAAAAAGCACTCAAACGCGCCAAGGATGCGGCGAAAGGATACGGTGTTCGCGTGACTAAAGTGGTCGATGGTAAACGCGTACCTCGTACCGTAAACGAGATCAAGGCGAATTTAAGCAAGAAGAGGGGCTACTTAAATGGTCAGCTCAGCACGATGAACGTGAGAAGCATTGAATACATGCGTAACGCAGCGAAGAAGGCGGGTGTGCGAGTCACAAAGAGCGTCGGTGGGAAGCGTGTCAAAAAAACTGAAAATGAACTCGCGAAAAATTTAGGTATGTTTGATTAAAAGATGTACAAACTTTATTTTTTCATTAAAAAATTTCCATTAGATTTGTTTTTTCCGTACGCGCAAAATCCTATCTTTTTCCAAATCTCGTCTGTCACGTCATTGGAGGATTCAAGACTCACCCTCGAATTCTTTGGAATTTTACTCAACATACTTTTCAACACACCACATTTCCTAAATTCCTTTCCTACACATGTGAAATCGATATGATAGTCAAATTCTTTACCATCACTCGGTCTCAATAACATGAAACCCGGAGTTTTACCGTTGATTTTCTCTGAAATGATCCACATCGGTAAATCTTCCCCTTCAGAAAAACATCCCGCGTAATACCTGTACTCTATACTTAAGGCCAATCGTTTGGTATCCAGTTTAACTCGTTCCCATTCACCGTCACATTCTAAATAAGCTAAAGATAACTTGGTGTAGTTATGAGTCAGGAACCATTTTTCGTCGTTGTCTTCGCAAATTTTCTGGATAGTTTCCATTGTGAGTTGTGAGATGGGAATATTCGGGGAAGTGACTCGACTTAAGTGGTTAAAGAACACAAACGATCATATTCAAATGGATCTTTCAAGTCTGTCTAAAATGGATCTTTCCAAGATTCCCAAAAACCTGTTAGGTATACTTCAACAGAAAGAACTCTCAATGGCTCAGAAAATGGTGGCATTTAACATGTTCGTGCCAAATTTACCAGCTAGCCCTGAACACGATAAGGCATACGACGACAACCTAGAGGTTGGTCGCAAGATTAAGCGTCTTGTGGATGAGGGGAAGATTCGTTTAAAGTTTGACAAGAACTTCAAACTTGAGGTGATTATCAATTAGTTATACCTTTTAAAATTTTATCATACCCCTTCTTCCTGGTTAGTAACATCGGTGTCCAACCGCTATGCGATGCCTTGTTGATGTCCGCACCCGCATCGGTCAGTATCTGCACGGTTGTCTCGTGGCCATATTCAATAGCGTGTAACAAAGGCGTCCAACCAATATCATCAGTCTCGTCAATGTCCACACCCGCCGCGATCAGGGCCTTCACTACCCCATCGTGACCATTTCCAGCGGCCATGGAGATTGCCGTCTGACCAATATGATTACGCACGTTTATGTCAGCACCCGTCTCGATCAATGCTAGTACCTCTTGCAGATTGCCGAGTTGGGCGGCTATTGAAAATGTTGTAAATATCATATTTATAGTAAGTCTAACATCCTTAAGTCCTACTCGTGTTGTCGCAATACAGCTTCAACTTCTCGTATATTTTCCCTGATACGATCGTAATCACTCAATGCTATATCAAGCATTTTTCTCTCATCGTCCAAACGTGACATCTTTCGTTGGTTATCCGCATCCAAATATTTTCGAAAGAACGCATGGGGGTTGGTAATCGAATTACCAACGACAGCCTCAAGTCCTTCGAATGTAAGCGTTTTGAGGTTCAGGTTATGCCGTTCAGATAATTCACTGATCGCGTCTCTTTTCACACTCGCCGTAATACGTTGCCGGATCTTCGTAGATGCCAGTACATGCCGAATCTGTCGAATTTGAACAATGAGACGGTGAAGTCTACCCGACAACGCCCGACTTCTCGCGGTTAGATCGTCCCTGGTTGTGGTGACCTGTTTTGGGATGGTTTTATGGAGATCCATCATAAGGTTGCATAGCTTCAAGTAATCCCCATCGGAGATTGACTGGGAGTTATGGTCAATGATAGACATCATGGTGGTAAGGGATTCCATGATGATACATATATATTTTTAATGTATTCGGCGACGGACTTAGGTCCTATATGAAAAAGCGTTCTTCTCCACGTTTTAACCTATACATATGGTCGTAAGCATGGAGGGTAACAACCGCGAGAACTCCAGTGGACAAGATGCCTTTATTCATTTTACGCACAGACCAGGCGTATGCGATCAACAATGAAATGATTACCGCCTGAATGAATGTAACAGTCGGCAGTACAAAACGAGTTTCCACTGTTTGCACGTTTTCAGTTGGCTCTGGTGTGTATTTTTCCATTCGCGGATAACCGGGCATTTTTATTTTATACTGAGAAATTAATGCGAGAGTTCTTATTGGCACCAATACTACTCACTCTTTATGATTATCTGAAATCACCTATAGATTTATTATACTTTCAAAAACCAATGAGACCATTGATTGGTATGAGAAACACGCTCATAGATATCATACTTCATAAATCCGAGTATAATACCGCACATTATCCAAGTCTTTGGTACGTAAAAGCAAATTACACTAAAATTTTAGATGAATATGAAAAGGGTATCGCGACCGCAAACAAGAAATACTTCCATGATCTCGACCAATGGTTCGAGAAGAATGATGGCTACTATTATTACGAAGTCAAAGATTTTCCAGAAATTCAGAATATTATCGATGTAGTTCCATGTGTAGATAAAGAAAATGCCAAATTCGCCGTCATAGAGGGTCCCATGACTATAGCGCCACATCGCGCGGAGAGTAACCTCCTTTTGAGATATCACCTTACGATGAAAGGTGGTGACGATTGTATACTCTACACATCAAACGATACACATAAACACGAACCGAGAAATGATTTTTTATTTGATCACTCACGTTTTCATAGTCTTGTTAAACGCGGTCACCAGACACGGGTTGTGCTTATTTTAGATATTCATAGGTTTAATTAACGACTCTTTCAATCCTTGTGTAGGATATGTCTCTGAATATTTTCTTCTGTATCATACTGGTCGGGGTCGTACACGATACCACTTTGAACTTGTGTGGTATGAGTCGATTTTTTAGACTTACTCGCGTTGGGTTTTGCGAAGCCACGGGATGTGTTAATCTCTGTATCATACTGAGCAGGGTCTACGACTGCGCGAGTTTTGACACTACGCATGGAAGGAATCATAAAAGTGAGCGTGAGGGGCATTTAGTATACATGTACTCTATTCTTTATCATCTGGGCGAATAGCCCATTTATCTTCACAGTGGAATTTTTCATGATCAATCTATAAAAACTAAAGAAATCTATTCTAGAAATCGTACACCTTTAATCCCCAATCGGGTCTTCGGTTTCACCCCATTCTGTGTGTAATTCACATAAAAATTGATCAAGACCAGGATACACAACTTCCTCATCCAACTCTCTCCATTGTTGATGAAATTGTGCGCGATGTCGGTCTGCTTCTGTATCTACATCTGATGGTAGAGTGTCATTGTCACGGAAGAAGAAATTATCTGTGCTTAGGGTCATTGGATCGTTTTGGTCTAGAAGAAATGAAGGTGGTTTCACAAGTTCTCGTAAATTTTTAATAGTGTCACACATCTCGATGTAGTCCCCTTCTGGGATTTTATCCGAGTTCTTATCAACAAGTTCCATGAGTTTGTGAAAGAGATCCATCCCAACTAGTTGACGACCAGTAGGTTCGCCGAATGTATACGTAAGTGGTGAATCGGGTGAAGGTGGGCGCATAATTTTTATATATACGTACTCTTACTTAAGTTCATTCTGTCGTTAAGGAATTGATTATTATACTTAAGTCGCATCGTGATATATAAATATCAACAACTCAAAATGTCTGGCCCCATGAACTCCCACTCTATCACCGACTACATCCTCAAGCTCGAGAAGGAGAACTCCGAATCTCGTACCAGGATTAAACAACTCGAGAAGGATCTTATTGGTTCTGAAATTCGAAGGGTTTCTGATGTCATCAGCGAAGCTGATCAGTATAAAAGCACCGTCGATAAACTCAAGAAGGAGAACTCCGAATCTCGCACCAAGATTGAACAGCTCAAGAAGTTGTACGCCCAAGCCGAAGATGAAAAGGTTGATGCTCTCAGTGCACTCACTGATTTCAAGTACAAGACCAACTGCCTGTCTAAATCCAGCTACACGGACTCGACTGCTAGGGTTTGTGGTAAATCCCCATACTGCAAAACTCGTGCAAACAGTGTGATCGTCGAGCGTCTTCTGGAATTGGGTGAAATGACATCCGATTTCTACAAGACGGGTGCATACCATTGTGCGGCGGATACGATCGCCAAGCTGGAGTATGTAGTTGAAAGTGGTGAGAGTGTGCGCCATCTCAGTGGTATTGGTAAGAGCATTTCAGCTAAAATTGACGAGTGTCTCGAAGAAGAAGACTCCGACTACGAGGCTTCTGAGTGTTCTGACAGCGAATCGATCGCCTCGAACGATCTTTCGGAAGAAGTCTCGAACACGCATGAATTGTTTTCATCGAGTGATGACGATGTTAGCGAAGCATCATCATATGACGACTATCGCGTGACATTCCACACGAATGTAATCATCGCCGATGAACTCGCTAATCTTGGTGCACTCGAAAAGTGTGCCGGAGCGAGTGACTGGAAGGTTAAGGCGTATACGAAAGCGGCTAAGTTGATTGACAACTTAACACATGAAGTGCTGAACGGTACCGACCTTATGAAGTTGGATGGTATCGGCCAGGGGATTGCTGATAAGGTTGATGAGATTATTCAATATGGGACAACGAGACGCGCAAATGATCTTAAGCATGCATACCCTGACAAGTGCAATTAGATCCACGGTGTGGGTCTCTTCTTGAATTGTGGTTATCGTTTATGAAATCGGTGAAGTAAAAAACCACACAAAATAGTCACTGGTAGCATTTTAATATTACAACTTTTTATATGAAGACGCGTCGTCATAATTAACATACTCCTTCTCTTCTGTATCGTAAAACGCGTCGCTATCCTCAATTAACATCTGTCTCACCACATCGTATAATACATTGGTCAACGCGAATTTATACGCGAGAAATCCAATGAATGTCGCACCGTAATCGAAATCAAAACTAAACGGGGCATGGTTCCACATACTCTCAAAGATCACAGTTCCCACTGGAACGAGTATCTGCGTTTGAAACGGTGAATGTTCGATATCATCTACGTGTTTACTCAGTGTATTCAGGTACGTGAGTGAAGTAACCGCGCCGAGCGTCGCTGACACACCCTCTACAGCCCCTTGTGTGATAAAATAGGATGATGCGATAGCTGTCCCATACCCGATAGTTGTTCTACGGAGAGTAGTCTTTAGCCTGTCGTATTCCGTCTTTACAACCGGTTTCGGTTTAATCGTCGTCGCGAGAGTGAGCATTATATACTATACGTATTATATCTTTACGCTATTCAATTTGATAAACGTTTGTGGTATAATCTTGAACACAAAACCAACTTTTATCACTTTCAGCTGTTAATAAAAACCTTTTATTATCAATCTCTATCACACTCGTTGGATCGCATATACGTTTCGAATTGAGTGGTTGTACGAGTTCTTTAATTTTTATTTCTGGTTTATGATTACTGAAATCAACATCCCATCTAAAAATGTCATGTATTAATTTTCCATTAATACTATAGGTTTTATGACCATAACCATAATATACATTATCACTTAATTTATAACCAGGTGTTCCTCCTCTATATAACAACTGTTCATCTTGCCCGTTTTCTAAAACGTGTACAGGTTTCACATCACCCCTTTGAAAATCTATCTTATACATTATGAATGGTTTAATGTAATGAATGACATAAAGTTCATTTTCATGTGATATGAAAGATATATTTTTACCCGGAAATGGAAGTTTTATTATAATTTTTTCGTCGTAATCAAATAACGACATGCGACTAAAAAAATTATTCGATATATATAATTTATCATTATGAATAAAACACCTGGGATCTTCCCCCTGTATCATTGTTGTATTATCATCGATGATATCAAACTGTGTATTAAACTTGACAAATCTAGTCCGATTCGAATCGTAACGATCTCGACAAAACCCTAGAATTTCGTTTTTATAATGTATGATCGAACAAAATATAGAATCCTTCTTTACATTGACTGTTTTTATATAATTAAATATATCCATTTATTCTATTATATATAAGACCTTTAAGATACATTACAACTTTAACGCTAATGGAATAGAATTCATGATTGCTTCACTTGTTTTGATGAGTTTATATTTTCCATCCGCGTGAATTCCCTCGTCGATCAATTTTTTAAATGTATCGACATCCATACCCTTGAGACAGTCATCGTGGCAATGTGCAAAATTATAAACCTTGTTTGCTATGAAATTTTCGTCTCCGAATGAAGAGAGATGCCACCCAGCATTATTATAATGGGGTATACTCCATCGCATCTCTCTCATTTTCTGTGGTGATACTTGCATTAACACTTCTTTTGTAGTGATAACCGTACCATACCATGGTTCAAGTTCTTGAATATAATTAAAATTATACTGAAATGCGATCATATTATACGAGCACATCTTTACATCCGGTGGTAATCGTAGGGCAGTTCTATTCGGAATTTCGTCTACATCAGATACCATGACAATATCATCATCTTTAAATTCATCCAGACCCCGTGTAATACAATTCCGTTGGAAATTTTCCCGTATCCAGGGATCTTTATCCGTCGGGTTGTCTCGAATAATTATATGTATAATCCTATCCGACCATTCTTCAAACTCTTTTTTATTTTCATCATAGAATAATTTTTTTTCTTCTCCTCGATGTGTGACAGTTGATTCCACTAGAATAAATTTATCTACAACACCATCAAGGTATCTCAATCTTTTTTTTAAAACATCTATTTCATTATAAAAAATAAAACAATCTACAAGCATATATTAGTTCACATTTTTATCCTTTAAGAGTATGATAATAAAATGTTTCCTAATAACAAAACACACAAGATGAAATATTCCGCCGAAATGGGATTACCAATTATACTAGTATTAATGCTCGTCGCCGCCGTGACCTTTTTCGTAAATTTCGTGGGTATCAAACACTACAACGAATGTGACGCGATCAGGGGAGTTGAAAAATTTGAAAATAGAAAAGTGTACCTCAGCCAACTCGTAACCATCGTTATCACGGGTGTTGTGACACTCGCCCTGCGACAGTTTGCGTCCAGTCCGGGCATGTCCGCGACGGGTCCCATGATGTTGGTTGTCGGAACTCTTCTACTAACTTCTGGTGTATTTGTGTACCAGATACTCAACGCCGATAAAGAAGCATGTGAACCTAAGAAGTCTGATGTGAATTATTCGGGTGTTTCGATGGGATTCGCGAGTGTTCTCATCTTGGCTGGTCTCGGTATAACGTATCTGTCAATCACGAAGAATAAGAAATTCACTAACACTGTCTCGACAATGGGAGCGTTCAGTGACCGTGGTACATCACAGGTTGGACCCTTCAATCAGCGAGGTCAATTTTAATTAATTTAAAAAATATATAAGAATACAAAGTATGGAACTGCATGAGGCTACATATATAATTTGTATGCTTATTGTTCACGTCGTTCGTAACGCGGGTAAAATAACATTCGAAGATAAAATAAAAGTTCTTCAACTTTGTTTTTCCCTACTCCGTTCCGTTGAAGACACTTTATACAGAATATACAATTGTGAAAGTAGAGCAACAGTAGAATACATAACAGAGTAATTTTCTCCTTTCCTATACTGGTACGTCATCCATAAAATGTTACCTATGATACCCATGTACAAGAGATACATGGTATGTTCATCGACTGGTGACGTACCTGTATTAATAGCATGAATTATCATTTGAATCATACCCAGGGTAAGTGCCGACCCGGCAATTAAATCGTTACCTGGTATGACCATTTATATATTTAAAGATTATAATCTCGATATATACAAATGGACACCATTTTGAAAACGTACGCAACTAAATCTAAAGATAGCGCCGCTCTCGTCTCACGCATTGAACGCCTTGTGGCCAAGTACGGTAAAACGGGTGTCAATAAAGAGAATTTATGTGGACTCGTATCCGTGCTGATGATAGATGTTCAAAAGGTCAAGGGTTTGACTGGATCTGATAAGAAGGATCTTGTTATCGACCTGATCAATTCCATTATTGAACAGATCGACGCGGGAGATGAAGATACGGAACTTGAGACTGTTTTAAAGACTATGGTACCACCCATGATCGATAGTTTTTCAGTCATGCTAAAGGTAAATAAGGCTTGTGGATGTGTCTAAAATAGAATGAAGTTTCCAACTCTTGAAACTATGATCACGTATGGTATTTATACCATCAAAGATCTCATTTTACATTCACATAATAAATTGAAAAAGCGACACGTTATACCTCTTAATGAGTGTGATAATTGTGCGTTCGTTTTCCCCGGTGCGTTGTGTACCAATTGTACTACGGTTTAGTTTTTATAACTAGTCCGAGTACCGATTCTAAATTATTCTGATCACGTTTAAGCGGCTTATTACGTTTAAGGCGTAGTGGTTCATTTGTCCCCACCACGCCTTTTATTTCGTACAGTTTCGCTGTATTTTTAATTATGGGAATATCTATCTTCACTTCTGGTTCTGTAGTGATTTCTTTTGATGGACCCTGATCAATTTTCACGTTTTGTCTGAATTGATCGATTGTGAGATCCCCTCCGAATTCTTGCAATCTCTGTCTTTTCGGAGCATGTGGAATACTCCCAATAACCCCATACATTTGTTTACGCATCATCACGATGTTACCACATACGATACCCCCTCTAGATAATCCGTATTCTTCTATAGCATATGTTTTCATACAATTCCACGAACAGAAACGACCACTGGTAACGAATCGTCTACGTCTATCGTGGTATTTTATTGGTAATGCTAATGCCTCGGTGTCAAAAGTATGACAACACCACCAACACCACAACATAAGTATATTCAGTTAATAGTCTTTAAGTAATAAATTTTTTATCTCACATTATCATAATAGACCGGATGGCGTCAGGGAAGAAGGGTTCGACCGGGAGTGTTATATTTTTATTGGTTATATTGGTGATAAGTCTTTACTATCTACGTCAATTTAATAACGATCAGCGAAAAGCACAAATTTACAATTCACTGCTTGATCAATATAAAAATATAATGGCCGATCCGGAAGACATCATAGTTCCTTCTCCCGAGGACGCCCAAGAACGTATAGATAATGATTTAAAAGAGAAAGATGAAGATGGCGCAAACGACGCTATAGGTGCCGATAGACAGGATATAATAGACGAAATACGAAGGTTAAGTGCGAAGGTTTGTCTATTTCCCCCCGATGACCAATACGGCTGTTACGGCGCATTCGAAGAAGACACTGATCAGGCGGAGGCACGCGATGAGGCTCTCGCGATGCTTCCCGTTATGGAAGCCGAACTGGTAGAGGCTACCGCCGCATCAGATACATTACGCATAGCTGAACTCAATTCAGAATTGGAAAGTGTTCGGGAAACTGCATATGATGTTGTTTGCTGTAAACCCATAGAAAGTAGTGACAGTGATGATGGCGGGCTCACAGAATTTCAAGAAAATGCTATAGGACTTGGTGCTGCAATTGTAGTAGGTATACTTTTAGAAGAAGCCCTGAAAAAGGCGATAGGTGTGAAACCTAAGTTTACACCCCCTAGTTCGGCCGCTAAGGCTGCGACCAAAAAGATATTACAGGAAGCGACAGAAGACGCTGTTAAGGAAGCTGGCGAAAAAGCTGCTAAACAAGCGAGTAGACAGGGTCTAGATGAAGCTGGTCAGAAATTAGCTAGAGAAGTAGCTGAAACGAGTGTCAGAAGTAGTACTAATAATGCCATGCGAAAACTGTCACAGGAAGTGGGAGAAGAAGCCGCACAAAAGGTTTTTAAAGAGGTTGGCGACGAGGCGGTGGCAAGGGTAGTAAGAGAAGGTGGCGATAAGGCCGCACAATTAGCCGCTAGAAAACTCGCGGAAGAAGGTGCGACTGAAGCCATGGAAGTCGCAGCTCGCAAGGCTATAAAGGATTCCCTAGGTGATTTAACCAAAAAAATAGTCAAAGAATCCGTTAAAGCTGCAGTCGAAGAAGGTGCTAAAACCGCCGCCATTCAGGCGGCAGGGAATGTTGCAGCCGAAAAAGCTGCTAAGGAAGGACTGGATGAAACTGCGCAATTAGCTGCTAGGGAAGCGGCTGCGAAACTTGCTGAGAAACAGATAGCTGATGCTGCTGCTAAGCAGGCGGCTAAGGACGCGGGTGATAAGGCGGCTAAACAAGTGGCTAAGGAAGGTGGTGATATACTCGCACAGAGAGTCGCAAGAGAAGCTGCCGAAAAAGCGGTAAACGAAGCCACCGAAAAAGCTGTTGGGAAAGCTTTACTTGAGAAAAAAATAAGGGCTGCCATACTCGAGCAAACTGTTAAAGGGGCGGGTGATAAGGCCGCCGCGCGAGCCGCTCGAGAAGGATTCGATGAAGTTGGGCAATTAGCCGCCAGGGAAGTCGCTGAAAAGGCTGCCAGGGAAGCCGGTGAGAAAGCTGCTAAGAAAGCTATAGCGAAAGTGATGGCGAAACAGGCGGCGAAGAAAGCAACTGCGAAAGTTATCGCAAAGGTTGGTGTTAAGATAGCGACGAAAGTCGCCGCGAAGGTGGCTAAGTATGCTTTACTGGCTGTAGCAGGTCCTCCAGGTTGGGCTGCGGGTGCCATCATGCTCGCTTTTGATGTATTATCGATGGCGATGGATATATTAGACACGGGAGGGTATACTACATTTACACCGAATGATGCATTAGAAGCGATACGACATAAGATTTTGGCAGATGCTGAACGAGATGCAGCCACAAGCGAACACTCGGATTGGCCGTTATTGTTTCCGATTACAGAACTCGCACCACTGGAGTATCCAGTCGCAGTAAATATGATGACTTCGGATATGACATTAAATTACGGTATGCCGACTGTTGAATTTGACCCGGTTGTAGGACCTATATGGAATGCGTATCTCGAAAATGTTGTCGAACAGATACAGTTGGGGGTAGAAACAGATGACCCACCGGAATCTTTTGTAAACTATCTGATAGAAATACCGAAAGTGTACCACGAACAACGCGATGTGTATATTTTTGAACATTTAAAGACACTCATTAGAATGTCTAGTACACCCGAGAGAGCAGATATGTTGGTACTTTTACCGTTTATGAGTACACCGAACCGTGTAGGTATTTCTATCACACCCGAAGCGGCGACACAATGGAATACGAATAGTATGCCTTTATGGATGGCAAATAATTCAATGACCCCCCCATTTCCTGAAACTTGCGACGATTATATAGACCCGATGGCGGCAATGTATACAGATGTATTTTATTCAATGAATCCAAGCTTTTATGACGTCGAACCTACTACGAATGAATCAGCTCTCCCAATAGTAGATATGTTAACAAACCCTGTAATGACAGCGGTTCCTATACGTAATAAAAATGGTGAACAGGTGAAAATAGTATTAGGTGCACCTTTTGGTCCGAGTGTTGCGTTCTGTTTAAAGCCACGAGTGGGGGGAATGATCCCTGGTGTAGAAGGTGCGACAATTTCCCCACAATCATTCGGTGTAGGATTTGATTTTAGTACTGGTTTGTGTCAATTTACAAGAGATTTCTGTACTAGGTACGGTATGGATTTCGTGGATAACGATTGTAAAGAGAAACCAGGGATGTTTGTAGCAGAATTCGTATTCGGTGAGACAATCACGAAACAGTTTGTTCGAAATTATCAAACATATGTCATGGATAATATTCAATCAAAAAATCCCGCGAAAGTTGCTACGGGTATATTTTACGCGAGTAACCCACTTATTTTCGCGGTAGTAACACTCGGTGAAACCGTATTTGGTAAGAGTGTACTAAAGAATCGTAATATCGCCAAAAAAAAGAGTTGTAAGGATTACGGAGATAGATACCGTGAGGATGGTTTAAGCTGCTGGCTTGACACGATACCTAAAAGTGCAGTAGTCGCTAGTCAGAAAAAATGTAGTGAATGGGAACGACAACCCGACGGTACTCCAGGTCCAGCTGGAGGGGATTATACCAATTTAGACGGCTCAGATGGCACATCCTGCTGGTCACACACGTTACCCATAGAATCTAAACCAGCTGATAAAAAACACTGCGACAATTGGTCACATAAACACGGTAGAGAACTCCGGGACGACGGTACGAGTTGCTGGCGTGACACGCTCACAAAAGACTCAAATATTGCTGTAAAAAAAGATTGCGATGAGTGGGCACACGAGTATGGTAGAAACATGCGCGACGATAAAACGAGTTGTTGGCGTGATACAGAAGTTAAAGACACCGATATCGCCGCGAAATATGATTGTAACGGACCTCCTATAAAACAAGTCGTCCAAGACGGTGAAGGGAATTGGGTAGAAGGGGGTGAGGTAATACATGATAAGTATGAGTGGCGTGATAAGGTCGTGCGAGCCGATGGTGTATCGTTCGGCGAAGGCCAGGGAAATCTTCGCTTCGATGAAACAAGTTGTTGGAGAGATATATACGTTAAGAAGTCAAACATTGCTAAAAAATATGATTGTAAAGGACCACAGATGAGAGATTCGGATGGTTCGTTAATACCGGATAAGTATGAATGGCGTGATAGAGTCACTCGATCTGATGGCGTAGAGATTGGTGAAGGTCGCGGTAAATTAGAATCAGATGGTACGAGTTGCTGGAAACATTTATACGCGAAAGAATTAAAATCAGCTAATCTGAAAGACTGTAGCGAGTGGGACGGCAATTTTAGCGGGGCCAAATTAGAGGATGACAACATGGGGAGTTGTTGGTTATGGTTAAAAAGTAGAAGTATGAAACTACCAGATTGCGCCGCAGGTCAAGAGAGGAAAGGTGCGTTATGTTACAAAAAATGTCGGGCGGGCTATAAATCGAGGGCGTTAGAATGTGAAGGTATATGCCCCGACGGTACTCAGGATACAGGGTTTCATTGCACCGATTGGATCCACAGTTTCTTTAAGACGGATTTGGTCGATCAACGTGGTAGTGATGGCGAACCTTTGGATAGTTGTTCAGATAGAAAGGTCGATCCGAATAGTGACAAGGGTAAACGTTTACTCGCCGCTGGTAAAAGTCTTGATTATACGTATGATAGTACGGCGTTTACATGCGTCGAACCATGTGAGCCTGGAACAACTCGTAAATCAGGTTCGGTCGCCCTTGGTGAAACGAAAATGGCGTTTTGCAATAAAGTAAAGGGTAGATATTCACGAGGGTTAAACCCCAAAGAAGCAGATTCATGTCCAGATAGTCATCCGAATAAACAATTGGGTATTTGTTATAGCGAATGCCCAACTGGTTACGATGGATACGGTGCGATATGTTACCCAAAAGATGGACCTGGTATTAAAGTTAACGCATTCCAGCGTCATTATTGTGGTCCCTCTACACATCAACCGGATAAATGTAAAGATCTCGCCTCTTATGAAATAGATAAAATTATACCACACTTACAAGATATTGGCGGACAGGATTTAATCAACCGTATCAATACCCAAGGGTTAACAGGTGACTTGTATACCGAAGCTGAACAAGCACTCGACTGTCCCGTCTTACGAAAAAATAGATGGGGTGTGTGTTGGGATGAATGTAAACCTGGTGACACCGATGCTGGATTTATATGTAATCCGGCGGGTGGTTTTGGTATAAAGAAACTCCTATTCGACCGATACCATTGTGATGACAATGACAGTTCGTATCAATCGGATAAATGTGAAGATATAGCGAGTAAAGACATCTCTAGAATCAAGCCTCATTTAGAAACTGCTAATAGACAGGATTTAATTAACCTTCTCGATACAAATGGGTTAACAGACACACTTCACGATCAAATTTCACACGTCTTAGGGTGTCCAGAAAAACGAGATAATGTCGTAGGTGTCTGTTGGGATACTTGTAAGACGGACCCGGAAACGGGTGAAAAGGATGAAAACTGGGGGGCGCTTTGTAAACCCCGAAAACAGATTGGTATCATAAAAACATTATTTGACAGATACTACTGCAAAGATGAAAAAAGGAAAACATACTTGGTATATGTTGGGAGGATTGTGACCGTTTTGAAGAAAAAAATTCCACATATGATAAGGATGGTAATAAGATTAAACATATCGAATACAAAGATGCCGGTGCGTTATGTCACCCCAGAATGAATCCCGGTATTAAAGTTGATATGTTTCGACGTAGTGTGTGTGGTGCCAGTACATGGCAACCTAAACGATGTGAAATTATAGATAGTCGTGATACTCTAGCTGTTATTGCCCTTTTAACGGATGTTCCCGATATGGACGATTATTCGTTCAGAACAGGTGTAGGTTTACCCGCTATTATACAGGGATTGGAAAATGGCTCAATGACACTCGACGACGAAAACGTAATGAAAGACGTAAAAGAAGCACTCGATTGTCCAAGAAGACGGAAAAATGTTGCGGGTATTTGTTGGGATAGGTGTCCCCCATATGACGAAAATGACCATTCAGTCGGACACGGCGTCGAGTATAAAGATATAGGTCTACTCTGTCACCCCAAGGGTGGTCCTAGTATAAAAGTTCCCGTGTGGGACCGTGAAGTCTGTACAGCCAAAACGAATCAACCAGATAAGTGTATTAATATAACGGCTGGGAATATAGACGCAACCGTCCAAGATTTGAATGCTATAGGCGAAACAGCCCTCGCGTCCGAATTAGAGTCCGCGGGGGGGTATACGATTGATAGTGATAGAATATCACGTTTGAGGATGAATGTAGAAACAGCTCTGGACTGTCCAGAAAGACGAAAGAACATATTAGGTGTTTGTTGGGACGATTGTCCGGATAGATACACTAGAATAGGCGCACTTTGCCAACCTCCGGGTGGTCCGGGAATTAAAGTGACATCTATGCAACGTCTGTATTGCGGAGATAGTCAATATCAAAGTCCTACATGTGATACTGTTAAGAGTAGGGATATAGATAAAATTTCCGAATTGTTAATATCTATTGAACGAGAAGATGTACTCGATCGCATGATTGACGAGGGTTTAACTGATGAAGTTTATGCCGAGGTTGAAGGTGCGCTTGAATGTCCGATAAAACGAAAGAATATACTTGGTTTGTGTTGGGATACATGTCCCAACCCAGTGACACCAGTTAACATTGACATATTCAAAGAGTTGAGAACTCAGTATTTCATAGAAAAACCCATATACGAAGAGGCTAAGAGAAATTATTATAACCTCGCAGATATAATTACTAGGGATGACGGGTTTACACCGGATTACATGATGAGACGTAAAAGTGGGGGTGGAGATGGTCGTCCTATGCATCGCTGGTCGGATGAAGAAGTGACCTCTTATAACGACTCGTTTACGGAATATCTTGAAATGAAAGAACAATTTATAAAAGATTCTGGTTCATTGGATAATTTTACCGAACCATGTATACCCGGTTTCACAAGAAGTAATTTGCGAAATGGCTTTTGCGCACCGGATAAAGGGTGGTGGGCTGGTACGTCAATCGAACATACATTAAACGCGTATAAAAATACTTTCGAGATTCAATCAGAATTATTTACATCACTTTCCGAAGACTATTTCAGGGAAAAGAAAGAATACGAACGTACACGTAGTTTCGGGTACGATGATATTGGCGCGTTGTGTCAACCAAAGGGGGGTAGAGATGAAGTTACAAACAAAACCAAATCATCCGGACCGGGTATTAAGGTCACTCACATGAAACGCTCATATTGTGATGATGATCAAACCAAAATCCTCGGAGTTTGTTGGGATGATTGTCCCGAAGGGTGGCGAGATGATGGATTATTGTGTAATGATAGAAGCGGTCTCACGAACACGATTATTAATTCCGTTGATAACACATTGACTACAAATACGGGTTTGTCATGTGATCCCACACTGACACCATACGAAAAGGCGAATGGTATGACAATAGAGGAGAAAAAGGAATTATTAAAACCGAAAATTGGAGAGGATGCGTTGGAATATAGTGAAGCGTTTATAAGTACGCCTGTGTCGATCCAGGATCTACCAGAAAAGCTTGTGAGTGGTAAAATTGATACTTCGGAATTTTTGTTACACTATTTCGACGAAATGGGAACATTCGATCTAATTGTAACCCCTACGTCCATTCTACCGACTATGGAAGCTATTATGTTACAAATAGGTGACACAGACAACTTACGATCGATATACGTCGAGAAGTTACTCACAATGTATAACGCAGGTGAATTTACACCCCTACCACCACTCGATCAATCAGATCTGAATAAGTTTATCACGAAGTTTACTGTCGTAGAAAGCGATGGATTCGTATTGGAAAACGCACCCGCTAATATAAAGGATCCCGTGACCTTATTACTCGAAGAGAATCTAAGAATGCTGATTATTGATGAGGTCGACATGTTCAACCGAAGTGAAGATCCATATGTCATGGCTACGATAACAGAAGAGGGTAACAGTCCTGATGAGATCCTGAATACACTCACATTCGTTGGTAAATATATCGCGTTGACGGGTGCTTTCGATATGGAAGATGCCCCAGATGCAGCTATTCCAATTTTGGAATCGGCTGTTACAATAACTGGAAGTGTCCAAGCATTGAGAGTGGCATTCGCCCCACTTTTAGGATACGCGGATTTCGCAGCTGACGATGACGACCCCCCTCCGATAACAAATACAATTATTGTCGATACCGGATCGATAGCGAAAATTAAAGGAGTAAAGGTTAGGGGTGTTCGTACATTCACCGTCGCCACGAGTGATGAATCTGACGGTGTATACACCGCTGTTCCTAGTGGTACATTCACGGGTGAAACATCTAGTAATGACCCAGTTATCATAGATTTCACAAGTCCTTTACGGGCTCGATTTGTACGCCTTGACGTACTCGCATGGAACCCAACATTCCTGACCCCCTTGAGTGAACTAGAACTTCAGCTACTTGAGATTCAAGGTGAGGTTGATAAATTCAACCGGGGTGAAGACCCTTACGACGCGGTCTCGGATACATTGGAATCGCAGATTGGACCTAGTCCCATAGACCCAGAAGAGGATGTGACACGCAGTGAGGCAGAAATTACAAATATATTTAGTTTTGCCGGGAACTATATAATGATAATGAAGGATCTCAATTTATCAACAGTCCCCGCGACAGCCCGACCAATCATAGATTCGGCTATTGAAATAGCTGGTAGTTTAGATGAACTAAATGAAACGTTCGTAGATGTATACGCACTTTTATAAAATAATAAAATTTATATATGATATACGATGGCGGATGTAATCGCCGCAAGAATTCTTAAGGAAGCAATGGAAAAGGCTGTAGTAGAAGCATCACAAAAAGCGGCAAGGGAAGCGGCAGAAAAAGCGGCGAGGGAAGCAGCAGAAAAAGCGGCAAGGGAAGCCGCACAGGAAGCCGGTAATAAAGCTGCTAGAGAAGCGGCAGAAAAAGGTGCCAGCGAAGCTGCGCAACAGGCAGCACGAGAGACCGCTGAGCAGGCCGCGAAAGACCTATCGGCAGAGATCACCGAACAACTTGTGAAAGAAGCTGGCGAGAAAGCCGCCGCGAAAGCCGTGAAGAAGGCTGTCATCGAAGCATCAGAAACGGCTGCCTTTGAAGCGGGTGAGAAAGCTGCTAGGGAAGCGGCAGAAAAGGGTCTAAGTGAATCTGCCCAAAAAGCCGCTAGAGAAACTGCCGAAGCTGCGAGTAGGAAGGCGGCTAAGGGTACCAATTACACTAAGTTTGCTACATACGCTGCAGTTGCGGGTGTGAGTGTATACGTGTATACGGAAATGATGGATGAAGATAAGGCGGTCCAACAATGTACGGATAAGTGTTTACCCACTAATTGGGATGCGTATAAATACGAAGATTTAGAGAAATCTGATCTTGAATATTCGACTATAGCACCCAGCGCGGGGCAGCCCATATGTACAGCCGAGACAGAGGCTGAATGTGATGTTCACTGTATAGCCACGTGTAAAGAACTTCACAAAAACGGGGCTACTTGATAAACTTGGTCCAGTGGGAGATGTTGCTCAAGATCTAGCAGAAGAAGGTAAAAAATGTGTTTACGGATGGTGTAAATACACTTTTCGAATCGCTCGGACTCCCCCG
>FUWD013177044.1_pt1 | contig 22415 bp, 20 predicted proteins | sample 1063281 | NCBI WGS metagenome assembly FUWD01 (sample SAMEA79048168, study PRJEB19326) | metagenome | biome: marine | reverse complement strand
CGCTGGAGCATTTCTGGGAGCACAAGCGCACCGAGCGTGCCGCCGCAAATCTCCTTATTGCGGTTTTTCTCGGCTCGCTTGCGCTGATCGAGCTGGCCCGTCAGGGATGGCTGCCGGAAACCGTTGCCGCGCTGCTGCCAAAAAGTCATTTCTATGCCATCAGCGTCGCGTTCTCCATGCTGCTCGGGATCGAGGTATTCGGACTGGTGTTCAGCCTGGCGAACTCGGTTTCCGTTTCGGTGGGCAAGCAGTTCGAAATTCTTTCGCTCATCCTGCTGCGCCACTCGTTCAAGGAGTTCATCTATTTCAACGAACCTCTCGTATGGGAGCAGGCTTCAAAGCCGGTGCTGCACATTCTCTCCAATGCCGGCGGCGGACTCCTGATATTCTTTCTGCTCGGGGTATATTACCGGTTGCAGCGCCACCGGGTCATTACGCAGACAGCCATAGCCACCGCGGAGTTTATCGCTTCGAAGAAAATCGTATCGCTGCTTCTGCTTCTGATCGTCAGCTGCATAGGGGTGCTTCAGGGTTATTATTTTCTGTCGGGTCAGGCGGCTTACGATTTCTTTTCGATTTTCTACACGGTGCTTGTGTTCAGCGATGTGCTTCTTGTGCTGATCTCCCTGCGTTACAGTTCGAGCTACCCGATTCTGTTTCGCAACTCCGGCTTTGCTGTCGCAACCGTGGTCATCAGGCTTGCGCTGACCGCGCAGCCATACATCAACGTCCTGCTCGGCGTAGGGGCCATGGTATTCGCTATCGGCATCACTGTTGCGTACAACCGGTTTGAAAAAACGGCGCAGCCATCCGCCGGTACCGCAGAGTGTCCGCTTTCAAATTGATTTATCTTAAACCATGAATCAAATGATCGTTATAAGGAACGAGACGCATGACGATGCTCGTGTGATAACCGAGGTGACTGTCGCAGCTTTCAGGACTCTGGCCGTCAGCAGCCATCGGGAGCAGTTCGTTATCGAAGCGCTGCGCGCAGCCGATGCCCTTACAGTGTCTCTCCTGGCGGAACTGAATGGTAGCGTGGCAGGTCATATAGCGTTCTCGCCCGTGACCATTTCGGACGGCAGCAGCGACTGGTTTGGCCTTGGGCCGGTATCGGTTTTTCCTGAACTGCAGCGGCAGGGTATCGGGAAGACTCTGATTCGGGAAGGGCTCGAAAGGCTTAAAGCGCTTGGCGCAAAAGGCTGCTGTCTTGTGGGGCATCCGGAGTACTACCGGCAATTCGGGTTCACTAATCCGGAAGGGCTTGTCATAGAGGGCGTGCCGCAGGAGGTCTTTTTTGCGCTTTCGTTCGACGGGCCCGTACCTCAGGGGAGCGTCTCGTTCCATGAGGCATTCAAGGCGGAGGGATGAAGTGCTGCGGCCGGATTTTTCCGGTAGTGGCAGCTGTTTTTCAATGCAATGAGGGACATATCGCTCTCTCATGTTATTTTGTCACCACTTCGAGCTTGACCTTTGCGGTGCCTTTTCCGTAGAACCCGAGCTGTTTTGCGGCTTCGGCGCTCAGATCTATTACGCGGTTACCGACAAAGGGGCCCCTGTCGTTGACGCGCACGATTACCGATGCATTGGTTTCAAGATTCGTGACGCGGACGATAGCCGGAAGCGGAAGGTATTTGTGGGCCGCACTGGGCCTGTCGGGATAGAACGTTTCTCCGTAAGCTGTCGGCTGATTGTTGTGCTGATCGAGGGTTTCCTGCCCATACCAGGAGGCTGTGCCGGTTTCCTGATAACCGGCGGTTTCCCTGTAATCCATCGGGACATAGAGCTTTCCGTCTATTACATAGGGTTTGTTTTTAAGTTTTCCCAAGCGGTAGGCTTCTTCGGGAGAGAGCAGCCTGCCGGTTTTGTCCTGCTGTGTGAGAGGCGCTCTGCCTGTCGAGCATGAATTGAGGCCCAGTGCGGTAGCCAGAAGTATCGGAATGAGTAATTTGCGCATCATAGATTCATCTCCTCTGCGAGGGTTTTCTGAAATAATAGCCATTTCACAGAAAATATCCCTGTTCCGGATTATATTCCCGGTTAAGACAGAAAAGCGCTTTTCGATTATTTCTATTTTATTTCGGCCTGTTTTTTTGTAGTAGTTATGCCTCAACGACAACAGCGAGCACCGATCGGCGTTCTGATGATCCATGGTTTTACCTCTACGCCGGAGAGTTTTGCGGTGCTTGAACAGCCGTTGAGATCTCTTTGCGTTCCGTTACGCATGCCGCTTCTTGCCGGTCACGGCTCACCTTCGCCTGAAGCTCTCATAGGGGTAACGTTTCACGAATGGATGGCTGATGCCGCCAAGGCATTGCAGCTGCTTTCGATGGAAGCTGAAAAGATTGTGATTATCGGTCACAGTATGGGAGCCCTGATATCTATGCAGCTTGCTGAGGAATACCCTTCAACGGTAGATTCGCTTGTTCTTGCTGCGCCTGCCTTGAAGCTTTCTTCATTGCTCGCTCCGGGTCGTCCGTTGCATTTTATCGCCCCCCTTCTTGCCAGGGTAATAAAAAAATGGGATATCAAACCGGTGTTTGCCGGGCCGGATTATATCCGTTGTGCAGGGCAGTATGCATGGGCGCCGACCGATGCCATTCTTTCGCTTTTCGAGCTTATCGTCAGAACAGTCTCGATTCTTGACCGTGTGCGTGTTCCGGTACTTATTCTGCATAACCGGAATGAAACTACCGTGCTGCCGGAGAGCGCCGATTATCTTTACCGCCGGATCGGCTCGGCAAGTGATGATAAAAAAATTGTATGGCTGGAGCACTCGGAGCATCAGATCTTCTGCGATTGCGAGAGGGAGAAGGCCGCAAGTGCCGTTTTCGACTTCGTTGCCGACAGGCTTGGCGTACGGTAATCATCTGCCGTTTTTTGTTGTTTTATAATTATTAATACAGTAGTAGCATGAAAAATTCGCTCTTATACAGAACTGCCAGCGTTCTGTTTCTATTTTTTACCCTTTGTGCATTTCCTGCTCCAGTCATAGCGCAAGATGTTCCTTCGGGAGAGAAAACGGGAGTATATCTTAATGAAATCGGTATTGGAACGGGTTATGCCTGGGGAGCGCTCAAGGGGGATCCTGAGGAGCAGTCCATTTTTCCTGCATTCGTTCGATTTGGTTTTAACGCCAACTCTCTTTTTGGTATCAGAAGCCGTACAAGTACCCTGCAGTTTACTCTTGAGCCTTTCGTCAATGCGTTTTCCGGCTCTGAAGATGGAGTGGAGGCCGGATGCGGTTTCGGTATCCGTTACCTTCAGGAAGTAGTCCCTCCGGTCGATCTGTTTCTGGAAATCAGTGCGGCTCCGATGTACTACAGTATCGATACCCTCGAACAGGGAGCTTCCGGATTCAATTTTCTCGACCAGATCGGAGCCGGGCTGCAGTACCGGTTAGCTCCGGGAAAGGCAGTTTTCGGCGGGTACCGGTTTCGCCATATTTCTCATGCGCGCGTTGTTGACCGTTCCAACGATGGCATTAACACAAGTGCTTTTGTTTTGGGATTTTCATGGCTCTACTGATGCTGCCGATCTCGATCTGCCGGTTTGTTTCCATTGCCGTCGTCCGGCAGAGGCCGGGTGATTTAACGGATATGTAACATCGGCACTCCCTATTTTAGAAGGCGGCAGAAATGCCGCCTTCTTTCATTTTTTCAACCAATCCGAAATAATCATGATTCTGCTGCGTTACGTAAAGACGACATCCGCAGTTCTTCTGAAGCTGCTGGTTCTGGTCGTGCTTGCTTCGTCGTCAGGCTGCAAAGGGAGTGCCGGGTTGGTGCATACGCCGGATAACGTATCCGTTTCCTCTCGCCCGAAATTCATTTTTCTCTTTATTGGCGACGGTATGGGCCCGGCCCAGGTTAAGCTGTCCGATGCCGTGCTTGATCCGGGGAACGCGCTTGCCATGGGGAGTTTTCCGATAGCCGGGTTTACGACGACCCATGCAGAAAACCGCTACATCACCGATTCCGGCGCGGCGGGAACGGCGCTGGCGACCGGCTTCAAAACCTCCGTCGGTACCATCTCGATGAAGAGCAACCACAGGGATACACTTCGCACAATCGCCGAAATGGCGAAGGCCAAAGGAATGCGGGTGGGCATCGTTTCCAGCGTCGGTATCGACAACGCCACCCCGGCATGCTTTTTTGCCCATAATGCCGGAAGAGGCAACTACCATGACATCGCCATGCAGATGGCGGCAAGCGGTTTCGACTATTTCGGAGGGGGCTATGCAGAGGGCGATTTTGCCCGTAATCGCACAGGGAACGGTGTTGTCAAACCGGATATTCCATCTGTTATGAAAGCCGCCGGCTACCGGGTGACTACGGGAAGGGAGGAGCTGTTCTCCGTGTTGCCGGGAACCCGCTGCTGGGCATATACCGGCTTCGACGCCAAGGCGGCGATGAGTTATGCCATGGATCGGCAGAAAGACGATCTTTCTCTGGCTGAGTTTACCCGCCAGGGGATCAGGCTGCTCGACAATCCGTCCGGATTTTTCATGATGGTCGAGGGCGGAAAGATCGACTGGGCATGCCATGCCAACGATGCCGCAGCGGCCGCACACGATGTTGTTGCTTTCGATGAGGCTATTGCCGAGGCTGTTGCTTTTTATCGGCTTCATCCGGATGAAACGCTTATTGTGGTGACCGCCGATCATGAGTGTGGCGGTCTTTCGCTCGGCAATGCGAGTCAGGGTTACGAAACCAGGCTGCCGTTATTGCGCCGTCAGAAAGTCTCACGGCAGCGGTTTTCCGAAATGGTTGCCTCATGGGCGAAAAACCGCAACGTCTCTTTTTCCATGGCGCTGGACAGCGTGAAGGTGTATTATGGCCTCGGCGACGGCGCTCAGGGGTCTGCACTGGCGATTTCGCCGCAGGAGCGAAATATCCTCAGGGAGGCGTATCCGGCAACGCCTGAGGGCGTCGACTCCGCAGCTGAGCGTTTTGCTTCTGTCGTTACAGCCATGCTGAATGCAAGGGCAGGAATCGGTTGGACAAGCAACGCCCATACGGCGGTTCCTGTTCCGGTTTACGCGGAGGGAGCAGGTGCGGCTGCTTTCGGAGGCAGCTACGACAACACCGGCATTGCGGAAAAACTGATTCGCCTTGCGCGGCTTGGGGTGCGGCAATGACGAGGCTCTCGATGCGCCCGGTCAGGACTTTTCGAGAATGGTTTTGAGATTTTCAAGGTTGGCTCTGAACCGGAATCCGAAGAAAAATTCCATCAGCGGATCCAGGAGTCCGGCAATGCCTTCAGCCTTTGTCGAAAAACGGTATCTCAGACGGGTGCCGCCTTCAACCGGTTCAAATTCCATGGAGCCCTCATAGGGCACTGCGCTGTTTGTACTGGCGAAGAGCAGCCTTTTTTCAGGCTCATATAAGGTAACTATCCATTCGGTACGCATGGGGAAGCCCATCACCGATCGGATTTCGTACCCGGAGGTTCCCTTGCCGAGGGGCCCCTGGCTGGTGACTGCCGACTTCAGCACATCCTCCTGCCAGACGCTGTCGTTGGCTATATCCGAGAGATAAGCCGCCACATCTTTCAGTGGGCGGGTGATGACGATGTTGTGCGAGATGTTCATGATCAGAGGTATCCGTATAATTTCTTTGATAACAGTGAAACGGGCTTGTTGTGCCAATAATTCCATTTGTATGATAAGCTTCCGGGAACTCTCCGGCAGAGGGCTCCGTTTTTCTGTGCAGATCAGGAGTTTCTTTCTTAGCTTTACCATTAAAAAGATTGAGAACGGTTATTTTCCGGCAGCACGTGAATCCGACTTATGGGGTTAAATTATGGTAGATCTTTCAACGACATGGATGGGCTTGAGGCTTCGCAACCCTTTGATTGCAGCGAGTTCCGGGCTTACCGGAACGCTTGAAAGCGTCAAGGCGGTAGCGGCAGAAGGGGCCGGAGCTGTTGTGCTGAAATCGCTTTTTGAAGAGCAGATTCTGCTTGAAACCGGGTTTGCGGAAGAACAGAACGTACAGCGCCACTATTATGCCCAGGCGGAAGATTATATACGGGAGTACACCAGAGGCAACGTACTGAATGGTTACCTCGATCTGATAAAAAGTTGCAAACTGGCTGTCGATATTCCCGTTATCGCAAGTATAAACTGCGTTACTCAAGGCGAATGGCTCTCATTCGCTTCCCGGATTGAACGCGCAGGAGCCGATGGTCTTGAAATCAATATTTTCCTGCCGCCCTCCGATTCCTGCAAAAGCAGTGCGGAAAATGAGCGGCTTTATGGCGACGTTCTCGAAAAAATTACAAGAGTTGTTCGTATTCCGGTTGCCGCGAAAATCAGCAGTTATTTTTCCAGTCTTGCGGCCGAAGCGGTTACCCTCTCCAATTCAGGCATTCGGGGTCTTGTATTGTTCAACAGGTTTTTTTCTCCCGATTTCGATATCGAAACTTTTAATGTTACCGCAGGCGGAGTTTTCAGTTCTCCGGCGGATATTTATCACTCTCTTCGCTGGATTGCCATTCTTTCCGGCCGGGTGCAGTGCGATCTTGCTGCATCAACCGGGGTTCATGACGGCAAAGGGATGATAAAACAGCTTCTTGCCGGCGCAAGGGCGGTTGAAATCGCTTCTGTTCTTTACAAAAAAGGTCTTGGTGAAATCGGCATGATGCTTGGTGAGCTTGAAGAGTATATGACTCGGCACAGTTTTAATTCTACCGGCGAATTCATCGGCAGAATGAGTATGGCACATGCAGCAAATCCCGCAGTGTATGAACGGGTACAGTTCATGAAATATTTCGGAGGGATCAATTGATAACTTCAGGCAGTCATGACTATTGAGATGCGATGCGCGTGATCGATCTCTCTCATTCGATCGGTTCCGGGATGTCCTGCTATCCGGGAACTCCGCTGCCGCAGTCAGTGCCGTTGTGTACCATCGAAGCCGATGGGTTCAACGAGCGGATACTCACCTTTTCTTCCCACACCGGAACCCATGTCGATCTTCCCCTGCATATGTCTGCCGGCGCGTCCTCTCTTGACGCTTTCGGCGTGGAGCGTTTTGTTGGGCTCGGGGCGCTGCTCGATGTGGAGAGCGTTTCCGGAGGCACCATTTCTTCCGCCCTTCTCCAGCCTTACCGCGAGTTGATAGAGGGAGTCGAGTTCGTGCTGCTGTATTCCGGATGGGGGCGTCGCTGGGGCACGGAAAAATACCTGTCAGGTTATCCTGTGCTGAGCATCGAAGCCGCAGTCTGGCTGGCCGGATTCCGGTTGAAAGGTATCGGGGTTGATGCGGTTTCAGTCGATCCACCGGATTCGGAAGAGTATCCGGTGCACAACCTTTTTCTTGCAAACGGCACGCTCATCGTCGAGAATCTGGTTTATCCGGACCGGCGGCTGATCGGGATGAGCTTTCAGTTTTTCTGTCTCCCCCTGAAACTCGAAGGCGCTGAAGCAGCTCCTGTGAGGGCCGTTGCCGTGCTGGAGAGATGAATGGATTTCGATTTGTAATTTAAGAAAGTTGATCGTACATTCCCTCGCTGGAATCCCGAGTGATTCTGTTCTTTTCCATTGCACTGAAAACCTATTGTATGAACAAGTTATTGCAATTTTCGTCAATCACCGGAAAGGTGATTATGGCTCTTGCCGGGGTTTTTCTGGTAACGTTTCTCGGCGTGCACCTCGGCATCAATCTGCTGTTGCTCAGCAATGATGGCGGGCGTTCCTTTTCAGTCGCAGCTGAATTTATGAGTTCGAATCCTCTTATCAGGATTTTTGAAATAGTGCTTTTTGCCGGATTTCTTGTCCATATCGTGCTTGGGCTTGTGGTTTCGCGGCAGAACCGGGCGTCGAGGCCTGTCGGCTATGTGGTGACCAACCGCACGGAGACTTCTTTTCTGTCAAAATACATGCTGCACAGCGGGATTGTTGTCCTGATTTTCCTCGCCCTGCATTTTTCCGACTACTATTTCGTCAAGATCGGTCTTGTGGCCCCTCCCGAGGGGATTGGCCCTCACGACTTCTATGCAATGACCCTGCATCTTTTCTCAAGTACCTGGTATGCGCTTTTCTACATCTTCTGCTTCGCGTTGCTTGGCCTCCATCTCAACCATGCGATACAGTCTGCATTCCAGACCATGGGCTGGAACCACACCCGGTATATGGGAGCGGTCAAGGTTGCGGGCACCATCTATTCCATAGCGATATCGCTGGGCTTTATGGTGATTCCCCTATATTTTATCCTTTTCAGGTAGGTTAACAATTGCTGAAAACCCTTATTTCATGATGCGCCTCAATGCCGGAATTCCGGAAGGACCGATAGCTGACAAATGGACTGCATACAGGTCGGCGGCCAAACTGGTCAATCCCAACAACAAGAGAAAACTCGATATCATCGTTGTCGGCACCGGTCTTGCCGGGGCGTCCGCTGCGGCAACGCTCGGCCAGCTCGGGTACAATGTCAAGGTGTTCTGTTATCAGGATACGCCTCGCCGGGCGCACAGCATTGCCGCCCAGGGCGGAATCAATGCGGCTAAAAACTATCCCAACGACGGAGACAGCGTCTATCGGCTTTTTTACGATACCATCAAGGGCGGGGACTACCGTTCCCGAGAAGCCAATGTTTATCGTCTGGCCGAAGTCAGCAACCAGATTATCGATCTCTGTGTGGCTCAGGGTGTTCCGTTCGCCAGAGAGTACGGCGGTCTTCTGACCAACCGTTCGTTTGGAGGAGCCCAGGTGTCAAGGACCTTTTATGCCCGGGGGCAGACCGGACAGCAGCTTCTGCTCGGAGCGTACAGCGCGTTGAGCCGTCAGATCGACGCAGGCAACGTTACGCTATACAACCGGAGGGATGTGCTCGATATGGTGCTTGTTGAAGGAAAGGCTCGGGGCATTATTGCCCGCAATCTCGTTACCGGAGCAATCGAGCGTTTCGCGGCGCATGCCGTCGTTCTGGCAACCGGCGGATATGGCAATGTGTTTTATCTTTCCACCAACGCTATGGGGTCCAATGTGTCTCCGGCATGGAGCGCCTATAAAAAAGGCGCCCTGTTCGGCAATCCCTCATTTACCCAGATACATCCGACCTGTATTCCTGTACACGGAGAGTTTCAGTCAAAGCTTACCCTGATGAGCGAGAGTCTTCGCAATGACGGCAGGATCTGGGTACCGGCATATAAAAAGGATGTCGACCGGCTGCGTTCAAAGGAGGTAAAGCCTTCGGATATTCCTGATTCCGACAGGGACTACTATCTGGAGCGGCGCTATCCTGCTTTTGGCAACCTGGTGCCGAGGGATGTCGCTTCGAGAGCGGCAAAAGAGCGCTGTGATGCCGGATACGGCGTCAGTTCCACCGGTTTCGCCGTCTTTCTGGACTTTGCCGATGCCATCAAACGAAAGGGGCAGGGCACAATCGACGCGCTTTACGGCAATCTATTTCAAATGTATGAACAGATTGTGGCCGACAGCCCCTATGAAACCCCTATGATGATCTATCCGGCGGTTCACTATACCATGGGCGGGTTGTGGGTCGATTATGAACTGATGACAACGGTTCCCGGCCTCTATGCTATCGGCGAATGCAATTTTTCCGATCATGGAGCAAATCGCCTCGGGGCTTCAGCGCTTATGCAGGGGCTTGCCGATGGCTATTTCATTCTGCCTGCTACGATTTCAAACTATCTTGCTGCGGAAATTCATACCCCTCGATTCGATCCCGACAGTTCGGAGTTCACGCTTGCCGCAGAGAAGGTCAGAGAGCGGCTTGTACGTTTGAAGAATACCGGCGGGAAGCAGTCTGTCGATCATTATCACCGTCAGCTCGGCAGGCTTATGTGGGAGAACTGCGGTATGGCAAGAAGCCAGCCAGGCCTTGAAGAGGCGCTTGAGCGGCTTCCGCTGCTGCGCGAGGAGTTTCATGCGAACGTACGCATTCCGGGATCTCTTGACGAATACAATCCCGAACTTGAAAAGGCATGGCGCGTTGCCGATTTTCTTGAACTTGGCGAGTTGATGGTTCGTGACGCCCTGCAGCGCCGGGAGTCATGCGGAGGTCATTTCCGTGAAGAGTACCAGACTCCGGACGGCGAGGCTCTTCGTAATGATGAGGACTTTACCTTCGTAGGAGCATGGGAGTATAAGGGGAAGAGCTGTGCGGCCGAACTGCATCGTGAAGATCTCAATTTTGAGGTTGTCAAACCTTCACAACGCTCCTATAAATAAGCAATGGAATTATGAATTATACGCTTAAAATCTGGAGACAGAAGAGCGCAAAAGAGCGGGGGGAGATGGTTTCTTACCAGGTAAGCGACATTTCTGCTGAGATCTCTTTTTTTGAAATGCTTGATATACTCAACCAGCAGCTTATAGCCGAAGGCGGAGATCCTGTCGCTTTTGACCATGATTGCCGGGAGGGGATATGCGGAACCTGCAGTCTCTATATCAACGGAAGACCGCATGGGCCGGTCAGGGGCGTGACAACCTGTCAGCTGCACATGCGCTCGTTCAGCGATGGAGAGGTGATCCATATCGAGCCCTGGAGATCCAAAGCCTTTCCGGTTGTCAGGGATCTTGTCGTTGATCGCAGTGCGCTGGATCTGATAATTCAGGCGGGTGGCTATGTTTCCGTTAATTCAGGCGGTATTCCGGATGCCAATACCATTCCGGTTCCAAAACATCATGCCGACACCGCATTCGATGCGGCCGCATGTATAGGCTGCGGGGCATGCGTGGCCGCATGTCCCAATGCTGCAGCCATGCTGTTTGTCTCGGCAAAAGTTTCTCATCTTTCCCTGCTGCCGCAGGGGAGGGCAGAAGCCGTAAAGCGGGTTCAGAAGATGGTTGCCCGGATGGATGAGCTGGGATTCGGCAACTGCAGTAACACCTATGCCTGCGAGGTGGAGTGCCCGAAACTGATATCCGTGACCAATATTGCTCGCATGAACCGGGAGTTCCTTTCGGCAAAACTGTTTTCCGAAAAGGAAAAGATTGTCAGGGATTCGATCTGACAGCCTGCGGTTATGCAGGCTCCGAATTTATTAGGGATGCGTTTTGTCCGGGCTCCGGATGATCGGAACCGGCAGAGTCGGACGCATCCCGCAGGCATGGTTGTATTGCAAGCTTTTTCGTCAGTCTTTTACGCAGCGCACGGCAAACCCGAGTCGCTTGTTCGCCTCTCCACGGCGCAGTGCCGCATCGAAATATCCGACTGCCCGCCCCCAGGCTTTTTCCGTACCCGATTCCGTTGACGACCAGAGCCGCCCGTACTCTCCCAGCAGCAAAAAAGCTCCGTCGGTATCTCGTCGCGCTCCTGCGGGAAGAATGTCGAAACCGTTTTTTCCTGTTCCGTTGCCCGTCTCTTTCCAGAGTCGAGCGGCTTTGAGCTCTCCTCCGGCCATTGCTTCGCCTCCAAAGTTAAGGGTCAGTGCCGTCCAGTCTTCATCGGTGGCGATATGCCATCCTTCAGGAGCAAGGCCTCTCGGATCATTTACGGCATACCAGTTGTAGAGGCGCCCATAGGTTTTGCCGTTTTCAGGCTTGTTCTCATACCAGCACCATGCGCCAGTGGTCAGCGCGGCCCACTCCTCGGGGTCGCTGACCTCCGGAATCGCGTCGCCATTACGATAACGGGTTACATCGAGATTTTCAGCTGTCCATATCCGCTCCCCGATCGATAGGGTACGACAGGCTTTTCCTTCGTTGTCGATAACTGTCCCGGTTTTTTTGCCGCTGCAGGCGGAGATAAGCAGGATGAGAAGGGAGATCATGATCCTGTAAAGGGGGATCGCGTTTTTCATGGTATGTTACGGATGTCGATTTGTCGAAAAAAGGGCATATGCTTAAAATAGGCGGGAAAACAGGATTTTCAAACCCGGCACAGACCGCTTTTGACTCTTTTGCCCTGATAAGAGCGTAATGATGAACCTTTTCACCGGAGAGGAGGTTAAAGTCGTTAAATGCCTTGTTCAAAGAGAACCGACCGGTTTTTGATCTGAAGCAATTGTAACCGTTCCGCAATGATTATGGTTTGGAAATAAGTATATAAAGTTGTAGTACATAACACTCGTAGATTATAAACTCTGTAAAGTAACATATCGTTTGAATGAGAATCTTCTGAGCAGGACATAACCTGAAGCCTCCGGGAGCGGAGAGCTGAGAGGATGCTCATAGGTTCAAATCGCCATTTATGGAAATATTTTTTCTTCTTTTTCTCATCATTCTCAACGGACTGTTTGCCATGTCGGAGATCGCTCTGATAACGGCAAAGCGATCCAGGCTGCAGAAACTTGCCGCTGACGGCGATAAAGCCGCTGATGTTGCGCTCAAGCTCGGTCAGGAACCGACAAGATTTCTTTCGACCATACAGATCGGCATTACCTCGATCGGTATTCTGAACGGTATCGTTGGTGAGAATGCCCTTGCCGAACCGTTTTCACTCTGGTTGCGCTCTCTTGGAATGGAGAGTGAGATCAGCAGAATTCTCTCGACAGCCCTGATTGTCGTTTCCATAACCTATGTGACGATAGTCATTGGCGAGCTGGTACCGAAAAGGCTCGGCCAGTTCAATCCCGAAGGTATTGCAAGGCTTGTTTCCCGCCCCATGCTCGCCCTTGGGATGCTGACACGTCCTTTCGTCCGTCTTCTTTCGTTTTCCACCGATACGATACTTCGTCTGATGGGAAAAAATCCGCAGGCATCGACGAGTGTAACCGAAGAGGAGATTCACGCCATGCTCGAGGAGGGTTCGGAGGCAGGGATTATCGAGCAGCAGGAGCATGAAATGGTGCGCAATGTTTTCAGGCTGGACGACCGGCAGCTTGGAACACTTATGGTGCCGAGGGCGGATATCGTTTTCCTTGACGTGGCTCTGCCGTTGGAAGAGAATATCGACCGGGTGACCGGTTCTGAACATTCCCGTTTTCCTGTCTGTCAGGGCGGGCTGCAGTCGTTGCTCGGCGTGGTCAATGCAAAACAGCTTCTGGCGCAGACACTTAAAGGAGGGCTTACGGATTTCGCTGCACAGCTTCAGCCCTGCGTTTATGTGCCTGAAACCCTGACGGGAATGGAGCTGCTCGAGCATTTCAGGCTATCGGGCACCCAGATGGTGTTTGTCGTTGACGAGTACGGAGAAATTCAGGGACTGGTGACCATGCAGGATCTTCTTGAAGCGGTGACCGGCGAGTTTGTTCCCCGTAATCTTGAAGATTCATGGGCAGTGCAGCGAGAGGATGGCTCCTGGCTGCTTGACGGAATGATTCCCGTTCCCGAACTGAAGGATTCGCTCGATCTGAAAAGCGTTCCTGAAGAGGATAAAGGCCTTTACCATACGCTGAGCGGACTTTTGATGTGGCTTCTCGGCAGAATGCCGGTTACAGGGGATGTAACGGAATGGGAGGGATGGAGACTGGAGGTCATCGATCTCGATGGCAAGAGGATCGACAAGGTGCTGGCTTCTCCGCTCAACGGCCAGTCCGCGTCAGCGGATTTCGGAAATGCAGCCCGCAGTTCAGAAGGGTAAACAGGCAATGAGCCTTCCTGGATCAGTTTCTTGTTGTTCTCCAATTGCGTACATTGACAGGGTGATGTTTAACAGCCGCATTCTTTTATCATTACGATACCATTTCCCATGCAGCGCAAATCCTTTTTTCGCACGGCCGTCATATCTGTTGCCGTTTTCGCCCTTGCCGGTTCGCTCTCCTCCTGCCAGAAAAAAATCGAAGACGAGATTCTTGAAAAAGCTATCGAGCAATCGACCGGAAACGATGTCGAGCTGAATACCGCCACGGGAAAGATGTCTATCGAGTCCGACGGCAAGAAAATTGAAGTACAGTCGGAACATGCATCATGGCCTGAGGATATGCCGGCCGGGATACCGAAGTTTTCTTATGGTACCGTAAAGACCGTAACGCGCACGGAAACCTCCGGAGCCAAGGGGTGGACAGTTGCCTGTGAAAATATTCCCGAAAACAGCATCAGAGAGTATGACGCGGAGCTGAAGAAGAGAGGCTTTGAGACCGTTCTCACTCTGGTTACATCCGACAGGGGAGCCGGAGGTTCGATTAACGCGACAAAAGGAGCCGTCTCCGTTTTTCTTATGGCGGATCAGGGAACCGCCACACTTGCCGTGTCGGAAGAAATAAAATAACGGGCATGCCGTTTTTCCGGCCCTTTCGCCGCCCAAAAAGCAGGAGTTGCCGTCATGAATACAACTCATCACCATCCGGACTGTCTTTTCTGCAGAATCGTTCGCGGAGAGATTCCGGCAACGGTTGTTTACCGCAACGATCATATTGTCGCCTTCCGTGACATAACTCCTGCTGCTCCGCAGCATGTGCTGATTATTCCGGTAAAACATATTGCATCGTTGAGCGAACTGCAGCCTGAAGATCTCGATATTGCCGGTCATATCCTGCTTGCCGCCCGAGTTGTAGCCGAAAAAACCGGAATCCTGTCTTCCGGCTACCGTCTGGTTTTCAATAACGGAGCGGATGCCTTGCAGAGTGTGTTTCATATCCATGGCCATCTCATCGGAGGTAAAAAAATGGGTTGGCCGCCCTTTCCCGGCGAGGCGGCACAACACGGCTGAAGGAGCCTTGCCGCCGCAACCTTTCTGGAGCTGGAGAGACTATGATGAATATCGACCCGAAGGAGACCTTGCGCACCGTTCAGACCCTTCTGGGGCCTGTTTCCTGCTATTCCCTGCCAGCACTTGCCGAAAACGGATTTTCAGGCGTGCCCCATCTTCCGAAATCCCTTAAAATTCTGCTCGAGTCCGCGCTCAGGAACTGCGACAACTATGCGGTTACCATCGATGACATTCTCTCTCTTGCCTCATGGGAGCCATCGAGGTCGGGTGCGGACGATATCGCTTTCAAACCATCCAGAGTGGTGCTTCAGGACTTTACCGGCGTACCCTCGATCGTCGATCTTGCCGCCCTGCGTGAAGCCTTTCTGCAGCTTGGCGGTGATCCTGAACTGATCAACCCTCTCGTGCCCTGCGATCTTGTGATCGATCACTCGCTGCAGGTGGATGTTGCGGCATCTCCCGATGCCCTTGCCCTCAACCTTGAAATGGAGTTTTCGAGAAACCGGGAGCGATATGCTTTTCTGAAGTGGGGGCAGAAAGCGTTCAGAAATTTCAGGGTTGTTCCCCCCGGCACCGGCATCGTACACCAGGTCAACCTCGAATATCTTTCCGGTGTTATAATTTGCGATGGAAAAATGGCTTATCCCGACTCGCTGGTCGGTACCGACAGCCACACCACCATGATCAACGCTCTTGGTGTTGCCGGATGGGGCGTGGGTGGCATCGAGGCGGAAGCGGTCATGCTTGGTCAGCCGCTTTCCATTTCCCTGCCTCGTGTTACCGGAGTCCGGCTGTATTCGGCTCTTCCGGAAGGGGCGACGGCGACAGATCTTGTGCTTGCCGTTACCGAAATGCTCCGCCGTGTCGGCGTCGTCAACGATTTTGTCGAGTTTTTCGGGTCCGGCCTTGACAGCCTTTCACTTCCCGACCGCGCCACTATCGCCAATATGGCTCCTGAATACGGAGCTACGATGGGTTATTTTCCGGTTGACCTCCTTACACTCGATTACCTGAAGATGACCGGCCGCAAGGATCGGTGCGATCTGGTCGAGCGGTACTGCAAAGAGCAGGGCCTCTGGAGGGAGCCTGGAAGCGATCCGGTTTTTTCAAGGGTTTTTGAGATCGACCTTTCTCTTGTCGAACCTTCAATTGCCGGCCCTAAAAGGCCGCAGGATCGTATTCCTCTCGCTAAGGCAGCTGCTCAGTGGAAGATGGACATGAAGAGCGCCTATGGCCGGGAGAATATTGCCGCCAACGGAGGCCAGATGGATAGTGAAGGCTGTCTTTCCTCGGTAATCCCGATTCCCGCTTCCGGAGGAGGGGCGTCGGATCCGGCTGTCCTTCCCGGACACGGCGCGGTGGTGATCGCCGCCATAACTTCGTGCACCAATACCAGCAATCCCTCGGTGATGGTTGCTGCCGCTCTTCTGGCGCGTGCTGCAAGAGAGAGGGGGCTTGCGCCGAAGGCGTGGGTAAAAACTTCGCTTGCACCCGGTTCCCGGGTGGTTACCGATTATCTTGACGCTTCCGGGCTCTCCCTTGACCTCGATGCGCTCGGCTTCTCCACGGTCGGTTACGGCTGTACCACCTGCATCGGCAATTCCGGTCCACTTCGTGACGATATCTCCGAAGCGATAATCCGGGACGATATCATTGTCTGCTCGGTTCTTTCGGGAAACCGGAATTTTGAAGGCCGCATTCATCCTCTGGTTCGGGCGAACTATCTTGCCAGCCCTCCGCTGGTCGTAGCCTATGCTCTGGCCGGCACCATCGCCATCGATTTCAGGATGGAACCGCTCGGTTTCGACAGGCAGGGTTCGCCGGTTTATCTGAAAGATCTCTGGCCTTCGGACGACGCGATCCGGCAGGTCATTGCCGGATCGGTAACTACGGAGCAGTTCGACTTGCGTTACCGCGATGTTTTTCAGGGCACCGAAGAGTGGCTGCAGATCGAATCTCCCGACGGAGATCTCTATGTGTGGGATCCGTTTTCGTCATATATCCGGAAGCCCCCTTTTTTCGAGGGCATCGGCGCGGTTCCGGCACCTCCTGAACCGGTACGCGGCGCCCGCGTTCTTGCGGTTTTCGGCGATTCGGTCACGACCGATCATATCAGTCCGGCAGGAAACATCCGTCCGGCACAGCCGGCCGGCCGCTATCTTCTGAGCCTTGGAGTTGCCCGGGAGGATTTCAACAGTTTTGGTTCCCGCAGGGGGAATCACGAAGTGATGATCCGGGGTACCTTCGACAATATCCGGATACGCAACAGGCTTGCTCCCGGAACCGAAGGCGGGTTCACGACCTGGTTTTCCGGGGACGGCTCCGCTGCCGAAGAGATGAGCATCTACGAAGCAGCCATGCGTTACCGCAATCAGGGGACTGCTTTGATCATTCTTGCCGGCAGGGACTACGGCATGGGCAGCAGCCGGGACTGGGCGGCCAAAGGTACCCTGCTTCTCGGTGTGCGGGCCGTTATCGCTATGAGCTTCGAGCGCATTCACCGCACGAACCTTGTCGGGATGGGAATTCTTCCCCTTGAATTTACCGATGCAGAGAGCGCGGAATCTCTCTCTCTGGACGGATCGGAACTTTTCGATATTCCTGTTGAGGAGTGCCTTCAGCCAGGCGCGACGATCACGGTTACCGCCAGATCGCCGCAAACCGGAGAAGTCAGAACGTTTTCGGTGATCTCGAAAATCGGTACAAAAATAGAGGCCGAATATTATCGTAATGGAGGTATTCTGCAGACGGTTCTTCGCCGTCTGCTTCCTCCGTAGTCCATTTTTTCAGCAAAAGAAAAGAGAGAAAGAATTTTTACCGTTTCCTTGCAGTTATCTATATTCAATCTATTTAAATTAATTCGGTCTGGTTATTCAGGTAAAGAGGGCTTATGAAAATGTCGGAACTGCAGGTAGGCGATAAAGCGGAAGTAACCGCGGTAAAGGCGGAACAGGCGGTTCGTCGGCGAATTCTCGATATGGGATTGATAAAGGGCACATGTTTCAAGGTGTTGCGGGTCGCTCCGCTTGGCGATCCAATGGAAATCTTTTTCAAGGGAATGTACCTGAGCCTGAGAAAGGCTGAGGCCGAAGGCATTTCAGTGCACAAAACGGGGCGTACCGGCGATGGGGTCCCCATGTCTTGCGATAAAGAGGGTGTCTCGTGCTGCGGGGGCGCCAAGTGATGCAGAGAAAGGAGATCAGTGTCGCTCTTGCAGGAAATCCGAACTGCGGTAAATCCTCTCTGTTTAACGTTCTTACCGGAGCTCATCAGAAAGTCGGAAATTTTTCCGGTGTTACCATCGAAAAACACGAGGGGCATCTGGATTATGGCGCATACCGAATACGATTTGTCGATCTGCCCGGTACCTATTCACTGACCCCTTACTCCCCTGAAGAGATCGTTACCCGGAACTATCTGATCGATGAACGACCGGACCTGGTGGTCAATGTGCTCGAAGGTCCTAATCTTGAGCGTAATCTCCTGCTCACTACACAGCTTATGGAGATGAACGTCGATTTCCTTGCTGCCCTTAACATGATCGACGAGGTTGAGGAGAAGGGTATTTCAATTGACGTCAAGCAGCTTCAGCGTCTTCTCGGCTGCCACATCGTGCCGACATCGGCGAAGAAAAAGATCGGTATCGATTCCCTGCTCGACCATATTGTTCGGGTCTATGAAAAAAATATAGAGATCCGGAAAAACAAGCTCTCCTTCAGGCCGGAAATCGAAGAGGCTGTTGACGCAATAGCCGGTTTGCTGAAGCGCGAAAAGGAGCTTGAGGCTGCCGATCCCCGCTGGCTTGCCATCAAGCTGCTTGAGAGTGATCGTGAGGTCTATCATCGGGTTCAGCAGTATCCGGTCTGGGTCAAGGTCGAGCTTGCCCTGCAGGAGGCGCTAAGGGAGGCCGCAAAGCTGTATGACTCGGACCCGGAAATGCTCATTACCGAAGACCGTCACGCATTTATCCGTGGGGCCATGAAAGAGTGCGTGCGTTTTCCGGAGGAGAGGAAATCCACGGTAACCGACTACATCGATATGGTTGTGCTCAACCGGGTGCTGGGATTGCCGGTTTTTCTTTTTGTGGTCTGGGCGATTTTTCAGATCACCTTTACTCTCGGCTCTCCACTCATGGATATGCTGGAATCCCTTTTCGGGGCCCTTTCCGGTGCCGTAGAACCGCTTCTCGTCAACCCTGCTGTGCGATCCGTCGTTATTGACGGCATCATTGCCGGAGTCGGAGGAGTGCTTGTTTTTCTGCCTAATATCCTGTTGCTTTTCATCGGGCTCTCTTTTCTCGAAGCTTCGGGCTATATGGCCAGAGCGGCATTCGTCATCGACAAGGTGATGCATCGGTTCGGGTTGCATGGAAAGTCGTTCATCCCCATGATAACCGGTTTCGGCTGTTCGATTCCTGCAATCATGGCAACAAGGACACTCAAAAGCCCGACCGATAGACTCACTACGATTCTGATCATTCCCTTCATGAGCTGCGGCGCGAAACTTCCGGTTTATGTGCTGCTTTCCGGAGCCTTTTTCCCTCCCGATGTTGCTGCAAACGTTATGTTCGCCGTTTATCTGCTCGGCGTTGTCGTTGCTCTGCTGAGCGCGAAATTGCTGAAATCGACCGTTCTGAAATGTGATTCCGAGCCGTTTGTCATGGAGCTTCCTCCATACCGGTGGCCGACTCTTCACTCGGTTCTGTTTCAGGCCAGGATCAAGGCGATGATGTATGTGAAAAAAGCAGGGACCCTCATTCTTGGAGCCGTGGTGATCATCTGGGCGGTAAGCAATTACCCGCACAGTGACGACATCGACAGATGGGCGAAATCGGAGAGCGTACGCATCGAAAAGAGCGCCGGAAGTGAGGCTGATAAAAAAACCGCTATTGAAGCGCTTGAGTACCGGACGCAGTCTCTTCAGCTTCAGCATTCGTTTGCGGGAAGGGTGGGGAAGGTGATCGAGCCCGTCATCAAACCGATCGGCTTCGACTGGAGAATAGGTATCGCTCTTGTAACCGGGCTTGCCGCAAAGGAGGTAGTCGTTTCAACCATGGCCACGATCTATGCGCTCGCTGATACCGATGAATCTTCAGGAGAGCTGGCCGCGATCCTGAAGAACGATCCCTCCTTCAGCAGGGCGACGGCGCTCAGCCTGATGGTTTTTGTGCTGCTCTACATTCCCTGCGTGGCCGCCATTGGCGTTATGAAAAAAGAGATAGGGCAGTGGAAGCCGGTACTTCTTTATTCGGTCTATGTACTTGTCCTGGCATGGGTGCTCTCCTTCATAACCTACAGGTCGGCATTATTCATACTGTGATGCCGGCATTTTCTTCGGTTACAGGAGCTATCAGGCCGCTCTCTTCTGACCTCACTATTATATCGTCTACAGGAAGAGTCATTGGTACCGGTCGCCCATCGGTCATGGTCAGCACGACATCCGGATGGGCTTTACGGTGCTCTGCCATAACTCCCTCCCAGTGCAGTTGAATGGCAGGGTCAAGCGAGTTCCATGCAAGGCGTCCCCGGCATTTCGGAAATTTCGAGCAACCCAGCCATAAACCCCGTTTGCCGCTTCTGAGATAAAGAGGAGCGCCGCATTTCGGACAGGGGAGATCGGTCTGAACCGGCGGAGTTTTAAGCGGTTCGATATGGCGCTGTTTGTTGAGATTGAGCAGGGTGTTGCATTTGGGATAGCCGGAACATGCAAGGAACGGGCCGAGCCGTCCGTCACGGAGGAGCATCTGGCCGTCACTGCAGGATGGGCATTTGATGCCGGTTTCTTTCGGTTTCGCCTTTGTAGAGCTGATCGGTTTGATGTTTTTGCAGGCGGGGTATCGTGAGCAGCCAAGGAATTTTCCGCTGGCCGTCCATTTGATGATCATGCGGCCCTCACCGCACTTGTCGCAGGTTTCCGCATTTGTGTTCTGTGGAATGAGCGGGTCATTCTTTCTCAGGTTGAGTGCGGTTTCCAGAGGCCGGTAAAAGCTGTCGAGCACCTTTTCATATTCGTCATCACCTGCCGCCACTTTGTCCAGCTCATCCTCCATGAACGCGGTAAAGCGGATATTGAAGATGTCCGGAAAATTAGCCACAAGAATCTGGGAGACATCTTTTCCGAGATCGGTAGGGGCTATTTTCTTTTTCTGCAATGCAACATAGCGCCGATCCTGCAGAGTGGAAAATATCGAGGCATAGGTCGAAGGGCGTCCGATGCCGTAGTTGTCGAGATCTTTTACCAGCGTAGCCTCACTGTAACGGGCAGGAGGGCGGGTAAAGCTTTGTTTCTGCTCGATTTCGGCAAGATTCAGGCTGTCCCGCGCGGCAAGCTTATCAGGAAGTTTGACGGTCTGTTCTTTTTCAACATCCTCCTTTGTCGAGGTACGGGCTTCATACTCAAGTTCCTGTTGATCGTCATACACCCGCATGAAACCGGGGAAAAGCACGCGGCTTCCGTTCGCCCGGAACACAATGCGGCGTTCGTGATCCTCGACATCCACCTTTGTCTGTTCGATTTTCGCCGGGGCCATCATAGCGGCAAGAAACCTTTTCCAGATAAGCTCATACAGGCGATACTGGTCTCCGGTGAGATAGGGTTTCATCGCCTCAGGCTTTCTTTCGATAGAGGTTGGCCGAATAGCTTCGTGAGCGTCCTGAGCATTTTTCGGAGACTTCGCCGAACTGCCGTAACCTGTATATTCGGAACCGAATACGGCACGTATATATTTATGGGCTTCCGCAACGGCTTCGGATCCGATACGGGTCGAATCGGTACGCATGTAGGTAATCAGACCGGTTGCCCCTTGGCTTCCGAGATCAATGCCTTCGTAAAGCTGCTGGGCAATACGCATGGTTTTCTGTGATCCGAAACCGAGCTGGTTTGATGCAGCCTGCTGGAGCAGCGATGTGGTAAACGGCAGCGGCGCTTTGCGCTGCTGGGATTTAGCCGTAATGTCTCCGACGGCATAGAGGCGGTTTCTGACAAGCGAGGCTGCTGCTTCTGCCTGCTCCTGACTGGAGAGTTCCGGTTTGCCGCCGTCAACCTTGACCAGTTTCGCCTTGAATATTTCTCCTTTTACCGTCGCGAAGTCGGCGGAAACCGTCCAGTACTCCTGAATTTCGAATCGGTTGATCTCTTCTTCCCGTTCGCAGATAAGTCTGAGCGCAACCGATTGCACCCTGCCTGCGGATAGCCCTCGAAGTACGACATTCCACAGAAACGGACTGATTTTGTATCCCACGATCTTGTCAAGTCCCTGACGGGTCTGCTGGGATCGCACCAGACGGTAATCGATCTGGCGAGGTTCGCTTATTGCGGCAAGAATGGCATTTTTGGTGATTTCATTGAACAAAACCCTGAAAACCGGTTTTCGTGCGGCTTCGATTTCGTTGGAAATATGCCAGGCGATAGCCTCGCCTTCGCGATCAGGGTCAGTGGCTATCAGTACCGAGTCGGCTTCTCCTGCAAGTTTTTTCAGCTGCCGTACAACTTTTTCCTTTCCGGCAATGACCTCATAGCGGGGTTCGTAGTTATGATCGAAATCAAGGCCAATCTCCCGTTTCGGCAGATCTTTGATGTGCCCCACCGATGCGAAAACCGTGTAGCGGTCGCCCAGATATTTGTTGATGGTTTTTGCCTTTGAAGGAGATTCAACGACAATAAGGGTTCTGTTTCTGGCTGAAAGAGCTTCTGTTTTTGATGCCATTGATCCCTGCTGTAAGGAGTTTATCATGAAATGCGACGCACGCAACGATGCGTGGCAATGCCATGGGAAATTGAAAAAAGATAGGTGTTGCCTGTCAAAAAACAAATTTCCGGGGGTCAGCCAGGATGATCCCGAAACAGTAAGACGGG
>FUWD013230329.1_pt1 | contig 22438 bp, 16 predicted proteins | sample 1063281 | NCBI WGS metagenome assembly FUWD01 (sample SAMEA79048168, study PRJEB19326) | metagenome | biome: marine | reverse complement strand
AGTATTAAAATTAGTGGTTTGCCCATCTAATGAAGCTGGGTTTTTGGGGAAAAGCATCAAATGTGCCCCTGATTCTATCCACTGACCCTCAGCTGAATCTTCTTCATTAAAAACTAATTGTTTTGTATTGTCTTCTCCCATGTCACCATGAAGCATCCAAGCCCATCCGTCTGTATCCATTTCAGGAGTTTTTCCTCCCATGTAAGCCATAGCCCATTGCATTGCTGGGGCATCTCCTACCATAGCCATTGCTTCATGTGGGTTTTTCCATCCATTTTCAGGATCAGACATTCCTCTAGGATTTGCTGCCATGGCAGTCCAGCCATTAGTCCCTTCTCTCAAAACTGTTCCGTCTACGTCTACTACTGTACAATTATTTGCTATAAAAGATGGTGCTGCTGTACTGTAAGCCCATATTTTCCATTCAGTCGATGTATGAGGACCGTCTGGTTCTCCATTACTGTTTTCTGTAATAGAGGTGTTATTACAACTTATAATTAAAGCTGCAGATAAAATTAGTAATAAAAAATTTTTCATTTTTTTCATTTTTAAGTTGTGTAATTAATCAAACTCTTTTGCTAAATCTGCAGAGTCATACCATTCCATATAGTGAGCTAATTTACCTTCTTCATTAAATTGTAAAACAGCATACCATTTTAACATACTCTTTTTGCCATTGGAGGCAAAATTAGAAGTCCAAGTGCCATAAGCCCTAACATTTCCATCAGGTAAGTTATTCTCATCTAATGCAGCAAAATATTGAGGGTTTGTGAGTTTTTTATTATCATAGTTAGACATGAAAAATCGAAAGGCTTTTTCCCATTCTGTCTTAGGAAGAGAATCCATTCCAACTGCAGGTGGAGACCAAATAAAGTCTTCACTCATATACTTATCTGAAAAGAATGCTGTAGAATCGTTTTGCATAAATGCTTCAAGCCAAGCTTTAGTGGTTTCAGTATTTTTATTGAAAACACTCATTTTAGAAGTAACGTTAGATTGATTATTGTTTTGGCACCCAGTCAAAAGCGCAAAAGCAAAAGCAAAGTATAATAGTTTTTTCATTTTGATAAGTTTTTAGTTTTCTAAATATACTAATTTTTACAAACAATGGCAAACAGCAACTAATTATAAAGCTTTTAATCTCTTTATTTTACCAAGTAAATTTTGACTTTAAACGTAGGATTTTGTATTTTTACATAGATAAAATTTAAGTAATGAAACACATAATTATAGTTGCATTTGGGTTGTTATTTTTTGCGAGTTGCGGAAAAGAGAAAAAGGTAAATACTTCTCAGAAAGAAATTAAGAAAACTAAAGTTACTGTTGCTAAAAAAGAAAAAACTACCAAAAAGGAATCAGCTGTAGTTTTGGATTCAGAAGGTGTTGCAAACGTGACTATAACTTCCAATGATGGAATGAGATTTGATGTAAGGAAAATTAAAGTAACTTCTGGACAGAAAGTAAGATTAACTTTAAATCATTCAGGGAAATTAGATAAAAAAATTATGGGTCATAATGTTGTTATTCTAAAGAGTGGAGTTAAAGCTTCTTCATTTGCAGTAAAAGCGGCTTCATCAAAAAGTAATGACTACATCCCTGAGGGAACTACTGATGTGATTGCTCATACTAAAATGATTGGCGGTGGAGAATCAACAATGATTGAGTTTATAGCCCCTGAAAAGGGAACCTATGATTATATTTGCAGTTTCCCTGGGCACTTTGCTATGATGAAAGGAAAATTAATTGTTGAATAAGTTTTCAATTAATTTTTTATAGTTCTAGTATTTGAATTTTTCTAAACTCTACCGGATGACTTTCGCTTTGAAGAGAAATGTACCCGTTAGTTAATGTCTCACCATCTTTGGCTTGAATATCTTCTGAGGCACTATCTAGATACTCTCCTCCAATACTAGGTTTAGAATAGCTAATTGCAAGTTCACCATCTATAAAATGAGTTATGGAATTTCCATCAACTATAACCTCAGCTTCAATCCATTCTTCACCATAATATGTATTGCTTTCAGCCATGATACAATGTTCAGTAATTTTTTCTCCTTTCATTTCTACATAAGTTGCAGGAGTACATAAATTACCCGATGGTCTTTGAATTCCATTTTTTACTCCTCCTAATAGTTGAAATTCTAAAGATAATGGGAATCCTTGATTTAAAAGCATAGTTTCTGGAGCTTGACTATGAATCATGATGCCACTATTTTTTTCTGCCCAAGCCTGTCCTCCATTGACTTGCTCTCCCACAAACCTATACTCTAACTTTAATCTATAATTAGTAAATGGAGTTTTGTAAAATAAATGACCAAATTCATCTGTAAAATTGTCATATAGATCATAAGACACTTTTATGCTTCCATTTTCAACTCTGAAAGTATTTAGATGATTATCATGTAATTCATAGCCATTGATTTTTACAATCCAATCGTTTAAGTTTTCTCCATTGAAAAGAGATTTCCATTTGTTGTCGGATTCAATTTTATTAGAAACATTTTTTTTACAATTAAAAAAGAACTTAATACAAGTACTATAAGTAATATGTTAAAAAATGATTTCATTACCTTTAAAGTGAATATGATTTACCTCCAGTTAATTCTTGCAAGTCTCCACAGTAGTAAGCTGATGGGATTGGGTCATAGGCTAGTATATTTTCACCCACTTCTTCTGAGTGTTTGTACGCGTAAATAGTCATCCATTTTAACTGATTTAAAAATTCAGATGATGTCATCCCTAATGCCTCTGGATTTGCCTCCCGTTCTGGGTCTATCTCCTTACTTAAAAACATGTGTTCATCTAACAAGGCTTTATATTGTTCTTGTGTAATATCATCTAAATTAGATTCAGAATCTGGCTTTAAAAGAGTAATTATTTTATTAAAAGCAGCTCTAGTTATTTCTTGATCCTTGACTTTCAAAACTTCAAGAATATAGTTATCAATAAATTGAGGGACACCTACTTCTGTTGCAGCTGGAGTAGCGGCTGTTTTTGGGATGATGATATCCACTAAGTTTGTTACTACTGTTTTTTCATCAGAAGTTAGATAGTTAGGTATCCATGTCTCAGTATTGCTTGTGCAACTTTGCAACATACTAAAAATACTTGGTGTAATAGCGGCAAAACCAGCAGCAAGCCCTATATTTTTTAATGCGTCTCTTCGTTTCATATATCTATCTATTAAGCGTTCTTTTTTAAGTTTTTAACAGCATGATGTGCTGCTCTGGCTGTAAAAGCCATATATGTTAATGAAGGGTTTTGACAACCCGAAGAAGTCATAAAAGCTCCATCTGTTACATATACATTGGTACAAGCATGTATTTGATTGTATTTGTTTAAAACAGATGTTTTTGGGTCTTTACCCATTCTAGCAGTACCCATTTCATGAATACCTAACCCCATAGCTCTTGATGATTCATGATCATATCCTTTTACATTTTTATAACCTGCAGCTTTTAACATTTCAATAGCTTGATCTTGCATATCTACTCTCATTTTCATTTCATTTTCACCAAAATCTGCATCAAAAGTCACGGTTGGAAGACCCCACTCGTCTTTTTTGGTATAATCAAGGGATAATTTATTACTATGATCAGGTAAGGTCTCTCCAAAGGCTAATAAATTTACATTCCATTGCCCAGGTTTTAAGATTGCTTCAGATAACTTTGGTCCATATTTTAATTCAGCAACTAATTCTGATGCATCACTTCTACTAGCTCCACCTTGATAACCATATCCTCTAATAAAGTTTTTCATAGTTGTTTTTCCATCAATATTTCTAAACCTCGGAATGTAAATACCATTTGGTCTTCTACCTTTTACATATTTATCATCATATCCTTCTGCTATAGCAGATGCACCAACTTGAAAATGATGATCCATAATATTATGTCCTAGTTCACCGCTGTCATTTCCTAAACCATTAGGGAATCTATCAGATTTTGATTGTAATAAAATTGAAGCTGAAGCAATTGCTGATGCGCACAAAAAGACAACTTTTGCATTAAAAACATAACTTTCTTTAGTTTCTGCATCAATTACACGGACACCAGTGGCTTGTTTTGTGACATCATCGTAGATAACCTCATGAACAATAGAATTGGGTCTTAATGTCATATTTCCAGTAACATCTGCTGCTGGAAGAGTTGAAGAGTTACTACTAAAATAGGCTCCATAAGGGCACCCTCTCATACACCTAGACCTGTATTGACAAGTACCTCTGCCTAAACCTTCTTTTGTCCCTTCTGTAATGTGAGCTGTTCTTCCAATAGTTAACAATCTATTGTCTTCAAATTTTTCTGAAATTTTATTTTGTAAATGCTCTTCAACACAATTTAATTCCATTGGTTTAAGAAGTTTCTGATCTGGGAAATGTTTAAGCCCTAAATTCTGTCCACTAACACCAATATATTCTTCAACTTTATCATACCAAGGCTCTATTTCATTGTAGCGAACAGGCCAATCAACAGCAATGCCGTCTTTTTTATTAGCTTCAAAGTCTAAATCACTTAATCTATAACTTTGTCTCCCCCACATTAAAGACCTTCCTCCAACATGATATCCTCTCATCCAATCAAACCTCCTTACTTCATTGTATGGGTGTTTAACATCATCTACAAAAAAATGTTCTCTTGCCGGTTGTGTAGTATAGCCAGTTCGATGTTGTTTGGGTTTCCGATTGATTGTTTCTTGTGTAGTTTTTCCTCCATTGGGTAAGTCCCAAGGGTCAAGGTGAGCGGTTGTGTAATCTTCGATGTGCTTTACCATTCTACCTCTTTCAAGAACCAATGTTTTTAAGCCTTGCTCACAAAGTTCTTTTGCTGCCCAACCTCCAGATATGCCTGTTCCTACTACAATAGCATCAAATAGGTTATCTTCTGTTTTTGCCATGTTATTATTCATTAATTATAATTTTTGAGACTTTTTTTTATGATATTGTGAAATATATTGTTATAAAATTACACATTTCTAAGCCAAATTAATTAATTTGCGATCTTATTATGTTCAAAATTTTTCAGTGAAAATAAATATACAAAATATATTGCCTTTTAAAGAAGATGGAGTAGAGTATTATGCTGACACTTGTCTTCCTTTAATTGATGCCGTAAGTAGAAAAAAACTAAAATTTAATGCTTTGGCGAGACACACTTATCCAGGGAAGCGTTTGTCAGAAGATACCTTAGGTCTTAACAGTATTGGTTATTGGGATGCAAATGAGCCACAAGATTGGGGGTTAGATTGGCATAGGAATGAAGGTATAGAAATTCATTTTTTAGAGTCAGGATCAATGCCTTATTCTCAAGAAAGTCAAGAGTTAGAATTATTACCAAATAATTTGACAATTACTAGGCCTTGGGAAGTTCATAAGGTAGGAGGCCCTTTTATAGGAATGGGAAAGTTTTACTGGATTATATTAGATTTAGATGTTAGAAGACCACATCAGAATTGGTCATGGCCAGATTGGGTAATTTTAGCTCCTAATGATTTAGAGAAACTAACAAATATTTTACGACAAAATGAAAAGGTTTGCTGGAAAGCTGACAAACGTATTTTGGATTGTTTTCAAAAAATTGGTAAAGCTGTTGATTCTGATAATGAAGGTAGTAATGCTTCCAGAATAAGATTACTGGTCAATAATTTATTATTATTTCTTCTCGATTTATTGGTTATTGAAGAAGTTCAGTTGGATGAAAAATTAATGAATAGTTCAAGAAGTGTTCAGTTATTTTTAAAAGAATTAGATATGAATCTTTCTGAAAGTTGGACAGTTGAAAAAATGGCAAAATCATCTGGAGTTGGTTTAACTCGTTTTACATTTCATTGTAGGCAGTTGACAAATCTGACACCAATGAAATATTTAATGTTAAAAAGATTAGAAATGTCAAAGAAAATATTGCTAGACGAATCAGAAATGAACATTTCTGATGTAGCATATCTTTGTGGGTTTTCTACCAGTCAGTATTTTGCTACCATGTTTAAAAAACACGAAAAATGCACCCCTCTAGAATTTAGAAAAAGAGCTCTAAATTATGTCTAAAATTTGTTTAAATTTTTTCACTGAACAATTATACACATAATTTTAAGGTCTATGTTATAATTTCAACTTTGAAAAAAATCAAAATTAAATTAAAATGAACTCTACATCTATATTCAAGGCATTTTTAGGATTATGTTTCTTTCTTTTGTCTTTGTCAATACTAAGTTGCAAAAAAAATACAATAACCAAACCTTCATCCTCCATTCAGAGTCTTAAAAACCAAGAAGTTTTTTTAAACTTTCTTTAGCTCAATGGTCATTAAACCAGTATGTAAGAACTGAAAAAAAATCACCTTTTCATTTTGCTTCACAAGCAAAAGAAATGGGTTTTGAAGGGTTAGAGTATGTAAGTCAATTATATAAGTTTGAAATTGAAAAATTAGGATTTGATGTTGTTATAGATTCATTAAATAAAATTAGTAAAAAAGAATCTATGCAAAATATTCTGATCATGGTTGATGACGAAGGTGATTTGGCTGATCCTGATGAAAATAAGAGAAATCAGGCAGTGGAGAATCACAAACGATGGGTTGATGCTGCTTCAAAATTAGGTTGTCAATCAATTCGTGTGAATACTTTTGGAACAAATGATCCAGAAATTTGGAAAACTACTGTAGTAGATGGGTTGAGAAAGTTGTCTGAATATGCTGCAACAAAAAATATCAATGTGCTTTGTGAAAATCACGGGTGGTTATCATCTAACCCTGTAGAGTTGATGGCAGCAATTAAAGCCGTAAATATGGAAAACTGCGGAACACTTCCAGATTTTGGGAATTGGTGTGTGAGAAGAAAAGAAGTAAATAAAAAATGGGGAGATTGTGCTGAAGTTTATCCAGATAAATACGAAGGTACAAAAATGATGATGTCTGCAGCAATGGCTGTAAGTGCTAAATCGTATGATTTTGATGAGGCTGGTAATGAAACTACAATAGATTTTGTGAAAATGTTGCAAATAGTAAAAGATGCTGGATATACGGGGTTTATAGGAGTAGAATATGAAGGAAGCGGATTAGATGAGCCCGCTGGAATTAAAGCTACACGAGGTTTGTTGTTAAAATCAGCAAGTAATTTGAAATAACAAAAAACTAGATAATAACACCAAAAAATCATTTAATTATGAAAAAATCAATCCAATTTCAATTGTCACTAATGATGTTTCTTGAATTTTTTATTTGGGGAGGATGGTTTGTTACACTGGGGATATATCTACCCAATACTTTGAAAGCTACAGGTGGAGAAATTGCAATGGCTTATTCAACTCAATCTTGGGGTGCAATTATAGCTCCTTTTATTATTGGCTTGATAGCAGATCGTTTTTTTAATGCTGAAAAATTCTTGGAGTTCTTCATATTATAGGAGCTGTTTTAATGTATTTAATGTATCAAGCTACTGAATTTTCAGTTTTTTATCCCTACGTTTTAGGGTATATGATTGCTTATATGCCAACATTAGCTTTGGTTAATTCTGTCTCATTTAATCAAATGTCTGATCCAGCAAAACAATTTCCAAAAATAAGAGTATGGGGTACAGTTGGCTGGATTTTGGTTGGATTTTTATTTATTAGTTTAATTTTTAAATGGGATTCTGCCGAAAATATTGCTAATGGAGCATTAAAGAATACTTTTTTAATGACAGCTATAGTTTCTGCAATTTTGGGTGTTTTTAGTTTTACATTACCAAGTACACCCCCCTCTGTAAATAAAAACGAAAAAGTAACTATTTCAGATATTCTTGGGCTAGACGCATTAAAATTATTGAAAGACCGAAATTTTTTAGTTTTCTTTTTGTCATCAGTCTTAATATGTGTGCCTCTTGCATTTTATTATCAGCATGCTGGACAGTTTTTAGGAGAAATAGGAGCGTCATTATCGTTATCTAATCTAGAAATAGGTCCTGCTGGATTAATGACGCTAGGTCAAATTTCTGAGGTTGGATTTATGTTATTACTCCCTTTTTTCTTTAAAAAATATGGATTTAAAAAAACCATTCTTTTTGGAATGTTAGCTTGGGGAATTCGATATACTTTATTTGCTTATGGTAACAATGGTGATTTATTCTTTATGCTAATTACTGGAATAGCTTTGCATGGAATTTGTTATGATTTCTTTTTTGTATCTGGTCAAATATATACAGACGCCAAAGCTGGAGAAAAAGTTAAAAGTGCTGCTCAAGGTTTAATTACATTAGCTACTTATGGTGTGGGAATGCTCGCAGGATTTTGGATTGCAGGAAAAATTGTAGATCAAAATCTGATAGCTGACGGCTCTCATAGTTGGCAGCAAATTTGGATTTTCCCAGCAGTATTTGCAATAGTGGTGATGGTCATTTTTGCACTATTATTTAAAAACGAAAAAGTAGAATACAAAACATAAAAAAGTAATGAGTAGTTCTAAAATAAGACTAGGTATACTTGGTGGTGGTGGTAATTCTTTGATTGGGGTTTTACACCGAATAGCTTCTTCTATGTTTGATAAATATCAAATTGTTGGCGGGGTCTTTAATCCTATTTGGGATGAGAACATTGATTTTGCCAATAAAATAGGGTTGCCAGAAGATAGGGTTTATATAGATTTTGAAACACTAATTGAGCAAGAACTTCTACTACCTGAAGATCAGCGAATGCAAGTGATTTCTGTTTTAACACCTAATTTTTTGCATTTTCCAATGGCTAAAAAATTGTTGGAAAATGGGTTTCATGTCATTTGCGAAAAACCTTTAACCACAACATACAAGGAAGCTCAAGAGCTATACACCATCTCACTAGATAAGAAAACTATTTTTGCAGTAACTTACACTTACACTGGGTATCCCATGATACGTCAAATGCGTGAAATGGTTAAAAGTGGTGTTATAGGAAAGGTTCAAAAAATTGATGCACAGTATTATCAGGGATGGATAAACCCCATTATTCATAACATAGAAAAACGTAAAGCAACTTGGCGATTAAATCCCGAAAAATCAGGCGGGAGCTGTTGTATAGGTGATATTGGGACTCACGCTTTTGATATGCTAGAATATGTTTCAGGAGTAAAAATTGAAAACATTTTAGCAGACTTAAATCACGTATACGATGACAACCCAATGGACGTAGATGGCACTGTTTTGTTAAGATGCTCCAATAATGTTAAGGGAGTTATTTGTGCAAGTCAGATTGCTACAGGTGAAGAAAATAGTTTTGTAGTAAAGGTGTATGGTGATAAAGCAGGGCTCAAATGGGAACAAGAAAACCCAAATTACTTGTATTTGATGCAAGACGGAAAGCCATTACAAGTTTTAAAACCAGGGCATGAATACAATAGTGAGCTATCTTTAGATGGAACAAAATTACCACCAGGACATCCAGAAGGAATTTTTGATGCTATGGGTAACATATATAAAGGAGTTGCCAGAGCAATTTGTAATGAACCTTATAATAAAGCTGAATTTCCAACCATTACAGAAGGTGTAAGAGGTATGAGTTTTATAGAAAAAGCTATCATATCACATAAAAACGGAAATGTATGGGTGGCTATTGATGAAAACTATGCATTGTAATTTTTAATTATTTAATAAAAAATATGAAAACAATTAAAGGGCCTGCTGTTTTTTTAGCACAATTTATGGATGAAAAAGCACCTTTTAACTCTCTAGAAGGCCTGTGTAAATGGGCAAGTAACCTTGGGTATATTGGTGTTCAAATACCGACACTAGACAAGAGTATTATAGATTTAGATATTGCTTCTGAAAGTCAAACATACTGTGATGAGTTTAAAGGAAAAATAAATTCTTTTGGCTTGGAAATTACAGAACTATCAACTCATATTCAAGGACAACTAGTGGCAGTTCATTCAGCTCACGACCTAATGTTTGATGTTTTTGCACCTAAAGAATTACAAGGAAGACCAAAAGAAAGAACCTTGTGGGCCATAGATCAAATGAAAAAAGCTGCTATTGTAAGTAGGCGTTTAGGTTTAAAAACACATGCTACTTTTTCTGGGTCGCTACTTTGGCCAATGATGCATCCTTGGCCACAACAACCTAAGGGTTTGGTGGAAACAGGATTTAAAGAGTTGGCTAATAGATGGCTGCCTATTTTAAACACCTTTGATGATCAAGGAGTAGATGTTTGTTACGAAGTACATCCTGTTGAAGACATTCATGATGGAGATACTTTTGAACGGTTTTTAGCAGCAACAGGAAATCATAAGAGAGTTAATATTTTATATGATCCATCACATTTTGTATTGCAACAATTAGATTATTTAAAATACATAGATCATTATCATCAATTTATAAAAGCTTTTCATGTAAAAGATGCAGAATTTCATTCCACTGGTAAAAAAGGAACTTTTGGAGGGTATAATGATTGGAAAAATAGAGCAGGAAGGTATCGTTCTCCTGGAGATGGCCAGGTAGATTTTAAGCAAGTTTTTTCAAAACTAACAGAATATGGTTGTGATGTATGGGCTGTATTAGAATGGGAGTGCGTGATAAAAAGTCCAGCACAAGGGGCAAAAGAAGGCGTAACTTTCATTAAAAATCATCTCATTGAAACAACTAGTAAAAAGTTTGATGATTTTGCAGGAAGTGAAGGAGATAAAAATGAAGACCAATTAAAAAGAATTATAGGAATTTAATATTATAAATATGGTAAGAATAACTTTATTAGTGTGTTTATGCTTTTTAGTAGCATGTAACCAATCAGAAAAAAATCGCAAGAAAAAGCCGAAACAGAGAAAGTTTCATTACCAGGTGAAACAATCAATGATAGTGATTGGACAATTTTGTTTGATGGTTCTACTTTAGAGAATTGGCGTGGCTATTTATCCAATGATATCTATCCAGAATGGACTATTCAAGACAATGCCTTGATGTTCACCCCTGGAAAAGAAGGGGGGAAGAATATCATTTCAAGAAAAAAATACACAAACTTTATTTTATCATTGGAATGGAAAATATCTGAGGTAGGTAATAGTGGAATATTCTGGGGAGTATATGAAGATGAAAAATTCTCAGAAGCCTATATGACTGGACCGGAAATTCAGGTTTTAGATAATGAAAGACATCCAGATTCTTTTATAGGAAATGGAATTCATAAAGCAGGATCTTTATATGACTTAATTGGATATCCTGATGAATACATAAATCCTGCTGGAAAATGGAATAAATGTGAGTTAGAGATTGACCATAAGAAAAACATTGGAACCGTTACTATGAACGGGAAAGCTAGTATTTCATTCCCTTTATCAGGAGAAAAATGGAATACAATGGTTGCCAATTCAAAGTTCAAAGATTGGGAAGGTTTTGGGAGGTATCCTACTGGACATATAGGGCTTCAAGACCACAGCGATAAAGTATGGTATAAAAACATAAAAATTAAAGAAATTTAAAAAAAGACTACAATTCTTTGTATCACAATATGTATAATTAATTAATTTAAAATCAAGTAGTTAGAAAATTATTTAGTTTAAAGGAGAATTTAAAATATACACGAAAACGTTTTCGTTTTTTTTATAAAAAGATTCTTTTTTTAGGGAATAAAAATGTTAATTTGCGATATTATCAATACTTTATTTCATTTACTGTTAAAGAAAGTGTAAATTTGTGTTTGATATTCAAAATTCAATTTAAAAAAACAAATCATTATTAATTAAAATTAAACTTTTATGAAAAATAGTTTACTTAAAAAACCTTTGTTGATTATTATGCTACTAGTTGGTAGTATTACTTATGGTCAATCAATCAAGGGAGTTGTTTCTGACGCAGATGGTAGTTTACCAGGTGTTAGTATTACCATTCAAGGTACAACAACAGGAGTCCAAACAGATTTTGATGGAAATTACACAATTAAAGCCAAACAAGGTGATGTGTTAGTTTACAACTATCTTGGATACAAAACTGAGCAAAGAACTGTAGGTTCTGAATCGGTAATCAATGTGACTATGACGCAAGACTCTACGGAATTAGATGAAATTGTAGTTATTGGTTATGGATCAACTACTGTTAAAGATGCAACTGGAGCAGTAACTTCGGTTAAGTCTGAAGATTTTAATAAAGGTGTTATTTCTTCACCAGAACAATTAATTCAAGGGAAAACTGCTGGGGTTCAAATCTCAAGTACAAGTGGTGCTCCTGGTGCTGGTGTTAATATTCGTATTAGAGGGTCTAACTCTGTTCGTTCTAACAACAATCCTTTATTTGTAGTTGATGGTGTTCCATTATCTGGAGGTGCTACAACTGCCGGTGCTAATGTAATTGGTCTTGGAGGGAATCCAGCCAAAAATCCACTAAGTTTTTTAAATCCAAATGATATAGAAAGTATTAGTATCTTAAAAGATGCTTCAGCTACAGCAATTTACGGTTCTAGAGGTGCAAATGGAGTAGTTATAGTTACTACTAAATCAGGTAGATCTAAAAAAGGAGAATTTAGCTATCAAGCGAATGTAAGTACTTCAAAGGCAAGAGAAACTTATAACTTACTTAGCGCTAGTCAATTTCTTTCAGAAAGAGCTAGATTAGGATTAGCTGTAGATGCTACAAGTAACTACGGTAATTCAACTGATTGGCAAGATGTTGTTTTTAGAACAGCACAATCTCATAATCAGAATTTAAGTTATTCGAAGTCTCATGATAAAGGCTCTTACATAGCAACCTTAGGTTTTGGAAATCAAACTGGTATTGTTGAGAATTCAAATTTAGAGAGACTTACAGCCAGAGTAAACCTTAATCATAGGTTCTTAAATGATAAACTTAAATTATCTTTTCAAGGTTCTGTATCTAGAGTAGATGATAACTTAGCACCTACAGGAGGTACTGCAGGTTATAAAGGGGATATATTAGGAGCAGCTTTTTCTGCGAATCCTACTTGGCCTAATGACCCAGATTTTGATGGAGGTACTTTGGTAAATCCAGCAAACCTTTTAGCATATACAAAAGGGACAACCAATACAAATAGATACTTAGCAAATTTATCTTTAGAGTATGATTTAACATCTAATCTTAAAGCTAAAGTTTCTGTTGGTTTAGATCAGTCAGATTCAGATAACTTCTCTGTTACATCGTCAGAAGTGTTAGGTTTAGAAGATGGTATTCCAGGAAACGGAAGAGGAGCTTATAATATGTTAGAAATTAAAAATGAATTGTTAGAAGCAACGATAACATACAATAAAGAATACACTGATTCTAAATTAGAAGTATTAGGTGGTTTTTCATATCAAAGTTTCCAAAATTCGGGAATGTATTCAGGTGCTTGGGGATTCTCAACTAAAGACCTTGATTTAATGGGATCTACATTAAAGGATGTGGTTACTGGAGTTGCAGGAGAAATTTCTGGACAGTATCAACAATTTGGTTTTGCTCCTAACTTACCAGGAGTGTATGTGAGAGGTTTCGAAGGTTTAGATTTTACTACATCTAGTTTTTCACCTACTACAAATACATCAGGAGTTAGATCTTTAGCTGTTGACACTTATGATAATACTACAGAATTACAATCTTTCTTTGGAAGAGTTAACTATACTTTATCTGATAAGTATTTATTTACAGCTACACTAAGAGCGGATGGTTCATCTGCTTTTCCAGAAGCCAATAGATACGGTTATTTTCCATCAGGTGCTTTTGCATGGAAGTTAAATGAAGAAGATTTTATGAGTGATAGCAATATGTCTACATTAAAACTACGTTTGAGTGCTGGTGTTACCGGTAATCAAGAAGGAGTAGGATATGGTAACTATGTTAATAGGTCTCGTTGGAATGGTTTAAATCCACAAAACAACGGAAATATTGATTTAAACAACGGTAATGGTATTGTTTCATTTGGAGGTAATGATCTTAAATGGGAATCAACATTACAATATGCTACAGGGTTAGATTTTGGATTTAACAATGATAGACTTTCAGGAAGCATTGACGTTTACAGAAAAGAAACACAAGATTTATTATTCTTAGTTGATGAAGCTCAGCCAGCTATTCTAGCTCAGAAGTTTAGAAACCTTCCAGATTCAAAAATTGTAAACCAAGGGGTTGAATTTTCATTAGGATATGATTTAGTTCAAAGTGAAGACTTTAACTGGTCTGCTAATTTCAATGTAGCCTACAACGACAATATGGTAGAAAGTCTTTCTGGACAATATGATTTTGCCAACGTTAATGGACCAGGATTGTCTGGAGCTTTTGCAATGAGATTACAAGAAGGATATCCTTTATTCTCTTATTACCTATTACAATTTGATGGATATGACGGTGCTGGACAGCCAATTATAAGTGAAGATAAAAGTTTTGTTGGTAAAAGTGCATTGCCTAACTTAACAGGAGGTTTATCTACAAATTTTAATTATAAGAGATGGACTATGTCAGCTTATTTTAGTGGACAGTTTGGTCATTATGTTTATAACAATACTGCTAATGCGTTTTTTACAGCAGGAGCATTTAATACAACTAGAAATGTACTTCCAGAAACGTTAACAAGTGGAGAAGCTTTAGGAGCTTCAGCAGCAGCATCTACTAGGTTTTTAGAGAAAGGAGATTTTGTTAGATTACAAAATCTATCTTTAGCATATGATATGCCATTATCTGGAAAAGGAGTTTTTAAATCAATGGTTTTCTCTGTTACAGGACAAAACTTGTTTTTAATGACAGATTATTCAGGATTAGATCCAGAAGTAAGTTCTGCTACAGGTGGTAATTTACCTTCTATTGGAATGGATTATGGAGCATATCCAAATCCATCGACAATTACTTTTGGAATTAACGCAAAATTTTAAAATAATAAAAAAATGAAAAAACAATTTAACATAAAAATAGTTTTACTATCACTAATTTCAATAACAGCCCTTTATTCATGTTCTGATTTGGAACTTGAGGCTACTGATTCAGTGATACAAGATGTTTCTTTTACAGGAGTAGCAGATTCTCAAGAATCGTTAAACGGTCTGTATGGTGAAACATGGGGTATGTTAGGAGATCAAGCAAATTTCTTTGCTTTGAATGAAGTAACTACAGATGAACAAGTAATTCCTACAAGAGGAAGTGACTGGGGTGATAACGGATTATGGCGTTCACTTCATAATCACACATGGAAAGTAGATCATGGGTTTTTATTAAGTACTTGGAACCAATTAAATTCTAAGGTATTAAAAGCAAGTCAAATTATTGATCCATTAAGTAACTCATCAGAACGTCAAGTAGCTGAAGCCAAGTTTTTAAGAGCTTTTAGTATGTTCTTTGTGTTAGATATGTGGGGTCAAAATCCTTTTAGAGAAGCTACAGATGACCCAGTTGCAACACCTGTTGTTCTGTCTCCAGCTGAGTCTTACGCATTTATTTTAAATGATCTTAACGAAGCTATCGCAGGATTGCCAAATACAGGGCCAAGTACAGAAACAAAAGGTGCATCTAAGGCTGCAGCCAATTTCTTAAAAGCAAAATTAATTTTAAATAGCGAGCGCTACACTGGTGCAACACCTAATTACCAGGAGGTAATTAGTGCTGTAAACGCTGTTGAAGCTAGTGGATTTGCTTTACAAGATGGCTATTTTAAGTTATTTGAACCAACTGTAAATACAGAAACTGTATTGTATGGAAATATTGGAATAGGTAATAGAATTTGGAATGGAATGCATTATAACATGGTAACACCTAATCAAGGTGGAGGTTGGAATGGTTTTTCTACCTTAGCTGAGTTTTATGATTTATTTGAAGGAGATGCTAACGAAAACTATGTAGGTTCTGGACAAGAAGAAAGAAGAGGATGGGTGCCAGACGCTTCAAATGCCAACAATACAGACAATTATGGTATGGGTTATGGGTTCTTAGTTGGACAACAATACTCTGGTACTGGACAAGCTTTAAATGATAGAGCAGGAAATCCTTTAATATATTCTAGAGAATTTCAGTTTAACAAATAGTTCTGAAACTCAAGCAATTAGAGTTATCAAGTACCACCTTTAATGGTACAAACGAGGATTCTTTCAGGCTCACGAAACTATTTTAGATATGCAGATGCACACTTAATGAGAGCTGAAGCAATGTTGAGAAGTGGAGATGCTGGAGGAGCCTTAGCTGAAGTTAATGAATTAAGAGTTTTAAGAGATGCAACTCCATTCGGGTCTTTAAGTCTAGATGATATGATAGATGAAAGAGGTAGAGAATTATATGTTGAATTTTTTAGACGTAATGATTTAATTAGATTTGGTCAATTTACAAAAGACTGGGAATTTAAAGATCCAGCAGCTGTTGGAGATGCGAATAAAAACTTATTCCCAATTCCACTAACAGCATTGTTATCAAATCCTAATTTAGTTCAAAATCCAGGATACTAAGTATATCTTTTATATATGATATTAATTAAAGAGGGTATTTATACCCTCTTTAATTATTTGTAAAACGTATTTATTTTTAACATAATAACTTCTTACAAGATGAGAGAGTTTATAGCATCCTGTTTGCTTCTATCATTATTATCTTGTACTAATAATAATTCTTTATTTGTTTCAGTAAAAAAAAATAAGACTCAAATAAATTTTCAAAACAACCTCACTAGTACTGCTGACTTAAATATTTTAAATTATCTCTATTATTATAATGGAGCTGGAGTTGCTGCAGCAGACTTTAATAATGATGGATTAGCTGATCTCTATTTTACAGGTAACCAAACTGAAGATAAATTATTTTTAAATGTAGGAGAGTTACAGTTTAAAGACATTACAACAGAGGCTCATATTAATAATCCTTTTCCTTGGACTACCGGAGTTACTACTGTAGATATAAATAACGACGGGTTTTTAGACATCTATATTTGTAAAGTAGGTAAACATAATTCTATTACAGGTAAAAACTTATTATACCTTAATCAAGGTTTAGATAAAAACGGAATTCCTGTTTTTAAAGAATCAGCATCACTTTTTGGTTTAGACATCGTTTCTTTAGCAACTCAAGCTACTTTTTTTGATTATGATAAAGATGGAGATTTAGATCTCTTTTTAATGAATCATTCTTTGTACCCTAACAGTAATTATGGTAAAGGTGTTATTAGACGTCAAGTAGATAAGATGTCTGGAGACAAACTATATGAAAACAAACAAGGAACTTATGTAGATGTTTCAACTCAATCTGGTATATTTCAAGGAAAGATTGGATATGGATTAGGAGTATCAATAGGAGATGTTACTAATGACGGCTACCCTGATATTTATGTTGGTAATGATTTTTTTGAAAATGATTATCTCTATATCAATCAAAAAAATAAAACTTTTTCAGAAGTAATTTCAAAAGATAAAACCACCCTTGGACATACAACACACTATTCCATGGGAAATGCTATTGCAGATTTGAATAATGATTCTCAACTGGACATTGTTTCTCTTGACATGCTCCCTGAAAATTTAACAACCTATAAAACATCTGGGTTAGAATTTCCTTACCAAACCTATCAATATTATTTAAAAAACGGGTATGCTCCTCAATTCATGCAAAACACATTGCATTATAATAACGGTAACGGTACATTTAGTGAAACAGCTTATTTAAGTGGAATAGCAGCAACAGAATGGTCATGGAGTCCAATTGTTGCAGATTATGATAATGACGGCTTTAAAGATTTGTACATCACTAATGGTATTCTTGGTGCAACAAATGACATGGATTACATAAATTTTATTTCAAATGAGAAAATCCAAAAACAATTAGCAACAGAAAAATCTCAAAGAAATTTAGAATTATCAAAACAAATCCCTACAAAAAAAAGTAAAAAATTATTTTTATAAGAATAATCAAGATAAAACATTTAAGAATGTAACCTCAACATGGGCTTCTCATGGTGATTCCTATAGTAATGGAGGTACATCAGTAGACTTAGACAATGATGGAGACTTAGATTTGGTTATTAATAATATTAATGAGGATGCATTTGTATTGGAGAATACATTAGATCAAAATTCTCAGAATTCATATTTGAAAATTAAATTTAAAGGAAATTCTACTAATATTTTTGGAATTGGCACTACTGTTAAAGCTTATTACCAAAACAAAGTAATTGTTGAAGAAAATTACACAACAAAAGGGTATTTATCTTCTGTTGAACCCAAAATACACCTAGGATTAGGTGATGCAAAAGTAATAGATTCTTTAGAAATTATATGGAGTACTAATGCACACGAAACACTAAGAGATATAAAATCTAATCAAGAAATTGTAGTTTATTATAAGAATGCTTTGAAAAATTATTCTTATAAGGTTTTAGGGAAGCAACCCTCTTTTTTTGTTAATAAAGATTCTATTGTAGACTTTAAACACAAAGATTTACAATCTTTAGAGTTTAATAGAGATCAAATTATTCCTTACGCTAGTACAAATTTAGGACCACATATAGCTGTTTCTGACATCAATAATGACGGGTTAGAAGATTTTTTTATTGGTGGAGGAAAGTCTCAATCTAGTCAACTTTTTATTCAGAATAAAAAAGGAAAATTCACATCAGAACAATCAGATACCTTTAAAAACGATGCAATACATGAAGATGTATCCGCTGTTTTATTCGACGCTAATGGAGATAATTTCAAAGATTTGTTGGTTGTTAGTGGTGGAAATGAATTTAAAAAAGGTGCTCCTTTGCAACCTAAATTATATATTAATTATAAAGGAAAATTTAAAAGAGACACAGTACAGTTCAAAAATACAGAGACTAATGCATCAAAAGTTTCTGCCATAGATATTGATAATGATGGTGATATGGATATTTCAATACTTTCAAATATGGTTCCTTGGCAATTTGGAAAAACACCAACTCAATATATTTTTGAGAACGATGGTCAAGGAAAATTTAAGGATGTAACATTAAATTTTGGTATTGATTTTAAAGAAAGTGGAAATGTAACAGACATAGTTTGGGTTGATTTAAATGAAGATAATTTTTTAGACGCTATAGTTGTTGGGTATTGGATGCCAATAAAAGTATTTATGAATGACGGTAAAAAATTAACCTTACAGAAGATCACACAATTACAAAAAACAAATGGATGGTGGAATAGCATTAAAGCAAATGACTTTGATAAGGATGGAGATATAGATTTTATTGTAGGTAACTGGGGGTTAAATACTCGATTAAAAGCAACTCCTAATGAACCAATTACACTATACAGTAATGATTTTGATGATAATGGGACTATTGATCCTGTGATTACTCATTTTTATCAAAAACAAGAAACCCCTTTTGCATCAAAAGATGAGTTGGTAAAACAAATCCCATTTTTAAATAAAAAATATCTGTCTTATAAAGATTTTGCCAACGCCTCATTTACAGATCTTTTACCCAAAGAAAAGATTTACGAGGCCTATAAAAAACAAATTTTTGAATTGGGAAGTTGTTATTTCGAGAATTTAGGGAATACTACTTTCAAAAAACACCAATTACCATTTATGGCTCAAATATCATCGGTAAATGACATCGCTATAGATGATTATAACAACGATGGTTTTATGGATGTATTTTTAGTTGGAAATAATTATAATATTAATACACAATTAGGTAAATTAGATGCCTCTCATGGCATTATTTTATTAAACAACAAAATTGGTTTTTTTGATGAAAGCTTAGATCAAGATTTTAATATTTCTGGTGAAGCACGTAACATACAAAAGTTATTAATAAATAACGAAATGTTTTATGTTATTTCAATAAACAACGATGTCCCTATTTTTATAAAGTTACACAAATGATAATACAATTTAGAATGAGAGGAATTATTTTAATGCTACTTACAGTAGTTTTTTATTCTTGTAATACAGATAAGAATAATAACCTATCTACAATTGACACAGAGACCCTTTTCACATTATTAGACGCAAAAGAGACAGGCATTGATTTTTTAAACAAAGTTAAAAACCAAAAGAATTTCAATATTTTTAAATACCGAAACTTTTATAATGGTGGAGGTGTAGCTATTGGTGATATAAATAATGATGGCTTAGCTGATATTTACTTAACAGGTAATATGGTTGCTAATAAACTCTATCTTAATAAGGGCAATCTAACATTCGAGGATATTTCTGTAAGTGCCGGAATTGAGGGAAATAAGCCCTGGTCTACTGGAGTTGTAATGGTAGATATAAATCAGGATGGATTATTAGACATCTACGTTAGCAATGCTGGAAATTTAAAGGGTAACAATCATGATAATGATTTGTACATTAATAATGGCGATTTAACTTTTACAGAAAAGGCTTCTGATTTTAATCTAGCTAAAACGGGATTTTCTACCCATGCTTCCTTTTTTGATTATGATAAAGATGGAGATTTAGATGCTTATATTTTAAATAATAGTAACATACCGGTAAGTAGTCTTGGATATGCAGAACAGCGAGATAAAAGAGCTCAAGACTGGGAAAATGTGCCACAAATATTTAGAGGTGTTGGTGATATGTTGTTAAGAAACGACAATGGGAAATTTGTAGATGTTAGTGAAGAAGCTGGAATCTATGGAAGTTTAATTGGCTTTGGGTTAGGAGTTATGGTTACAGATATGAATGGCGATTTTTATCCTGATATATATGTTTCCAATGATTTCTATGAAAGAGATTATTTATACTTAAATAACCAAGATGGTACTTTTAAAGAGGATATTACAAATTGGACATCCCATTTAAGTTTATCTGCTATGGGTGTAGACATTGCAGACATAAACAATGATGGTAATGCAGATATTTTTATTACAGACATGTTGCCAGAAGCAGATCAACGCGTAAAGTCTGTGATGGAATTTGAGGGGTACAATGTTTTTAAACTAAAACAAAGTAAAGATTTTTCTCAACAATATATTCAAAATACACTTCAGTTAAACAATGGGAATAATACGTTCTCAGAGGTTGCTTATTTTAGTGGAGTTGCCAAAACAGATTGGAGCTGGGCTGGATTACTTTTTGACATGGACAATGATGGAAATAGAGATATATTTATTACAAACGGAATTAATCATGATTTAACAGATCTAGATTTTGTTAATTTCTTTGCTAATGAAATCATTCAAAAAATGGCTTTAACAGGTAAAAAGCAAGCGATTGATTCTATTATTAATAAAATGCCTGTAAAACCTCAGCCTAATTATGCTTATAAAAATAATGGCGACATTACTTTTGACAATGCAAATAAGGAATGGGGTTTTGAAACACCCAGTTTATCAAATGGAGTTGCTACGGAGATTTAGATAATGATGGAGATTTAGACATGGTTATAAATAATGTAAACATGCTGCCATTCGTTTACAGAAATAACTCTGATAGCTTAACAACTAATAATTATTTAAAAATTAAACTCGAAGGGGATCAAGTCAATAAATTTGGGGTTGGAAGTACTGTTAAAATCTATCACAATAATAAAATTTATGTGCAAGATCAGATGCCTTCAAGAGGATTTCAATCTTCCATGGATTATGTAATGACAATTGGCTTAGGGAAAGCAACAAAAGTTGACTCATTGCGTATTATCTGGCCCAATAACAAAACACAAAAGTGGAATAATATTGAAGTAAATTCAACTTTAACCCTAAAGCAATCTGAGGCAACTGAAATACAATCATCCTTACTACCCAAGAAAAACAAAACATTGGTTTCAGAAGTTTTAAAAACTAACCTTCAGAAACATCAAGAAAATAGTTATTCAGATTTTGATTACGAGGGACTAATTAATAAAATGCTGTCTCAAGAAGGGCCTGCCCTTGCCATAGGTGATATTAATAATGACGGCAATGATGACTTTTATATTGGTGGAGCCAAAAATCAACCAGGGCTATTATACCTTAATTTAGGTAATGGTAAAACAGCACTATCAATCCAAAAATCTTTTGATAAAGATGCTATGTTTGAAGATACCACAGCCGCTTTTTTTGATGCAAATGGTGATGGAAATTTAGATTTGATGATTGGGTCAGGCGGTAACGAAATTGGTCAAGAAAATAATTATAAAGTTAGATTATATATTAATAATGGGAAAGGAAGATTTGATTCAGCAGAGAAAAAACTACCATCTCTAAGAAAAAATATTTCAGTAATAACTCCTTATGACTTTGATAATGACGGAGACATTGATGTTTTTGTTGGTGCTAGAAGTTTGGTAGCAACTTACGGTATAAACCCAACTCATCAATTTTTAGAAAATAATGGTGATGGAACTTTTATAGACACTACAGAAAAAGTTGCCTATGATGTTAAAAGTGCTGGAATGATTACGGATGCAATATGGAAAGATATAAATAAGGATGGGAAAAAAGATTTGATCACTGTTTCGGAATGGGACACACCAAAAATCTATATAAACAATGGAAGAAGACTCATCAAGCAAAAATCTACATTAGACGATTTATTTGGAATGTGGAATGTTGTTGAAGCAGCAGATCTTGATAATGACGGTGATATAGATTTTATACTTGGA
>FUWD013020825.1_pt1 | contig 22471 bp, 17 predicted proteins | sample 1063281 | NCBI WGS metagenome assembly FUWD01 (sample SAMEA79048168, study PRJEB19326) | metagenome | biome: marine | reverse complement strand
GACATATCTAATTGCTCAATTGAGGATGGGTTAGCCACATTGGTAATAAATAATGAACTTATAAGCAGTACTTACCTTGAAAATGGGTTGGGGCAGCTTGAATATAATAATGAATTGGCCGACTTTGCAATTCTTACAATATCGAAACATAATTATTCACCATATATCGATACAATATTTGTTGCAGGCGTACCAATCCCTGAATTTTCTGTTTTTCCAACTATAACATGTGATGGTGATGTGTATTTTTATGATCGCTCAATAATTAATCCCACTAGTTGGTTTTGGCAGTTTGGAGATGTCGGAACATCTAACGACCGAAATCCAATATACAACTACGAACAAAGTGGTGTATATGATGTAACACTAGTTGTTACTAATAGTTTTGGAACAAATTCAATAACTAAAAGCAATTTAGTAACAATAGACAGACCTGATAGTCCTGAAACTATATCAGGCATAGGATGTGAAAACAACTCTGTAACATTATCTGCTACAGGAGATGGTGAGTTATTTTGGTATGAATCGTTAATAAGTAACGAGATTATCAATGAAGGTGAAAGTTTTAGTACTCCTGAGTTAGATGAAACAACTACGTATTACGTTGAGAATGTATTAGCAGAGACTGTAATAACCGGTAAAACTGATACTATTGGTGAAAGCTCATATAAATCAGTTTCGGGATTAGTATTTGATGTCTATGTGCCATTAAAATTAATTGCAGTAACTGTTTACACAAAAGAAGAAGGAGAAAGGGAGATTGTTTTATTTGATAGTTATTTTAACGAGATAACATCAACATTAATATATCTTGAAGAAGGAGAGAATAGGTTGGAATTGAATTATAATATTCCTGAAGGAGAGGGTTATAAGCTATTTGGATTTACAGATTGTGAGTTGCTTTACAACACAAGTAACTTATCTTTCCCCTATGAAATTGATAATGTAATGTCAATTACAGGAAGCAGCTTCATACCCGACCCAACTTCAAAGTATTTTTTCTTTTATAATTGGGAAGTTGAAGCTCTTATTTGCAAAAGTACTAGGGTAGATGTTACAGCTGAAATTCGTCAACCAGTAGTCTCAGATTTTCAGTACGAACAAAATAATTCTGTTGTAACGTATAATAACACTTCAATAAATGCTAATTTATATTTTTGGGATTTTGGAGATGGAAGCACTTCTGAAGAAGAAAATCCTACTCATAATTACACTGCTATTGGAAACTATGTAACAACGCTTATTGCAGAAAATGAATGTAGTTCTGACACATCTTTCATTGAAATTATATATCCGAATAGTGTTAATGAAATTGAAGGTTTATATGGAATAACTATTTTTCCTAATCCTGCAGATAAAGAAGTGACAATAAATTTTAATGCGACTGAGGTGATTAATCTGGAAATACAGCTAAGTGATATTTCAGGATACAACATATTGCTGGAAAAGAAAATTGTAAAACTGGGAAAGAATACTTTGAAACTTCAGATACAAGATATTAATCCCGGGGTTTATATTGTTCAATTTAGATCTGAAACAGGAAACCTTTTTCAGAAGCTAATTATTAAATAGTACCTGAGTATAAAAGTATGGATGATGGTATAAAAAATCCTGTAAACTAATAGCTTACAGGATTTTTTTGTCGGAGTGACAAGACTTGAACTTGCGACCTCTTGACCCCCAGTGTTTCGGTGGATTGCTTAAATAGCGTGGTAATCAATAAGATAAGGAAGGTGTAAAATCGCAAAAGTGCGCATTTTACAGCATTTTGGCACCTAAAAAGGACACTCCAGTATGATTGAAAGATTAATATGAGTTATTGGTAATTTTGTCAATATTGACAATAATGTTTTTGAAGTAAATTTATGCTCATCACTACAAATTCAACACAATATTGAAAAAAGATGGGAGTGTGGCGCAGTTCGTGTATCTATTTATAAAAGACGGATAAACAGACTAATAAATATTTATAATTAAAACATAATATACTACCTTAAAACATTTGTATTTGTTTTGTCACTCTATTTCTTTTTTATCAATGTCTTTCATTAATATGTCTTTTGAGGGTTAGTAAAATGTTTTACAAATGTTAGAATATGGAGTTGGCATTTCAAAATTCTTCGGCAAGTCACTAAAAAATGAGCTCTTGACTGCCAGTTATTCATTGGCAGGGTGGAAAAGTGCCATGTGGTACACTACCCACTTTTATAATAAGTGAAAAAGAGGATTCAATACTTTGGTAAATTATAACATCAATCAAAAGGTATAAAATTTTTTTTAGGAAAAATGAATAAGTGATAAAAATAATATATATCTTTGACGCCAATGTCAAACACTAACGTTAAATTTTATGACTACAACTAATATAGGCTTTACAGAAATTGAAACAAAAATATTTGAAGCAGCCAATAACGTATTTCTCAAGTATGGTATTGATTCAGCTACAATGGGTCAAATTGCTGATGAGACTGGAATTAGTCGGACATCCTTAAATTACTATTTTAGGAGTAAAATCAACTAGTTGATAAAGTTCATAACAATTTGAAAAACAAAATAACACCAGCTATATCCTCTCTTCTAAACGATGAGAATATGCCCTTGATTGAAAAGATTGAATTGTTTGTTGATGAATATATAGATCTCATTATAAAAACCCATTGGTCCCTTCATTTATTGCATGGGAATTAACTCGTGAGCCAATTTGGATCATTCAAGGTTTAAAACCAATAATTTAAATTTTGAGAAGTTGACAATTCAAATTTCAGATGAAGTAAAAAATGGTACAGTCATTCCATTCCAGTTTGAAGATTTATTTGTTAATGTTCTTGGTTTGTGTGCCTTCCCCTATATAGTAAAACCAGTGTTAATGGATTTCTTTTTTAGCCAGAATAATGAAGAACTTGAACTGTATATGAATTCTCGCAAAATTGAAGTGAAAAGAATATTGCGTAATTGGCTTAAGCCTGATTAAAAAAATTTTACCATACGCTTGACGTATATGTCAAACGTATAGGTCAAATATAAAAGGAAGAGAATATGAAAACAATTAGATTGAAAGATGACTTAGGTATTATACAAAAACCAACTCCTATATCACAGAATTAATAAAAACCATATTGATATGAAAAATGTATTTATGATTGTTTTACTAGTAACTTGTCAATTGAGTTTTGCTCAGGGACTATTTGAAATGAGTAGTGAAGAGGATGAATCTTCACAAAAACTAGCTTTTGATTTGAATGGTTACATCCGTGCTGATTATTTTGTTGGTGCATCCTTAATAAACTCAAAACTTGCCACACAAGCAGCCTTTGGTGAAACTGCACTTAAACTCAGGGTTAATAAAGGCAGTTACGGAGAGGCTTTTGCCGAAATACGTTTCAATAGTGGTTATGCTTATGAAGATAAATTTACGGATATAAATATCCGTGAGGCATATGTTAAATATTATGCAGGGAATTTTGATTTTAGCTTTGGTAAGCAAATCATTGTTTGGGGACGAGCCGATGGATATAATCCCACAAATATGCTTGCCCTCCGTAATATGGTAGCCCGTTCTGCCAATGAAGATGATAAACGTTTTGGAAACTGGATGTTATCCACTGCATATAAAACAGGTATTTTCAAATTTGAAGCAATTTGGGTTCCTGTTTACGAATCATGGCTAATTCCTTTTGGGCTAATAGAACTAAAAAGTGGAGTTCCTTTTGGTGAAAATCACTATCCTGATTTTAGTCTTGATAATAGTTCATTTGCTCTACGTGCGAATATAAACGCATCAAAAATTGATGGTTCAATATCCTATTTCACAGGTTATTGCCCCAGGCCAGGTATTGATGGTAGTAAAACAGACTTTGGTATGGTGCTAAATCCCGTAGCATATAAAATCAATATGATTGGAGCTGATTTTCAAACAACAGTTGGAAAATATGGTTTAAGGGGTGAATTTGCATATACTTTAACAACCCAAGACAAAAGTATTCCCTATGTTCCCAATAATGATCTTCAATATATTGTTGGAGCAGATCGATTTTGGGGCAATTTTTCAGCACTTATACAATATTCAGGCAGGTATGTATTTGATTTTAAAGAACCGCAGTCACCTACAGATACCGCTTCAATGTTTATATACCAACTTGAAATGAAAAATAGATTATTTAATGGCCAACAACATGAATTAACTCATTCTGCAATGGGACGATTGTCACAGATGTTATTCCACGAGACTTTGGACGTAAATATACTTGGAATCTATAATTTCTCTACGGAGGAAATTATGATTCGCCCCAAAATAACTTATTCCATTACCGATGCAATGGAGCTTGCCACAGGTATAGAAATATACGCTGGACCTGAAGAGACTCTATTTGGTTTAGTGGGTGATATAATTAGTGCAGGATTTATTGAATTGAAAGTATCATTTTAACCTTATAAATATAAAACAAGATGAAAATTTACAAATACAGATGGTTTATTATTGTTCTATTTCTTGCTGTAACTTTTATTATGGCTCGCAATATTCCAAATAATAGTGTTGATGGTGATGTAACAAATTACATTCCTGAAACAATGGAATCGAGGGTTAATACCGAAGCTCTTGAAGATCTTTTTGGCGGTTCAGATATTCTTTTGGTCATGCTTGGAAGCGATGACATTATTAATGAAAAAAGTCTCACAAGAATAAAAAAACTTAACCGTGAGTTTAAAAAACAGAATGGCGTAGATAAAGTAATGTCCTTATTTGAAATGAAAGACATTCGAGGAGAGGATGATATGATGATTGTTGATCCTGCTGTGCGTCGCATTCCCAAAACTCCTGAAGCTATTGAAAAACTAAAATCGCAACTCCGCGATAATGATATTGTTTACGGCTCGATGGTTTCTGAGGATTTTACAAAAACAGTTTTAGTTTTAGTTATGGAGGAGGATGCCGATGATACTGAATTGACCACTATTGTTGATAGCATTTTGCAGGAAATTCCTGGCGACGAGGAAATCCTTATTGGTGGAATACCTTTTATCCGTGCAAAATTACCTGTTATGATTGGTGGCGATATGAGAATTCTAATGCCTGCAGCTATTCTGTTGATGCTAATTATGCTTTTTATCGAATTTCGCAGATGGAGGGGAATGGTATTGCCATTCTTAATTGTAATCATTTCTATTATGTTCACTCTGGGACTGATGTCTGTGCTTCACTGGAAGTTTACAATTAGTTCTATTTTGATCCCGATAATGCTGATTGCTGTTGCCAATAACTACGGTATTCATCTCGTAGCCAAATATCAGGAACTGAACACTGCTGACAATAAAGCAAGCAGTCGCGAAATCGTATCTGCTTCGCTGAAAGAACTGTGGAAACCAATTTTGATTACTGGCTTAACTACAGTTGCCGGATTACTCGGACTTCTTTCGCATCAAGTAATTCCATCAAAGCAAATGGGTATTGTAACTTCTGCCGGAATTATTTTTGCGCTTGTGGCAAGCCTTCTACTTCTTCCTGCTATTCTTTATCTTTTCAAAAAGGAGAAACCACTTTATAAAGATGCTGAACAAAAGCGTAACCTGATGGATCGTTTACTAAGCAAGCTGGGTAAGTTTGTTGTACTTAAACCAAAACCAATAATTATTGGAACAATAGTAGTTACTCTTGTCTTGGGAGTCGGACTTGCTTTTATCGGACTAGATGCTAATCCCGTAAGTTATTTCAAACAAAACAATCCAATTCGTATAGCCGATAAAGTATTAAACGAAAACTTTGGCGGCACACAGCAGTTAGCCGTTCTATTTGAAGGCGATATCAAAGACCCTGCATTACTGAAAAGAATGGATTCTTATGTAGCTGAACTTGAAACAATGGAAGGTGTAGGTTCAATTACTTGCCTATCGGAGATGATAAAAGAAATGAGTAAAGCATTAAATGAAGAAGGAGATGCATTTTATGACAAAATTCCCGATTCACGTGAAGCTGTAGCTCAATATCTCGAATTGTATATGATGAGTGGGGATCCCGACGATTTTGAAAAAATAGTTGATTTCGATTATCAAAATGCACAAATGATAGTCCGTATTAACGATGCATCTACACCCGTTTTAGCTGCCATAAAAGACAAAATCGAGAGCTATAAACAGCAAGATGCTTCTATTGGCAAAATGGGTGGCTTCGCACTAGTCGTTATGGAACTGGGCAATGTAATGATCAACGGACAAATTATGTCCATAATTCTAGCTATACTAATCATCTTTATTATAATGACATTGCTGTTCAAGTCGTTAAGAGCAGGAGTATTAGGAGTCATACCTTTAGTGGTTTCCATAATCATTCTTTTTGGCTTAATGGGATTACTTGGAATGACCATTAACATGGGTTCGGCATTGCTCTCGTCAATTGTCATTGGTATTGGAGTTGATTATACAATTCATTTTATGTGGCGCTACAGAGCCGAATTAAAAAACAACCCCAAGGAATATGCAAAAGCAGTTATGATTACATTAACCACAACCGGAAGGGGAATTGTTTTTAATGCAGTTGCTGTTATGGTGGGTTTTGTGGTGCTTATGTCCTCTAACTTCATCCCAATAATCCAATTTGGATACCTAATTGTATTCTCCATATTTACATGCCTGATTGGTGCATTAGTATTGGTTCCAGCAATTTGTTTGATCTGGAAACCTGCTTTTATAGAGAAATAATGTAAAACACTTAAATATATAGACTTATGAAAAAATTATTAATATCGATGATCGTGATTGCTGCTTTAGGGTTTGCACCACCATCCGATGATGCTAAAACAATTATTTATAAAACTTTTACAATTAACAAAATGGCTGGTTCAGAAGCGATTTCGCAACTAACCATAAAAGATGATAAAGGTCGTGAGCGAAAGCGGAAAACTGCTATTGCCTCAAAGCTATATGATGAGGGTATGACAGAAAAGAAAATCATCCGATTTCTTGAACCAGCTGATGTTAAGGGAACAAGCATGTTAACCTTCGATTATAGAGAAAAAGATGATGATATGTGGATTTATTTACCTGCTTTACGTAAAACACGTAGAATTGTAAGTAGTGAAAAAGGAAAGAGCTTTATGGGTTCAGAATTTTCTAATGCTGATATGGTAATGCCTACAATTGATGATTTTACATACGAGATGCTGAACGAATCAGACATGGTTGGAGATGTTGAATGTTGGAATATTGAAATGACCTCCAAAGATGATGATGTAGCTGACGAATATGGGTATTTAAGCCGTAAGGTATGGATAGGTAAAAAAGACTACGTTATCCGAAAAGCAAAAATATATGACATTGAAGGCGAACTTCTTAAAGAAATGACAGTAAAAGAAGTGAAAATGGTTGATACAGAAAACAAAAAATCAGTTCCCACACATATGGAAGTGGTTAATGTGCAAAACGGTAGAAGCTCAATAATGAAAATGGATAAAATTATTTTTAATCCAAATGTAAAGGATGAATACTTTACGGTTTCATATCTTGAGAAATAGATGGAAGGGTAAAGATATATGGGGGGGGTATAGAAATAATAATGCCATTCATTTTCACAATATCAGTGAATTGTTGTTTATTATTATATACTGGATAATAGCTGTGAGGCTAGTAGTCGCCCTTGAGTTTTTTATATTGAATCCAACTGACTTTTTTAAAAGCGGATCGAAGTTCTATAAGATAATGCTAAATAACCTGTTTGCCTCTGTAGTGGCCGGTTTGTTGATCGGGCTTATTACCGGTCTGGCAGAACTTTATCTCTTTCAACGATTCTTTAAACGACTATCCTTCCTTGTGCTTTTCCTTGCCAAGCTGCTTTTATACCTTGCCAGCATCATGATTATTGGTGTATTAACACTTTTCTTTTACTATATGTTCCAATACGACATTGATGTTCTTGAAGCATTTGACAAAACAACGGCTCTTTTCGTGTCGGCCAGCTTCTACCAGTTGCTGTTATTGGGTACATATTCTTCCATCTTTTTGAATTTGATCCTTATTCTCAAAGATAATATAGGACACAGTAATTTCTTCCCTATCATAACCGGCAAATACCATAAACCAAAAGAAGAAGACCGCATATTTCTTTTTCTCGACCTGAAGTCATCAACCCAGATGGCAGAAACCCTGGGTCATCATAGCTACAGCGAATTGTTGCAGGATTGTTTCAACGACTTGTCCAACCTTATCATCAAGTACTGCGGCAATTTGTATCAATTTGTAGGTGATGAAGCGGTAATTACATGGAAAGGAAAGCGCACATCAAACTATATCAACAGTGTAGGGCTTTTTCTGGCATATAAACACCTTTTCAGAGACAAATCCACGTATTACATTGACAAGTACGGGCTTGTGCCCGAATTCAAAGGTGCCATTAACTCGGGAAAGGTCATGGTAGCAGAAGTAGGTGGAAGGGTCAAGTCAGAGATCGCATATCACGGAGATGTACTGAACACTTCAGCCCGGATGCTCGAACTATGCAAGACCTATAACAAAAACCTTCTTTGTTCAGAAATTTTTTACAATACTCTTCAGGATCTTTCTCCTCAAATACAGACAGACTTTGTGGATGAAGTTCATCTCCGCGGTAAAAACAAAGCCGTATTTATATTCAGCATTGCTGAAACACAAGATAAGGTATTATTTATGTGCTGATTGGGATTTCCTTGAGTTGATTATAAGACGATTAAATAATGCAGCTAACTGAATTAAAATTTTATTCCCTTCTTATAGTACTCATCTTGGGTATCAATGCCTTGCATTGCCAGACGGATGAACTCCCACCGGGAATGCTGTATCAAGCAGAAGGCTTTCGTTTCAACTATGAGCTGCAGTACCCTGATGAAAAGGTCAAACTTCCTTCTGACCTCAGGGAAATTTCGGGGATACAATACCAGGGAAATGGTTTGATCACGGGCATTGAAGATGAGTGTGGGGTCATTTACCTGATTGATTTTGACAAAGGTGAAATTGAAAAAGAGATCAAATTCGCCGACAAAGGTGATTATGAAGGCATTGCCATACATGGAAATACTGCCTGGGTGCTGAAAAGCAATGGCAACCTATACAGAATTAGGGATTACAATAAAGGCAAGGATAAACAGAAAACCAGGAAATTCGAAACGACACTTACCAAAAGGAATGATGCGGAGGGCCTGGCTTATGATGCTGCAAATAAGCGGCTCCTGATAGCTTGCAAAGGGCATCCATTTATCGATGATCGGGACGGTAAACACACTAAGGCTATATATGCTTTTTGCCTTGAAGATGAAGAACTTGACCCTGAACCAATCCTCCTAATCGACCTGAAACAAATTCAGGATCTTAAAGATTATAACTGGTTTTCATCTATAGGGGTCAGTATTATGTCAAGGATAGATGAGAACAAAGGCGATGTCAGTTTCCAGCCCAGCGATATTGCAGTACATCCTTATACGGGTAATTATTACGTGATCGGAGCTGTGGGAGACCTTTTGATGGTCTATTCTCCAAACGGGAAGTTGCTGGCTGTCACAGAATTGGTTGACGGCGTATTCAAGCAGGCAGAAGGGATCTGCTTCAACCATGATGCCGACATGTATATATCCAATGAGGGAGGTGACGGAAAAGCGAATATACTGAAGTTTAAAAATAAAGAATAAATATAATGGGATGCCGGATCAGGAATATTCTTCTTCTTTTTGTCGGTCTGCTGATCAGCTTTCCCCTGTTCTCACAGAAAACCTATTATGATGAAGACCTCATCGGATGGGAAGAAGGAATACCACCACCCTCCTCAGAACTTTATTACAGTACTATACTGATAGGCGACGTTAAATACCCTGCCGACGATAGCACTGTGGTTATGCTGATGAAGCAAAAGCTGGATGCTGTTGGCGAAAAAGGATCACTCCTTGTATTGGGCGACATCGTTTATCCTCACGGTTTGGGTCTTCCGGATTCTAGGGATCATGAAGCAAGCAAGGCCGATATGGATGTGATCCTGCGCCATCTTAAAGGTTTTGCGGGCAGAGTGATTTTTATTCCAGGTAACCACGACTGGGACCGAGGTGGAGATGAAGGCTATGAGCGGCTATTATACCAGCAGGAATACATTATGAATGCACTGGATAGTGAGGATGTTTATCTTCCTCATGATGGCTGCCCTGGTCCTGTGGAAGTGCATCTATCTAGTGATATTGTTGCGATAATCTTCGACTCGGAATGGTATTTCCATCAGAATGAAAAGCCAGGCCCGGAAGACGGATGCGGTTTTGAAAAACCTTCCGACCTCTTCATTCAGATCGATGATATTATCCGAAGAAACGAAGGAAAAAAGATCATCTTTGCATGCCATCATCCGCTCTTCAGTGTTGGAAATCATGGTGGATATTTTAAGGCTTCCCGGAATATATTTCCTCTCCTAGATGCAAACAAATACCTGTACATCCCCCTGCCCGGATTCATTGGAACGGGATATCGCAAATACCTGGGGCATCTATCCGACATAGCCCATCCCGAATACAAATTGTTTATCAGCAATATGCTGGAGGTATTCAGAGAGTACCCCAATATCATGTATACAGCAGGGCACGAACATAACCTGCAATACTTCCTGTACGACAGCCTGCACCATATCATTAGTGGCGGAGGCGGGGAAGGCCTGTATATTTCAAAAAGGGGTAAGAAAACCGACTTCGCCTGCATGAGCAGGGGGCTGGCACAACTCAATTTCTATACCAATGGAGATGTATGGGTGGAATACTGGATCCCGGATGGGAAAAATGGTAGACTGGTCTTTCGAAAAAATCTCTTCACCCAAAATTATATTGAGGAAGATGACCAACATCATGTCATGCCTGATTATTCCGACAGCGTAAATACCATTTACCTGACTGATATTTATGATAACGGGAAATTCGTAAGCTTCTGGATGGGTAAGAATTACCGCAGCCTCTGGAAGGCTATAGTAGAGTTGCCGATTTTTGATATCGGCAGAGAAAAGAGAGGCCTGAAGATCCTTAAAAGGGGTGGCGGGCAGCAAACCCGCTCGATCAGGATGGAAGCACCCGACGGCAAACAGTACGTGCTGAGGTCCGTTAACAAATACGTGGAGAAAGCCCTTGAAGAAGAGTTTCGGAATACCATAGCAGAAGCAGTAGTGCAGGATGGCATATCATCCTCCCATCCCTACGGGGCAGTGACCATACCTCCCCTCGCAAATGCAGCCGGAGTCATGCATACCAATCCTCGAATTGTGTGGGTCCCCGATGACCCACACCTGGGCATATACCGGAAAGACCTGGCCAACAATGTATTCCTTTTTGAAGAAAGGCCTGCCGGTGACTGGAGTGATGCTGAATTTTTCGGAAATTCTAAAGACATTATCAGTACAACTAAACTGATAAAAAAGACACAGGGTGAACACGATCATAGGGTGGCCCAGATAGCAGTAGTAAATGCACGCCTCTTCGACATCCTCATCAACGACTGGGACCGCCATGATGATCAATGGCGTTGGGCTAAAATCAAGGAAGGAGATACCAAGTTTTACCGTCCGGTGCCCCGCGACCGTGACCAGACCTATTTCCTAAATGAAGGACCCATCATGTGGCTGGTTAAGCAGGAGTTTATCATGCCCAAGTTCCAGGGCTTCGACCATCAGATCACCAATGTGAAGGGATTGGGCTACAATGCCAGGTATTTCGACAGGGCTTTCATGACAGAACCAGGGCTTGAAGAATGGATGGCAACGGCAGAACAACTGCAGCAGGTCATCACAGATTCGGTTATCCACAAGGCTGTGACACAACTGCCGCCAGAGATATACATCCTCTCGGGAAAGGAAATAGAGGAAAAACTGAGATCACGCAGAAGCCAAATCCTGAAATATGCCGAGAGATATTACCGTTTTTTATCGAAAGAAGTGGATGTCATTGGTACTGATAAACGCGACCTTTTCAGGGTAAAACGTATGGAAAATGGCAATACTGAAGTTCGGATTTTTGCTCTTAGTAATAAGAAAGGCAAGGTAAAAGAACAGCTGTACTATCGCGAATTCAAAGCAAATGAAACAAAAGAGATCAGGCTGTACGGACTGAAGGATGATGACAGGTTCGAGATTAATGGTGAAGCCAGGAAAGCAATCAAGATCAGGCTGATTGGCGGAAAGAATAATGACACCGTTATTGACAACTCAAGGATTAGAGGCTGCGGGAAGAGTGTCTGGGTATATGACAGGAAAGACAAAAAGAACTATTTTCAAAAAGGTAGGGAAACAAAGCTCATTCTTTCAAAGGATAAGAGCATTGATGACTATGACAGGAAACAATATAAATATGACAGAGCCATGCCTCTGATTTCAGCAGGGTATAATATCGATGACGGATTTTTCATAGGCGCGGGTATAAATATCCACCGCTATAATTTCAGGGACTCCACGCTTCATAAGATTAATGGAAGTATTGCTTTTGAAACCGCTGCCTTTAGTCTGAGTTATTCCGGCCTTTATGCTGTTCAGTCAAGGTTTTTCGACATAGAACTTGATGCCGAGGTGGCTATCCCTCGCAATGTCGACAACTTCTTCGGTGTCGGAAACCAGACTAAAAAACTGACAGACGATAAATCTTATTACCGGGTTCGATACGCTTATGCTTATGCCAACCCCTGGTTGAGGCATACTGTAAATGAGAAAGTAAATTACAAATTCGGTGCTTTTTACCAGTATTTTGAGGTCACGGATACCAACGACCGCTTTATTGGAGATCAATACCTGAATGGTATTGATAGCATGGCTTACGACCCTCATCATTTTACCGGGCTAAATGCTGCTTTCGAGATTGACACCCGCGACAACAAGATTTATCCCCTCCGGGGTATGCAGTTCCTTACGAATGTGCAAGGTTTTTATGGTTTGAATGAAGAAGCCAAAAATTTTGTCAGGATAAGCAGTGACATCAGGGTTTATCTCAGTTTCAGGAAAGACCCCCGTTTTGTATTCACATTTCGTTTTGGTGGAGCCATGAACCTGGGCGATTACGAATTTTATCATGCGAATACACTGGGTGGAAAAACCAACCTAAGGGGTTTTCAGAGCAGGCGTTTTGCCGGCGATTACAGCTTTTTTCAGAATACTGAGATCAGAATGAAACTGTTTAACCTGAACACATATATTATGAATGGTCAGATAGGTATATTTGGATTTAATGATATTGGTCGGGTATGGGTCGATGGTGAAAATTCAAGTAGTTGGCACGATGGTTTCGGAGGAGGTATATGGCTAACGCCATTTGAGTTTACAGCCCTGACATTTTGTTATCAGCGCTCCTATGATGACCATATGTTCGTGTTCAACCTGAATTTTTTATTTTAAAACAAACTATTATCAATTAACTTAGTTATCACTATACAAATTCAAGATTTTATGGCAAGTATTGATCAATCTCTACTAAAAGATACGGAGCATTTCCTGATTGAACAACTGAAGGAAAAACTGCCGGAGAATATTTTATATCATTCTGAAGATCATGCCCGATGGATTGTGGCTGCTGTTGATATAATTGGAAAAGCCGAAGGACTCAATGAAGAGGATATGATCCTGACGAAGATCAGTGCCTGGCTTCATGATATTGGCTTTACAGTATCACATCACGATCATGAACTAAAAAGTGCTGAAATAGCGGTAGCTTTTCTCAGAGAGAAAGAATTGGATGCTGATAAGATCAAGCTGGTTGAAAATGCCATCCTGGCCACCAGGATCCCGCAGGAACCAAAAGACGAGATCTCCAAGGTTCTGTGTGATGCAGATATGTACCATATCACTACAGACGAGTATTTCGAACAGGCCAACCTGATGAGGAAAGAAACTAAAGCGATCAAAATGATCGATATTACTAAGGTCGAATTTGAACGTTTGTCATATATTTTCTTTAACCAACATTTCTTCCATACCAATTATGGGAAGACTGTTTTGCAGGAAAAGAAAGAAAAGACAATGGAACTACTAGTACAAAAATTGGATAAAATCGCTGCCAAACGGGAAAAAGAGGTTAAGAAACTGAATAAGGAGGTAGAAAAGCTCCAGGTAAAATTGGAGCATAAGAAGGGTTATTCCCGTGGAGTGGAGTCCATGTTCAGACTGACGGCGCGCAACCAGATCAACCTGAGTGCCATTGCCGATAACAAATCGAATATCCTCATTACAGTGAATACCCTGATTCTGACCATCCTTCTTACGGTCCTTGTTAGCCGTTTTGAGGAATATCCCAATATTATTCTGCCATCAATGATCTTTATAGGTACCAGCCTAATCACGATTATCCTGGCTATTTTGTCCACACGACCACAAATCTCCTCTGGTAAATTCACGAAGCATGATATCAATCAAAAATCTGTAAACCTGCTCTTCTTCGGGAACTTTTATAATAGGACCCTGGATGAGTACGACTGGGCCTTGCGCAAGATGATGAAAGACGATGACTATCTTTATTCTACCATGATCAAGGACCAGTACGCCCTTGGGAAAGTACTGGCAAAGAAATACAAATTGATCCGCCTGTCATTCAATTTCTTTATGTTCGGGCTGGTTGTCTCAGTACTGGCCTTTGTGCTTTCCTTCTTTGCCTAACGAAAGGTGTACTGTATCTTTAATCCGCTAATATCGCCGGTGTAGGGAATAAAAGACAGGTTTGTCTTCTTCTTTACCTTGTGCAGTTGTGGAATTATGATTCCGATTGCTGCACCAATTACACTTCCTACTATAACATCGGTTGGAAAGTGTTTCATGGCTTTCACCCTGTACAATCCAACAAGGGCTGGAGGTATTATTGCTGCCCCAAACAGCCAAAACTTCTTATTTCCCAGCTCCGGGTGATAGTCACTGTATACCTTTGCCATAAAAAATGATGCAGTTGCCGCCGTAGAGACATGACCACTGAAGAATGATATTGTTGTCCCTGTTCCACTTTTATCACTATATGGAACATCCGGGTTATACAGAAACGGTCTTGTACGGTCGATGAAAGCGGCTGATGATATATACAAACTGGTATTGACGGCATGGGTTTCGCCATAGAGGACCAGGAGGTCAAGCCAATCTTTTCTTATATCTTTATCGATCATAAGAAAAATCGGCAAGGCAATACTGATATTCATGATCACATCTGAAACATCCTGATAACGGAATCGGTCATCTGCATTTTGCTGTGTAGCTACCCGGTCGAACCACCATATATTATCCTCGTCCAGATTCATTATTTCGTTAAATGAAAGCTCGGTTTTATTATTCAGGTATTTGAATCCGACATAATTCGACATGAATATTGCAATAGTTATCGGTATCTCAACTTTTTTGCTGACCTTATAAATAGACACCTTCATTAGATCATAATTCTGTCCCATACCATTAATGAAGGCTATTATTAACAGTCCACTTATCAGAACTTTGAATATTATCTTTTTAATCAACACAAAATGAAATTTCTTTGTTAATATTATATCTAGTAAAGTGTAAATCCTATGAATAGTCTCGCTTCAGACTAAGTTCACCAGCATCATCGATCTTCGACAATACTGTTTCCTTTTTATCTTGGTAGGACTGCATTTGACGAAGAATACGGTCGAGCAATCTCACCGCCTTTCTTATATAAACACCCTTATTTAACATGACACATTCGGCACGTTGAGAGGCAGCAGCATCGGTGATCTCGGCCCTAGATGGTGTGCCTTTTTTGGCAAGGTTTTCCAGCACCTGCGTGGCCCAAATATCAGGGATATGAGCAGCTTCACAAATTCGTAGAATCTCTTCTTGAATTGTGGCGATCTGCTTCCATCCTGTTTCAACGGCCAGGTCACCGCGGGCTATCATAACTCCTACTGGATATGACTTCATGGCTTCAAGAAGGATACCCGGAAGGTTGTCAAAGCCCTTCCTTGTTTCAATCTTAAGAATGATTCCAATATTTGAACCGAGTTTATCCAGCATGTCGGTCAACTGCCTAACATCATCCGGCGTATTTACAAAAGAGAGGTTAACTACATCGGCATGGACAGCAACAAAGTTCAAATCCATTTTATCTTTTTCAGTTAAGCCACTAATCCTAAGATTGGACTCTGGTAGGTTGATACCCTTATACGACCTGAGTTTTGATCCATTTTTTTTGCATGAAGTATTTTTACCCTGAGTTCCTCTTTACCTGCCTGTTCAATAATGCCTTCCACTTTACCATCGTCAAACATGATGGGTTCTCCAACTTTAACATCATCAAATACTTCTGGTAGGGTACAGGAAATATGTGCCGGCATCAAAAGGGATCCATCCTCATCAAACATAGCCGGTTCGCCAGGCTTGGGGTCTTTATGGATGTATAGCATATCGCCAGTTGATAGTGTGATCGATTGTTCAAATGCCTGTAGTTCCCCTATCTCTATCCGATCAATCTTTCCCTTTTGTTTTTTTAGCTCAAATTCGGTCTCTGGAGTGATGTATGCTGATGAATTGCATAATGCCCATCTGCCTTTCCCTTCCCGTTCAAGCACTTTTATACTGCGGTTCTTGCCCCTGGAATCCTTAAAATTCAGTTCATCGCCCGATTTCATCAGCATCATCCATTCTTCCTCAATGAGAATGATCGCTTGTGCATCTTCTGAAGGTGGTGGGACATCTGCTGGAGCGAGCCATATTTTAGCCGGATTGGTAATTCTTCCAACAGCATCTTTCTCTGGTCTGATATGAATTACCTGTGGACCATGGACCATAGCCCCTGTCCTGAGCTTTGGCCCTCCAAGGTCCATCATAACCTTCACTTTTCTCCCTTTACGTACTGCAGCTTCCTTTACATTGCTAATCATCTTGGTCCAGACTTCAGGTTTATCATGGGCACAATTGACCCTGGCACTGTTCATGCCCAATCCAACAAGGTCGTTCACAAATACTTTGTCTTCAGCTGCAGTATTTGGTAAGGTTACCATAATCCTGGTCCTTCTTTTCTTCGACTTATACCCGAAAAGGGCCTTGGTATTTGCATTCAGCAGTTTAACACTTCTCTTGATTGAAATGGTTCCTTTACGGTGTTCGTATTTAGCTTCCCCTACCAGGTGGTTCAATATGGTTTTCAATACCAGCAGACTTCTCATTACATGGCCCTCAACATTATCAAGTCCGGGTAGTCCAAGAAAACGTAGTTCTCTCTGCATGTCAGAAATATAGTGACTTCTAAGTGCCATATAATGGACCAGGTTTACAGCACTTTTCTTGTAGGCATTGTGCACCAGATCAAGTTGAGGCTTATATTTTCTCTCCATTTGCTCCGCTGTTTCGAGAATAGAGTTGATTCTCTCAAGCAAGCTATCGTATTTTTTTCTTTGAGTTTCATATTCTTACAGTTACAGATTCGTTCCTGATATCTACCATCTTCCCATCAATATGTTTATTCCAATGGCCATCGAAAAAATATCAGTAAGTTTAATGGGATCATAGTTTAGATAATACATAACATACAAGTCATTGGTGGTTGTTTCAAAATAGAGTTCTACAGCCTGCACGTAATACTTTGATTTCAAATCGTAACGAAAAGCCCCACCCAGACTGAAATGGAACCTAAATGCGTTGGGAGCATAATAACCATCAGGGTAATAGGATGGTAAGCGTGTAAAGGTACCCGGTCCGTCAGCAAACACTCTGCTGACACCCAAACTGACTTCCGGAATAGCCGAAAACTGTTTATAAATTCTTAGCTTGACGGGATAGTAACTGAACTTAACAGAAGAAGTATGTATTGTATATTTTGCTTTATATGCGGGTGTATATCCGTATTGAAAAGACAGGCGTAAACTCTGGGATTTATTCAGGATATAACCAGCTCCAATCACATAGTTTCCCACACCTCCAGAGTACTGCAGATTCAGATACTTGGGAATGATCCAGTTCCTGCAATTCTGGCCGTTATCCTGGGCTCTGGCAAACAGAAGGATAGACATGAATAATAAAATGATGATTAGTTTAGCTTTCATCTTAAAACTTTATCCTTTCCATGATCATGGTATCTGGGCTGATGTCAAGCGTCACATAATAACGCTTGTACACGGCTCCAATGGTTATATACATTACACCGTCATGGTAGTGCTCGCTATATTCGTGATTATGATGATGTCCGTGAACAGAGATGCTGACATTGCTCGTATCCATCATCGAGCTGTAGACTTCCTGCTGCAATGGAGTAAATGAATCAGAATACGGAGCGATGTGTGCTATCACGAAAATATGCGAATAATTACCATGATCGGCCAGCTCCTTGCTTAACCAAAAATAATCTGGTTCTCGGAACTGCAGTTCCCAAATCACATCATTGAAGAATATGAACTTACAATTACCGGCCACAAAAGAGTAGTACTCAGGTCCAAACATATCTTCATATATCCCTAGTCCGTTGGCTAGACAATCATGATTTCCAATCACGGTGAAATAGGGCTGTCTTAATTGCTGCATGATCACCTGGAAAAGCATGAATTCAGCCAGCATCCCACCATCGGTCATATCTCCTCCATGTAGAATGAACTTGATATCCGGATCTACGTTTATGGCATTTATGGCATCCTGTAGATCATCATACCGAGTATGCGAATCAGAAATGAGTGCAATCTTAAAACTTGCAGTGTCTTCAGGGTTGGACATTTCTTTCTGCAATTTCTGGAATTTGTTTGCCCTTAAGTCCCTGTATTCTGAAGGCACTTCCGCCGAAAATACTGAATGATCAAAAGTATCCCTGCATGAAGATATGAGAAAGGCCAATAGTATGATCCATGCCCAAACCAGTGATTTCATCCCAATGTATCTATACAAGTTTATATACATCTAATTCTTTCTCTATTTATTTCAATGCTATCTTACTATTACCCAGAGCTGCTTTAACATCTTCCAAGATTTTTTTTGATACTCTCAGTAACAAAAAGCAGGTTGTTATATTGTTCATTCAGATGTTCGATACAAGTTACAGAATAATATTGGTACCTGCAAGGAAATAGGACTTTCATACTTGATCTTAGTTCTTGTCAATTGTGTCATATCCTGCACTTTATGTATGAAGAGCTTAAGCAAAACGTTCACAAGCAAATTTACAACTTTGTCTTCTAACAATAGTGTTTGACATCAGCGTCAAAATTACAAATTATTTATTTATAAGCAAATTTATTTTCGAATAATTTTTTCAGATAAATGAATAAATAACATAAATAATTAGTATATTTGACTCCTGCGTCAAACACACGTGTTAAACTTCATGATTACAATCAATAGAAATGAAAATCAAAAACCTTTATACTAAAGCCAAATTATTATATATTGACTTTGATCTAAGTATGAGTAAGGTTTACATTTTAAATAGGTTACAATTTATCTTAAAGAATACAATAAAAACTACCTATCATGTTACCAATCAATGAAACCGAATTAGCAATTATTGAAGCAGCCCGAAAAGTATTTATTAGTAAAGGGTATGATGGGACTACTATGGAAAAAATAGCTACGGAAGCGAATGTAAATAAGACATTACTGCATTATTATTATCGGTCTAAGGAGAAGCTTTTCGAAATTGTATTAACTGAAGCATGTGGAATAATTCAAGAAAAACTGATTTTTTTAACTGAACCCGAAGATAATATTGAAAAAATTATCAAAGAACTGATTGATGTATATGTAAAAACATTAATAGATCATCCTTATCTCCCTAACTTTATCATTGGTGAGATTTCAAGAAATCCTGAAAAAGTAGTAGAAATGCTTTTCAAGGATAAACTTTCAACTTTTACTGTTTTAAGAATGACTGTAAATATTCGAAATAGATTGTTGGTGGGTAATAAGGAAGCTAGCTATCCATTTGACTTAATTCTCAATGTTGTTTCTCTCAATTTATTCCCTTTTCTTATTCGTCCGCTTATCATGAGCCTCTTTAAGATAAACGAGATGCAATTCAATAGTTTTATGATTGAGCGAAAAGCCAATTTGTTAAGTTTTTTATTAAAATAGGAAATAGGCTATAAATATTCATTCACTATATGAAAAATTATTCGAAAATAAATTTGCTTATAAATAAATAATTTGTAATTTTGACGATGATGTCAAACACTGTTGTTTGAAAATAAAGTTTAATTTTATGATTACAATAAACAACGAAATTACAGAAATTGAAATAAAAATTATAGAAGCAGCAAATACCGTGTTTCTGAAGAATGGTGTTGATTCTGCCACAATGGGTCAAATTGCCGAAGTAGCTGAAATTAGTCGCACATCCTTAAATTACTATTTTAGGAGTAAAAATCATTTGGTCAAAAAAGTTCTCAATAATTTAGAAAACAAAATAGTACCTACTGTTTCCTTTCTTTTAGAAGACGAGAATATTCCATTGATTGTTAAAGTTGAATTGTTTGTTGATGAATATATAAGTCTTATTACAAAATATCCATTAGTTCCTTCATTTATGGCATGGGAATTAAATCGTGACCCAAATTGGATTATTCAATTAATAAAACAACGTAATTTAAATTTTGATAAGTTTATTAATCAAATAGAAAATGAGGTTAAGGATGGAAGTGTTATCCCCTTCAAATTAGAGGATTTATTTGTAAATATTTTGGGATTGTGTGCTTTTCCTTTTGTTACTAAAGCACTTTTAATGGAATTCTTTTTTGAGCATGATGAGAAAAAAATATCTCAGTTTATGACTTCTAGAAAAACTGATGTGAAAAGAATCATTCGTAATTGGCTAAAGCCTGATTAAATTTTTTTTACCCATAGTTTGACACAAATGTCAAACTATGTTGTCAGGTAATATTTGAAATCACAAGGGGTATCACTGTACGATAAGTGACTACTTGCAACTCAGATTCTTGATGCTAATACGATTAATTATAATTTAAAAAAATGTAAAATGAAAAAACAATTTGTAACAATTGCCGAACTCGGCTATGACCATGCGCATTACCTTAAAAACGAACTGCAGATTGAGAATATCACTGCAATCATTGATTTTTCTGTTTCTGATGGTGTACCAAATGAAATGAATAAAGTCAAACTACAAGTACAAGACGAAAATGTAAAAGATGCAATAATCATATTATTCATGATTTCTGAGCAACAAGGACAAAATCCATTAAAAGAAATCAATACATCTAATTACAATGATACACCTCTAATTCTTATACCTGTAGATTTTGAAGATCATTCATTAGCACTTGGTAAATATGCCATTACTTTGGCTAAAAAGATTAGTGCTAATATTAAATTTCTACATGTTTATTATAATTCTAACGAAGCATATAGTGGTGCATCATATGAAGATTACCAACAAACAGTACAAGTACAGGAGGAACATAAAGCTAAATTAAAAATGCTTGCATTTTCCGAAACTATACATAACTATGCGAACTCGGTGAACTTTCCATCAAAGTCAATTCATTTTGGATTATCAGGAGGCAATGTGATTGATCAGATATGTAATGTAGCAGACAAATGCTCCGCAAAAATGATCCTCCTCGGTCCTGAAGATATTACAGATGATGATTATCAGATTGGAGTTGTTAGAAAAACTGTACTAAAATCAAATATTCCAGTATTATCGCTGCCACTTAAAAAGATTGATCCAGCATCCAGTATTGATAAAGTCATATACTTTACTGACGATGTGAATAAAGTGGTGGCTTATCAAAAAGCAATCGCAATGATATTTAGCAAAAGTGTCTCTTGTACTTTGCTCTACTCAAACAATATTAAGGCAGAAGACTTACCTGAGTTTGATATAAATTTTAATCTTGAAATTATACCTGCTGATACATTAACAATGAATATTATTGATTATTTAAATACTTCGGCTACATCACTTTTAGTATTTGACAATCCTAAAACTGGTTTAATTGAAAGAATATTTGGTAATGATTTGTTTAAAGAATTAATGAAGCAAGAGGAATTTCCAGTACTATTCTTAAAATAGATAGTTGGTAGTTTGGTTTTTTTTGAGATGGCTTGACAATCAAGTCAATCTGTATTGTCAATATTTAGTATTTAAATATGAACACATTTAAATAAGGGATCAACATAGTTTCCACCACAGCAAAAGAATCCTTGATAAATGCATTTGAGACTATTGTGTTTTAGAAGTACGTCAGGAATAATACACGAATTTTTGTAACACTTATATTCATCTTATACAATAATCACAGCTAGATTGGGGATATTAATAAATCTTCACAATCTACCATTCTTTATCATATATGAGGGTTCAAATAACATGACAATATATTAGACGAAGGAAATTGAATTTAACCTTATAAATTTTGAAATAATGTTTAACTATCGAATTTTAAACTTAATATTTGTACTTTTTATATGTATTGTGGCTAAATCTCAAAATAATACAGGGTCACGTGAACAACAGGTTGAAGACTCGTTAGTAAAACAAGCTTTTTTCAAACCATATAAACCAAAAATTAGCAAAAA
>FUWD013232481.1_pt1 | contig 22472 bp, 45 predicted proteins | sample 1063281 | NCBI WGS metagenome assembly FUWD01 (sample SAMEA79048168, study PRJEB19326) | metagenome | biome: marine | reverse complement strand
GTTCCACCAAGAAGTAAAAACATAATCTCATTGAAGGAATCGACACTATCAATAGGTAGGTATGCGCAATTATAAACTCTGTTAGGGGATATCTCTATCGACTTACCTCCAAATTGCAACGACCTCATTGAAGGTAGAATTTTTTTGTCATATACTAACTCGTAAGCTTCGTCAATTTGTTTTTGTAATTTTGGGTACTTCTTAACGTGCATTGCTTTGTTGCGGTCAACAAGTTCTGACCACGTTTCTCTTCTATTTAACTCTGGCACAAATTTAGCATACTTCATGTATACTGTAATATCTGACAGGATTTTATTTGATTTCTCCATTATGTTTTTTTTGTCAATTCTAATTCTACTTCTAGGTTTTTTTTTAACTCGTCAAGTGCCCCATCATAATTGGGCATTAGTTTAATTGTTTCCAACGTGCCTATTGATAAGTCTTTCATCTGAGCCATGTCATTCATTATACCTTGTATAACATTTGTTAAGGCTTTAATCTTTTTTTCTGCTAGGTCTAACCTACTTGCTTTTTGTGATTTCATATTTTTTATTTATTAGTGTAAATTGATAATCCTATTTCTATAAATGGTATATATAGAACGTGCATTAAGTGACTGTCTTGGTCGTAAGTTCTAAACCCTAGAAGTATTCCAGGATACAATCCCAACTCCAAAGTCAAAGTTTTTTATTTTTTTCATAATCTTTGTTTATTAAATTAAATTCTTTTTGTTTTGTCAATATATCTTTAAATAAGACTTGTCCAGTATTAGTGATACTCCATTTAACCCACTTGTCAAACTGCCTCTCACCGTATCTCTTTCTTGCTACATCTTTCTGGAATCGAGTATCAATTCTATTGTTTGGTCGCATTCTTTTTGATTTTGCGGTTTATATAATACAATGTTAGGTTCTGTATTTGCTAACAATGATTTGAATAATTTGTATCTAAGTGGGAATGAATCGTTGGCTCTACCCTTTGTTTCTATTATAAAGTTTTCGCCTTCAAAGTCTGGTGTATACTTTATACCGAGTATTTTTTTATTACCTCTGTTTTTATAGTCGCCCTTACCATTTGCTTGACGCTCATAGCAGTCTTGATTGAAACTAAATGAGGGTAGTAATTGGAATGAACGATACTCATAATTGAATCCTATCTTAGCTTTCTGAAGCGCTATATACATATACTTCTCAAGTCCCGATGCAAACTGAACCCCATCGTAAACAACTTTCTTTGCTACGACGGGTCCACGTTTCCTACTTATTTTTTTATACATCTTTTTCATGAGCTTCTTTAGCTTTTTGTAAATACAATACAGCATCCATAAGTTCTTCTTGTAAATGATTAAGCCATTCAATAATTTTAGATGGATCATCATTAAGAGTTGTACCATACTTCTTGTAACCTACATCAGATCTAGATATAAATTTATCTACTACTCGCTCAACAACAGGGTCACGAAATTCTATTTCTTTTTTCTTCATACTATTTATCATCTTTAACAAATGTTCCGTTTACCATAGAACCGGTTCTATTTATAATTACGTTATATGCCGACTTTGTACAGTCTTCTATAGTTACATTCCTTAAATGTGCGAGATTAGTTAACACTACAACCATATCCCCTATTGCATCAATAACCTCAGCTTGGTCATCTTTTAATAAAGCTCTAGCTAACTCTCCAGCCTCCTCTTGAAGTTTTAAATATTGTGTTTTAGCATCTCCCTTACTATATATTCCACGATTAAATGCCCACGTTCTTATGTTAGTAAATATGGTATCCTCCACTACAGGTCCTGTTGGGGGGACTGGGCTATCTTTATTTATAAACTCTTCATAAAACCCTTTATTATACATATAGCATCTATTATGATTAAACATTGATACCATAATATTCTTAAGTATCCAAGGGATCTTATCAACTGTAAGTTCAAATTCACCTAAGTGGGTTTCCCATTTCAGGCCTATCATATCCATTAAATTACCCCTTAGCTTATTAGCCGGCACAGGGAAAGTAGTTGTTGCCTCCGTTACATTTATTTTCATGTTATTATTATTGATTACGTTTTTATATAATTGCCTATCGACTTTGTAGTTATATTTAGATTGGAGTCTAACCTCCATTGTAGATATAAAATCAATATTATCGGAGGCCATGAGTATTTCGTACTCACCTTCTTTGTAGCCTTGCTGTTCTGTAACTCTACGTTTAATATTAGTAGTTACACCTATTTTTTTACCAGGGATGTGATATAAATAATATTTCATAATTGTTTATTTGCCAACGCTAAGCTCTGCTTTTATAGCAGGATAAGGATTGTAGTTATTTAATTTTATTTCAGTTATATTAGGAATATACAACAGATTAAAGTTAGTCATATTTATTCCATTATCTAATTGCAATGTAGGTAACTTTCTATTTTTTCTTGTTAGAAACTCTTGTGCCTGCTTTATATGATTATTGTATAAGTGGCAATCACCAAGTTGCCCTATCAATTGTCCAGGCCTTAGGTTAGCACCTTTAGCTAATAACTCTAATAATAAACCATACATCATAATATCATAAGGTAAGCCTAAAAATATGTCGGCAGACCGCTGATTCCATAACAAACTTAAAGTTCTTTCATTAATAAAAATTTGAAAAGCATAATGGCAAGGAGGCAGAACCATAGCATTCATCTCGTGTGGAGCCCATGAGCTAACCATAATACGTCTTGAGCTTGGATCATTAGTAATATCAGCCACAAGATTTTTAAGTTGATCTACCCCATTAAAATCGCGCCATTGTTTTCCGTATACCGGGCCTAATGTTTCATCTATTCTTCCAGAGCGGTTGTAATCCGGCCTCCAGTATTTTACGCCATTATCTTCTAAGTATTTTAGATCTGTTCTACCATTTAATATCCAAAGCAATTCTGTTCTTGCTAAGTTAAAAAATACTTTTTTACTAGTTAAAGCAGGAAAACCTAAAGCCATATCGTGTTTAATTGTTTTACCAAACAAAGCTCTAGTCCCTGTACCCGTTCTATCAGGCTTTTCATTGCCATTAGATAGTACATCAGTTAATAATTTTTTATATTCATTTTGCATATTTATCATAATAATACGTATAATATTCGTGTAACTTTTCCCATATTATATTTTTTATATATATATATGGAGACTTATTTATTTTTCCTGCAATGCTAATTTCTATACCCCACTCGCCTGGTCTTATTGGAATAACATAAACAAATATATTATTTCTAATACACCAAGCACTAGCCTTGTATTCTTTAACTGTAATGAAATGGTTACCCATATCATTTGGTCCTTTCCCTTTAATATTTGCCATTACTCCCAGGGCATAGGCTCGTTAGTAGCTTCATCAGATATATGTGGTATATAACAACCTGAGTTTGGTTCCCAGGTAAAATTAGCTTCTGCCCCATTCTCCCCAAGGTTTTGAAACTTTATTTTTAAAACTTTTACTTTAACAGTCTTAGCTTCATAATTTCTGTGTACTAATAGACCATGATAACTAGCATCATACCATTCGCCACCCCCCTTAATACTGTACATAGTAGGCTCTTCAAGCTTGCCATCTTTATCTTTATACATCTTAGTAGGATGAGCTACAATAAAAACAAGTACATCATATTTTTTAGCGAATGTTTCAATCTTCATTAGATATTCCATAGTATATCTATTAACATCCTCTGTATTGCAATCAACATCTCTTACCTTATTGAATGGATCAATAACTAAACATTTAATCCCTTTACGCTTTACTAGCTCAGCACCCTTACGTAATACAGATTCTAAAGTATATCTTTCCATATCTATATGAAAGTAGTTGGCATTGCAATGTTCTCCTACTTGATTCCACTTGTCACCCCCAATATCTTCGGCGGAAGGCATACCCTCCCAGGTTTTCCTCATTAACTTATGTGCATGCAAATAAGTAGGTTGATTTTCTGGCGAAGCGAAAGCCGACTTCCATCCATAATTTTTGTTATATCCCACAACCATTTGGTCGACAAAATCAGATTTACCGGAAGAAGGGATACCAGTAACAGTAATAAACTGACCAGTATAAGTTGAGAATATATTATCAAAGTTTTGTAAGCCAACCTGAAATCCAGGTTTAAAACCATTACGTACAAAATCCGTAATGTCATCTTCAATATCTTTAAATGTAGTAACATTCTCGAGTGGGACAGGGGAAGCTTTTTTAACCCTACTAACAAGTTTCTCTTTATCATATTTTAATAAATATTCATTAGCATCTTTACAATCATCAAATGTAACTATATAGCATTTCTCAGCACCAAGTCTTCTAACAAATTCTTTTTGTAAAGCTTGCCCTGCTTCATCAGAATCTAATGCTAATATTATTTTTTCTTTATCCTCAAAGTAATCAATACAAGAATCTAAGTAATCTAAGTTATTATTGTTTAGTGTAGCCCCGTTAGGCACTGATATTGCGTTGGTTACACCGGCCTCGTGTAATGCTAAAACATCCATTTCCCCCTCTACTATAACACATTCAGGGTGGCCTATTATACTGTCAATATTATAAAATATTTTTTCAGCGCCTTTGTGTAATTTAAAATTCTTTCTGCCATCTCTAGATTTAATGTTGGTTAGTTCTCCCCCCATAAAGTAATTGAACTTAATAACGTTTTCTGTTTTACCAGTCTGCGGCATAAATTCAGGGCCCTCATTAATTCTAAGATCGTCTAATGTTTTCTTTGATATACCTCTATTCTTAAACCAGTCCTCAACCTTCATACCCGGTTCATTTGCCTTATAAGGGGCAGGCTTCTCATATGTTTTTTCAGCTTTACCCTTTCGCTTATAGGTATGTAATTGAAAACTACTATTACAATTATGACAAGTTCCAAGTCCTCGCTCCCAATCATAGCTGGAGCATTTAGATTTTTGATTTTTAGTTTTTCTATCGGCGGAGCACAGAGGGCAATTCCCCTGTGTTTTCCCCGCTTCAAGATCATACTGATTAAACTTATCAATCTGGAAACCATTAATTTCCGTATGTTCTATATTCATTTAATTTAATTTAATTGTTAACAACTCTATTCTTCTAGGCAATCCGGACATATATCACAAAAGTCGTGATCACTTTGGCTCATTTCATCACCACAAATTTCACAAACCTCCATTAGAATGGTAGATCATCTGATGTGGCTGGGGCTGATTGTCTTGGTGGAGCGGGCGCTTGTTGATCGTCTCTAGGAGCTGCCGCTACATTATTACCATTGGTCCACACAACTTTTACATTACCTAAATAAGTTTTAGCTGATTTAGCTGAGCGTTCGTCTTTAGACTGAGCAATAGTTATTGGTCCTTGGTTACCAAACTGATCTACCTCATCGTTTATAACGATACTAATTGGTAAGTATTTGCCTTTCTTACCTTCGATGATTTTACTTTTATCAATATGATTTAAATTGATACTTGCATTAATAATTGATGCCATAATTTTAATTGTTTTTGATTTATGTTAAGGGTTAAAGTTATAAAGTTTTTGATATAAAAAATTGTTCTGGTTCGAAGTCTTCCGTTTTATAGAATAAATCGTAGATATTACTAGCTGCCACAACTTTTTCATATCCTCTCTGGTAAAAAGCTTCTGAGCAATCAAACAGACCTATCTGATGAGTTGTTTTATCTACAACTAAGAAAACCATATCATATCCAAATATCTGTTTATATATGTAGGCTTGACTATCGTAATTGTATTTTTTAGCACTATAAGCAAATGAATTAATATCTCCAGTAGTTTTTAGGTCTACAATAAGCTTGTCATCATGATTAAGTATATCCGCTTTACCCTTCCAGAGGTTACCTTCTATCTCTGCTATGCCTGGTACTTCATGATCAGTATTGCCGTGGATAAGACTAGTGCACATATCGTTTTCTAAAACTTTTTCAATAATTATATCGATTTTATCTACTTCGTGTTGTAGCAAACATAGCTCTCCTTCAGATAACTCTTTATATATCTTAGTATTTCTAGTGGAAGCATCAATAATTTTAAACTTCTTAAGCTTATCCGGTTCAAGTATTGCTACATGAAAGTAGCTACCTATTACTAAAGCATTTGATTTAATTATATTATTGCCTAAGTCAAGAGGATTATTCATTAGAGTGCTTATGTTTGAATTACTTAGAAATTTTTTACCAAAATCTCCATAGTAATCCTCATCATTTTTCAGACGTTCAATTATTCCTTTAGTATCCATATTAAAGAGTTATTAATTCTGATTCAACTTCTTTAGATAGAGAGTACTTAGCTTTTATTGCTTCGATCTTACCACCTGATTTTATATAGTCTTTCGCTTTAGCAAAGGCCGGGTCTTTAGTCGTACTTAATGAAACTTTAGCAGGGGTACTATCATTGTGTGTGTTATTAGCATCACTATCCGCTGTATCATCTATTAGAAATAAATTGCCTAGAGCATATTTTTTGCCATATGAGGAAGCACTACCAAACTTTTGAGGCATTTGCATACCTTTTTGTATAAGATCAATACCAACGATAGCGCTTGAGTGTATAGCATCCGCTCCATCTGATATTGTCGCAGTTACTTCTAATATAGGAAATGGTTCTTGAGCTATTAACTTTTCTTTTACTACAACATATATACCTAGATCTAATAGGAATGGTTTTGTTGCTTCTAAAATGTCTTCAGCAGATCTGAAGTAATACTTACCAAAAGCATTGTATCTACTTTTTTTGGATTTGAACTTGGTCTGGACAGTGGCCAGTTTCTCATTTAATTTCATGGGATATATAATTTAATTGTTTACAAATTTAGTTAATTAATCTGGATTATTTTGCCTTTTAACATTTTTTATTTTTTTTAATAACTCACATAAGGCGACGTAATCTCTAAATGATAATTTATTTTTTGCTTCTTGCATTAACTGGGCAACACAGAAATGTTTGTGTTGCTCAGCTTTATTGTTTATATTACTCATATTATTTTCTGTTATAAATAATCAATTACTTGTTCGTGATCAACTTTATCTACAAGAGAATCAACTGCTTGTTTTTTTAACTCTGATACTCTTACGTGATTACTAATACCTTTAAGTCCTAATATATGGGCTATCTCTTTAGCCGAATGCTTCTCACAGTCTAATCCATAAGATAATCGTAATACTTGGTATTCATTTATTGTTAAGTGTTTCTGCATTAATCCTTTCAAATAAGCGTTTAATATATTAATATTGTATGGCTCAGACTTGTCTACTATATTGTGGTACAACGTGTTACCGTCTTCATCCATATTTACTGCATCGATACTTAAGAATATAGAATTAAAAAACATTTGCACCATACTCTTATCATCTGGAGTTTTTCTCATTTGACTTCTTTTATGTTCTGGTATTTTAATACCTCCACTATTCATATCTATCCTACGTCTGATAGCCCCCTTAATTCTTTTACTAAGGAATGACTTTAAAGTCTTTTCAATATCCTCCGATTCATTAAGCCTGCTATAATCTAACTTATCTGTTGCTCTTATTAAAGCTTCGGCGCCAATTTGTATAAGATCATTTATAGTTAGTATACCACTAGCCTGTTGTGATGTAGCAAACTTTCTTGCTAAATTTTCTACTAAAGGTAAGAATTTTATTATCATTTCGTCTCTACTATATTCACTCCATAGTTTGTCGTCTGGCATAGATTTTTTTAAATCTTCTTTATACCGAATGTAACTTGTTACACTGTATTTTTTCATAAGGCTGTTATTTATAACATAGCCAGACTCAACTTATAATCCTTGATTTAATAGTGCTTTTTCTTTTTTTAATTCATTGTTTATAGTCCTATAAATTGTTCTTGTACTGCAAGATAATATTTTTGCAAGGCCAGTTATGGTTATTTTATTTTTGTTATCATTGATCTCCAGCATACACTCATATATATCATCTTGATTTATTTGCTTACTTCTACCTATCATTTTTCCGACTATGCTTAACTTTTCTTTTTTAGTTAATCCGCAGAATGGTTTAAAGATTATTTTTCTAATCTTATTTTTAGGTTGAATATCTAAATCACACATACTTACTTCGTATATAATATTTTTTAGAATGTACTCTGATATTTCAAAGGTAACAAAACCATTTGACTTAACACAAATAAACTTTGCTAAACTATTTAAATCATCTTGATCCATGTCCGGATTAAGATACCACAAGACTAATAGATGCCATTTAAGAGACTTAAATGTGTTTATCTTTGCATCTGTCCTAAACAATTCAAAGCACTCATACGTGCCATTCTCGTAATACATGCCCCAATCATAAGTTGTTGTTGGTTCATCCGTTATTGGATGTCTCCTATAAATTATACGTCTTCGATTTAAATGATCGAGGTTTCTTCCATGTGACATTAGCCTGTTACTCTTTATATATAAACCCTATCGTCACACTTTTTATTGTAACAATATTTTTATATTGTTGTTTACATTTTTACTAGAGATAATCTTCGATTATATTTTTTAAATAACATAATCTCAATATATTTTATATCATGATTAAGTGCACCATTCATAATGATATATTTTAATTCTTTCACGCGGCTTTCTAAAAACCATATATGATGTCTTACCCTACACTTTTTTTTATTTGTCATAATTATATTTTTGTTCTAAATTAAGTTATTAATTCATTTTTATAATTCAGGAAATGAGGTATGTACATTTCAGTACCTAAGATTAAGTCAATTCTTAATAATCTTCCTTCAATTGTCCTTTTTATTTCGCAAAACTCACTTTTAAATAGCGTTTTCATTAAAATCCGATATGTTTAATATCCCTTACTTCTCTGACTATAATCTCGTGAGAATGATCACAATACATTATTGCCCATTGTTTAGCTTCATCTAACGACTTTTTAAGTATGAATGTTACTTCGTTGTTATTGTATATAATAAATTTTCTCATGTGTATTCTTTATTCCATGCTTTTTTAATTTCTACCCATATCATGGCCTGAAATTCATATCCTTTTAAACCAAGCTTTTGAGCAACCTTAGAGGTGATTTGTTCGACTCTCCTGTACTGTTTTATTGTAATACTTTCTGAACAATCGACTTTTCCTTCTTCAACTCCACACAAGCAAGCTCTTATGTGCCACTTATCTATCGTTATATGCTCGGGGGATAGCCTACCTACGTTCATTGCAAAAGCATGAGTTTTAGGGGATGATTCAGTAATTAATTCGCCATTTAATATCCTAAATGCTTTTAACTTGTTTCTATTGTAAGTGCTTACTTTTATGTTGTCTGGACCAAATCCATTAATAAATGCTAAAATTACTCCTTCCGCATCAATCTTGTTGCGATGCCACTTATTGTTGGGAGATAAGCAAGACAACACGGCTGCACAAACATACAAATTTATATCGTATTTTTCATTTAATTGCTTACAAAAAGCTTGGGCTTCTTTATACCATAATATTCCTTCGCGAAAACTATCGAAATCTACTGACTTTTCCCATTCTGTTAATTTTAACGTTATAGCGCGATCGCTAACGTTTTTAATACTGCGTTTTTTCATAACTTATATTTTTCTTTAATTGCGTTTATTGTCTGTCTAATCTCTCCGGCTAGCTCAAATTTTTCTTCCGCTATTAATTTTACTAACATAGTGTAAAGATCGTGTAACCTAATTATTATACGTTCGCTTTCAGAGTTTACATACGCGGGTTCATCTATATCGCTAGATTGGCCATCGCTTACTGAGTACATGTACTTTGGATTTAAGTCTTCGTAAAACTCTTTATCTAGCTCACGCTGTTTTTTATCTATGGCTTCAATAATCATATTTGTTAGATGTTCCATCTGTTTTTCAGTCATATTTTTATTAGATTTTAATTTGGATTCATTATTATTATCAATACTATATCGTATTTAGTCTGCAACCGATCTCATTCGGTGTATAGCATCTGCATTACCGGTTTGAAACAACATTTTTATTTCAGGGTTTAATTGTATAATAGATCGTAGATCATACGCCGTTTTGTCCTCGATCGTAGATAGAATTTTAGCTTGGTTGTCACTATATATTACGGTTGCATGATCTCTGTTTATAATAGAACCTATCCGTTTAAATGTCGATCTAGTATATGTTCTCGCTAAATGACAGTATATTTGTCTTGCAGTCACTAGATAGCGTGCCCTGTCTTTTCCCTTAACATCGTTAGGTTCTACTTGATAGTACGTGCAAACCATATACAATACGGTATTTAATATTTGTTTTTCGTTGTCCATAATTATTTTATTTTAGGTATAGAGGATAAATTAACTCTACCAGTCTTCTATATTATTTTTAGTTTGTTGTTTTGCAAGATTAAATAGTTCTTCAGTTATATCTTCATACGTTTGTGTACCTTCCAGTAGACAATTTTGTTCTACAAATAGCTGTATCTCTTCTCTTAAGTGACCGTCAAAGTACTCAGCTATTGAAGTGAAGTAATCTATTGTGTCCTGATTAAACGATGTCCTCATTTTCTTTTTCGGTTTCGATTTTTACTTTGAATAAAGATTTAATATCTTGATATATCCTAGTATGAGCCGATTCTACAAGATCCTCGCTAGAGGTAAACTCCATAGATTCAACGTATACTTTGTTATCATATTCTAGTCCTATATCGAATTCATAATTTTGAGGGTCAAGAAAGGGTTCGTTATCAGATAATATATTTTCTAGGTTTTCTCTTATTATCTCACTAATGGTATCTAGGTTGTCCTCATTAATTTCTGGTTTAGCTAGATCTTTCATATCCTCTTTTAACATATATAACTCTTTTTCATAGCTACACTTAGCATTATCGGAATCAATAACATAAGTGTTTAATGTGGTAATTCTGTTTTGTATTTGTTCTTTAGTATTGTACATGGTATTGTTATTTAAAGGTGGTTATTATATTATTTTGATAAGTATTATGCCGTCGGTAGTGGTCTATCTTTAGCGAAACTTTCGTCTTTGATTGTAAGTTCTTGTAGTTTAATCGCAACATAGGTAGCAATATCTTCATAAGAATATCCTATCTCTAGTAGTGGTCCAAACTTTCTTATCGCCCACTCAGCATCGTATAGACCATTCATTGCTTGATCCATCTGGTGTGTAACTTTTAATTGGGCTAATACTAAAGCCATTTCTGTAATTTTCATAATATTTGTTTATTTTTGATTCATATTTATTATCAATACGGTTACGTATTTAGTCTGCAACTCTTTCTTCGTTTATCATTTCAGCTAGCTCATAGTAGTTTACGCTAGATAAGAATGATCTTGCATAGTCACCAGCGAGACAATCTTTTATTGAATCACTGAAGACAACGTCGTCTACAATTTCTTCAATAAGATCTGCCGTTACTTCTTTATAAGCATCCCATTCTATGTAAAATAATACTTCTTGCATTACTCTCCACGTTTCATAGTTGTGGTAACCGTTGTGTTTTGTATTTTTCATAGTTATAATTTTAAATTCAAATATATTATCATTTTTGGTGCGTAGTTTGTCTGCAACTTAAACTTTTATTTTAATTTCTTGCTCCATTAGTACATCCCATATGCTTATTTGATTACGATGTGTAGCTACTTGTATGGCATCTGATTTTAATGAGAACCCCTCGGACACTTCAACAATTACTTTGCCTTCGTGGCTCCATGCACCCAAGTACAGCCCCTCAGCGTCTTTAGTCATGGAGAATATTTCACTCACATGGTTCTTTACGTCTATATAGGGGGTTGAAGAGTCGAAAACAGCTTCTAGCCACCCAGTTCCTACTATGTAACCGCAACGAGGGGAACTTAATATGTCGTTTATAGTGATACCCCCGCCAACAGAAATTAATTCCATTATTTTGTGCGCAACTATATGCTCGTTAAGCACATTTGTTTTGTTTTTTGAATTTTGCATGTAATTTTTTTTAAATTAGTGGATTATTATATTGCACCGCTAGATAAAACTGACTTTGTGAACTCTCTTTGATTGGGTACATAGTCGCCGTACTTTTCATGATAAGCAGCCTGAGCCACAACTTCAACCATTATCAATTGCTTTTCTAGCCCCCATTCGTTAGGTAATTCCGAGCACTGAGCGAAAGCAACTCTAGCTTCACCCATATAATCAAATCCTTCGTTTAGTAGAATGTGAACTTGATCATGCCATGCTCTAAACGCTATGTTTACTGAAACGTCTGCGAATATATTGTTTTCGCAATGTAGGCTGCTTATTTTCATGTACCCATCGGACAAATAAGCTTCTTTAAAATCTTCGAAACTAACCTCATCGAAGTCAGCACCTGATACGTAGTCAATGCTTTTTGCTCTTTCTATTATCCATTCGTTTAGTCTTTCGCTAAAGGGAATGGTGTTTTTTATTCTTAAATAATTCATTTTAAAAGTATTAGGTTTGTTATAATAATTAAGTGCAGTAAAATAATTATTGCAAATATTCTAGTAAACTTTTTTGCCGATATTCTTCCCATGTCACTTCTGCATGTTTTCGATAATACCTGTAGCTAATATACTAGCATATGTCTTTTTTTGCGTCATGGTACCCGCTCCTTGTGAGCCATTAGGGCAGTCTATAACCCGATCATTTAATAGTATTTGACCACCGCCGTTTAAGATTAATTCTTGAATCTGTTTTTGTAATTCGTACATAGTGTTTAGTTTTTAGACATTAATTCGTGAACCGCTATAATATGCGGGTGTTTTTTTTATTCGGTTTCAATTAGGTATTTGCTAACATTTAATTGTTTTGATCGGACATCCTAATCTTCCTTACCCCAAGGGCAATGTTTATTGTAAAGAAGTAACACTTCCTCTTGATCCGGTAAAGATTTCATATACTCTCTCAATCGAGTATATTCCGTGTTACCCTGCTTGTACTTCCTGAAATCGTCGGCCATATTGAACCACCAATCAAAGTTCTCTAACTTCTTTTCTAACTCTCGCATTCTATTAAATTTTAAATTCATATTTATTATCAATTCAGTGGCGTATTTTGTCTGCAAAAAGTGTAACTATATTTCAGTATAAAATAACCGATCAATAATAGTGTATAGATAACACACATTCTCTCCTTGCTTAACCTTTGGAAAAGTGTGACATTAGCTTATTAAGTATATATAATAACAGGCTATCGTCGCAGTTTTTTTGGTTACAAATCGCATCCTTCGTTTCCGCTGAGCAGCAGTGCCGCCTCTTTTGTATCTATATTACCGTCGCTCCATAATTCACTGACTCTACAAGTTGCGGTTGTACCTTGTTGTATGCTCTTGTTGAAGGAAGTTTCACTTCTTACGTTCAGGAGGATAGCCACCCAGAATACGGTAATATGGCCTTGGCCTAACAACCTTTCTACTATGGTATTTTTAGTCATTCTTATCATTTTTTGTTACACATATATTATCATTACGGTGACGTATTATGTCTGCGACCGATCTAACAACAATCGCATTTGTCCCATTCTTTACCGTTCCTACAGGTTCCTTCCGGAAAGTAATCTTCATATTCTTTTTGGTAAAACTCTTTTAGCTCGGTTAGAGTGAATTGCTTTCTCCACTGCGTTGTTTGTTCAAGATAGGTATCTTCCCCTACTTGTACTACGTTTCCGTCGTTCATCCAATTTTCAAATTCTAGGTTTTCCATAGTTTGTTACTTATTCGTTACATATATATTATCAATTAGGTAACGTATTATGTCTGCGACCCTATAGATCCGGTTTCACCGATCCGGTTTCACCGTATAGCATATAGCACGGAGCGTAGCGGAGTACACTCTTTCGACCTTATCTCAGGGCCAGACCAGTATTTACCTTTCCCTGAACTAAAACTACTTTTCAGTAGCTTCAGTTTCTAGGGCTTCTCTCTTTCCTAAGTGCTTCACTGTTGAAGGCATATCGGTAGACTGAGACCAATACTCTCTTTTATTCCAGCATGGCATTAGATTTAGCCTAGGTAGCATTGCAGCGAGTACTTCGTCGTGATCGTAAGTTACCTTAACACTTGGTTTCGTTTTGGTTGCTTTAGTATAAAAGCTTATTACTTGGTTTCTACCCATCCAACCTTTTCTCACTACAAAATTCTTTCTTTGCATTGGAGGATAAATTAGGGCTTTCTCTGCTGCACTTAGTTTACTTATTGCTTCAGCAATCATTTCTTTATTACTTTTCATAACTTACCTTTTTATTTGTTTAATCATTAACTTTGTTACACATATATTATCAAAGAAACTACGTATTATGTCTGCAAACTATATATACCGAAAATGCTATATGCTATACGGCCGGAGGCTGCGCTCCGCTCCGCCCCGGCCATATTTTAGGTTAGATAAACTCTGCAGGCTCTAAACATTCATCACAAAGCTCGTTGTTCAGAAAAGATCGTTCTGAGGAACAGCAATCGCTTAGCATTCCCTCGTCCTGGTCGCAATCCGGCTCATCTGTGAGGTCGAATGCATCCTGGAGGGTGTTTATCAGGTTTTTTATTTGTGTTTTGTTTAGGTGTATGTTTGCGGGAGCAAATCCGGGGATTCCGCTTTTGATTGTTACTTGGAGTTTCATCCCGTCCGTCCCCGAGAACCTTGTCAGCTCCATACGTGACACATTTGTAAAGGGAATTGCTTGTGTTGCAGGCATTACACTTGCAATTGTTTTTAAATTTGTTGACATTTTGCTTAAATTTAATAGTTTTTACTTGATTAATTGTTTCCCCCGAGGGGGCTAAGATTACTTTTCAGTAACCTCAGCTTCGACCACTTCAATCGCTTCTCGCTGGCCCAGATGCTTCACCGTACTTGGCATATCCGTACTTTGCGACCAGTATTCTCGCTTTGCCCAGCATGGCATTAGGTTAAGTCTTGGTAGCATCGCTTCAAGTACATCATCATGGTTGTATGTTACTCGCTCACTCGGCTTGGTTTTGGTCGGCTTAGTATCGAATGTTATCACTTGATTTCGTCCCATCCAACCCTTGCGGACTACAAAATTCTTTCTAAATAGCGGCGGATAGATTGCTGCTTTTTCTTCGTCACTTAATTTGCTTATCGCTTTTGCGATTATTTCTTGATTACTCATAACTTTTATTATTTAATTATTAACTTATTAACTTACTTACACTATTATTATCAAATACATTACGTATTTTGTCTGCGAAATTCTCTCTTAATTAGAATTAGTGGTGGTGAGGTCATCCTCTCGCCCAACCGGCTTAGCGGTCTGGACCCCGATCAACTTTGAAAACGGGCACTCGTTAATCTTTCGAAGGTATGCCTGGAGGTGGGCTTCCGTTTCGAATTTCTTACTTACTTCGTTGTATTTCTTATTCCAACCTAATGTTGTTATTCTGACTTGTATCATATTGCTATTATCTGGTTACATCATTATTATCAGATCAACTACGTATTATATCTGCGGCTATGTATGCTATACACTCCGCTTCGCTCCGCTACGCTGCGCTGTGGCACTGAACACGGAACACCAGCCTCGAACACTACACAGCACACGGCCACGACACCTCGACACCCGGTATAAAAAACTCGAATACATGCCCAGAAACGTATAAAAACCCGGTATATATACCCCAACACAGGAAAAACACGGGGGGGTGGGGCAAAAGTAAATCGTTTTCTTTTTAAGAAATTTATAAAAAAATAATGTATAACACAAAGTATCTCTACATCTAATTAGTATCTCAAAAAAATTTTTTTTTTAAAAAAATCAAAACGTCAGGTAGTGCGACGGTAGGTTATTAAGTAAATATAATAACAGGCTATTGTCACGTTTTGACTATGTAAGTATTGGGGTTACTGTGTAACTATGTATAAGTATAGACACAAAATAAACATCGATAATATGGCTAAGCCTCGCAAACCCGGCGGACCTAAACAGAAGTTAAGTCCAGATGCTAGAAAGAGAAAGGAAGAAAGAGACTTAAAGTATGCTCTTACAGATAGGAGAACAAAGATGAAGGCGGAGAACCAAAGGAAAAGAACGAAGGCAGAGAACAATGGGCAAGATATAAAGGGTAAGGACTATGATCACAAAGACGGCAAGTTTAAGTCTGAGAAGAATAACCGGGGCAATGATGGTAATGGAACTAAAAAAGAAGGTAAAAAATAAATAGATATGAAAGGGGTTGCACACTATAAGAAGGATGGTACGGTTTACGAAGGTAAGGGTACGCATAAGGATGCTAAGGGAAAGTTGATGTCCGGTAAAACACATACATCGGCTAGTAAGTTCTTGTTTCATATGAAGGATCTACCAAAACCCGTACAGCCAAAACTAAAAAAGAAATAACAATGGCAATAAATTATACATACCCAGTAAAGGGTCAGCCCGTCACAGCAGACCAGTTCTTAATAGTAGATAACACGGATAACTCAACAAGAAGAGTTACAATAAAAAGTGTGCTAGACTTAGGGTCAGGAGGTGCTGGAGGAGTTTCCTCATTTACAGCATCTAATAGAACCAGCCCCACAGTTACTTTCGTAAATTTGTCACCAATCACTAGCCAAACAGGTGGGGTAACATTAAATAGCGATTTATCCGCAACAGGCACGAGAAATGCAACTACTTTCCTTAGAGGAGACAATGTTTTTTCTACGGCAGTTACCTCAGTTGTCCCTAGTGCTGGACAACCAATAACTGTTAGTGGTGGAGCTACAAATACTGTAACATTAGGATTAAATACAGTGCCTTTTGCAAAGGGAGGAACGGGGCTTACGGTTGTAGGTACTAAATACCAAGCACTAACTACAAATGCAGGTGCTACAGGTATAGAATGGAGAAATGTAATCTCTAACATTATAGCAACAGGACCTATAGCCGTTAGTACTGCGGATACGAGGGTATCTACAATCTCACTTGGAATTGTACCTATAGCAAATGGTGGTACAAACGCAACAACTGCTCAAACTGCAATAAATTCAATTACAGCGGTTCCTGAAGCTGATGTAGGAGATGTACTTACTAAAACTGGGGAGAATGCTATTTGGGCACCTCCAACATTAGGTACGTTGGCAAGCGGCCAGGTTAGAGTTGGTAATTCATCAGGTGTTGCAACAGCGAGGACCCTTAGTGGGGCTTTCTCAATGAGCAATGCTGGGGTATCTACCTTAAATGCTATTACAAGTAATTTAGCAATACAAGGGTATAGTCCAGTAAAAGTAGTTTCGGCTACCTCATACACAATAAGCCATGCTAATGATTCAGGGTATTCTTTATTTTTTACGGCTGGCTTGGCAGTAGAAGTAACATTACAAGATAATGTAGATACACCTGTTGGAACAGAGTTCCATTTAATTAATGCTAGTAAAGACAATGCTGCACAGGTTACTCTTGCAGTAAGTGGTGGTTCAACCATTATAAATGGCACCCAATCTGATATTGTAATGACTAATGAATTTGGTAGAATAACCTGTAAGAAATACTCAAGTAATAGCTACGCCGTATTTGGCGACAGACCAGTTCTAACATAATATAAACAAACAGAATGGTAAACCCAATAAATAATGACGATGCAGCTTTAATGTTGAGTAAATTCGGGACTAAGTACCTAGCTGAAGGAGCGCATACAGACGTTAGTGCATCTCAATTTGTAGCGCAAGCAGAAACAACACTTACCGTATTGACAGGTGGGGATGCAGCTATTAGTGATAACAATAAAAACTACCTTGCATCTATGAGTTTGGGCTCTGTTGAATTAAAAGCTGGAGCATTAATAGTTGCGCCAAATGGAGAGTCGTTTAAAAGTATAACCGTTGCTACTGGTGGCGCTCTTGTTGCTTACAATAGCGTTATAGAAGGGGTTAAACCTGGTTCTTTTGTAGGTTTATTAGACACGTACCCTGATGCAGCAGCAGCTTATTCATTAAGAAGGTTAAGAACTGAGTACTCTGGTTCAGCAATTCGAGTAAGAAGGACAGACAACACCGAACAAGACATTGGATTTGTAAATAATGAATTAGATACAACCTACCTTGCTACCTTTTGCGGTGCTACTGATGGGTTTGTTGTAACTTATTACGACCAAAGCGGAGAGGGTGCTGATATTACACAAGCAACAGCAGCCAACCAACCAAAGATTTACGATTCATCAACGGGAGTCTTGCTTCATAATGGTAAGCCTACTATGAGTTTTAACGGTACAAGTCAATTCTTAGAAAGTTCGGCAACCATTGATGAGGTTAATGTTAGTTTTCTTGGGGTTTATTATAACGTAAACATAGACAACCCTAGAAGACCAATAGGAGTTAGGTCGGATGCTTCGGCAAGTAAATCTACTTTTGCTCAAATTGAAAATAATTCCTTGGCTTTTGATGGTGATAATTTAGCAGGGTCTATAACTGCAACGGTTAGACAAAAATTGGTTTATGCAACCAAAAGCAATACTGCCGCATCTTCTTACATTAATGGTGTATCCAATATAAGTTCAGCAATTAGCTTAAACAATACAATAGGTAATTTTAATTTAGGGAATGCTCACAAGCTACTTACGCTGCACTTTGAAGGAAACATTCAAGAAGCTATATTCTACCCTGCCAATAAAGATACAGACCGAGTGGGTATGGATACAAATATAAATAACTTTTACTCAATATACTAATGGAAGGATTTATTTTTAAAACAGAGCAAGAAGCTATTAACGCTTTAAAACAAGTTAACGATAAGGTTAATTTCCCAGAGGGAAGTGTAACAACCTCTTGGACCACTTACAATTTCGCAGCATCAAATAAACCTAGTTTTTATTACATTGCTTCAGACAAATTCACAGACACTATATTGAAAGGTAAAGAACTATTTGAGGTTGTTTATTCTGAAAATTAAAAACAAAAAAAACAAATAAATAAATAAAAATGGCAAACTCAAGCAAGGGTGTAAACCCTAGTAGATTAATCGGTATATTTGGTTCTAAATATCTAAATGTAGCAGAACACACGTCAGTAAATGCTTACGCTTTTATTGCTCAAGAAGACACTGAGTTAAGCGTACTTCTTGGTGGTGATGCAAGTACTGCAATAGCAACAGATGATTACTTAACAGCAATGTCGCTAGGTAGTGTTACGTTAAAACAAGGGGCGTTAATACAAGCGCCACAAGGGGAATTGTTCCAGTCTATTACAATAGATTATGGAGCGTTAATCGTTTATAAATAATGCCGTTTATATCAGCATCGGCAATAACCCCATATAACAGTATAAGGGGAGGAGCCGCAGGAGAAGCACTTGACCCAATACTTGCCTACTCCCCTTTTAACGTTTGGGATTCTGAGCACGAAACAAGGGTAGGAACAACTACAACTTTTTTAGATTACAATAATGTAGGAACTGCTTACGATTTAGCTAACCCAGCTGCTTCAAATCAACCATCTTACAACTCTTCAAGTTCTGACTTTAATAGTGTGCCATCATTTACTTTTAACGGTTCAAGTCAATACGTTAGAAAAACAATCTCAGGGTATAGAGAAAGCGATTCATCGGGAATGTTTATTTCTGTTTACAGATTAATTTCAGGAATAAATATCGCTGACATTACTATTTCTAATAGCAGTAGGACCTATAGATATGTTTTCAATCAAATTAATTCAGATACTTTAAGAACATACTTACTGACAGATACATCTGCATCGTTTAGGGGTTCAACTAATATAAATGACAATGATGCTAAAGTAATAGCCTACGGAAACTCAGGAAGCGTTTATAAATCTTTTGTCGGCAGCAATTCCGAAACTATTACAATGTTACAAGGCAGTAACGATGGATCGGTTTGGCTGGATGGTACTGATGACTATAATAACTTAACAATTGGCGCACTTGAAAGGACTACTTTGGCATACTCCAACATAGAATGGTGTTTTAGTGGTTACTTCCCTTATGTAGATGACGCAACAACCTTAGAGATAATTGCAATTTTAAAAACCAAATACTCAATATAATGAATAAAATTAACGGTTGGATATTACCAACAATAGAGAAGTACGAAGAAAAACAGTTGGAGTTGGGTTTGCGTTATAATATTAACTCATCAAGATACGCAGGAAGAATAATCAATGGGGTAACTGTTCCAGATGTTGAATTAATAAAGGGCGGTTACTTTATGCGAGATATTAGAACCTTAGGAATTGAAGATATTTTATTATCAGACATAAAGCAACCGCCAGAATAAATATAATTAATAATCTATCTAATCTAATCTACTCTATGACATAACTAAAAAAAACACACATGGATAGCGAAAACATTATATTAGTAGTAGTTGGATTAGCTAGTGCGTTTGGAATTAAAGAAATTTGGAGTATTGTAAAAAAGAAAATGGATATAAACCATTCTATTTCGTCAAGCCAAAGTAATTACAAGCAGAAAAGAATTGAGGAATTAGAAGACGAGCTGAAAGAGGCGAATAAAACTATACTTGAATTAACGGTTAGGGTATCTAAATTAGAAGAAAGAATGCTTCACGTTGCAAAGAATAGAGTAAAAAACAGTTCTAACGAGTAATAATAATATAAACAACGAAACAAACAAAAACAATTAAAAATGGCTAACGAGGTAATTAATTTAAAAACGGTATTTAGTGGTTTCAATTCTGGAACTGACCTACAACCAAAGAATACAAGAACAAACAACCAAGGAGTGAAAGTTGAAGATATTGCAGGATTTATTAAAATCGCATAAATCCTTTCTCTAGGCTAAAAGAGTAACATTATAATCTAATTAAATTTAATACAGTATGTCTAACGGAATCGTTAAGAATCTAAACTTCGGAGACGAAGGTAAAAATAAAGTGTTTGAGGGTATCTCAAAGTTAACACAAGCCGTTAGTTCCACATTGGGAGCTAGCGGTAAGTGTGTAATGCTAGAGGACGGCTCAGGCAAACCATTAATTACAAAGGATGGTGTAACAGTGGCTAATGCAGTTATACTCTTAGACCCAGTAGAAAATATGGGTGCAACGCTGTTAAAAGAAGCGGCAAGGCAAACAGTTATTGAAGCAGGCGACGGAACAACAACAGCTACGGTATTAGCACACGCAATACTAGAAGAGGCTTTTAAAAACAAAAACTATAACTCAAGAGAGATTCGCAATGGTATAAATTCTGCCGTTGACAAAGTAGTTACATACTTAGAAAGTATCTCACATAGCGTCACTGGTTCTATGTTAACTGAAGTTGCTACAATATCATCTAACAATGACGTAGAGCTTGGAGCTTTAATTGCTAAGGCTTTTGAAGATGTTGGCGAAAATGGTGTAGTTAGTATGGAAATATCTAACGACGAAGAAACATCAGTAGACATTGTAGATGGGGCTTCTATTGATAAGGGGTTAAAGAATGACCACTTTATTAATAACAAAGAAAAAAGTACTTGCGAACTTAACAATCCACTTGTATTAATTGTAGAAAGCAAAATACCTAATGTAAGAAAAGTTCAAGGAATTTTAGAGTACGTTATTAAGAATAACAAAGAATTACTTATTATTGGAGAAGCAGATGAACAGTTAGTTACTGCTTTATCAATGAATGTAAATAAAGGTAACATTAAAGCGAATATTATTGATTCCCCAGACTTTGGAATTAATAGGAAAGAAACGCTTCAAGATTTTGCTGCCTTAACTGGCGCTACAGTGATTAACGAAGACTTGGGTGACGATATAGACCTAATTGATGTTAGCCACTTAGGTACGTGCTTAAAGGCCGTTACAACAAGAGAAGATACTGTAATTCAAGTTGAAGGCACTAACGATGCTGTTGTTGGTTTAATTAAGCAAATAAAAAAGCAGATTAAAGAAACAAAGATTAACGGAAAGAAGCACCAATTAGAAAGAAGGCTATCAAGGCTCGCTGGAAAGGTTGGTGTAATAAAAGTTGGGGCTAATTCAGAGGTTGAACTCAAAGAAAAAAGCGATAGAGTCGAGGATGCCATATGTGCAACGAAAGCAGCTATAAAAGAAGGTATTGTTCCAGGAGGAGGAATTGCTTTACTTAACGCTAGTACGATTGTTTCAGGCTTAAATGCAGGTGAAGACATTTTGTTAAAAGCTATTCAATCTCCATTCAATGTTATTATGAAAAATGCAGGGATGGAAGACTTTGAAAAACCAACCGAAGAAGGTGTAGGATATGATGTAGTAACAGGCGAAATGGTGGAGATGATTAAGTTTGGAATTATAGACCCACTACTCGTAACTAAAAGTGCTTTGAAGAATGCTGCATCTGTAGCCAATACTATTCTTGCAACTGATTGTGTAATTAATAATCTAAGAGCATGAAAGCAGTAGGGAAATACATATTAATAGAGCCTGCGAAGGAGAAGGAGTTTTCTACCAAAGGTGGGTTAATTTTAGGTGAGAACCATAGAGAAGATATAAGGTACAGAGAAGCCTCCGTAAAGACAATTGGTACTATGGTAGCTGGAGTTAAAGACGAAGATGTTATCTATTACGA
>FUWD013232897.1_pt1 | contig 22504 bp, 21 predicted proteins | sample 1063281 | NCBI WGS metagenome assembly FUWD01 (sample SAMEA79048168, study PRJEB19326) | metagenome | biome: marine | reverse complement strand
TCTTGCCATAGATACGCTTTGCCAACAGCCAAGAACTCGGCCCGGGGCCACCTCACTGTTTACGGCTTATAGCCGGGCATGGCAGTAATGGCCACCAGCTTGGTCCTACTCAGGCTTTGAAAAAACCCCCGCAGTTAGACTGCGGGGGTTAATTTCTAAGTAACGAATATTACTTTAGGGTTACTTTTCCACCAGCGGCTTCAAGCTTTGCCTTGGCGGCTTCAGCGGCGTCCTTCTTTGCACCCTCAAGGATGGTTGAAGGGGCTGCGTCAACAAGAGCCTTGGCTTCGCCTAGGCCTAGGTTAGTGATAGCACGAACCTCCTTGATAACCTGAATCTTCTGGTCGCCAGCAGCCTCAAGAATGACGTCAAACTCGTCCTTCTCTTCTACTGCTTCGGCAGCAGCGCCACCGGCTGCTGCAACAGCAACTGGTGCTGCGGCTGATACTTCGAATACTTCTTCGAACTTCTTTACGAAGTCTGAAAGCTCAATAAGGGTTAGCTCCTTGAAAGCTTCAATGAGCTGGTCGGCAGTCATCTTTGCCATTTTGATCTCCTATTTGGTTTGGGTAATTATTATTTGGACTCTTGCTTTTGACGCAATGCGTCGACAACGCGAACTGCCCCGGAAGGAAGTGCGTTGAAGGTGTAGGCGGCCTTGAACATCGTTGCCTTGATTGCGCTAGCGACCTTAGCCAATAGCACCTCACGGGTTTCGAGGTCAGCGAGCTTTTTAATCTCAGCTGCATCAAGGTCAATTCCATCCATAACGGCGGACTTGATAAGAAGCAGTGGATTAGCCTTTGCGAAGTCCTTCAGAGCCTTAGCAGTTGTTACTGGGTCACCGTGAACGAATGCCAGGGCTGATGGTCCAACCAGCTGGTCATCGAAAGTGGTGACTCCTGCGTTTTTCGCAGCAATTCTCAGAAGGGTGTTCTTTGCAACCACGTATGTTGCGTCATTAACCATTGCACGACGAAGCTCTTTCATCTTCGTCACACTGAGTCCGCGGTATTCAGTCAGAATAACGGTGTTCGAGCTTGTAAACCTTTCGGTTAGCTCGGCTACCTTTTCCTTCTTGTCTGCCATGGCGCTCCTTGTTTGTTTAGTGCCGGTGACAAGAGGATCAAAAAAAATGCTCCGGCGCTAGGCGCACGGAGCAATACTCAAAAGGAGAATCTCTTCATACACCTGCGCTGGTTTTCACTTTCGTGAACCTTCGTCAGTCGCGGTGAACCTAGAACTAGTTCTAGGTCTTAGCGCGACTTGTACCGGCGGTCTTTGGCTCCGCCCATCTTATTAGGCGTGTGGCGTGCCCGCAAGTCAGTTCTGACTTTGTTCTTGTTTACAGTCGCAAATCTTGAATCACCGAAGTCAATTGAGTCCATGACCATTGGTGGCGCAATCGGTCCAGCTAGCTCTTCAAGCAACTCGTGACCCGGGGTTACGTTGCTGTAGATGGCTTCGCGGTCAGCTCTTTGGAGTAGATCTTCTACTTTTCTTGACCGACCCGATGGCACCATGCAGATTACGGTTCCGCTGCGACCAGCTCGGCCGGTGCGGCCAGCTCGGTGCAGGTAGGTCTTGTACTCCTCGGGCAAATCGAGCTGAATTACTAGCTTGACGTCGTCAACGTGGATACCACGAGCTGCAACGTCGGTAGCTACCATAACTCGAGCAGACCCCTTGATGAATCGCTCTAGGTTCTTGGTTCGCTGAGCCTGGTTTAGGTCTCCATGCAGTCTTGCTGTTGGAACACCGGCGTCATTCAGGCTGGAAGACAAAGCCTCAGCCGTGAGCTTGGTGCGAACGAACACGATTGACTTGCCAGAGCCCTGAACTAGGCGGTGGAAGATTGCTGATCGATCCTTTGGATCCATAACTAGCACGCGGTGCTCGATGTCTGAAGACTCGTTTACCTCACCCGGTACCTCGTACACATAAGGTGACGGCATGAACTTCTTGACAAGCTGAGCTACCTCAGAATCCAAGGTCGCAGAGAACAGAAGCTTCTGGCTGTCTCCTGCTGCCTCCAGAATGCGGTTTACTGGCTCAACAAAGCCCAATTCACACATGTGGTCAGCCTCGTCGACTACCACTCTTTCTAGACCGGACAGGTCAATTTTGCCCTGTGCCATTAGGTCTTCCAAGCGACCCGGGGTGGCAATAGCAATGTCTACGCCGCGCTTCAGGGCTTCGACCTGACGGTGCTGCGGCACACCACCATAAATAGTCGTGGTGTAAAAACCTACTGATTTCGCTAGCTGGGAAAGAGTGCGGTCGATCTGCTGAGCCAACTCGCGGGTTGGTGCAAGAACCAAAGCCTTTGGCTTCAGCGGCACTCTCGGCTGGTTTCCAGCTTTTGCCAGGAAGGCAACTAGCGGGACACCGAAAGCAATTGTTTTACCGGAGCCGGTTTTTCCGCGGCCCAACACGTGTCGACCGGCCATGGCTGCAGGGATAGTTGCAGACTGAATTGGGAACGGTGTTGCTGCTCCCATCTTCGCTAGCTCTTGAGTCAGACGCTCAGGAAGATTCATCTCCTGGAAAGTCGCAAAGCTCTCGCCTACTTCGGTGGCTTCAAGCCTGTCTAGCTTCTTGTCACCCTGGAAGGTTTTGCCGGTTTTGGCACGTGCATTTGAGAAGTCCTTGTCACGAGAATCCTCGCGCTGAACCCGGTCAGGTCGCTGCGAGTGACGGGGTTTGCGTGGTCCGTCAGTTGACTGGTAATCGCCTTTCTTGGAGGCGTAGCCCTTTCGACCATTTGATTTGGTCGGGGCAGGCGAATAATTATTATTTGGCATCGTCGGGGATTTCCTTATCTGGTGAATCCGGAGAACCCGAGCTCACAATAGCTAAAGCCTACGACCCGAACGCAAAAAAAGATAGACCTAGGCTATGATTCCGCGGACCTTTAGCTCCGCGTGAAGTGTAGCATCGCTAGGCTCCACTAGAAACTTGCCGTCTTCAAACCGAATCACCGGAATGCTGGTCTTGCCAGAGATTGCATGTGACTTGTCGGCATTTTCCTTGCTCTGCTCAACGTCAAATAGTTCATATTCAACACCTAGGGTGTCCAAGAGTGACTTGGAGCGTCTGCAGTCACTGCACCAGTTCGCGCTGTACATTTCTATTTCTGCCATTACCTCAACCTAACTTCATCTGGTATCTCCAACAATCCAAAAGAGTATTTCAATCCCGCTAGTGAAACAATAACCAAATCCGCAACCGAGTCTAGAGTTTGTTCGCCGATTCCGACTAGCAATGCTGCCCCGGCTAACTTACCGGCCACGAGGCCCGCTGGGGCATCTTCAAATACCACGCACTCAGCTATCGGTACGCCGATTTTTTGAGCGCCGAGTAGATACGGCTCCGGATCCGGCTTGCCCTTTTCGCCGTCGTCGGCAGTCACTAGAGCCTGAGGTGCCACAATCCCAGCCGCAGACAATCTGGCTCTGGCAAGTTCCAGGTTGGCTCCGGTCACTATGTTCCAACTGCCATCAGGGAGTGAAGCCAAAAGCTCAAGTGTTCCGGAAAGAGCAGTGGTGGAGTGAGCCTGATCAAGTTCAAGTTGGTTTATGTACTCAAGGGCCCCTTGGAATTTCTCTTCTGTTACTAATTCAGCGACGATGTCGCTTGCTCGTCGGCCATGATATGCGGGACTTAGATCAAAGCCGTGGTGGTAACGCTCACCCCATAACACCCATGCCTGTGACGCTCCGGGCATCGAGTCGACAAGGACTCCATCATTATCGAACAGCAGGCCCTTAAGGGGTGTTTGCATGTGCTTTCTAGTCCTTATTCAGCGTGGCGAGATGTAGTGGTTCGGTAAATACCGAACGCAGCCAGCGAAAGTAACACTAGCGCTGGAAGCATGAGTCGAACAAACCAACTAAGAGAAGGAGCGATAATTTTGGCCTGCTGCTCCATTGCAGTCATGTTTTCCCTCCAGTCTGGGAAAACTTCGAGACTAGAAATAGCTTGAAAGCCCATCGTGAAAGCCATCAGTGTCACGACAGCACCAAACACAATAGCCAAAACAAGGTTTAGCTTTACAGCGGCCAAACCAATCCTGCGCTCTTTGACTGGCAACGGCTTTGAGGACCTCGCTTGGGCTGCGAACCGGGTTCCGGTGATTATGGAAACTGCTATGAGAGTCTGAATGATTACCCAGATCCACACATCAAGACCGGTACGAGTGACGTCGTAAACGACCAAACCGAAGATAATCGCAATCGCTGTTCCGATAATGGGGCTTGCATAAGCAAGACCAATTGCTCGCTGCAGCTTTTTGCGATCTTCGTCCTTTTCGCCCGCTGGAATATCGGGGGCATCTTTTCGAAATACGAACGCGGCCAAAATCACAAACACGACTAGGGCTGTTGCAAGGATGATTGGCACGTAGACATTTAGCAACCGCAATCCGACTGGATCGTCCGAGGGGTTGTTGGAGCCCCAAGCACCGAAAAAGCTCGCGACAGCAAACACGGCTCCAGCAACCAAGGAAAGCACTACACCTAAATTATTTAGGCGGTGAGCACTTATGGCTAAGCCAGAGTCAGATTCGGTTCTGATTCTCAGCGCCAGTTTCTGTCCGGCCAGTGCCGCGACGGCAAATGCAGTAATGCCTAGAAAGAAAAGGTAGATCTCTATCTGAAATCTTGGGTCCGGATAAACCGAAGTTCCATCTCCCAGATAAACGGTACGTTGCACCAGCAACTGAGAGTATGCGGCAATCATAAAAAGAAGCCAGGCGGCTGCTAGGCCAATTAGCGGAAGTCGTATTGCGGTCTTTAAACTCCACGTGGTCTTCATGGCTAAAGCCTAGACTTACCGCAATGATTCTCGTTATAGGTGAAGCACTAATTGATCTGATTGGGCACGAAGGTTCTGATCAGGGTTACGATCCGGTTGTTGGCGGTGCCAACGCCAACGTGGCCATGGCGCTTGCAAGATCAGACGTTCCACACCGGTTCTTGGCGAGAATCTCAGACGATTCCTTCGGGCAAAAGATTAGAGCCCACCTCGAGTCATACAAGGTTGACCTGTCGCTTTCAGTTGCTGCCAAAGAACAAACAACCCTGGCTATTGCAACAATCGATACTGCCGGAGTCGCCGGCTACGCCTTCTACATAAGCGGCACAGCCGACTGGGCTTGGGAGTCTAAAGAACTTCCCCCTATCGAGGCGGTAACTCAGCTCGGCGCCAAAGCCGTTCAATTCGGCTGCCTAAGCGCTGCGATCGAGCCCGGAAGTAAAGTTTTGGCAGACTGGCTTGCAAAACTATCGAATTCAGGGCAAATCACGCTCTCGCACGATCTGAACATTCGCCCGTCTCTTGGTTTTGACAGGACAGTCGAGCTAGAGCGCGTTTTGTCTCTAAACGGAAAAAGCCACATAATCAAGGCCTCCGATGCCGACATCGAGTGGTTATTTGACCTAGAGGCTGGCGCTGATCTAACTGGCATCGCTGAGCAGTGGACCAGAGGCGGAAAGGTGTTGGTCGTAACCAAGGGTGGTGACGGAGTGCTCGTCTATCAGGGCAATCAAATCATCGAAGTGCCAGCTCAGAAAATTAGCCTCGTTGACACCGTTGGTGCTGGTGATACTTTCATGGCCAATTTCTTAGCAAAACTCAGTGACCTAGATGCTCTCGGAGTTGAACCTGCGGCAAAACTGGACGCACTAACCTCGGATGAACTGCGCAGTGCTGCTGAGTATGCGACGGCGGCTGCTGCAATCGTGTGTGAGCGGGTTGGCTGCCAGCCTCCGACTAGAGCTGAGGTTGAAGCGCGGCTTCAGGCGTGAGCTGCTCACAAGATGATTCCTTGACTCGTAAAATGTGGCACTCTTTGTTCTAATGAAGTTACGTGGTGGAGCCTGGAGTTTCGACTCAAGAGATTTGATGCGCGCTCAGTGCCCTCACTGCACCAAGCTCTCGGTCGCAAGAGAACTCAAGCTACCCCAGCTTCAAGCCTTGCTGGATTCTTTTTATGAAAGACCCGATAACCTTCCAATCCGATATGGAAATCGATTTGAGGAATCTCTCGAACAAGAGCTGCTTGCGAACCTCGGCGACCTAATCCAGAGGCCAGAGAGCTCTAATCCGGCTGAGACTCAAAAACTCATGCTCGAGAGTGTTCCAGTGATTTACCAAGGAAGCCTCAAAGGAGGCTCAGGAAGCATGGTGTTTTCGGGTCGACCGGATTTCCTTTTGCGCTCCGACTATCGATTCGAATTTACTAAAACCGGACTAACAGCAAGACCATCTGGCAACCTAACTGCCGGCTATACCGCTTGGGATGCCAAGCTTTCAAAAACCCCAAAGCCTGAATATCAGGTGCAAGTGGGGCTCTATGTTGACGTACTAGAGACTCTGGGCCTAAATGCTCCCGGCACACATGGTCTAATACAAGGAAGCCAAGAAACCAACGAGTTTGCTGGCGACGCACTTTTGGCAAACATGAAATCAAAGCGCAGTGAATACCTCAATGAAGTGGCCGCTTTTATTGACGCCAACCCGACCTCAATCAGCGACTGCGGAGAGCTGATTTGCACCGCTACTAGTTATTGCGATATTTGTGAATACCCCAAGCTCTGCAGTCACCAAAGATATGAAACTAATAGCCTGCAGCTGGTTGCTGGAATCTCGAAGGCTCAGGTTGTTTCACTTCGGACAACAGGGATAAACACCGTTCGGGAGCTTGGTGCATTTGACGGAAGCACCGAAACGATGAGTCGAGAAAAAGTTGCGGTGTTTTCAAGACAAGCCAGGCTTCAACAACACACTTATGACACCGGCGAGCACATCTGTGAAGTCAAGAACCGCGCACCGCTGACTGGGCTGCCAGAAGAAAACAAGGGAGACCTGTTTTTTGATCTAGAAGGATTTGTGTTTTCGGCTCCAGCGGGCGGCCTCGAGTACCTATTCGGGTATCTGACCATCGATTCCGGATCACAATTTCACTGGTCCTGGGCCGATGACCGAGATGCTGAAAAAGAGTCCTTTGAGGGTTTTATAAAGTTTCTGTTTGCCAGGTTAGTCACCTACCCCGGCCTCAAGGTCTATCACTATGCGAACTACGAACTAGCTGCTCTGCGAAGGCTGGCAAAGCGATTCGATAGCTTTATCGACGAGGTAGAGCAGCTGATCAGTGACGGAGTATTTATCGATCTTTATTTGCTCGTGAAGTCTTCACTGGTTTTGTCTCAAGAAAGTTATTCAATAAAGAAGCTTGAGAACTACTACAAATTTGAACGAACATCGACGGTCAAGGAGGCGATGGGTTCCATGGACTCCTATGAGTCCTACCTGGGAAAACTCGAGTCAGACCCCGTTGCCGCAGAAACACTGAAGCGCCAGGTGCTCGACTACAACCAAGACGATTGCGTGAGCACGCTGGCGCTGACCAGGTGGTTAAGAACTCTTTAGTAGTCCGAAAGATCCAATGGAATCCCGGGACCGAAAGTGGTTGCGACAGAACCCTTTAGTAGGTACTTGCCCTTAGCCGTCGATGGCCTAAGGCGAACAACTTCTTCCATTGCAACGTTTAGGTTTTCGGTTAGCTTCTCAGCTGAAAAGCTTGCCTTGCCCACGATGAAGTGCAGGTTTGACTGCTTGTCGATGCGGAACTCAATACGACCAGCCTTGATGTCTGTGACAGCTTTGGCGGTGTCCATGGTTACTGTTCCGGTCTTTGGGTTTGGCATCAGGTTACGAGGACCCAAGACTTTTCCAAGGCGACCAACTTTGCCCATTAGGTCTGGAGTTGCAACCGCAGCATCGAAGTCAGTCCAGCCAGCTTCGACTCTTGCGATTAGCTCATCGGAGCCAACCTCGTCAGCGCCAGCTTCGCGAGCAGCATCCGCTGCTGCACCGTTAGCGAACACGATTACTCGGGCGATCTTGCCAGTTCCGTGTGGCAGCGAGACGGTGCCACGGATCATCTGATCGGCTTTTCTTGGGTCAACACCTAGCTTCAGTCCAACCTCAATTGTTGAGTTGGTCTTCTTGCCGGCGGTGTCGATTGCTAGGGCGGAAGCCTCCGCAACGGAGTAGAACTTGCCCTCTTGAATCTTTGCTTTTGCCTCTGTATAGGCTCTTGAGCGTTTTGCCATGCTGCTATTCCTTTCGGTCACAGTAGTGGTTTATGGGGTGCTACCCCTCCCACGACTATCTAGTTGTTTTGTTGCTTATAGCTCAGTGGTGATTCCCATTGAGCGGGCGGTGCCGGCGATGATCTTCGCAGCTGCGTCGATATCGTTAGCGTTCAGGTCTGACATCTTTACTTCGGCGATGGCGTGAACCTGCTCCTTGGTTAGCTTGCCAACCTTCACGGTGTGAGGTGTGCCACTACCCTTTGGAACTCCGGCTGCCTTCTTGATTAGCTCTGCGGCTGGAGGTGTCTTCAGGATGAATGTAAAGCTACGGTCTTCATAAACGGTGATCTCTACTGGAACAACGTTTCCGCGCTGGTCTGCGGTTGCGTTGTTGTATGCAGTACAGAACTCCATAATGTTTACACCGTGCTGACCTAGTGCAGGTCCGATAGGTGGAGCTGGGTTAGCAGCGCCTGCCTGGATCTGCAACTTAATCAGACCGGTGATTTTCTTTTTGGGTGCCATTTTTCTATCTTTCCTTAGTTCAGCGGACCGACCTGGTCAAAGGCCAGTTCCACTGGAGTCTCGCGTTCGAATAGTGAAACCAAAACCGTAACCTTGCCGCTTTCTGGCTTGATTTCGGAGATTGTGCCGGGAAGGCCGGCAAAAGAACCGTCCTTGATCAAAATGCTTTCGCCGATCTTGAAGTCGATATTGACCGGGATAGACCTTGACTTTGCCTTGCCGCCAGGGCCGTTTCCAGCGGCCTTGGCGTTCTTTACCTCTTCGGTCTCTTCTGGAGTGAAAAGTGGCTTTAGCATTTCAAATGCCTCTGCCGGACGAAGTGGAGTTGGGTGCTGGGAGTTTCCCACGAAGCCGGTTACGGCTGGTGTGTGGCGAACCAGGGTCCAGCTGTCCTCATTGAGCTCCATGCGAACTAGCACGTAACCAGGAATGCGGACCTTAGAAACCAATTTGCGCTGGCCGTTTTTGATCTCAATGGACTCTTCCATTGGAACTTCGATCTGCAGGATGTCATCGCCACCGGCAAGGGCTGCCTTGCGGGTTTCAATGTTTTGCTTCACGCGACGCTCGTAACCGGCGTAAGAGTGGACAACGTACCACTTGCCATCTAGGCCACGAAGTTCTTCGCGAAACTTCAAGTAAGGGTCGGCCTCTTCAACGATCGGTTCTTCTTCTACCGCCGCGGCTGCCTCTTCGACTGTTTCCGCTTCGACGACCTCAGCTTCGGCTTCTAGGGCATCATCGGTGAATTCGACGGCGCTTTCGTTGAGCTCGGCTGCGTCGGTTTCCACGGCCTGACTGTCGACGGCTTCAACCGCTTCGTCTTTGGCCTTAGCGTCGCTTGCGACGTCACTGAAATTTAGATCTGACATTTAGTACCTCTTATCCTGCGAACATGAAGGTCACGACGTTTAAGAAAACCCAGTCAAGAGCCGAGATGATGACCATTACCACCGCTACGAAGCCAAGAACGACTCCGGTGTAATTGATCAATTCCTTGCGAGTAGGTGTTGTTACTTTGCCTAGCTCCGAAAGCACCTGGCGAATAAACAGGGCCGCCTTTTGGATAGGGTTCTTGGCCTTGGCAGCGTCGGCTTGCGCCTTCTCTACTAAGTCCTCTGAAGCCTTCTCGTTCTCTTCTGTCAACTTAACCTTCTTTCTTCGCAGGGCGGACAGGACTCGAACCTGCAACCTGCGGTTTTGGAGACCGCTGCTCTACCAATTGAGCCACCGCCCTATGTGTGACATCGCCACCAACCGTTCCTTAGCACAAGGCTTGGTTTCGAGTGCCATCTGGAAAAGACACACTTATAGATTGAATCTATTTAAGTGAATTTCGCCAGAATAGTTATCGGCAGATGTCAACTTAAGTAAGTGTAGGGGGTTATTTCAAGCATTGCAACGGGGAATCAACCACCGTCGACACAATCCGCAACTATTCTTGAAGGATGTCTGACTCTAGAATTTCAAAGCGAATTAGCGCCATTGCAGAATCTGCGACCCTGAAGGTCGATAGCAAGGCTAAGGCCCTGATTGCAAACGGACGCCCGGTCATCTCATACGCCGCCGGTGAACCGGATTTCCCAACTCCAGCACACATTGTTGAGGCTGCAGCAATTGCAGTTCGAGACCCCAAAAATCATCGCTACACCCCGGCAGCTGGACTGCCGGAAATGAAAGAAGCGATTGTTCAAAAAACGCTTGAGGACAGTGGCACGAAAATAACTCCAAGCCAGGTGATCGTCACTAACGGTGGTAAGCAGGCTGTCTACCAAGCATTTCAAGTCATCCTCAACGATGGTGACGAAGTATTGGTACCGGCTCCCTACTGGACCACATACCCCGAGGCAATCAAGCTTGCCGGCGGCAAGCAGGTCGATGTTTTCGCAGGATCCGACCAGGGCTACAAAGTAACCGTTGAGCAGCTAGAGGCCGCCTACACGCCAAAGACCAAGGCGTTGCTAATTTGCTCACCGTCAAACCCAACCGGCGCGGTGTTCTCCAAACAAGAGCTGACAGACATTGGAAACTGGGTCGCGACCAAGCCTAATCTTTGGGTGATAAGCGACGAGATTTATCAAAACGTGGTCTACGACGGTATTCGCGCTTACTCAATAACTGAGCTAGTGCCAGAGATCCAAGACCGCACCATCATGGTCAATGGTGTTGCCAAGAGCTACGCCATGACCGGCTGGAGACTCGGATGGATGATTGCCCCGGACGATGCCGCTAAGGCCGCAGGCAACCTGCAGTCACATCTGACCTCGAATGTTTCAAACATCTCGCAGCGAGCAGCGATTGCAGCGATAACCGGTGATCAAGAGCCAATACAAAAAATGCTGGAAGCCTTTGACCGCAGGCGAAAACTTGCCGTTGCCGAACTCAACAAAATACCGGGGATCACGACACCGAATCCTGAGGGCGCCTTCTATGTTTACCCAGATGTCAGTGAGTTACTTGGTAAGACTTGGGCTGGGAAACGCATCACAAGCTCTCTAGAACTGGCAGACATGATTCTGGAGCAGGCCGAAGTCGCCCTGGTTCCAGGGGAAGCGTTTGGTCCAAGTGGTTATTTGCGCATGAGCTATGCGCTTAGTGACGACCAGTTGCTCGAGGGCATCCAGCGCATGCAGAAGCTCTTTAGTTAGCTCTAAAAACCAACCAAATTGGGTTCTGGAATCAAGTTGATTCCCCACCTGGCAGCCACGCGCTCTTGAATCAGCCTTGCTAATTCTAGAATTTCAGAACTACTTGCCCCACCTCGGTTGGTGATTGCCAGCGCATGCTTATTGGAGATTGCGGCCTTCGATCCAGGAATCGAGTAACCCTTGGGAAAGCCAGCGTTCTCAATTAGCCAACCGGCCGAGATTTTCACCTGGTCTGCGTTTGGCATTCTCCAGCGCTGCATCTCCTCGGGAAACTCGAGGCTCTTTTCGACACTAATCACCGGGTTGGTAAAAAAGCTCCCGCATCCGACGCTGTCTGGGTCACTTTCGCTGATGACCATCCCCTTGGAGGCGCGAAGCTCTAGGACTGTTCTTCGAACTTGCTCCAAGGGCAATTCAGATCCGTATTCAGCGCCTAAGTGCTCGGTGATCTGACCGGACTTCATCGGGACACTCATGCCAGCTAGTTTTTGCAATCTGAATTCGACCCAGCCCACCAAGCCCTCAAGCCCATGCTTCAAAGCGCTGTCTCGATACGAAAATTCGAAATAGCTGGCTGGCCTGATTACGGACTCATTTGAGCCTTTTTCTAAAAACTCAACCTGGGTAATCACGTCTGATACTTCCTGGCCGTAACCGCCGACGTTTTGAACAGGGGTCGCACCGACGCTACCCGGGATTCCGCTCATGGCTTCAATCCCGGCATAGTCATTGGTTACCGCCCAGGCCACGAACTCGTCCCAAGAGTGACCTGCCTGAACCTGGACCGTCACAAACTGTGCATCCTCGGAAACTATTTCCACACCGCGGTTAGTCACGTGAAGAATGGTTAGACCCTCTAGATCTTCCGCAAATACTGTGTTCGAGCCGCCTGCCAGAACATGGAATTGCTCATCGCTACTCCAAAGCTCGATAGCTGCGTCATACAACTGCTGAGTGTTTCCACAGCTAATAATCCGACTTGGCACTCCGCCAACCTGCATCGTGGTGAGCGTGGAAAGACTTACCGGAGCGTTACTCAAAGCTGAACCCAAACTTGTGATTTGCCAAGAACATTGTTGCCATCGAAGCTTGTCTGCAAATCGATTCTTGCCTTTTTAGCCTCGAGGTCTAGTTCGGCAACCCTGGCAATGACTGTAATTACGGCGCGCGCCTTTGCTGGAACCACGACCGGCTTGGTGAACCTCACGCCGTATTCAAGAATCTTTCCAGCATCTCCAAGCCAACTAACCACCGGGTCAATTGACAGTCCCATGGTGAGCATTCCATGAGCCAACACCCCGGGTAATCCGACGCTTGCTGCGATATCGTCGCGGTAGTGAATTGGGTTGAAATCGCCAGATGCCCCGGCGTATCGAACTAGGGAGTCTCGGTCCAGGTTGAAGTTTTTTTCAGCGATGACATCGCCGATAGCTAGTTCACTAATCTCAGGCATCTCCACCCCTAACAACAAGCGTTGAAATCGCTGTGCAGACAAGAGTTTGGCTCTCGTCAAAAATTTCAGTGTCAAAAACCACCATGTGGTTGCCCCCCAAAGACTTAATGCTCGCTACCGAGAGCTCGCTAGTCAATAGGTCGCCGGCGATTATCGGGCGCTGAAAGACAAATTTCTGTTCGCCGTGGACAACCCTAGAAAAATCAAGCCCGGCTTCTGGATCAGCGATCACTAGTTTTAGGCCAAATTCTTGAAGCACTATCGGAAAAGTTGGTGGCGCGACTAAATCTTTATGTCCGGCAGCCTTAGCTGCGATCAGATCAATTGATTCTTCGGATGCGAAGGTGGCGCGTGCGAACTCACGGATTTTTTCTCGTCCCACCAGGTACGATGCGGATCTGGGGTAACGCTTACCTTGAATGTTTGGGTTAACCATGGGTCTAAGGGTAATGCTTTGGTAGCGGGAGCGGGACTCGAACCCGCGACCTCACGATTATGAGTCGTGCGCTCTAACCACCTGAGCTACCCCGCCGCGTTTGATCCGAAGACCGAGCCCCGAGACAGGTTTGAACTGTCGACCCCTTCCTTACCATGGAAGTGCTCTACCACTGAGCTATCGGGGCGCTGCCATAACTGCAACCGAAGAAGATTAGCACTAGCGAACAGCGCTAGGCAAACGCCATATCTGTAAATCTAATTCTGCAGCGTCATAACGTATTTTTCCACCCACCACTCGCAGCAAGCCATTGCCAAAAAGATTCTTCGCGCCCTCAGCTCCACTGATGGCATCTCTAGAAAACTCCAGCTTGCGGTCTCTACCCCTGGAGGCAATGACCAGCACCGATTCAGTCTTGGATTCCCGCACAAAAGCAATGGCTTCATTTGACACATACAGCCAACGCATTGAACCTTCAACCAAACCGCGATGGCGCTTTCTTATTTGTGACAGCTTCGCATAGGTCTCAATCATGGACGGGTCAGTTTCACGCTCGCCCTTCCATGGCATAGGAGTTCTTGAGCCTTCTCCGGTTTCGGCGTCTAGGCCCAGTTCATCTCCGGCATAAACATGAGGAATCCCAGGAAAAGTGAACTGCAAGCCCACGGCAACTCGCTGCGCCCCGGGGATTGCAAAGGTTTTGAACCTGCCGGTGTCGTGAGTGTCAAGAGCGTTCAGGCTATGCATTCTCAAGTGCCAAGGAGAGGTGCCGGACTGACTGCTGTACAACTGACGGAGTTCATCACCGGAAATCGCTTTACGACCAAATCCAATCTGAGTTTCTTCCTTGTTTTGCTTGGTGTTCCATAACCAGCGCCAAGTTGGTTTAGTGAAGTTGGCATAACCCAATGTGGCTGAGAAATTATTGCCCTGGGTCTGGTCCGTGGAATCCGAACCGAAATCCCCGATTAGCAGGCTGTCCGGATTCGCATTCATCATGGTGTGTCGAACGATGTTCAGAACTTGCTTGTTAAAGTCATCCCCCCGATTCTGACCGATTGCTCCAGCCTCACCTAGTCGCCAGCCATCGAGTTGAAAAGGTGCCCTTAGGCCCCTCGCGATAACCGAAGCCTTGCCCTCGATAAGGCGCTTTCTGAGTTCTTGAGAGCCCCAGTTAAACTTGGGTCGAGTTTCGATTGCGCGCCAAGATTCGTAACTGGTGTTGCGCTCGGCAAAGTAGTAAAAGTCGCTCTCAGGAGCACTTGGTTTCTTCAAGGCCGAAACGAACCAGTCGTGATTATTCGCTGAATGATTCAAAGTCAAATCCCCGATGACCTTTATACCCTCCGCATGCGCCTTAGAAACCAGGCTCGCCAGAGCGGCGTTTCCGCCAAGCGCTGGGTCAACTCGATCAAAACTTGTCGCGTCATACCTATGACTGGAACCGGCTGGGAAAAATGGCGTGAGCTGCAAAATAGTTGCGCCAACTTTTTTGAGGTGGCTCAAGTGATCTTCGATGCCCTTTAGGTCGCCGCCAAAAAACTGCTCGTTCACTCCTTGACCGCGAGTTTTAACCGCGCTGTTCCAAGTTTTTGGTTCAGCCCATGCCGGTGCCTCGCGGCTATCTGCCTCGGTCGAACGAGCGAATCGATCTGGCATAACCTGATATAAAACCGCGCCGGTTGTCCACTTCGGCTGGTTGTTATGAATGTTTATCCTGAAATCATCGCGGTCTGGCTGATCTAAGTCGTGAAAGCCGGTGGCGTTTAGCCAAAAGCTCTCGCCCTTAGTGTTCTCCAAAAAGAATCGATAGTGAACCTCGGGGTTGGAGATTGCAATTGTGCCCTCGTACCAATCCCAGCCGTGGCGATGAATTAGCGGCTTTAGGTCCGGAGTAAATACTGGTTGACTCGAATCGCTTTGCCGAATTAATACCCGCTTCAGCTTGCCAATCGAATTGTGAATGCGAATGCGAACCTTGATTTTGTCACCAAGTTGTGGACGTTGATTTGCAACATAGAGTGCTGAACCATCGTGGTGCGGTTGCAGATCTAGTTCGAGCATGCTTACAAACTACTATCCCCGGGGTCGCACAAGCGTGAGGATAAGCACAATGAAAGTCCAAAACTATGCAGGAAACCCTACAAAAACTGGCCGCTTAGTTTCCGATGGCAGCAGTTATCTCGTTGCACATTTTCTGCCAGAGAGCACTTGGGTCATCGTCTCCGCGCAAGATTGCCATTTGCGCCTGACCCAACGGGAACCAGACTGAATCCATTTCGGGCGACACCGGCCTCGGCACCGCATTTATTCCTGCCCTGCCAAATTGGTAGGGGACCTTATAGTCCTTGGCATTTTCTAGAGCAGACAGGCTTGAAGGCGTGCGCCCGGTTGCTTGAAACAGCGCAATCTGCCCGGGGTCACTCCCCAGGTAATCGACAATAAATTTGGTCGCGGCACTTGGGTCACTTGCGCCAGCACTCAACATCGCTCCTCTGGCCTCCAAGAAAGAAGTGGCGGTCTGGCCTCCAGCCGACGGGATCTCGTAGGCATTCCAACCGTCTTCACCAAAGGTTTCAGTGAACCAAGTTCCGTTCCAAGGACCCGTAATCCAACACCCCTTGTCACCATCGACAAGTTGACGCTTGATAGAGTCCTCGCTGCTGGAAAGATCAAACAGCGAGGCGTTTTCAGAAAGCCAGTTGGCAAAAGCAAAGCCGGACTCATTGTCCAGAGCCAGACTTAAAGCAACGGGGTTAGTTTCGTCGGCTTCAAAAACGCTAGAGCCAAAAGAAGTTTGAAGTGGATAGAGATGGTACGGGTCACCGGTTCCATCATTTAGCGAAACTGCGAGACCGGCATCGGTCACCTGCTGGAACACCTCGGGAGCATTGGGCATGGCAGATTGCTTGCAAGCCAAAGCCAGGCTCTCTTGTGCATAAGGCAAGCCATACTGCTGGCCACCATAGCTAAAGGCTGCTAAAGCGCCTTTGTTGAAACCAGCTTCGGCGCCGCTCAAGCTAAATGGTGAGATTAAGCCCTCGGACAAAAATCCCCGCTGCAGGCTGTGAGGGCCAAGCACTATGTCCGGGGCATCTACGGTCGCACTCAAAAACTCGTTACCAATATCAGTTTTTATTACAAGGTCCACTCGAGTGCCAGTATCAGCCTCAAACTGCAGTGCTACGGCCTCGAGGCCCGTGGCCTCGAGCTCATCCAGCCAAACTGTTACTAGGCCGTTTTGCGCCGCGGCCTCTGGGTTCCCAGCACTGACTTCCGGGGCCGATTCGTCGGTAACGCAACCAGATAAGGCCAGCGCGGACGCAATAAGGATTCCAGTGACGGAAGCTACCTTGATCTTTGCTGTTTTCACTCGAAGCCCTTTCGCCGCCGGCACTGGTGATAGCTCTGAATAATAGCCAAGAATTACTTGTCAAAACTTCTCCACAGGTTGGCGGAGTATTTACCTTCCATCGCTGACTGGCTGATTGGCTGGCGCGTTAGTCCGCAAATTCCTTACGCGGCCACCAGAAGTGCCTACCGGTCATAAAGGCGAGCGCCGGCACAATCACGGTTCGAACCAGCAAGGTGTCAAGAAGCACACCTAAGCAAACAATGGTTCCCACCTGTGCAAGAGCGATAAGAGGCAGCACGCCCAGCACCGCAAATACTGCCGCCAGCAAAATACCCGCTGAAGTTATGACGCCTCCGGTTGCCCCAAGCGCACGCCTCATGCCCTCGCGGGTTCCATGCTTCTTTGCCTCTTCTTGGGCCCTGGAAACCAGGAAAATGCTGTAATCAACACCGAGCGCCACTAGGAACAAGAAGGCCAGGATAAACACAGAGATATCAAGGGCCGGGAAACCGAACACGTTCTGGAAGATAAACCAGCTGGCACCGACCGCCGAAAAGAACGACCCGACAACTGCGATCAGCAACAGCACGGGAGTCAATAAAGATCTCAGCAATAAAATCAGAATCAGAAATACCGAGATTAGTATCAGCGGAATCAATAACGCTTGATCTCTAGCCGTTGCGGCTTCAACGTCCAGGGTGGTGGCGTCCTGCCCACCGACCAGAGCCACGGTGCCATCTGGTAGTGCGTCCAGTGCGATCCTAAGTTCTCGAATCACGCTCAGTGCTTCGGCAGACTCAGGGTTGGCATTTAGCACCGCATCGACCTGGGTGATTTCACCGTTGGTGGCACCGATTCGCACTTCATCAACACCGCTGACGCTCTCAGCGATGATTACCGCTGCATCAACCTGAGCGGTGGAGATTATCATCTGGGTTGGCGTGGCACTACCGGCTGAGAAGCTTTCGGCAAGCACTTCCTGCCCAACCACTGCCTCGGGTGTTTCGATGAAAACCTCATTGGCACTCAAACCAGTCTTGAGTCCTATCCCCCCGGAAGCCAAGATTGCAAGCAGCGCGACCCCGGCGGATGCCACAATAACCGGGCGCTTTGAAACACTCTTACCGAGCTTGGCCCAGAGGGATTTATCGTTTCTATTTACGCCGCCAAATTTTGGCACCAGCGGCCAAAAGATGCCTCTTGGGAAAATCACGAGTGCTGCTGGCAAGACCAACAAACCGGCAATCATGGCAACCACGATGCCAACGGCAGCAACAAGACCAAGGACCTGTCTGCCTTCAAGTTCGGCGACCAACAACAGCGCCAAGGCAACTGCAACCGTGGAGCCAGATGCCAAAATGGCAGGTCCTGCTCCACGCAAGGCGACTCTCATGGCTTCGCGTCTATCGGCATGACCGAGTAATTCTTCTCGATAGCGAGCAATCAGCAATAGCGCATAGTTAGTCCCGGCACCAAACACCAGCACCGAAACAATGCCAGTCACTGATCCATCCGGGGTGAAGCCCAGCGCCTCGGCAACTCGTCCCGACAAAATGCCAGCCATGCCATCGGCAACTCCAACGACGGTTAGCGGAATCAACCACAAGACCGGAGAGCGGTAGGTGATAAGCAACAGCAATGCGACCACCGATGCGGTAATCGCCAAAAGATTAAAGTCTGCTCCTGCAAAAACCGAGCCAATGTCGTTAATAAACGCCTCGGGGCCAGTGACAAAAACTTCCATCTGACCCGGCATTCCCACCGGCGCTATTTCGCGAATTGAGTCGACTCGAAGTTCGATTTCTTCAAAGACATCAGTTACCGCTAGCGGCACGGAAATCAGTGCTGTAGTGCCGTCCTCAGAAATCACCGCCGGTGGCAAGAACTTCTGTCCCTGAACCTCAAGGTTTGTAAATTCCAAGAACTTTTCGTTTGCACCACCGGAGAGCATCATCGTGTTCTGATCAAACTTGCCCTCGAGCCAGCTGAGCTGAGCTGCGGTGAACTTCGTGTCGGATGTGTAGACGATAAAGGCCGCCGAAGCATCGGAGCTAGGAAGCTGATTCTGAAGCTCCAACACCTGCGCCGACTCGGCGCTGTCCGGCAATCCAGTGCCAGGAGTTGTCTCGGCTCCAGGGGTATTCAACACGGTGAAAGCGAGGCTTGCGAAGATGAGAGCGATCAGCATTGTTACCGGGGCAGTTTTTTTGCCCGTTATAAACCGAATTACGGCGTTCATATTTGAATCTCCGTTTCTAAAGTCCAAATGGAGCCTACAACAAAGGCGCTTAACGAAAAAGACCCCGCATTGCGGGGCCTTTGTGGCAAGTGAGAGATTCGACAGAAAAGCCGACTTATAACAAAGCGCCCGGCGGACCGGCCTTGAACCGCCTCAGTGTCCACTGCTCCACTGTCCCAAAAACGTTCACTGTGGCGGACTTAAAAAGAAAATCCCCTTAATAGGGGATAGTGCTGTAGCGTATTGTTCTCGGCCAAAGATTCGCGGCAATCCGTGACCTAGCTGGAGAGATCGGAGTCTAGCCATGACAAGTTCCTTCAAGTTCGCATCAAAATCTCGCGATTTTCTAACTCTAAACACTTCTCGAGTCACAATCGTGGCCCTCGTGGCCACTGGGGCAGTGCTTATGATGGGGCCTCCTGGCTACGCTGCATCTCCTGCAGTGATAAATCTTGGAAGTTCAAACAGTTTTGCCGTACTAGCCGACACTTATATCGCGACCGGTGCCACCAGCACTATAAATGGCGACATTGGCGCGGGTGCCGCAATCACTACTGGAGCGAGCAGTGTGCATGCCGGGAGCCTTTATGCCGGAGCCGCAATCACCACTGGAGCAAATAACGTAATTGAGGGCAGTCTCTATGCACTGGCGGCGATTACAAACGGTGCAGGAACGGTGGTCGATGGTTCCCAAGATCCGGGACAACGATCTAGAAGTAGCTCATACGTCTCAGCGATGACGGATTCAGGTGCAGCGATGGCCGATGCGTCCCGTCGAACTGCGACCGAAATCAGTCCGGCCCTCGGAGGCACCACCTTGAGAGCTGGTGTGTATTCGACCTCTGACTTCTTTACTCTGACTGGAACGGTCACATTAGACGCCCAAGGAGATGCGAATGCGGTGTTTATCATCAGGAGTCCTTCATACATAGTTACTGCCGCAAATAGCACAGTAAACCTTGCAAACGGAGCCCAAGCCAAAAATGTTTTCTGGGTCGCTAGAAGCTACATCACTTTGGGGGCAGACTCTCTAGTACAGGGAAACATGCTGGCAACTGGATACGTGTCCTTGGGAGCCGACACATCGGTACAGGGTCGTATTTTTTCTCAAAGTAGTTACGTTCTTTTCGGCACCAGCGGGCCACGTTCCACTTTCGGAGTAGCTGGCATTGGAACCACCTCAACATCAGGGGTAATTCCTTCACTCACACCTGCTGTCTCCAGCTCGACTCCAACATCCGGCGGCTTTACTTTCAGCATCACCAATTACGACGGCAGCTACACCTGGTCAGGGACTGCAACAAATGGCGGAATTGTGACCATAAATAGCTCTGGCTTAGGAACAGTAACCGGCCTAGCACCAAACACCTCATCCACGGCCACCGTAACTGCGAAGAAAATCGGTGCCTCCGATGGATCTAAGACCGTGAGCGCGACTTCTTTGGCCGCGGGTCTAAATGCTGAACTCACTCCTACTTTTTCCAGTTCGACTCCAACTTCCGGCGGTTTTACTTTTATCATCCCTAATTACGACGGCAGCTACACCTGGTCAGGGACTGCGACAAATGGCGGCATTGTGACCATAAATAGCTCTGGCTTAGGAACAGTAACCGGAGTACTCCCAAACACCTCATCCACGGCCACCATAATTGCGACTAAAACTGGTGCGCCAACGGGATCTAACACCCTGAGCGCAACTTCATCGGCCGCTGGCTCGAACAACCACACTCCAAAACCTGATGGCTTCACCTTCAACATCCCTAATTACGACGGCAGCTACACATGGTCAGGAACCGCAACAAATGGCGGCATTGTGACCATAGATTCCTCTGGGCTAGTGACAGTAAAGGGCCTAAAGAGAGGCACTTCATCCACCGTGACCATAACTTCGACCAAAGCCGGCTTCCCAACCTTTTCCCAAACGATGTCAGGCGCTTCACTGGCCCGGTCACCTCAAAAGATAACCGTTGGGTCATTTAAGGGCTACGTCGCCGTTTATGCAATGGGCTACGAGGGCCAGCGCTTGTCAGCCAAAATTGGAAACGACTGGGTTATCGTGCCCTCAATACCTGCGGCTGAGAACGGCGTTTTCCGCTGGGTAGAACCGACCGGCTTTGGCGTTGACTGCAAAGTGAGAGTGTTTATTGACAGAGTCCTCGTAGAGACTGTTTTTCTCACAACTAAGTAAGTCCCTAAAAAAAGAGATTCCAAAGCTTAGTTTCTTGAAGTCTCCCGAATACGCGCGACGCAATCCTGTAAAGGCTCGCAAATGAGCGTTTGAGCTTGGGCTTACCTGAATGATTATTGCTACCGCGATTCCGCAGCGGGCAGACTTTTGCCCCTAATAAAGTTTCGCGGGTCTCAGGTTGAGGCAATAGCCAAACAAGGAGCGCCAAACCACTTCCAAGAATTGGGCTATGTCGAAGATTAATCTGATGACCCGCTGCTACCCAGCAAAGACAAGCCCGATCAGCATGGTTCAGAGATTAGTCTTCACGGCAGTTCTAAAAGAGCCAGGCCATTCAAGTTTTGGGTGTCCATGTTTAGATTCCGGATCGCATCTCAAGACTCAGGCGGTTATCAATCAAAGACCCCGCATTGCGGGGCCTTTGTGGCAAGTGAGGGATTCGAACCCACGAAGTCGATGACAGCTGATTTACAGTCAGATCCCTTTGGCCGCTTGGGTAACTTGCCAGTGCAACGCACTTGCGTGGAGGCAAATGCGCTGCGTGAAAAGTTTATAGGAAAATCTCCATCGGACAAACCATGGAATTTCAAGACTACTGACCCCAGCCGAACCGGGTGCTAAAACAACCTTTTCCACACTTGGGGGACGAGTGTTCACTACTTAGGGGACCAATGTTCGCCATGTGGGGGATAAATATCCACGCAATGGGGGATAAGTAGTGTACAGTTACGTGCAGGCTCATTTTTGTGATTTACACGAGACCAGCCGTAAGTACCAAGAAAGAATTCATCAGAATTCACGCTCTGCCTCGGAGAAGCAAATCTTCCAAGCTGGCAATGTTCACAGTCGTTGCTCTCACTCTGGTTATGCCAGCCACTTTTCTGATCTCGGAATCGAGTCTGGCCGAAGCCCCTGTTTCTCTTGGCTCAGCCCATAGCTTTGCGGTGTTTTCAAAAGGGGTCTTGACAAATACTGGGGACACGACTGTTGTTGGAGACCTGGGAGCTGTAGGCACGGTTTCCGGTTTCTCAACGGCACAGCAATCAACAGCCGACTCCGCAACGGTTCTCGACAGCTTAGCCACTGCATACGCTGAACTTGGAAAGGCTTCGCCGGAAGAGGCAATCACAGGCCCTATTGGCGAAATGACTCTGACGCCCGGTGTTTATTCTTCCGCTGCCGCACTCACTATAAACGGCCCGTTAACTCTTGACGCATCATCGGATCCTGATGGAGTGTTTGTTTTTCAAGTGACCGGTGCCCTAAGCACCTCGGCGAACAGCAGAATCACAATGGTCGGCGGCTCGGCTGAAAACGTTTACTGGCATGTAACTGGCGCCGTAACGCTTCCGCAGCGTCTGCGACGACCGTCTCTGAGTTCGTTGGAACATTGCTGGCAGACGGAGCAGTTACTGCCGGTGCTGGTGCAGAGGTGCAAGGTCGGTTATTTTCTGTCAACGGAGCCATGACTTTGGCGTCTAACGACATTGCCCGAGTGCTGACCAAGATGAATTGAGCGCTATACAAGCAGAGAGACGAGCAGCAGATGGCAGCTGCTCGC
>FUWD012818015.1_pt1 | contig 22513 bp, 15 predicted proteins | sample 1063281 | NCBI WGS metagenome assembly FUWD01 (sample SAMEA79048168, study PRJEB19326) | metagenome | biome: marine | reverse complement strand
ACAGAAAGTAGCGCATTGCGGGCAAAGAGGTGCTTTACCTCGACGAGCCAAAGCCGGGATGGCTCCAACTGAGACGAGCTTGGCGCAGGCGGTGGTGCCTCAGCGAATAAACTGGGCTGGCGACAATGGTTCTCGACATATTTGCTTGCCTCATCCAACAGCAATTCAAGCTCGAGCTCATCGTGGGCACTGCCGAAATGCTTGAGGAAGGGGCGTTGCTTGCCCTTGTTTTGCACCACCTGGACGGCAGTTGCCCCAGATGCGGTCTTCACCGTTCTGATTGTCAAGTCTCCACGCATGGGGGAAAATAGCATTAGTGCGAAAAATCGAGAATCAGAAAAGTTTAACTCCTATCAAAACAATGAGTTAATTTTTCGAGCAGAGCTGTTTTTCGGGGTTGGCAGAAGTCAGGACTGCTCTGAGTCTTCCACCCTGTCCGCATTATACAATACAAAAGCCCCTGCAGTTCAGGGGCTTTTGCGTTATGGGTATGTTGGTCCGTGTTTCCGGTTCAGAACAGATGGCCGAAGCGGATGCCGATGTTGTCGATGCCAGGATTGGGATCGGCAGTGTTGGCGTTCGAAATATGGTCCATCATGAGTGACACCCTGTTGCAGTCGGTGAGGTTGTATCCTACCTCGAGTGCGAGCCGGAGGAGAACGGCGCTTCCGAGATCCTTGCCGGATTCGTTGTTTGCCGAGAGTCCGACTCCCGCATCAAAAAAGACACCGTTCTTCCACTGGTACTCCCAGAGGCCGCCGCCGTAGATGTGGCTGGTGTCACCGGAGCTGTTCAGGGAAAGTCCTACATTCGGGCGTGCCGAACCGCCCCAGAACTCCCACTCGGGTGTGAAAATGAGCTCTGCGTTGAAATCCACTCCCTGTTCGGAGGGAACAGCGCCCCAGAGGTTGATGTCGGTGTCGTGGGCGAGGATGCCCACCCGTGCTTCATGCAGCCAGTCGCTGGTTGCGGCCTCTGCCTGCAGGGGGAGCATGCATAGTGCTGTGATGAGTGCGAGGATTCCGGCCTTGAAGGGTGTGTGTGTCGTTTTCATGGCGTTGAGGGTTGAATGTTGTGTGTGTGTGTGGGTACTGCTAAGGTGTATCGGCAAGCAGGGTCTGGAGTACCGCCATACGGACGGCAACGCCGTTGGTGACCTGTTCGAGCAACATGCTTTTCGAGTATCCGGGTGGCTGGATGCGGTCTGCCACGCGGTTAGAGATTTCGATTTCACGGTTTATCGGTCCTGGATGCAGCACCAGAAGGTGCCGGGCAGTCCGCTCAAGCCGTTCATCGGTAAGCCCGTAGTGGACGGAGTACTCCTGAAGAGAGGGGAGGTAGCCGCCGGTCGCGCGTTCGAGCTGAAGGCGGAGCACCAGGGCGGCATCAGCCCAGCCAAGGGCCCGGTCAAGGTCGGTGAAAAGGCTGACGCCGAGTTTTTCCGAGTCTGGCGGAAGAAGGGTCACCGGGCTGCAGAGGCCGACTTCGGCACCCATCGTGAGCAGTCCGTGAATGTTTGAACGGGCCACCCGGCTGTGGAGCACGTCGCCGATGATGGCTACTTTGATGCCCTGGAGCTTTCCGAAGTGTTCGCGCAGGGTGAACATGTCGAGCAGGGCCTGGGTCGGGTGTTCGTTCGAGCCGTCACCGGCGTTTATGACAGGTTTTTGTGTGATGGCGCTGATGAACTCAGCGCTTCCCGAAGCACTGTGGCGCAGAACGAAGGCGTCGACCTGCATGGCTTCCAGGTTCTTGATTGTATCGCTGAGGGTTTCTCCCTTGGTGACGCTGCTCGTTGAGGCGCTGAAACCAAGCGTGGAGGCTCCGAGGTTCCTTGCCGCAAGTTCGAACGAGAAGCGGGTTCTGGTGGAGTTTTCAAAAAACACCAGCGCGATCCGTCTGCCCTGAAGAGAGGGGCTGAAAGACGGGGCGGGTGCTGTGAGCTCCTTCTTGAAGCCTTCAGTTTTGTCGAGCAGTTCGCTGAGGGTGCCGGCGGACATGCCGCATAGTCCCGTAAGGTGCTGCAGTGCTGCCATGGGAGAGTTCTTGTTGTAAATGCGAGAGTTCTGTTAAATGTATGAAATTTTTGTTGTTCCGAAACTACTGCAGCAAGTGTAATACTGTGGGCGTTTCGCCTGCGTCGACGCCAGTGTCGGAAGCTCTTACCCGCCGGCTTTCTCCCAGTCGGAGAACATCTGCTCGAGCTCGGCCGAAAGTGCGTGGTAGCGTTCAAGGGTCGCTGCGGTTTCAGCCTGGCTTTTCATGTAGAAATCCTCGTTTGCCATGAGGGTCTCCATCCGCTCCTTTTCCTGCTCAAGGCGGTTGATCTCCTTTTCGATGGCTTCGATCTTTTTCCTGTCTTTTTTTGCCGCGGGTTTTGCTGCAGGGGCTTGGGTTCCGGTTTTCGCAGGTTTTTCAGCCGCTGCTTTTGCCTTCATTGCCGCAGCCTCCCGGGCCTTTTCCTCTTCCAGGTTCTTTTCAGCCTTTTCAAGGTACTCCGCATAGGTGCCGAGGTAGAGCTGGATGGAGCCGTTTTTGAGCTCGACCACCTTGTTGACGAGGCTGTCGAGGAAGTAGCGGTCGTGGCTGACGAGGAGAAGGGTCCCGTCATAGTTTTCCAGCGAGTCGATCAGCATCTCTTTCGAGCGCATGTCGAGGTGGTTGGTCGGTTCATCCATCACGAGGAGGTTTGAGGCCTGCAGAAGGATCCTTGCAAGTGCCACCCTGGACTTTTCACCACCGGAGAGCACCTTGATTTTTTTTTCAATCGCATCACCGCTGAAAAGAAAGCAGCCGAGGATGTCGCGCACTTTTTTCTGCGCTTCGGCTGTCGGCGCGGCATCAAGCATCTCGGTATAGATGCTTTTTTCCGGGGCAAGGGTTTCGGTCTGGTGCTGGGCGAAATAGTTCATCGACACGTTATGGCCGACCGAGAGTTTACCTTCGAAATCGATCTCCTGGGCCAGAATCCGGCAGAAGGTCGTTTTTCCAGCGCCGTTTGAGCCGACGATGGCGATGCGGTCTCCTCGCATAATCTCCAAATCGATTCCCCGCAGCACCTCCTTTGTGGTGCCGTCCGGCAACGGGTAGCTTTTTCCGACCCCGTCAAGGCGCATCACCTCGCGTCCTGATGGCTGGGCCTTGGGGAAGCGGAATGAAATCCGCGACAGGTCCTCCTCGGGGCACTCGATCTCTTTTTCGAGCTTTTCCATCTGGCGCAGCCGGCTCTGTGCCTGCCGTGCCTTGGTCGCCTTGGCGCGGAACCGGTTTACGAACGACTGCAGTTCGGCAATCTTTTTCTTGTCGTTTTCGTACTTGCCCATGAGGAGCTCGAAGCGCTCCGCTTTTTCGGTTTCGTAGCGCGAGTAGTTGCCCTTGTATTCGTCGATTCGCTGGAAGGCGATCTCCAGCGTCTTGGTGGTCAGCTTGTCGAGGAAGAAACGGTCGTGCGAGACGATCATGTAGCTGTGCTCGTAGTTCAGGAGGTAGTTCTCCAGCCATCGGAGCGAATCGATGTCGAGGTGGTTGGTCGGTTCGTCAAGCAGGAGCAGGGTGGGGTTCTGCAGGAGCAGTTTGGCGATGTGCAGGCGCATCTGCCATCCGCCCGAGAACGACTTCACCTTCTTGTGGAAGTCGATTTCACTGAACCCGAGACCCGCAAGCACCTTTTCAGCGTCCGACTGCATCGTATAGCCTCCGAGGTGCTCGAACTCATGCATGGCATCGGAGTATCGCTCGATAAGGTCGTGGTAGCTGGCGCTTTCATAGTCCTGTTCGGGCAGTGCGAGCTCGTGTTCCATCGTTGTGATTTTCCCTGAGAGCTCGTAGAGGCGGGCGTTTGCCTGCAGCGCGTACTGCAGGGCTGTTTTTTCCAGATCGTCAGCAAACGAAATCTCCTGCGGCAGGTAGCCGATGGTTGTTTCGGCGGATTTGATGAACTGGCCGTTGCTGATGAGGCCCGAGTCCGCGGCCGTGGTGCCGCTGATGAGCTTGAGCAGGGTTGACTTGCCGGTCCCGTTCAGCCCGACGAGCCCCACGCGGTCTTTGTCGCCGACGCGGAACGATGTTTCCGAAAGCAGCTCCTTGGTGCCGACGCTGAGGGAGAGATTGCGTGCTTCAAACATGGTCGATTTGCCCTTTGGTCATAGTCAATGGTTGTGTTCTGGCTCTGAAGGTACTGATTTTTTCAATGAAACCCCCCCTCCTCCCCACCTGAAAACTCAATTCACTTTCCATAGCGAGAGGGGGGCATGCGTTCCGACAGTAGGCGCTTTGGGCTTAATGATTTAACGCAATTATTGCATTGGAGGGCCCGGGATTTTTGTTTATTAGAACCTTCCGGCCTTTATGCTGGAGTGCACAGGTTTTTTGCGTATCTCTCGTCCAACCATCATTCGTCGGTATTTCAACGCTCCGTTCTCCCTATCTATGAAACGTGCAATCGTTTTTTCCGTTCTTCTCTTTATGGTTCTTCTTCCCGCTATGCTCAATGCGGAAGAAACGGTGAGCTGGAGCGAGTGCGTGAGGGAGGCGCGGGCGAGCCATCCTGATCTTGCCTCTTCCAGGGCCCTTCTCCGGCAGGCCGAGGCGGATCGCTCCCTTGCGGGTTCGACACTTTTCCCCTCCCTTGGTGTGACGGGCTCCTATCTAACAGGAGGGACTGTCGGCAGCGGGGCATCCGGGGCGCCGTCCCTTTTTTCTTATTCCATGACAGCCCGCCAGCTTCTTTATGACGGACGGAAGAGTGCAAAACTCCGTGACGCTTCGGCCGAGTCGGTGAAAGCGCGGGAGAGCTCCCTTGCTGGCGTTTCTGCAGACGTCCGGTTTGTGCTCCGAAGTGCATTCACCGAGCTGTTGAAGGCTCAGGAAATGGTGGCTCTGTCATCGGACATCGCACTCCGCCGCAAAAACAACGCCCGTCTCATCGCTCTTCGTTACCGTGCGGGAAGGGAGCATATCGGTTCGCTCCGGCGGGCCGAGGCGGACCTTGCCGCAGCCGAGTTCGAGGTCGCCCAGGCCTCACGCGGACTGGTTCTTGCCCGCTCCGTGCTTTCCTCCGCGCTCGGCCGCAGGGAGCGCAGTCCTCTCAGGGTAGAAGGATCGTTCACTGCCCGAGTGCCGGGGGTTGCGACTGCACCCGATTTTCAGGCGATTGCCCGTAGGAATCCCCTTGTTGTAGAGCTTGATGCCGTACGCAACGCTGCTGGCTACAGTCTTGCTGCTGCCGAAAGCGCGTTCTCGCCCGAGCTGTACCTGCGTTCATCTGCAGGCAGAAGTGATATCAGTGACTGGCCTCCGGAAAACGTTTCGTTGCAGGCGGGCGTGGAGCTCGTTGTGCCGATATACGAGGGTGGGGCTGGACGGGCGAGGGTTGCCGGGGCCCGGGCCGAACTTACCGGGAAGGAGGCCGCTGTGGAGAGTGGCCTGCTTCAGGTGCTGGATATGCTTGAGGCTCGATGGAAGCAGTTTGTCGATGCCCGGGAGCGCCTCACGGTGCAGAAAAAATATCTCGATGCGGCCGTCGAACGCTCCTCGATTGCCGATGCGCAGTACTCGAACGGGCTCATCTCGTTCGACGACTGGGTAATCATCGAAGACAATCTTGTCAGTTCGAAAAAGGATTTTCTCAATGCCGGCGGCGATCTATGGATTGCTGAGGCTCAATGGATACAGGCTAAAGGAGGAGGACTTGATGAAGTTATGGATTAAGGTACTCTTGGCTGTCGCCGTGCTCGGGCTTGTCTCGGGGGCGGTGCTGTTCTTCACCGCCGGTGGCGGGAGGGAGAGCGGCCAAAAGCATTCGGTTGTGCTGCCGGAGCGGGGGAGCATTGTGTTGAAGGTGTCGACCACCGGAGAGGTCGAGCCCCGGAACCGGCTTAAGATTCTGCCCTCTGTCGCGGGACGGGTGGAGGAGGTTCGGGTTGTGGAGGGGGCGATGGTGCGTAAAGGTCAGGTGCTCGCGCTCTTGAGCTCAAGCGAGCGGGCGGCCCTGCTCGATGCAGCGCGTCTTCAGGGAAGCGCCGAGCAGTCCTACTGGCAGTCGGTCTACCGTGCGACGGCCGTGCTTGCTCCGATCGACGGGCAGGTCATCGTGCGCAGCATCGAGCCCGGCCAGACCGTAACGTCCTCTGATTCGCTGTTCGTGCTTTCCGACCGGCTGATTCTCAAGGCTTATGTGGATGAAACTGATATTGGACGGGTGAGGGTGGGGCAGAAAGCGCTTATCGGGCTTGATGCCTATCCCGAAATCCGCCTGAATGGGACGGTCAGTCATATCTATTATGAGTCGCATCTGCAGAACAATGTCAACATCTATTATGTGGACGTAATCCCTGAAACTGTTCCCGATGTCTTCCGTTCCGGCATGAGCGCCAACATCGACATCATCGTCCGTGAAAAGACGGACGCCCTTCTGGTTCCCCTCGCAGCGTTCTCAACCCGTAAGGGCAGAACAACGGTGCAGCTTGAGGGGGAAAAAGGCGGACCGGGCCGCCTGCAGGCGGTGAAGATCGGCCTGACGGACGATGGGCGGGCCGAGATTCTGGAAGGGCTTACCGACAGTTCGAGGATCCTGCTTCCCGATACCACGTTTGTTCTCCCGGAAAACAACGGTGGTTCCAACCCGTTCATGCCGAAGCGGAAGAAAAAAGATAAAAAGCCATGACGGCCATGGCCCCCAAGCCCCCGCTGCTGGAGCTGGTCGATGTCCACCGTACCTACCCGGTAGGGGAGAGCACTGTCAATGCACTGAGAGGCGTTTCCCTTGAGATCCGCGAGGGGGAGTTTGTTGCCATAATGGGTTCGTCGGGGTCCGGAAAATCTTCGCTGCTCCATATCCTCGGCCTGCTCGATAATCCCGACCGGGGAGAGTACCGGGTGTTCGGCCAAAATGTCGATGGGCTTTCTGAAGACGGGCAGGCCGGGCTCCGCAATCATGTGGCGGGGTTCGTGTTCCAGCAGTTCCATCTGCTCAAACGAATGTCGATCGTCGACAATGTGCGACTTCCGCATATCTACAGCGGCCTGAAGGGCGATTTCCGCCATGAGGCACTTGAAAGCCTGAAGAAGGTCGGGCTTCTGCACCGGCTCGACCATACTCCCGGCCAGCTCTCCGGCGGCGAGCAGCAGCGGGTGGCCATTGCCCGGGCCCTCATCCGCAACCCCATGATCCTCTTTGCCGACGAACCTACCGGCAACCTCGATTCCAGAAACTCGCGTGAGATCATGAAGATCCTCAGTGAGCTTCACCGGGAAGGCCGCACTATCGTTATGGTGACGCATGAGGACGAGATAGCCGCCTATGCCGACCGGGTAATCACCATGCGCGACGGTCTGGTGGTCAGCGACCAGAGGCCGGTCAGGGACGGCGTGCCGGCTGGACCGGTCGTTCCTCTTTCTGTCGACCTGCATGGCATTCTGCAGGCATCGCATAAGTTGTCCCTATGGCAGGATGGCCGCTTCATCGGCTTTGTCACACAGGCATTCCAGTCCATTTTTGCCAATAAGGTGCGCTCCTTTCTTTCAGTGCTCGGCATTCTGGTCGGCGTGGCTTCCGTCATCGCCATGATGGCGCTCGGAGAAGGTGCTAAGGTATCGATCCAGGAGGAGCTGAAATCCATGGGCTCCAACCTCATCTCAGTCCGGGGCGGTTCAGCAAAGGTGCGGGGTGCGGCCCGTGGCGACGGGGCGGTCGCCCGATTTACCTTCAAGGATGTGAAGGATATCTCGAGGCTGCACTCTCTTGTGAAGGCAGCGGCCGGCACCGTCAACGGATCAGGACAGATCGTCTTCGGTAACCGCAACTGGAGCACAACCCTCGACGGTGTCGGCTACGAGTACGGCGCCATGCGCGCCTTCATCCCATCCGTCGGGCGATGGTTCACCCGGGATGAAATCCGGAAACGCGAAAAAGTTGCGGTGATCGGCATAACCGTAGCCCGGGAACTGTTCGGTAGCCGGAACCCTCTCGGCCATACCGTAAAAATCAACCGGATCAACTTCAAGATCATCGGCATTGCGCCGGCGAAGGGTTTTTCCACGCACCGCGACCAGGACGATGTGGTCCTTATTCCGGTGACTACAGCCATGTACCGTGTTCTCGGCAAGGACTACCTCAACAGTATCTACGTAGAGGTCCGGAGCGCTGAGGGAATCGACGGCGCCAAGCAGGCGGTCACTGATCTTATCGTAAAGAATCACCGGCTCAGGGATGGAGACGACTCGTTCAACATCCGTGACATGACCGAAATCCAGGAGATGCTTGAGAGTACGACCAATACGATGAGCATGCTGCTCGGCGCCATTGCAGCCATTTCTCTGCTGGTCGGCGGCATCGGCATCATGAACATCATGCTGGTATCGGTGACCGAGCGTACTCGTGAGATCGGGCTCCGCAAGGCCATCGGTGCGCGCCGGGAGGACATCATGCTGCAGTTTCTTGTGGAGTCGGTAGCTCTGACCCTCAGCGGAGGCATCATCGGTATCATCGGCGGTATCGGGATTTCAGCGCTGCTGGCCGTCTTTGCCGGCTGGGCCGTCAAAACCTCCATGCTTTCCATCGTGCTTGCTACGTTCTTTTCGGCGCTCACCGGCATGTTCTTCGGCCTCTGGCCTGCCCGGAAAGCAGCGGAGCTGAGGCCGGTAGAGGCTCTTCGTTACGAGTGAAGAAAAAAAGTTTTTTTTCGGTGCAAGGTTTCCCGGTGGAGCTCGTCATACTCTATGAAAGCAGGTGAAATGGTTGCACCGGGCTTTCCACAGAAAGGAGTGTGTGTTTGCGTTATGTGTGTTGTGTGTTGTGTGATGTGTTTGGTTGGATTTTCAACAGCAGTTCTTTCCAGGTGAACAGAATGCAGATGTGATGTGAATGACGTGTGATGGATGCTTGATTGATGCAGATGCTGGAATGGGTTGTTGTTGAAGTGGACAGGGAAGGGGGGTTGTGCTCCTTCCCTGTCTTTTTTTATGCTTGAGCGGAAACTTGAAAAGCAGAAACCCCGGCGTCTACCGGGGTTTCTGCTTTTACTGTCGTTCTGGCGGGCTGTTCTGGCGGGTTCCGTTCAGAGAGGAGCCCGCAGGCTTCGCTTACTCAGGCCGAGAGCGCCTGGTTCACTTTCTGGGCGGCGTCCTTCAGGCCGTCGGCTGCGATGAGGTTTAAGCCCGATTCATCGAGCATCTTCTGCGCGATATCGGCATTCGTGCCCTCAAGGCGCACTATGACCGGCAGATTCAGTCCGATTTTCCTGGCCGCCTCGATGATGCCTCCGGCAACACGGTCACAGCGGACGATGCCGCCGAAGATGTTGACGAGAATCGCCTTGACGTTCTTGTCGCTGAGGATGATCTTGAAGCCTTCCTCGACCGTCTGGGGGCTTGCTCCACCGCCGACGTCCAGAAAGTTTGCGGGGCGTCCTCCGGCAAGCTGGATCATGTCCATGGTCGCCATGGCCAGGCCTGCACCGTTGACCATGCAGCCGACGTTGCCGTCGAGGCGGACATAGTTGAGGTTCGATTTCGAAGCCTCGACCTCGAAGGGGTCCTCTTCCGAGATGTCGCGGAGTTCGATGAAGTCCTTGTGGCGGTAGAGGGCGTTGGAGTCGAAGTTGATTTTGGCGTCAAGGGCGAGCACACGGCCCTCTTTAGTGACCACGAGGGGGTTGATTTCGGCAAGCGCCGCATCAATCGATGTGTAGGCGTTGTAGAGCGCGGTGATGAAGCTGACCGCGTTGCGGAACTGTTCACCCTCAAGACCGAGGAAGAATGCTGCCTCGCGCGCCTGGAAGCCCTGAAGTCCGAAACGTGCGTCGACCTGGATTTTCAGGAGCAGTTCCGGGGTCTCTTCGGCAACCTTCTCGATCTCCATGCCGCCTTCGGTGGAGATCATGAGTACGTTGTTCGAGGTTGCTCGGTCGAGTGTGATGCCGACATAGAACTCACGATCGATGTTCATGCCCTCTTCGACAAGCAGCCTGCGGACCTCTTTGCCTTCAGGGCCGGTCTGGTGTGTGACGAGGGTTGTTCCGAGCATCTGTGAGGCGATCTCACGAGCCTCTTCGGGAGACTTGGCGAGCTTCACCCCGCCGGCCTTGCCGCGCCCGCCCGCATGGATCTGGGCCTTGACGACCACTACGGGGCTGTCCTGCTCAGCGAAGAGCTGCTCGGCGGCCTGCTTGGCTTCCTCAGCCGAATAGGCGACGATTCCTTTCGGCACGGCCACCCCGAATTTCCTCAGGATATCCTTGCCCTGATATTCATGAATGTTCATATTGCTTGAGGTCTTTTGTTACTGACGGTTTTTCGTACGCATCCCTGACGGGATAAGGCGAGAATTGCGCATAAACTTTATTATAGTAAAATTTACGCGGACGGGAAAACAATAATACCGAACTAATAATACCGGACATTGATACGGGAAGGATTGCAATATGGATTTCACCTCTTTCATGGAGCTGGCCTTTCGTGAGGCCCGGAAGGCATTTGAAGCCGGGGAGGTGCCGGTCGGCGCGGTTGTCCTCGATGCGGCGGGCCATGTTGTCGGGCGGGGATACAACCAGGTCGAAACCCTCTCAGACGCTACGGCTCATGCTGAGATCATTGCTCTTACCTCGGCCATGGCGACGCTCGGCAACAAATACCTCAACGACTGCACACTCGTTGTTACGATGGAGCCCTGTCCGATGTGTGCCGGAGCTATCGTCAACGCCAAGGTCGGCCGGGTGGTGTTCGGCGCATACGACCCGAAGATGGGGGCTGCGGGATCGGTTCTGAACGTCACCGGGTGCCGCGCCCTCAACCACCAGCCGGAGGTGTTCGGCGGCATCATGGAGGCACGCTGCCAGAGCCTTCTGCAGGACTTTTTCGCGGAGCTTCGAAGAAGGGGGAGGTGATTGCCGGACGTAAGGGTTACTCTCCGCTTTTTTCGACCGAGATGTTTTCGCGGATGATGTGCTTTACCGAGTTTGCCAGATGGGAGAAGAGGTCCTGGGCGATGCCGCTGCCCGCCGTCGGCGGAGTGACGGTGTCGAGACTTTCGATGCCCGCCTTTTTCACGGCAGTGCTGATCGTCACAGACAGCACCGGATTGCACTCCCTGACGATCTCCTTCAGCATGAATGCGGCTTCGAACATGCTCTGCTGTACAATTTCCCTCCGGTCCTCCTCCGTCGTCATCTGACAGCGCCGAGCCGTAATCATGCCCGCAAGGCATGTCAGGTAGGCGTTCGTCGATCCTGCAAGAAACAGGTTCAGGAAGAAGGGCGTCAGGAGGTTGCCGGCCGGCAGAAGCGAAGAGAGCGTGTTGCTGAACGACGACTGGATGATCGGCTTGATGTGGGCTGGAATCTCCTCTTTCTGGAAGTCCGAGAGCGGCAGCAGCTCATATACTCCTTTCGTGAGCGCGATGAACTCCCTGAAGTTCTGCCGGCGGTGGTGCATGCCGTAGATGCGCCATACCAGGCGGATCATGTTGAACAATGAGGTCGATGTGCCGTATGCTGTACCCTGAGCGAAGGCACCGACGAAGAAGTTCTTTGTGGCGACCTCTTTGGTGGCGGTGAGGGCGTCGGCTTCGAGCAGCTTCAGGTTGGCCCTTACCCAGCGCAGGTCGCTTTGCTTTCCATTCCGGTCGGGGTGCATGGGGTGTGCCGGCATACGTGATCCCATCCATGCGGCATAGACCGCCATTTCCTTAGCACCGGCATCGCCGGGCAGGGCAGGGTGCCGGGGCTTCGTAAAAAAGCGGGCGGCAGTCCATGCCAGCCAGATGAGAATCGTCGTCGATAGGGCGATGAAGGCAGGGCCGCCAAAAGGGATTATGGAGTCGAAGAGCCCGGCGGCGGCTGCAATCTGGTTCAGGGTGAATACCCCGACAAGAAGGATTGCAGCTGCCGTGAAGGCGTAGATGAGTGCCGTTGCTTTTCTTTTCATACCTGTGTCCCCTTGGTTGAGCGGGATAGTGTCTGTCGTATCATTCTTGAAATGTACGACTTCTTTTATGAAAAGAGTCCTTGTCAGCTCTCGGGCGGCTTGGGGAGGCGGATCGAATGGTCTTCGCTATGCTGGTAGTCGAGGAATATGTCTTCGGCCGGAGGAAGCTGCCAGGTGCCGTCAGCCATGCGGTTGGTCGTCTCTTTAAGCCGGTAGGTGGTATGGCCACAGGTCCAGCAGTCGTATTTGGCCATGCCGGTACAGAGGCATGTTTTCTCTTCGACCTCAAGCGGTGCGCCTGGTTTGCGCTCTTCGAGCGCTTTATAGTATGCATCGATGTAGGTGCATTTGCCGCCGTTTTCAAGAAGGTAGCCGAGTCCTTCACAGTTTGGCTTGATGGCGTAGCGGAGTGTCGGCGACTGGCGGAGCATCCGCATCGGGTAGCCGGTGGTCGATGCCATGTTGACGACGATGTCCTCTTCCCGGGCGTTGAGGTACTCCTGCTTGACGTTGGCGGGGAGGCCTGCCTCTGCCGTGATGGTGAAACGGGTGGCCACCTGGACGGCACCTGCCCCTTCGGCCATGTAGTCAGCCGCATCGGTACCTGTGAATATGCCTCCGGCCGGTATGACCGGGATCTGGAGCCCCTCCGCCTTAAGGAATGCGAGAACTTCCGTGAAGATGGTATGCAGGTCGAACTTCTGCCATTCGTCGGGGCTGAAACCGAGGTGTCCTCCGGCAAGCGGGCCTTCAACGACGATGTAGTCCGGCAGGCGCTCGAGGCGAACGGCCCGTTTCAGGAAGATGGAGAGAGCCCTGACCGAGGAGATGACGATGCCGATCTTGACGTCGCGGAACCGGGGGTGGTCCTCGATGAGGTCAAGGGTGCGGAGGTTGAGGCCGGCGGCAAGGGTTATGCCGTCTATGCCGGCGTCCATGGCCGAGCGGAGCCTGACCTTCAGCGTCTCGTTGGCGCTGTTCATGGTCAGCTTTTCCATACAGTTCAGGAAAATCAGGCCGTTGCCTGTTTTCTGCGAAACGGTATGTTCGATATATTTTTTCTGTGCCGCGGCCACTTCACCGAGGTCGAACTTGACTTCGGACTTGTCGCGGCTGTCGACAAATGCCGCATATTTTTTTCTTTTGGTGCTGACGAAGGAGGTGTTGAAGATCCTGTCGCAGACGTACCCGGTCTCTGCGTCTGAGATATGGCCGATACCGCCGAGCTTTTCGGCCGCCAGAGCGAGCTCGGTGGTCGAGATGTTTACTCCCATGCCGCCGATGATGATCGGGACATACTCCCTCGCGCCCAGTTTCAGCCTGAAATTATCTACCTTCATTGTCCTGTGTTAAATCGAGATATACGTGCATTTACAGACCCTCATCTCCCCTGAGGCCGGGTGCGGCATTCCGTGATGTTCCGGGTGCGGGCCGCCAAAAATTATTTAAGATATCACATTTTGCACTATAAATCTACTGCCAATTCGGAGAAAAACTGTCCCCTCCGTCATTTACACCGCTGCCAGTGGCGTTCGGCGGCCCTTGATAATTAATCCCCTTTGAGAAAAGGTAGGGAGATTGTTAAATTGGAGACCAATCTTAAAAAGGGCCATCGGGGCACTAGAGATATAGTACGCTGAATCCGAATTAACATCCTGAAGGGGGGATTATGATCAAACTGGTTTTGTTGCGGCATGGAGAGAGTCAGTGGAACCTTGAAAACCGGTTCACCGGCTGGCACGACATCGATCTGACGGAACGCGGACGCAAAGAGGCGGCTAACGCCGGAAAACTCATCCGCGCGGAAGGAATCGTGTTTGACGTGGCATACACCTCCGTGCTTAAACGGGCCATCCGGACCCTCTGGAACGTGCTTGACGAAATGGACCAGATGTGGCTGCCGGTCCACAAGAGCTGGAGGCTCAACGAGCGCCACTACGGCGCCCTGCAGGGACTCAATAAAACCGAAACCTCCCAGAAGTACGGCGAGGAGCAGGTGCTTGTGTGGCGGCGCAGCTACGATACTCCGCCTCCCGCTCTTGCGCGGGACGATGAGCGCTGGCCGGGTGCGGACCCGCGCTATCGCGGCATGGCCGAAGGGGATATTCCCCTCAGTGAGTGCCTGAAGGATACGGTCGCCCGTTTCCTTCCCCTCTGGCATGAGACCATCGCTCCCCAGATCCGGAGCGGGAAGAGCGTCGCCATCGTGGCCCACGGCAACTCGCTCCGCGCCCTCGTCAAATATCTCGACAACATTTCCGAAGACGACATCGTCGGCCTGAACATTCCTACCGGTATCCCGCTCGTCTATGAACTGGACGACGACCTGAAGCCGCTGAAGAGTTACTACCTCGGGGATCAGGATGCCGTGAAGCAGGCGGTGGCCGCTGTGGCAGGTCAGGCGAAAGCCTGAGCCGGAGCACGGTAAGCATGTAAGAATCTTTTGCTGAAAAGCCTTATATTCTGCACCTTGGTTGTGCTGTCGCCTTTATTTCGAAATTACCAGAAAAGTTGTGCCTAATAATATGAAAGTTACTTCCAACGCGGGGCTGTACGATCCACAGTTTGAACATGATGCCTGCGGGGTCGGCTTTGTCGCCCATATCAAGGGGGTCCGCTCCCACGATATCGTCGAGCAGGGACTGCAGATCAACGAGAACCTCAAGCACCGCGGTGCATGCGGGTGCGAGAAGAATACCGGCGACGGCGCCGGCATACTGCTCCAGGTTCCCGACAAGTTTCTGCGCAGGGTCTGCGGCGAACGTAACATAGAACTTCCCCCTGAAGGCCGGTACGGCGTCGGCATGCTTTTCCTCCCTCCGGACATATCACAGCGCCGGGCCATCGAGGATATCTGCCGGCTGATGATCCAGGCTGAAGGCCAGAAATGCCTCGGGCTTCGCAAGGTCCCTACCGACAACTCCACCATCGGCGACACCGCCCGTTCGGAGGAGCCGGTCGTCAAGCAGCTGTTCATCGGCTGGGGCGAGGATGTCACCTCCGAACTCGAGTTCGAGCGGAAGCTCTACGTCATCAGGCGCCGCATCACCAAGCGGGTCAAGTACACCGCAGGCCTGCTCGGCAGCAACTATTTCTACGTCAGCAGCATGTCGGCGCGCACCATCGTCTACAAGGGCATGCTTCTTCCCGAACAGGTCGGTGAGTTTTATCCCGAACTGCACGATCCTGACATGGAGAGCGCCATTGCAATGGTGCACTCCCGTTTCAGCACCAACACCTTTCCGAGCTGGGACCGGGCGCATCCATACCGTTTCCTCAGCCACAACGGCGAAATAAATACCCTGCGCGGCAACGTCAACTGGATGAAAGCCAGGGAAAAGAATGTCCGTTCCGATGTGTTCGGTGACGCCATTGAGGATATCAAGCCGGTCATCCTTGAGGACGGCAGCGACTCGGCCATCCTCGACAACACCTTCGAGTTTCTGGTTCTCTCCGGCCGCTCGCTCGCCCATGCGGCGATGATGATCATCCCCGAACCCTGGTCCGGGAACAAGTCGATGTCGGATGAGAAGCGCGCCTTCTACGAATATCACAGCTGCCTCATGGAGCCCTGGGATGGTCCCGCATCGGTCGTCTTCACCGACGGCCGCCAGATCGGTGCCGTGCTCGACCGCAACGGCCTGCGCCCGTCCCGCTACTACATCACCAAGGATGATCTTGTCATCATGGCTTCCGAGGTCGGTGTCCTTGACATCGAGCCGGAGCGGATCCTGAAAAAAGACCGTCTCCAGCCGGGCCGCATGTTCCTGGTCGACACCCTCGAGGGCCGAATCATCTCCGACGAGGAGATCAAGGCATCCATTGCTTCCGAGAAGCCTTACGGGGAATGGATCAGCCGCAACGTCATCGATATCAGCGCCCTGCCTGACCATCCGCAGATGAAGAATCCCGATGAGGACAAGTACAGCCTCACCGCCCGCCAGAAGGTGTTCGGATATACGCGGGAGGACATCACCATGCAGATCATTCCGATGAGCGAGAAGGGTGTAGAAATGGTCGGTTCGATGGGCAACGATACTCCGCTTGCCGCGCTTTCGAACAAGCCGAAGCTGCTCTATGATTATTTCAAGCAGCTCTTTGCCCAGGTCACCAATCCTCCCATCGATTCGCTCCGCGAAGAGATCATCACCTCGACCTCGGTCATGCTCGGTACCGAAGGCAACCTGCTCAAAGCCGAGGAGGTCAACTGCCGGAGGGTCAAGCTGCCGCATCCCATCCTTACCAATCAGGACCTTGAGAAGATCCGCGGCATCGACAAGCCCGGTTTCCGGGCTGTCACCATTCCGATTTTCTACGATGTGGCAAAGGGCGGCAAGGGTATTGAGGCAGCGATGCAGGATATCTACCGTCAGGCAGAGCAGGCCGCCCAGGTCGGCGTCAACATCGTGATTTTATCCGACAAGGGAGAAATCGAGCGTGACCGTGCGCCGATTCCCGCACTGCTTGCCGTATCGGGCCTGCATAATTTTCTCATCAACGCGGGCATCCGCACCGAAATCGGCCTTGTGCTCGAATCTGCCGAACCGAGGGCCGTGCACCACTTTGCCATGCTCATCGGCTACGGAGCCGGGGCGGTGAATCCCTACATGGCATTCGAAACCATCCGTTCGCTTGTTGCCGAGGGCCAGATCCGCTTTGATGAAAAGACCGCAATCAAGAACTACGTGAAAGCTGCCGTCAAGGGCGTGGTGAAGACCATGGCCAAGATGGGTATCTCCACCATCCAGAGTTATCGCGGAGCACAGATTTTCGAGGCAGTCGGCTTGAACTCCAAGCTTGTGGACGCCTACTTCACCCGTACCCCGACCAGGATTGAGGGTATCGGGCTCAGCACGGTTGCAGAAGAGGTGCACCGGCGTCACGCATCCGTTTTCCCGCCTTCAGGCAACAAGGTCAACCGTGGCTTAGAGGCCGGTGGTGAGCGCAAATGGCGGCATGATGGTGAATACCACCTGTTCAGCCCCGAGGCACTGCACTTCCTGCAGCACTCCTGCCGGACTGGCGACTATGATCTGTTCCAAAAGTACGAGGGACTCATCGACGACCAGAGCCGAAACCTCTGCACCATCAGAGGCCTTCTTGATATCCGCTTCCCGGGTGAAGGCATCCCGCTTGACGAGGTCGAACCGGTCGAAGCGATCCTGAAGCGTTTCAAGACGGGGGCCATGTCCTATGGCTCCATCAGCCAGGAGGCTCATGAAACCCTCGCCATTGCGATGAACCGACTCGGAGGCAAAAGCAATACGGGTGAAGGCGGGGAGGATCCGTCACGCTTCGTGAAAGATGCCAACGGAGACTCCAGGATGTCGGCCATCAAGCAGGTCGCTTCCGGCCGCTTCGGCGTCACCAGCGAGTATCTTGCGAGCGCAGAGGAGATCCAGATCAAGATGGCCCAGGGCGCCAAGCCAGGTGAAGGCGGCCAGCTTCCCGGCACCAAGGTCTATCCGTGGGTTGCGAGGGTTCGCCACTCGACTCCGGGCGTGGGGCTTATTTCGCCACCTCCCCACCATGACATATACTCCATTGAGGATCTTGCGCAGCTGATCCACGATCTCAAGAACGCCAACCCGGTAGCACGCATCAACGTGAAACTGGTCTCGACGGTCGGTGTCGGCACCATTGCAGCCGGCGTAGCCAAGGCCCATGCCGACGTTGTGCTCATCAGCGGTCATGACGGCGGAACGGGCGCATCCCCGATCTCGAGCATCATGCATGCAGGCATGCCCTGGGAGCTCGGTCTTGCCGAAGCACACCAGACCCTGATGCTGAACAATCTCCGCAGCCGCATCGTCGTGGAGGCGGACGGACAGCTCAAGACCGCACGCGACATCGTCATCGCAGCCCTGCTGGGTGCCGAGGAGTACGGATTTGCCACCACGACCCTCGTGGTGATGGGCTGCATCATGATGCGGGCCTGCCAGGACGATTCCTGCCCGGTCGGCATCGCTACACAGAACCCGAAGCTGAGAAAGAACTTCAAGGGCAGAGCCGAGCATGTGGAGAACTTCATGCGATTCCTTGCAGAGGGCGTCCGCCAGTACATGGCGCGCCTTGGTGTCAGGAGCCTCAATGAGCTCATCGGCCGCACGGAGCTGCTCGGCATGAAGAAGACGGTTGACCACTGGAAAGCCAAGGGTATCGACCTTTCCAAGATTCTCTACCAGCAGGACCTTCCCGAAGAGGGGACCCGGTACTGCAGCATGGCGCAGGAGCATGCGCTTGAGGAGAGCCTTGACCGCACTGCATTGCTGGAAATCTGCGAACCGGCCATCAAGCGCCGGGAGAGGGTGACGAGCACGCTTCCAATCCGCAATACCAACCGGGTCGTCGGCACCATTGTCGGCTACGAGGTCACCAGGGCATACGGGGCCGCCGGCCTGCCTGAGGGCACCATCAACCTTAAGTTTACCGGCTCTGCCGGCCAGAGCTTCGGCGCTTTCATTCCGAAGGGGATGACGCTCGAGCTGGAGGGTGATGCCAATGACTACGTCGGCAAGGGCCTTTCGGGCGGGCGCATAGCCGTCTACCCCTCAAAAGGCTCTTCGTTCATTCCCGAAGAGAATATCATCATTGGCAATGTAGGCTTTTACGGCGCAACTTCAGGGGAGGCCTTCATCAGGGGCATGGCCGGCGAACGCTTCTGCGTCCGCAACAGCGGCCTGCATGCGGTCGTCGAAGCCATCGGCGACCATGGTTGCGAGTACATGACCGGCGGCACCGTCGTCATCCTCGGCCGGACCGGCAGGAACTTCGCCGCCGGCATGTCGGGTGGCGTGGCCTACATCTATGATCGGGACGGTACCTTCAGCGACAACTGCAACCCGGAGATGGTGTCCTTAACCCCGGTCGATGACCCGATGGAGCGGGCTGCACTGCAGTCGATGATCGAAAAACATGTCGAGTATACACGGAGTGACCTCGGCCAGTCAATACTTGAGGGTTTCCCGTCCCTTATCGGGAAGTTCGTGAAGGTCATGCCGAACGACTACCGTCGTGCGCTTGAGGCCATGAAAGAGGTTGAGGCGGCAGGCATAACCGGTGATGCAGCAGTGATGGCCGCATTTGAGAAAAATGTGCATGATCCGTCAAGGGTGTCTGGGAATTAATTAAGAGTTAATTATCGAGTAAACTATCGCTATGGGCAAAGTTAAGGGTTTCATGGAGTTCCAGAGGGCAGTGCCTCAAGACAGGGCCCCGCTGGAGAGGATAAAGGACTGGAACGAGTTCCATCTGGAGATGGAGAAAGACGGGCTCCGCGATCAGGGTGCGCGTTGCATGGACTGCGGAACCCCGTTCTGCCACACCGGCATCATGCTCGCCGGTATGACGACAGGATGCCCGATCCACAACCTCATTCCCGAATGGAACGATCTGGTATATAACGGCTACTGGGCCGATGCCTACGACCGGCTGATGAAAACCAACAATTTTCCCGAGTTCACCGGACGGGTATGTCCCGCTCCCTGCGAAGGTTCCTGTGTGCTCGGTATCATCGAGCCACCGGTCACCATCAAGAACATCGAGTGCGCCATCATCGATCGGGCGTTTGCTGATGGTCAGGTCAAACCCAAAACGGTTGCCTTCCGTACCGGCAAACGCGTCGCCGTCGTCGGCTCGGGTCCCTCGGGCCTGGCTGCTGCCGATCAGCTCAACAAGGCAGGTCACACGGTCACGGTGTTCGAGCGCGACGACCGCTGCGGCGGACTGTTGATGTATGGCATTCCGAACATGAAGCTGGACAAGGAGGGTGTTGTGCAGCGCCGCATCTCCATCATGCAGCAGGAAGGGGTCGACTTCAGGGTGAGTACGGAGGTCGGTGTCAATTATCCTGCCGATCAGTTGCTGAAGGACTTTGACGCCGTGGTACTCTGCACCGGTTCGACGAACCCCCGTGACCTCGAGGCAGAAGGACGCAGGGAGGCTTCAGGTATCCATTTCGCCATGGACTTCCTCCGTTCTTCGACGAAATCCCTGCTTGATGCTACGGCTCCTGTCCTCACCGCCGAAGGGAAGCATGTTGTCGTCATTGGTGGCGGTGATACCGGCACGGACTGCGTGGCAACCTCGATCCGTCAGGGATGCAGGAGTGTCGTACAGCTGGAGATCATGCCGAAACCCGCGCTTGAGCGGCCCGATGACAACCCCTGGCCCCAGTGGCCGAAGACCTTCAAGGTCGACTACGGACAGGAAGAAGCCGCGGCCCTGCAGGGCGACGACCCGAGGAAATATTCCATGATGACGAAGAAGTTCATCACGGACGGTAGCGGCAACCTGAAGGGTGTCGAGGCTTCGGAAGTGGAGTGGGTTAAAAAGGACGGGCGCTTCATCCCGCAGCCGGTCTCGGGTACCGAACAGATCTTTCCTGCTGAGCTCGTGCTGCTCGCCATGGGTTTTCTCGGTCCCGAAGAGGCACTGCTCGACCAGCTCCAGGTAGAGCGCGACCAGCGCATGAACATCAAGGCCCCCGAAACCACCTACCGGGCAGGTGAGGGAAAGATATTTGCTGCCGGTGATGCACGCCGCGGTCAGAGCCTCGTTGTCTGGGCCATTCAGGAGGGTCGTTCTGCTGCGCGCGAGTGCGATCGTTTTCTCATGGGCGAAACGTTCCTGCCGTAAACGAACAGGCGGGCTTGGCGGTTATACAGATATCCTTTTTCAATCAGGACGCATCCATCGGCGATGCGCTTATCAAGGCAGGGTGTGTTATGGAACAGCAGAAACTCAGGGAGCTTCTGGAATCGCTCCATCAGGAGCTTGAGCACGTCGATTCGCTCGACGAGTCAACCAGTCGGGTACTCTGTGACTTGAAAGAGGATCTCGGACGGCTTGCCGGGCAGGATGGTGCGGCTGACATATGCCGCGACGAGCCTCTCATGGAGCGGATGAACGACGCCGTCGACCACTTCGAGGCAGACCATCCGAAACTGAGCATGGCTCTCCAGCATGTGCTCGACAGCCTCGCTAAAATGGGCCTCTGATTAATCCCTTGCCCTCATTGACAACATAACGACAGAACGCAGAAGCAGCAGATGACCAGAGAACGAGAGACGGTAAAGGGAAAATCACGGAACATAAACCGGGGCGGTGATGGAGGAGAGCAGGTATACTGCTCGTTCTGCGGACGGAGTGCACAGGAGGTCTCGAGCATGGTTGCCGGCCCGATGGCTTTCATCTGCGACCGCTGCATCAGGACATCCTACGATATTCTCCGCAAGGAGATGAGCGCCATACAGCAGCCCGAAGTGGTCACCGAGCAGCCCTTTCTTCCGCGCCTTGTCAGCCCTAAGGCCATCCTTGAGTCGCTCAATCAGTATGTCGTCGGCCAGGAACGGGCTAAACGCTCGCTTGCTGTTGCCGTCTACAACCACTATAAGCGAATCGACTCGCAGGAGTGGCGGCATGAGGATGACGAGATTGTCATCGAGAAAAGCAACATCATGCTCATCGGTCCCACCGGCACCGGAAAGACGTTGCTCGCACAGACGCTCGCCAACCTGCGTGAGGTTCCTTTCTCAATCGTTGACGCTACATCCCTCACCGAAGCGGGCTATGTCGGCGACGATGTTGAAACCATTCTGGCCCGTCTGCTTCACGCCTCCGACTTCAACCTCGAGCGTGCCGAGCGCGGTATCATCTATGTCGATGAAATCGACAAGATAGCCCGCAAGTCGGCCAACGTCTCCATCACCCGCGACGTTTCTGGTGAGGGTGTGCAGCAGGCGCTCCTGAAGATCCTCGAGGGAGCCGTAGTCGGTGTTCCTCCCAAGGGCGGACGCAAACACCCCGAGCAGCAGCTCATAAACATCAACACGAAGAACATCCTTTTCATCTGCGGTGGCGCATTCGAGGGGCTTGACCGCCTCATCGCCCGCAGGATCTCCAAGTCATCAATGGGGTTCGGCTCAAGCGTTACGGACAAGCAGAGCGGTTACGACCCTGCAATCCTCAAGCACGTCACCCAGGACGACCTGCACGAGTACGGGCTGATTCCTGAGTTCATCGGCCGGCTTCCGGTGCTCACCACCCTCGACCCGCTTGACGCTGCTGCCCTGCGCAGCATCCTCGTCGACCCGAAGAACGCTCTCGTAAAGCAGTATGGCAAACTCTTTGAAATGGACGGGGTTGAACTTGAGTTCACGCCCGAAGCTCTGGAAAGGGTTGTCTCCATTGCAATCGAGCGGGGAACCAGTGCGCGTGCGCTCCGCTCCGTGCTCGAGAACGTGATGATTGATATCATGTTCGAGCTCCCGACCATGAAAGGGGTAGGCAAATGCATCATCACTGAAGAGGTCATCGACCGCAAAGGTGAGCCCATCTACCTTGACGGGGCAGGCAGAAAGAAAAAAAGAGCATAAAATGCAGCGTAGCTTTCAATCTGCTTTGCATTTTATGAATCTTGTCCTATATTAACACCCTTTCAGAAGGGCGATTAGCTCAGTTGGTTAGAGCGCTACATTGACACTGTAGAGGTCAGAAGTTCGAATCTTCTATCGCCCACATCCCACATAAAAGCCTGCAAGTAAACAACTTGCAGGCTTTTTTCTTTCCCCCCCTTGTCCCGCGAAAATAC
>FUWD013247608.1_pt2 | contig 22586 bp, 9 predicted proteins | sample 1063281 | NCBI WGS metagenome assembly FUWD01 (sample SAMEA79048168, study PRJEB19326) | metagenome | biome: marine | reverse complement strand
CCTGTGTTATTTGCACTTATTCTAAGTTCACTACCTGTATTAAAAAGAACCTTCTAGCATTAACAGATGAAAATGTAACAGTTACTTCATGGTAAAGTAAACCATTCCACGTGCTAGATCTAGCACTTGCTATTGCAGGCTCTAATGCAGCTTGGCTTGTGTGCATTAATGTTTTATCTACTTGCACTTGGGCCATTAATGTTTCAAAGTCTACTACGCCTTTCTTTAAGCCGTCTGGATCAGCACTTGCTACACCAGCATCACTAATAAAAGAACTTGTGTTTTCAGCAACTATGTTAAGATTTTGTATAACTTGAGCAATTCCAATATCGCCAGCGCCTACTTGATGAACTCTTGCTTTAAGAATATCAGCATAGATTGCGTTCATATCAGCTGCTTCAACTACGTCTCCTGTATTATTAACAGGAGCACTAGACACTGATTGTCCGTAGCCGTTTTGTCCTGAGCCGGATCCTAATATGAGTGCAATACTAGATTGTAGATTATTAATTCGTGCTGCTGTAATATCTGCCATTTTTATACCTTAAGTACGCATTCTACTAATTTCTCTTCTACTGAATCGTTTGACGCAAGTGCAATTCCTACAATTGCTGTTGTAGCAATAGTAGTACATACACCATCTGCCATCGCATAAACTACATCGCCTTTGCTAACTGCGCCTTTAACTCTTACAGGTAAACGTCCTTTAAGTCCAATGTATTGACCATCTGCTTCACTGTTCATCATGTATGCTGGATCTGTTGAAACAACTCCAATACAATGATTACTTGCAACTGCTGGCTCCACTTCGTGGTCTGGGTGACTGCATACTGATACTGCTGTACCTGCTGGTAATTCTGTTTCTGTCGTATATTTTTCTGCTAAGTCAGCATAACGTGCTTGTGTTGCAACACCTTGGAATAAGTTTGCTGCGATATTGCCTGTTGCATCTCTTACTGCAACTGTATTATTAGTTGCGCTTGCACTTGCACTACGGAAATCAGTACCTACTCTTAGTGTAGCTGCTTTAGATGCTTCGCCTGTAAACGCTACTGCGTGTACATTTGAAAAACTTAGTGCTGCTGTGCCTAATGCAAATGTATTATCTACTGCTGGAACTATTCCTGTTGGTACAACTGTACCAACGTGAGTTAATGCTCCGCCGGCAGTTGTAACTTTTAATTGGATTGTTCCGTTGTTAGTAACATTTTGTATTATGCCGTCGTATCCGTTTGCAGCAATTTTAACTTGCAAATCATTAGAATCGCCTATTAGTACTCCTGCATCCGGTACTTCGATTGCATTAGTAAATACTGTGTTGCCGGCACCAGTTTGTATAAAGTTTCCTGCTGCAATGCCGCCTAGCTTATCAGCATTTGTTGCTGTGCCGTGGAATCTGTCAGTTGTACTTGTAACGCCAGCTGTTGCGAGTTTGGTATTTCTTAGCGTAATACCTTTGTAGATTCTATCGAACCCTTGTGCAGCTAGTGAAGTTTCGCTAGCGTTTAATACAAAGTCATCAAACGAACTTACAATAAAAATTGTAGCATCTTCAATTACAGCAGCAATTATACTGCGTGTGGCACTTGTATTATCAAGTACTTCAAGACTTTGCATTTGGGTTACGCCTTCGCCTGCATTTTGTGGTCCTATAAGTACAAAGCTAGTACCATTATAAACATATAACTGATCGTTACCGCTGTCCCACCAAAAATCACCAACCGCCAACCCAGTAGGTTGTGTAGAGCCTATTTCTGCGCCTCCGGTTGTGCGCCACTGTGTGCCGTCATAAAACTTTAGTTTGCTGTTTGCGCTGTCAAACCATACTTGACCGCTGATAGGGCGGGCTGGTTGATTTGCTCCGCTAAAGTTTTCTAACAAAAACAAAAAGTTTTCGTTTTGTATTTCGCCGTAACCTGCGTAGTTTTTGCCGATGAATTTAAGATCAGTTGTCTGGTCAACTGTTCCATCTTCCACTGATGTTAACAGTGTGTTGTTATATCTATCTATTGCATATGCCATTATTTGTGTAACCCCTAGTGCTATTAGTATTATTTATCGTTTATCTTAGTACGCAGTAACTGACTGATATGACCAAGCAGTGCCGTTCGATTTATAAGTCATTAATGTTCTTGCCGGTGATAGGATAACTGTTCCGCTTGCGCCGCCTGCGTCAAAAACAATGTCCTGTACCACTGATTCATTCTGTGTTCCGTTCGAATCAACAGCAATATAGCTTACATTCTTTGCACTTTCAACATCCACACCCTGTACTGTTGCTCCAGCATATGATGTTGTGTGTATCCGTGCTACTTTATTTGTGTTTAGTGCAGCAGCAGGGTACATATCATTTAAGTATATTGCAAGAGCGTTTTGAAGCGCAGTGCTAGTCCCCATGCCTGTAATATCCATACTAAATGCAAGATCTGATGTAGCAATTTCTTCATCTGCATATTCTTTAGTTGCAACTGTGCCTGCTGAAGATTCAGTAACACCTAGTTCTACCGCTTTCTTTGCACTAATTGCTTTACCAACGCCAGTAATTTTTTGCGTGTCAGTAATATTAATATCGCCGCCACCTGTAATTGCTATGCCAGCAGTTGAAGTAAATGCCATATCATTAGTAGAACTAATTACTTTACCATTAATATTAATTTCATCAACTTGTAGTACAGTAAGTGTACCTACTTGGTCTAAATCTAGCGCCTTTGTAACATTTACTAATGAATCATTAGTAAGTTTATTAATTCCGCCAATTTGATAAGTCATTAATGTTGAACTTATATCTATATTGACATTAGATGTCCATGCATCTTGTGCAGTAATCCAAGTCCATGTTTTAGATCCTACATCACTTGTATCTAATATTAAACCTGCATTGTTAGCATTAGTTCCAGTAAGTGTTACGCCGGCTGCTGTCTTAGCAATTTCGATATTTTTATCTTCAACTCGTAAAGTAGCAACGTCAATGCTTGTTTGGTCGCCTTCTACAATTAAGTTGCCTGTACAACGAATATCACCTTCAACATCTAGCGTATATGCTGGTAATCTATTAGTTGTAAATATACCAACTTTAGCTGTGCTTGCATCTACATAAATTGCATCTACTGAAATAGCTCCGAAGCTACTTGACTTAACTCGTAAGCTTAAATCGTGATCTGTAAGCTGGTTTTCAATATAAAAACGTGGTCCAACAACTTTTTGTACGGTGTTTTGTGATAGACCAATTGTTAAACCACCTGAGTTTTGAATTGTTAGTGTACCAGTTGTAATGCCACTTGCTGTTGATGGAAGGAAACTGTCCGCGCCTCTAACTACGCCGCCTGCTGTAACAAGTGCGTTTGCAGAATCTGCAATGCCTCTGTATTTAAAGTTAGCAGTATCAATAATATTCATACCAATGTAAATAATGCCATCTGGATTTGCTGCTGTAACTAATCCTATTACTCGTTGTGCATAAATTGGAGTAAACTCAATACTACTAATTACGGCTGTAAGTGTTCCGCCTACATATAAATTTGTGACGGTACGTGATCTACTCTGCGAGTCAAGTATACTACCAATTTCAAAGCCACTTTTACCCTGTGTTTCTGAGTACTGTGGGCCCATTAGCATTAAATCTGTACCATCAAATGCATAAACTTGGTTATTTAGATTATCAATCCATAAATCGCCTGCAACCATTTGAGGACGAGTGTTTTGTACAATTGGGCCGCCACTTGACTTCCAGACTGATCCGTCGTATACTTGTAATCTTTGATCTGAGCTATTCCACCATAGTTGTCCTGTTAGTGGATTGCTAGGTGCAGCAGTATTGCTAAAATTTTCTAGTAATTTAATAAAGTTTTCGTTAAAATATTCACCGTAACCCGTATAGTTTCTACCAACTAATGTAAGGTTTGTACTAGCTGTATCAATTTGCCCGTCAATTAAGTCTAGTAACAATGTGCCGTCTGTTTTGTTTAGTTGATAACTCATGTTATACTCCAGTATAGATAATATAATTAACTGCTAAGAATGGATTCATAACATCTATAGGCGCACCTAGTGTCGCATCTGTTTTGATTCCTCCACTCGATGCAATGCCTTGTGTTCCGCCGCCACCAGGTTCAATCGGTAGTGAAATTGCATTGTCGTCGACTGGCTCTCCAGCTCCAACTCTAACACCGTAAAACTGTGTGCCACTAGCGCCTTCTAAATCATGTTCGTGTTCTGGCAAATTGTCAGTGCCTATCGTCTTAGTTTCTGCGCCTGCGTTTCCGCCTATAGCATCAGCAGCAATATTTGCAACTCTGTTTGCGCTTGGGCCGCCCATATTGTCAAGGCCTAGTGCAAATCTGCCTCTAAAGTCTGGCAATGTAAATTTAGCAACGCCATTGTCACTAACTAAACTAGCATCTTTAAAGTTATGCGAGATCGCTAACCATAATTCGTTGTAATCAGACTTAGCAATTTCACTACCGTCACATAACAACCATCCATTTGGGGCTTCTACTCCACCAAATGGCATCATTGCGCCTGCTGGTACTAATGGAATTGTTTTTAAGAAGTTACGTTTTGTAATTCTGCGAACACCTGTTGATCCTGTGGTTACGTTTAGTAGTAATTCGTCTGCATTGCCTGCATCGTAAGTAACAGTCTTGTTACTAATAAAGCTATCAGCAATACTTATAGCAAAAGTCTTTGTGCTTCCGCCAGTTTGCCCGTCAAACTCAAAGCTATTTGGAGCAACATCACCGCTTAGTGTAAAAGTTGTAGCACTTGCTAGTCTGTCTGCGCTGCCTGCTCTTCCGCTAACTGTGCCGCTTACGTTGCCTTGGATATTTCCAAAGAATGTTGTAGAATGTATTTCTGCATATTTGTTAATTGATGTGCCAATGTTTCTTGTACTGTTTGAATCAGGAGCAATATTGCCTGTTTGTAATATGCCGTTTATGTCTACGTTGCCGCCGACATACGCATTAAGTGCAATACCAATGCCTCCTGTTGTTGTAATACTGCCGGTGCCAATTGATGTAGAATTTTCAGTACTAGTAAGCTGTAATATACCTGTTTCAGCTTCTCCTGTCTTAGGAGATATCTTAATGTTACCTTTAACATCAACTGCTTGTTCCGGAGCAGGGTTATTAAATCCAACATTGCCGCTACTATTAATACTTATAATAGTAGGAGTTAGATTGCCATTACGCATCCTAACATCAATACTCGATCCGCTTGTGTTATGTTGTATAACACCAGTTTCGCCATCAATGCCTAGACTTAACTGTCCGCCTGTACCAATTTTAATGCCATCGTTACTCTTAACACTTAATTGATAATCTGTACTACTTGCAGCGTTACCTCTTAAAAAGTTACTTGCTGCAATTGATACGTTACCAACTACTAACGCTTCTGCTTTTTCAGCAGTTCCGTAATATTTTAGTGCTTGTACGCCAATAATTGCTTCATCAGCAATATTCATGCCAGGATTAATTCCAGTTCTAAAACCTTTAATCGACACCTTTGGAATGAAACTTTGGCTACTAATAATAATTACTGGCTGGTCTTCAACTCTAATTGATAATACATTATAAGTTATGTCATCTGTGCCTACAATTGCTTGTGCTGTAGCTCCAGTTAATAGTCCGTCACTAAAGTCCGGGCCTACTAATACCCAAGCACTGCCTGTAAACAAATATAGCTGCTGACTTTCTGTGTTAACCCACAAGTCACCTGCACTACTGTTTGCTACAGCAGGTGCTGCACTAGCTTTTTTAAGTCCGCCACTAGCAACCCAATTTGTGCCATCATACACTTTAAGCTGATCTACGCCTTGCGTAGAGTCATACCAAAGTTGTCCTTCTACTGGACGTAACGGGGCAGTAGTATTTGCAAAATTTTCTAATATGTGCAGAAAGTTTTCATTTACTGCTTGACCGTATGCTGTTGTTCCTCTACCTGGAAAACTTAAAGTAGTTTCACTGTTGAGCGTATTATCTGCAACAACTATTGTGCCTTTATTAACAGTGTCAGTATAATTTATTATATATGGCATATTTTATCCCTTACCCTGCCAAACTTTGTACACGTACAGTGTAGTCAATTTGTATTAATCTGTTAAGTGACTTTTGTACTGGGTGAAAAATAACATGTGTCATTAATCTTCCTGTGCCAGAAGCACTATAACTGCGCAAGCCTAATTCGTCAAAAACATACGGACTGTCTGTTGCACTTGCAGTATCAAATGCATCTTGGCCGTTAGGCTCACCGTAATCAAGTAAGCAACTTACAACAATATCACTATAATTTGTTCCGCTAACATGCCTAGTTTCTAGCTTATTTCTTGCAGGATCAGTGTTGTTTACGCTTCTGTCATCAACAACCTTAGTATAGGTTTGGTTGTATAGACTTGCATTAGTTCCTGTGCTATTAGGTGTTAGATACGTGATAATACCAGTTGGATCAACGCTCGTGCCGCCGTTTCCAAAGCTCATTTCATATATAAATCCTGCGCCAGCATTAGACAAGCTTTCTGCTAGAGCAATACTCATATTTTCGTAATGGATACTATTTTTCTTGTCTACTAAAATTTCTCCAGTGGCAGGATTTGAAATTTTTATAAATCCTTCAATTTTTAAATTATTATTTGTTAGCACTTGTTGGGCCTCCTTTGCCTTGGCCGTATTTGGTTAGTGTAAATCCGTCTTTTTGACGATACACTCTATTGTAATTATGACCATTGTCTAAACACCATTTTCTTAATCCGTGAACCCACACTGTTTGTCCGTTAGGAGTAACAATTTTCCACTGTAATGCATTAGAGTTGTTTGATCCAGAAGAACGTATTGACATTTTTTCTTTAGTTTCTTCTGAAACTAATCTTCCTGTTCTTTGATTCGACCACAATTCTTTAGTTTCTTTCGACGGTTTCCATCCTTTTCTGCTCATTTTCCACGCATCCGAAACAATTTTTTTATTTTTATGTTTCATTCCTTTAACTCCTCCGCCCGGAGCATATAATTCAGATTTATTATAAAATTCTTTAGAATGTTTAACATTGTTTTCCTTTAGAAGCCGAGCTTCTTTTTTTCTTAAATCTTTATTATTAATATTTTTGAAAAACTTTAAAGGTATCTTAACAAAAAATTCTTCTCCAACTTTTTCAATATCTTCTTTTAACTCACGATTACTTCCAAAATAATTATCTCTGTCGTGCTGATCTGACCCTATATATCTATAAGGATATATATTGTTTTTTAAATTATACAAGTTTATTGTTTCGTATATCTGGGGCATTTACGCTCGTTTGTTTATAAAAATTTCACCTGTAGAAGGATCGTGAATTTTAATGTGACCTTCTACATGTATTCCGTTTAGTTCATTAATCTCTGTCATGTTTACACCTTATACTGTATTTATTTAGGTAAGCGAATCGTTGCGCTTGTCAATGTATACCTTTTGTGATTCAGGGTCAAATATCTTAATATGTCCCTGAACTAATACTCCGTTTGTGTCTTGCATGTTATCGCTCATATGTTTTTTCCTATACTGTATTTATTCGGGTAGCTCAGATGTTCCGGCACGTAAGAATCTTGCAATGCTATTTTCTGTATCACCTAATGATGTACCGTTTGTAGTCCAACTTTGGCCCACTTTTTTCACTACTGTTACTCTTGTATTCTCTGCAGGTGTTGCTAGTAATGTAATTGCATTAGTATTAGCATCAAATGTAAAGTCTGCTACAACTATAGCATCTCCTTCTGGACTATCTAATGCTGTTACAGGGTTAAACACATCTAACGTAGTCTTACGCATACGTACACCTGCCGCAAACACTTCAATCTCATTAATCGATGCTACTGGGTAGCCAATCTCAAACGTTGCTGTAAGACCGTCTACAGTAGCTTTTGGTACATTATAAGCTAAAGTTTGATCTTTATATGGAACAGTTTTACTTATGTTCTGATCGTACACCTTGGTATTAATTGTGTGTGACGATTTAACACCAGTGCCCAATGTTCCTCTACGCAACTGGCGCAATGTATTTTGTTGTTTTACAAAATACTCAATACGTTCGCCGTTAATAAAGATTACACCCGGTAAATTTTGTCCTTTGTTTGGTTCTGCTAACTCACTTGCATCGTCTAATTCAATTCTTAAATCATAATAATTTAAATCTTGTGCTAGTTTAGCAGGTGCAGTATCTAAACGCTTGAAGTGTGTTCTGTTTAACATATCCTTGAACTGTCTATATGCAAACTTAGATGTACTAACTGGTGCAGTAAAGTGAATAATGTCTATGACATCGTTTGCTGCTGGCTGACTAACTAACTGCACTTTTAATTTATCATCAGTTACATAGTAGTCTACGCTAGGCGTTAGCAACTCTCCGTTTACACTTACCCATACATACTGTGCATCAACAGCAGGCTTACGTAAAGCAATTTCGCCAACTGTTAATCTGTTATATGTAATATAATCAACATCTGCTTCAATTAAAGTAGTTCTTGTTACTACTTCATAATTAATACGCTCGAGACCTAGTAAATCATGATTAGTAAATTGAATTACTTCAACAACTGCGCCATTTGCAGGTGCAGTATCTAAAGTAACAGTAGTTCCGTCAATTCTGTAATCTCCATCTGTAATTACATACATTTCAAGTAAATCGCCTGGAGCACCAATTTCGTCTGCAAGTATAATACTACTGTTTGCAATTTCAAAACGCCATTGTAGCGGAGTTGTAATTGAAGCCCCATTTAAGAATACCTTAACATCAGAAACATCAAGACTACCTGCTGGGATTTGGAATATCTCCATTGGGAATTCTCTTTGGCTACTTGCTGGGATTGTATACTGTATATTATATCCTGCATTTAATATAGCATTGTCTACTTTAACAATTATATTATGTTCTGAAGGAATAGCATATAATGGTGCATTTGCCAGTGTAAACACAGTGTCAGTGCCGTTGCCAGCAAATGTATCTTTAGTAATTTGACTATAATTAACTTGCGTATCTGCTGCGAATACAGTGTAATTAACTACTGCACCAGTAACAACAACTTCTGCAAATCTAATAACTGTCTTAGGAGTTGTTTCTGACTTAAATGCTACAACTGGTTGTTGCACACCATTAATGCTTGCATAAACATTTGTGCCTGCTTCCCAATCAACTGTTGTTTCAAAATCAGTAGTTGAATCATCTCCAAACAGTTGTCCAAAGTCTAGTATGTTTTGTGTACCTTGTGCAACTGTTACAATATTAAGTTCTGCTCCAATAGTTGCAGAGTCTAATGTTATAGTTTTATTAATCCAATTAATTGTATAGTTAGTTTGTGGTAATATAACATTGGCAACTTTTACAATAACTGCATCTTTACTGTTTGGTGTAACACCTAAGTCGTAAGTTAATGTACTATCCATAGTATAACTTTGACTATGAATAATTCCTTGTCCTGCACTATCTCTTGTAAACACTTTAATGTCTAATGTGTCAAGAATCTGTCCAGGAACTACTTCTTCAGGGCCGCCACTTGTAGTAGGAGTAACAAATCCGTCACCATCTACAATAATTTCTTCTGCACTAATACCTTTTGCAGTCGAGTAAGCTAAGTTTCCTCCGCTTAGTGCAGTATCATAACTGTTAGTATCAGGAATAACACTACCATCACTTGTTGATTTTCTTACAACAAATATATCGTTGTCTAACAAAGTTATTTCTAAGTCTTGTACATATATTATGTCGGTTACGCCATCGCCTGTAATACTATTTGTAATAGCATTTACATTAGTTGCAGTTCCTAAACTAAAGTTAGGATCGTCAATTCTTACACCGTTTTTATAAAGGTTATAAACAACTCCGGCTACTAGCGGAGCACTTAACTGTACTGCAATTGTCGAGCCGTCTGCTGTAAATACTTCATCTTCAAAAGTACTATCAAACTCATCCCAATTATCTGTATACCAGCCAGCTGTGTCAAATCCAGCTGGACCATCAAAGTCAAAGCTACGTACTTCAACGCCACCGTAATCTACGCCTGTCATTAACTGTGCTAAGTCTTTACCGTACATTCCTGCAATTGGATTGTAAGCAAATTTAACTCTATCTTCAGCACTTAGCATACTTAAAGGGATATTATAGTCTATTCTTACAACTGCATTTACTTTTGGGGGAGTTGTGAATAATATCTTACCCTGCTCTCTAATATAAGTTTTGTCAGTATTTTCGATATTCGCAAATGTGTATTTGCTGCGTAGCTGTAAAATATTATCTACATATACACTAACCTTTTTAGTATCTAAATCCATTGGCCACTCTAGGAAGAATCTATTTTCAAATCCTGTGCCAGAGAATGTTTCAGATTTTAAAAGTGTAGTAAATGTAAATGTTCCACTTGTTCTGTCAAACTTAATTTTAACACTTGGACTTCTTACTAATCCGTTACCTAAAACAGCAGTTGCGATTGCAGGCGTGCCGGTTGCTGTTTGTGAGCCTGTTATAACAACTGTTGGCGCACTTGTATATCCTGTACCAGAATTTGTTACTTTAATATTAGTAATTTTTCCATAGCCTAAATATGCTTTTGCTGTTGCGCCTGTTCCGTTGCCGCCAATTAAAGTAACAACAGGTTCATAAGTGAATCCGCTGCCGCCATTGCCTATTTTAATTCCAGTTATTTGATAACCATGATTATCATTCCAGTTTTTTCTAGGATAACTTGTAGTGTCTAAGTTTGCTCTTTTAATTGTGCCGTCTACAATAATTGCTCTACTCGGATCAATTGTGTTAGTAATACTATTATATACTGGAGGTAAATCAAAGTCACTAACACTACTATTTGTAGGATCTATTGCATTGTATTCGCTAACAAATTCTCTTAGCTTTGTTGAGTAAGGTTTAAATTCTTCAACAAAGTCTTGGTAGCTTGCAAGATTATCATTATTAAATGTTATGTCTTTTTGATTTAATGTTTCTCTGTTATGTTTTGCTTTAACAAAACTTGTTTTAAACATCCAATCAACTGATTGCTGTTCTGACATTACATAACGCAATGCAGCCATAAACAAATTATTATATTCAACTTCTAACTCGCCTACAAAAATATTATCCCTAATAGTTTCGAGTATAATTCTTAATTCTACGCTTGGGTTATTATCATAAAAATTACTATCAAAGCTACGGTTGTCAAAGCCTACTGTATTCTTACTGTAATCGTACAACGTATCTTTAAATTGGAGTGTGCCGTTTTGACGTCCAATAGTATCGTAATTAATTGTATAGTCTTCAGTATCTTGATTATCTACTTTTATCATTAATACCCAGCCGCCAGTTCCTACTGTTTCAATTTTTACAATATTACCAATCTTATTTGTTAGACTAGGCAGTTGATATGAACCTGCTATAGTGTCGTTAATATTTGAGAATTGATTATACCCTGTAGCATACCAGTCAGCATAATTCCAATACGATGCTACATTGTAACTTTGTAGTTTTCTTCTATACCATGCTGTTCCGTTCCACGAATACAATGCCCATTTGTTTTGTATACTTTCGTCTGCGTTAACTAACACAGTAAATGGACGTACAGTAATACTTGCAGTTGCATCATATCCGCTGCCTGCATTAGTAATAGTAGCTGAAGTAATTTGGCCTAGGTTATTAATAGTAATATCAAATTCTGCTCCAGTACCTTTACCATTAACCTTAAAGCTAGGAGCTACTTTATAGCCTCTGCCTGCATCAGTAATGTTAATTCTTGATATTCTGCCATTAGTAATTACAGGCGTTAGTGTGGCAGGTGTAATTTTGTTTGTACTTACAAATGTAAGTTCAGACAATGTGTCTGTTGCTAAATCATAAGTTTGTGATATTGCAGTTGGTGCAACATCAAGTTGAGTTAATTTAGAAATGTTATTTTGGTCAACTACAAGATTTTCAGCTAACTTTAAATTTATTCTTTCAATAGTCTGTTTTAGTGCTTCAAATCTATTAGCAAACATACTTTGTCTTGGACGATTTTGTACACCATAACGATTTTTAACGGATATAGTTGGATCTGGAACAATTCTATTATTGCTGTCGAACCCAATTAAACTATCAAACCATTTGCGTTCAATATCTGCATCAGGTTTGCTTGTTTTCAATCCGTCTGATATTAACTTGTACTGGCTGTGTACATTTTGTACTTTCTTAGGTCCTGTTGAATACTTAATGTTTAAAACTAAGTCATTGCTATCAATAAACGTGTCGAAGTTATTAAGTACAAACTTACTATCTGAAAGTAAACTTACAAACGGATAACCTTGTGTTCTTGGATTCTCAATAAGTGCCGCAACATCACGGATACTTAACTTTCTGTTTTCCATTATAGGTACAGTAACTTTATTAACTACCCAGAAGTAATATACATTGTTAAACGTTTTACTAACTTCGTTATATATTATTTTAGTTGAATACTTTTCATCGCCAAATAAACTTGTGCCACTAATTTTAGCTGTAAGTCCGTCTGGAGTATCTGCTATACTATCCCACACACTAGGAATAAAGTTACTTTGTACCCATTCAAATACATCAATTCTACCATCAGGTGTTAATTTATTCCAGTTATTTTTCTGGAATGTAGTTGACCCTTGGTATGCATGAGCAAATTTAGCAGAATTAATATTCCACCATACTTGACCAACGTGTGTCTCACACCACGCTCTATTAGGATCAACTGAATTATCTAAAAGATTACCTGTATTATATACAGCAGGATCAAACGGAGTTTTAAATGTAATTTCTTGATCAGCTGGGCCTGCAATTTTACCTTGCACAGGATCAATATAATCAATATAGCTTACAATGCTGTTTTCTCGTTTGTTGTATAAGAACATGCCTCGAATATTATCTACATCTACTGGGGTAATGCCTTCGCTAATAACGTTCCATGCAAATGTGTTTTTATTTTTTCTAAAGTCAAGTAGCTGTCCTTTATTGCCGCTTGCGTCTTCTACAGCGCCAACTAGCTGATCTGGCATGCCAATATAAACGTGGTTGCCGTTAGCATAAATGTTCTCGCCGAATGTAGTTTGTGTTAGTGGATATACAAACTGCTCTGAATATATCAAACTGTTATCAATAGTTTCGTATACATAAACAACGCCCTTGTCGAGTTTAATATTTCTAAAGTTTGTAAACTCTCTATCAAAAGTTGTTGTAGTATCTTCAGTTGCAGTGAATACAGCAACGTCAAACGTTGTCGGAATTGTTTGATCACCGTTTAAACTTGATACTACTAAGTTATCAGTTCCAAAATCTAAGCCAAATCCAAAGCCTTCACTTTCTTCGTTATTTGGTGGAGTTAGTGTTTGTGTTAAAGTAAATGTACCAGCTGCTTGTGTATAAACATACACAACGCCTTGATTAACTTTATTTGTATCAGCTAACATTGAACTAATTGCAATCTGTGTTCCTGCAGGATTTAATACAACTTTATCTGCCCATGCTGTAACATTATCTGGTGCAGCTATTATTTGATCTAACTGAAATTGGTTTCCAACTGCGCGATAAATTGCAAGTTTTGTATTTGTTGTACTTGTATTATCAGTTTGTGTACTAGTCACAACCAGTACTTGCGCATCACTACTAACATCGAAGCTCTTACTAAACTCTATTATATTTTCAATAGGATCAAATACAGATTCATTATAGAATGCATTTGCAGTTAAGTTTGGCAAGTAACCTACATAATCAACATCAGTTGTAACGCTTGACCATGAGTTATTTGATGCACTTGGAACTGCTGCATTAATTGCTATGTTAGTTTTTGCTTTCCATAGTGCATTACCTTGTACAACTATATTACCTGATCGATAAGTGTATGTATTGTCAAATGTTCCGCGATAGTTTGCATCTTTGCCGTGCTGCCAGCTAATTTTATTCCAGTATATTGGATCAACTATAACATTTTGTGATACTGTTGTTACTTTGCGGCAAATATAATAATCGTCTTTATATATTACAATGTCGCCAATTGCGTATGCTGTTATTTGGTATTCGCCCTTAAAGCTGTCAGTTGCTTTTGTGCCATGGCGGAATATTTCAATCGAGCCTGGCTGCGATCTTCTGCCTGTTGAGTCAGTTACTGGTATAGTAGTGTCACTATTACTACTAACTAATAGCGTGTAAAAGTTTCCTGTTTGTACTATTGCAACTTTATCACCAAAGTTTCTATTTGCTGCTCTATACTCTGATATTAATACATTTTGGAATCTGTAAGTGCCGTCATTTAATCTTCTGTAAATTGCAACAGCACCTTCGTTTGCTACAGTTGGACTTGTTCCTGTTGCGTCAGCAGGGATATTATATACTTGTGTATAATCTTTGTTTAAACTATATGGAGGATTTGATAATCGTTGGACGCCTGCTACTGTAGTTTCATCAAAGAACCAATATTCTTCATCAACAATTGTTGGTGTGGTAACAATATTAAAGTTACTACTATGTTCGAATACTACTAATTTGCCGACTAGTGATGTGCCTAGCACAATGCTGTTATTAATATCTGTTATGGTACCAATTGTACGGTCAGCATCTGTCGCGCCACGTAACGCAACACTTGCCTTTCTGCGAATCTGGAAACGTCCAATATTTGATTGTTCTATCCAGCTGCCTGTTGCAATTTTTAGATAAACTCTCACAGCGTTAAAGTTACGTTTTATAAACACAACTTCAGCAGTACTTGTACTAATTGTTGTTAATGCCAAGCCTCCTGCGCCGTCTCGAGGTGTTTGCACATCTTCAAGAATATCACCAATTTGTGGTTCAAATGCAAATCCTTGAAAGTCAAATTCTGTTAATGTAAAGTCAATATAGCCGTCCCATAGATCAACAACGGTTTGTTGCTTGTTTAGAATATCATATGAAAATCCGGGGCTTGCAACATCAATTACTCTGTTTTCAAGATTGTACAAACGGAACTCTTGTGTTTCACCAATTGTTAAATAATCACTAAATGTCTTACCTACTCTAGCTACCCATTTATTACTTGGTAAATCTCTTTCAACGCCATCTTGTGCGTCGGCACCTGCAGGATCTCCTCGATATGATAATTGCTCGATGTAACTTGCTTGGTTCTTGTTAGTTACATATACACCAATTGCGCCAACAGTATCTTGAATGTTATAGTATTCGTTAAGAGCTCTTACTGATCCTTGTAGTTTAACATCGGCATATACCAAGCCTCGGCCGGTATCATAATAGACACTATTATTCGAATAACTAAATCCTGTGCTAATCATCCAGTAGCCATCTATGGCAGTACTAGTAGCATAAGTCGATTCTTCTGTGTAAAATCCTACAAAATCTAATTCATTAATAAACATTTCACCAGTAACATTAAATACACCATTTGTGTTTTTAACATAAACAACTGCACTATCTCTACGAGATCCTACATATGCTACTTCTGCACTACCTGTATCAGTTGTTACTATAGATCCCACAACTGGTAATGATACAAAAGTGTCAATAAAAAATACATGGTCAATTTTTCAACAATTGTATGATCTTGACTTATAAACTCTGGTGTTAATTCTGGAATTAAGCCTTCAAAAGGAATAAAATTATCTAATGTAGGATACGTGTAACTACGTCTGTTCCAGAATAAGTTAATTGTATCGCCGGCTGTTGTGCCAATATACATATCTTTAGGAGCGCGGACTAACATATGAGTTGTCGAATTTCCTGGCAACCCTGCATCACCTGCAACTAACAAGTTTAAAGTTGTACTATCAGAATCTGCTGCACTTACAAGATTTACATATGTATCAAAAGTACTAAATGGCTGATTTGCAATCTGTGGAAGTATCGACCTATTAGTTTTCCATAAACTTTCTCTATACCGTACAATGTTATTTTTAGTATACACAGCGTTTGGTTGGAAGTCAAATGTGCTTGCGCCCGTGCTTGCGTCTGTTTTATAAGTTAGTTTAGTCTTAACATTACTAGCTTGCGGAATACCTACAATAAGATATTCTCCGTCCGGTGATACTGCAACACTTTTTCCAAAGTCAGAATCTGCAATAGCAAACAAGTCATTATTATCTATAATAATTTCTTGGTCTAATAATAAATTAGACTGTTCTCTTGTTCTACGGTATACTGAAACTTTGCCGTTTAAGTCATTTGGTGCTGATACAAAAACATTAGTATTGTTTTCGTTTACAGCAATACTATCACTAAACCCTTGATCAGTACTGTCATAATCTGAAGGATTTGTAATTGCTTGAGAATTTAAATATACAGAATTATTTTCTAATACTGCCCATTCACTCTTATAAGTATCAATCCATAATCGCTGTTTACTATAAATATCTTGATTTGTTGCAGCATTAATTCCTGCAACATTACTTACTCTTATAGTTCTTAGAGCAGACATTGCAAAACTTCTATTATCTTCAATTGTAAAATAAGAAATGGTGCTGTCAATAGGAACTCTTATTTGTATTTTATTAAGATTAATATTATCAACTTCATATAATCCATTAATACTATACTCTTGTGCGCCACGGACGCCAACGTAGTCGCCTACTGCAAATATTCCAGTTACCCACTTATCTAGTGTTAGTTCTACTAAACTTAATCCGTTAACTGCAAAAGTGGCAGCAACTGTGTCTGCACCAACTACATTAACAGTTCCTTGTGTTAGTTGCATAACTGTCCAGTTCTTATTGTCTGTGTCAGTTACCCATATAGTATCACCTAAACTAATTTGGTTAGTATCAACAGTTGCAAGGTCTTCTAAATTGCCAACAATAAAGTCAACATCGTCTTCGTTAGTATAGCCGCCAGTTCTAATATATTCATTAGTTAGTGTCTTAGTAGGAAACGGTGCGTGAGTATATCCTGCAGGCTTGTCAAATACTTCGTTTGGTTTAATTCTATAAATCTTATCAAAGTTAGTTTCAGGTATAGCGTTTACAAGCTCAACTGCTTGCGGAGACTCTTGGATATCATCTTGCAGCAAGTTAAACTCTACTTGCTGTACATCATCAACTGCACCATAACGACCAACTTGTATTGCCCATTCTTCGTAAAATTCTAAGTTATCAGCAGTATTGCCTAGTGCATCAAACAGTTTAGTAAACACATTCATTGTGCCTTTGTCTGCAATTGCGCCTCTGTAGAATTTAAACTGACTTACGTCATCATTAATAATGTTAGCAAGGTACTGGCGCTTTTGATAACCTATCAAATGCTGTGCCATTTTTTGCTGCTCAGTATCAAAGCTATCTGAATCTAAATCATAAAAGTCCGTAAACTGTGTAACTCTGTAATCAAAGTTAGTCATTAACTGTGACTCAGGCTTTTCACTTAACTGATACCAGTTAGTTGAATTAAAGTTCTGTGACCCTGTAGCATTTATTGTTGCCACATAGTAATATTGCTTGTACTTTACAATATCGCCGATCTTATAATCTTTCCACTGAGTCCAATCTGTAAAGCTTGCATCGTCATATACAAATCCTGGAATATTTAATCCGCCATTCCAATCATCAGATCTGTAACCGTTAACGCGGATTCGCTCTTGTCTATAACCTGTGCTTGGATTATAAATTGTGTCGTTAAAGTCTGTAGTATTATCTATTAATACAACGTGTTCTTTTTGTATTAACGGTAAAGACACATGGTATAAGCCTTCGTCAGTGCCAATAGTTTCGATACCAAAACTATTTTGATCTCTTAACAGACTATTAAATTCTGAATCTAAAAATAAACCGTCTGCTTTAAGAATACTGTATCCGTAGAAATCGTCTTTAATATTATCAACTATAACATAATCTTTTTGGAATTCTAATAAGTTTGCGCCCGGACTTAATGCAATCAGTGAGTTGTTTGCCCAACCTTGTGTTGTCCAGAATAAGAACTGCTTTGCTGCTTGCTTCCAGTTTTCAACTTCGTTAGATCCAGCAATTACATTCTCAAAACTAAATCCCATCTCTTGTTGTCTTACATTGTAGCCTAAAATAAAGTCAACGACATCTTGTGCTGTAGTAAAGCGTGTTCCATATTGGACTCTTTTAAGGGATACAGTATTAAAATCTTTCTTAAATGCTGCTGTTCTTCCGCCAGTAAGAGGAAGTGCAGGAAGCTTAACTATATCGTTAGTGTTAAACGTTGTGTCACTAGTAAAAGAAGTAATAACTCTGTAATATGCATTATTATGCAATATTACTTCACCGCTAATGTAGGCAGTATTAGTATCCCAAGGAACTATCTTTTCAGATATGCCGCCAACTGTTACAATATTTGCAGACGACCCAGTTAGTGCTTCATAATATTCAAAGTATGGCTTTTCTGAATTGTATCCTCTTACAATATAACCTAGTTCAGCTCGTTCTATAATAATACCACTGTATATTGCTAGTTCAGTAGGACTACTTGTATTTAAAAATACTTGATAGTTTTCTTGTGGGACAAATATACCGTCTTGTGTTAAAGACTGAGTTGGTGATCTGCTGTCTAGTATCAAATTAAACTTTTCTTTACTAGTAAATCCAGCAATCTTAACACCAATTTGGTTAGTAATTAGCGACAAGTCAGTTTTATAACTCTTATATACTGATAATATATCACTTGCTACAAGGTTATAAATGTAGTTTACTAACCCTGCTGTATTAATTCGTGTAGCTGAATCAAATGTGTTTGGCAATGTTAAATCTTTAATAACAATAGGAGCATTTGTATCTATGTTAACCCATTGATTTGCTAAATTCTTAGATATCCTAGAAACATCAAATCCTAAGCCCATTGTTTTAGCAGGTTTATTTAACAACATTGCAGTTAGTACAGCAAACGGATACTCGGAGCTTCTGCGCCACGCATTTTCGATTGGTGCATGATCGCCGAATTTAAAGTTTTGTGTTGCACTTTGTATCTGGAAATCTTTAGCATACTTACTGTTTATCGGCGATAGCAATTTACCGTTACTATCAACTGGTATACAGTTAGTTAATCCAGGGCGAGCATAGTTGAGATCAATTCTAGTATTAAGAGGATCTGCGATGCGACCTACTTCTAAGTCTTTCCACAAAACTAAGTTGTCGCCAGTGTACGGAGCAGGTCCGTAAACTGTGTTCCACCAAGATGGCTTAGTAGAGATGCCAAGCATCTCCCACGGATGGCTGTGAGGACGGTCAGTATCAAATGCTCTAGAATACATGCCTCTCCAGAATCCCGGGTTTATATTACCGGCTGGTGAAGTAGTATCCTGATAGTTAAATGTCCAATTATTAGTTCTGTCGTAGAACGTATTGTTTGTATAAGTTTGATTGTTTAAATTTTGCTGCAACCACTGCGTAAAATCACCAAGCAACGTATTATCTATTTCAGTTTTAGTAAATTCATTAACTCTAAATTCTCCACCGATGAAAGTATTAACATCTAACCTATCAGTTGAATATTCTGCTTTAATATTATTAAAAATTCTTTTTTCTAGTTCTAATAGTAACTCGTCTCTAAAGTCTTTATACGCTTTAATATAGCTGCCGTCATGGCCCTTAATAAAAGCAACGCCAACTGAGTATTCAGTAACTTCGATATTGTCATTGCCGCCAAGTGTTGCGCCAGCTGTAGGAATATAAAATATTTTATTCATTCCTGTAAATACATGGGATTTCGATGCAGTACCTGCGCCTGCTGCACTTTTAGCTGTGTACACAGGATAAAACCAGCCTCTAGTACCAGTTGCACTGTCTTCGCCATATACTTTAAATGGGCCAGTAGTTGTTGGCTCAGCAGCAAGTACAGTATCGTCAATAGTTAGCTCAGGATAATACTTTGGAAATAATCCCAGTTTACTAGGAGTAGGAGCAACGAAGCTACCATCAGTATTATTATATTCGTGTATTTCAATTAAATCGTTTTCTATTTGTCCAGCTTCGATTGTAACATAGCCAGCAATATTAAAATTATAATCTTTCAAATAAGTTAACTGTGTACCATTTAAATATACAGTTGTGCTTGCTGCGCTCAGTTTAGATAAATTAAAAGTTCCAGTAATTGGATACTCTGTTGTTCTTTTATCTAATATAGTATACGCTATTTTATTAGATGCGCCATCAGGCAGCATGTCTGAGAAGTAAAAAGGCTGCGACTTTAATTTATCACTATTAATTGTTTTTAATATAAGGTCAACATGTTCTTTAATAGGACCGTCATATCCTAATGTTGCGGCGGTGTCTAAAAAAGTCTTCTTAAATCTTGAATATTCTTTTTTAGAATATTTTAATGCCTTTACAATATTATAACTTTTATTAGTTACGTGGTACAGCGGCAAGTTGATTGGGCCGCTGTGTTTAACAAAGCGTTTACCAAATTCATCTAGGTCACCTAAATCACGCAAGTTACTTGATCCTAAGTAATTACCGGCATATCCTGGAATATCTTCTAGCATACTATCAACGTGATCTATTACTTCACCAAGTGTGAATTGGTTAACATCATCGTTTAGAGGATTGCGTTCTAAGTTATACGGAAACTCGTAATAGCCATTAGAATTTTTAATAGCTTTACTGTCTGTTTTAATTTTAATAACATCAGTGGCTACTAAATCTTTTACAAATGTAATAACTGCATTGGCTTTAGTTTTATCAATTGTGTAATCAGTAGTTATTAATTGTAATTTGTTATTGACAAACACAACTACTTTTAAATCTGCAATACTACTCGAGTTATCGTAGACATTAATTTCAAAGTTATTAACCTGAATGGCAGTTGCAGCATATTCGTTTATAACATACTGTTTACTAATAGTAGGCTTGCTACTAAATCCATTTACATAAGCAAATTTAGTAAGTGAACTATATTTCTTTAAATAGCCGCCATTAATTTTTTGTGTGTATAAATTATCATCTGTTTGGTAAGTAAATGTATCTGACAGTAAGTTAAAATCAAATACAATATCACCTGAGTTATTAATAGACTTATAATCTAGTGCAAATCCTAATTCAGTGTCTACCGTTCCTGTGCCTACAGCATATGAAAATAACTTAGTACCGTTAAACGTAGTTGATCCATAATAAGTTTCATTGCTGTAGTTGTTACCATTTGTGTCGCATAATTCAAATGTAGGAGCTTGATTACGTGTTGTTTTTTCTTGTGCAGTAGTCCACTTAGCGTTATGGTAGTGATAACTCTTACCTGCATTTTTTACACCTTGTGTAATTAACACTGTTTCAAGATCGATAGGTAATGTATCAGTAGTTTCAATTAAACTAAGCTGTCTGTTATTTCCAATGTTAACAAATTTAACTTGGTATATTTTTCCGCTTACTAATGCATCAGTATCTGCTGTGAACAAAATACGCATATTATCAGCAAGATTAATGCCGTCAATATTATATCCTATTTGTCCTTCAATAGTACTAAACACATCTGTAGTAAATGTATCAATTAAGTCAACATCTTGTTTAGCATATGCTCCGAAGTTGTGTAGCTTTAAGCCTGCTTCAAATTCTATAATAGGACGTTTCGCTCTATTTTCTTCGTTAACATTTCTTGTTAAATTATTAAGTTCAAAACTCTTTAAAATTACATCTTTGTGGTGCCATCTGTTGTAGCGACTCCAGGCGTTTCTGTCTGGTGTTGCGCGGTTAATGACAATGTAGTCTTTATTAGTTGCATATGCAGTTGCATCAGAAAATGGCATAGTGTCAAAGTTATCAGCATCAAATGCTATACGATTAATATCACTGTATGCAGCTGGAATAATTAAATCTTGATCTTTAATTAATTTAATTTTGTCGCCGACTCCTTCTACATACCAATCGTTAGTGTTATATTCAGCAGGCAATACATCGCCTTGGAATTTAACTTTCATTCCGTTAGATAACGCAACGCCGTTTGCACTAGTATAAGTTTTCTTACCTAATACATCTTCGCCGATATTAAGAAATGTATTTTCTTCAATGTCATAAATTTTAATAAAGTTACTTGTATCGATAGCATTTTTACTAATATAATATAGTACGTCAGGAGCGTTTGATGGAATAGTAAATTCAATTGCTCCCTTTTCAATATAACTAAGAGTTGTAACATTACCATCTTTGTCATACACAGTTATACCGTCAGTATACAATGTACTAACATTAGTGTCAACTGTCGCGCCTGGAGTAAACGTTCTACTAAGAGCAATTGACATAGGATGTCCAGGTGCATCTATTTCAAAACGGTATGTTTGTCCTCGGTAAAGATTTAATTCTGGGTTACGTATTAATCCGTCGTTAAATATGTAAGCAATATTATCGCCTTGGTCTTCAGTAGTTACAGTGTATGTGCTAACAACATCTCTACTCTGTCCTCTAACTTGTACACTAAGTGGACCGTTTGGCATCCAGTAGTACTCGCGGAAGTTTACAAACTTATCCCAATCTATGCTTGGATTCCAAGCATATGTTTCTTGGCTGTTTAAACGACTGTGATTATCTACGCTTGCGCCATATACACCAAGTTGCCCTATGTAGTCATTGTAGTCTTTATAAAAAGTTATATTGTCATAGTTATCTTTAATAACTGTCGCTGGTTCTAGCTGATAGTTAGTTCTATTAGCTGATACATCATC
>FUWD013183674.1_pt1 | contig 22589 bp, 22 predicted proteins | sample 1063281 | NCBI WGS metagenome assembly FUWD01 (sample SAMEA79048168, study PRJEB19326) | metagenome | biome: marine | reverse complement strand
TTTTTTTTCCTAAAGATGGGTTAATATCTAATAGAAAAGTTAAATTTGGTTTGTGACCTTTATCTATTAATTTCTGTATATAATTTATAACCTCTAATTTAATATTTCCATTATAGTGTTGATACGCAATTGTGGAATCAACGTAACGATCACACAGTACAATATAACCTTTGTTTAATTTATTCTTGATAAGATCATAATGCTCTGCCCTAGCGGCAAATAACAAGAAAAGTTCAGTCAAAGAATTTGATTTAGAATGCAAATCATGAATTACTAATTTTCTAATTTTTTCTGATATTTTTGTACCTCCAGGCTCTCTTGTTAAAAATACTTTTTTTTTAATTTTAGATTTTATAAAATTGGCAAGTAATTTAATTTGTGTTGACTTTCCTGAACCTTCAATGCCTTCGAAGGTAACAAATAAACCTTTATCTATCCCCATATTAAAAAATTAATTGTATTTATAAATTTTTTAACAAAATTGATTTTTGCAAAATCTTCGGAGGCGTAAAGAGAGAATTCTTTTGAAAATCCACTATTATCTTTGATTGTCAATGATCCAACTTCATCGTTGATTTTAAATCTTTTTTTTAGTGGTTGATCTACATTAATTGAAACTATTAAATCTTTTGATTTTCTCTTATTATAAGTAAAAAAAACATCTTCTTTAAGGTGAAGCTTTGTTTGATTAATTTTTCCATTCCAAAAATCAGCAACTAATAATGGATTATTTTTTTGTATTTTAATTAGGTCAGAAGATATAACGGCGTAATTTAGTAATTTTAAGGATTCTCGTGTTCTTTCCGCGTTTGATAAAGTGCCAATTACAACACTAATTAATCTTCGCTCTCCATCTTTCATTGATGCTGCAAGAGCGTATCCGGAGTCACTGAGATAACCAGTTTTAATACCGTCATAATTATTGCCTCTAAATAAAAGTGAGTTTCTATTTGGCTGTGTTATAGGTTTGCCTCCTGTTCTTTCCCAGGTAAAACTTTTTTCGCCATAAAGTTTATAAAGCTCACTGTAATTTTTGATCAGATATGAAGACATAAGGGCAATGTCAGACACGGTTGAATAGTTATTTTCTGAATAGATTCCTGAAGAGTTTGAAAAACTAGTATTTTTCATGCCAATGTTTTTAGATTTTTCGTTCATCATCATAACAAACGATTCTTCTGATCCGGCTATTCCTTCAGCCAAAGCTACGCATGCGTCAATACCAGAGGCAATAATTATACCCTTTAATAAATTTTCTACGGTAATTTTATCATTAGGCATTATAAACATGGACGAATATCCTTGTTTTGAGTGTTTCCAGGCTTTTTCTGAAACAATAAATTTTTCAGTTAATTTTAGTTCACCTCTTTGAATTAGATCAAAAGCAATTATAGTTGTCATAATTTTTGTAAGTGACGCCGGAGATACTTTAGCATCTTCGTTTTTTTTAAAAAGAACGTCCCCAGAATTAAAGTCAATTAGAATTGCTTGCTTTGCAGTCGTTTCTATTGAAAAACAGTTTGCTGTTAAAATTAAGTATATAAAAAAAGAGAATAATTTTATTTTTTTCATTTTACTAAAATCTTAAAACCATCATAATTATTTTGTTTCAATTTATAATACAAACTATCGTACACTTTAATATTAGAAATTGGTCCTATTGTGACATAATAGTTTTTGCTACCACCTTCTATAGCAATATTTTTAACTTTGAGAGAATTTATTAGATTATTTCGAAGTTCATTTGCAAATTTTGAGTAATAAAAACTACCAAACTGAAGATAGATATTTTTAGAGATAAGTTCAGTTTTGTTCGATTCTGTTGATGAAAGTGGGGCTATTTCTACATTGCTAACTTTGGATGTGTTGGAAACTTTTCTTTCTTCCTGAAAAATTTCAGCCTTACTGGCAATAAAAGTTGGGTTAGATTTCGCATTACTGATATCCTCTATTCGAACAAAAGGTAATTTTTTATCTATTTTAAGTTTTTGAAAAACCGATTCTGACACGTAAACAATTCTTGATCCGTCTACTGATATTTTTTGAAGATTATTTAATTGTACTGATACATTGTTTAAAAGATTAGTTATTTTAATAGATGAGCCTGGATAAGAAAGCGATACTACAGCTTCTATCTTTGGATTATTAATTTTTATTTGATTTGTATTACCTAGAAAACCTTCTGCTTCATAAATTTTAATAATTTTTTTATTTTCCATATTAACACAAGAATTTAGAAGCATTAGTATAATAAATATAAATATTTTTTTTTTAGTCATATCTTAATTGATCTGAAAATAGTCCTGCTGCAATAGCAAATCTTAAAGATCTATTCCAATGAAGAAGCTTTTCATAATTGTTACTTACAAGATAAGCAGGGCCAGATGTTCCATCAGGTTTAACTAATTGGTACAAAGTTTTTGGTGGTAATTTAGTTTCACTAACCACACCAAGATCTTTCCATTGTTCGTATGTCATAGCTTTACGAAAATTTCTTGCATCGGTAGTAATTAAATTCGTGCTAATATTTTTTTACTAGAGTGGCTTTTGAACCCCATATTATGTTCTTGTCCCAACCTATTTGCTTAAGATAATTTGCAGCAGACGCAAAAGAGTCCTCTAAAGAATTGGTTAGATCGATGGTTTGGTTTTTATCATAATCAATAGCGTAGGTTGCGATTGATGATGGCATGAATTGAAAATTGCCATGTGCTCCAGCCCAAGATCCGTACATGGATTCTATCTTAACTTTTTTTGAATCAATAAGTTTTAAAAGTATTAACAGTTCGTTAGAAAAATACTCTGATCTACGCTTGTCAAATGAAAGAGTTGCTAAAGCTGAAAGAATATCAACTTTTCCTTTGTTAATTCCAAAATTGGTCTCTATTCCCCAAAGAGCTATAAGTGTTTCTTTAGGTACAGAAAATTCATTTTCAATTTTATTTAAAAAATCTTTATTTTCAGATAACAAATTTCTAGCTTTAGCAATTCTTTGCGGAGTAACTCTTTTTTCGACATAAACATCAGTTTTTTCAATAAATTCAGGTTGTTTTCTGTCATAGACTAATAACTTTTCTATAAACACAATCCTGGCAAAAGCCTTATCAATTGTTACTTTACTCACACCCGCTTGACTTGCTTTAATTTTAAATTGATTTGTCCAATTAATAAATTCTTGGTTTTCAGCTGATGCATGCGAAGAAATTAGTAGTATAAAAAAAACAACAAATTTTTTTAAACGTTTGGGCATATATTTTTTGATAGCATGATTTGAAAATTAAGTCATATGAGCATTAAGCTACTAAAATGAAGAAATATTAACATTCAAACTTATTAATATTGATGAAATGTCATATAATGCTTATAAACCATCGATCTGGAGAGGTGGCTGAGCGGTTGAAAGCACTGGTCTTGAAAACCAGCAGTGGGGCAACTCACTCGTGGGTTCAAATCCCACCCTCTCCGCCATTACAGTTAACTTTTTGTTTTTTTATATGCGAAGGATATTGCTGCAAAAACCACAAGGTAATTTAAATAAGAAATATAAAAAGATATAAAATCAAAAATAGGCTTAACAAATACATATATTTGCGAATAACTATTAAGAAGAGCGATTTGTAATGAAAGTATAATTACAGAAGGTATGAAAAAAAAAATGGTAATTATAAAAAAAATAACAAATAATTTTGCACCAACAGTATTTAATTCGGAAAATGAATACTTAAAATCATAATCTAGGGCTATTTTGGGCAAAATAAATATAAATTTTAAAGATAAAATACATGTAAATATCCAAAAAATAAATAAATAAGAAATATTCAATCCAAGTATTTCAATTTTATTAGAAATTTTCAATAAAAAATGAAGCAACAAAGGAAATATAGCCACTAGAGTAATTAAAAAAATGTTAATAAAATATTTTATATTTTTTAATGATAGAAATTCAGAAAAAAAACTTTGTTTATAATTACTTAAAATTTCTTTATGCACACTTATTCCTATTGAGCTCATTAATAACATTGAAAAAAATATGAATAATAAAATTGTAAAATTGGTTGCTAGCGCATTAGCCATTAATGCGTTTAAAATATTGAAAGAAATAGTAATTAATATAACCAGCAAAAAACCATCTTTTAATCTTGAGGCTAAATTTGCAAAAATAAATTGAAAAGACTTAATTAAAATTTCATTTACTGCTAATGAACTATTTTTCATAAATTATGTGGCGGTCAGGGAGGGATTCGAACCCTCGCTACGATTTTACTCGTAGGGTCATTTAGCAAACGACTGGTTTCAGCCTCTCACCCACCTGACCAATTAAATAAACATTGATATATATTATTTATTTTAATGATGCAAAAAAATCGACAAAAAGTGTGTATTTTATTTATAATGAAAATATGAATAATGACTAATCTTATTAGACATAATCAAAATTATTACAATACAAAGAGAGTCTGTTTATAATTCTAAGTTTTGAAAGAAAACAAGACTATCTGGATTTGCAATAGACTCTAAGTTATTCACCTTTCTGCCATCAATTATGGCTTTTACTGTAAGTTCTACTACTTTTCCATTTTTAGTTTTTGGGATGTCAGGACAGGAAATTATAATAGCAGGAACATGTCTTGGTGAGCAGTTATTTTTAATTGTAAGTTTTATCTTATTAATTAATTCTACTGATAAGCTTTTATCTTTACTTAACTTTACAAAAAGAACAATTCTAATGTCGTTTTCATATTCCTGTCCAATTACAACAGATTCTAAAATTTCATCAAAAGACTCTACTTGTCTATAAATTTCAGCAGTTCCAATTCTAACTCCTCCAGGTTTCAATGTAGTATCGGATCTACCGTGAATTATATAACCATTATTTAATGTAGCTTGAATATAATCTCCGTGATGCCAAATATTTTCATATTTTTCAAAATAAGCTGACATGATTTTTTTATTATCAACATCGTTCCAAAACCCAATTGGCATTGAAGGAAAGGGTTGTTTAACTACAAGCTCTCCTTTTTCTTGATTATTAATTTGATTTCCTGCCTCATCATAAATATCAATATCTATTGCTAAAGCTGGTCCCTGAATTTCACCAGAATAAACTGCATCAAAAATATTACCCATTACTAAACAACCGATAACATCTGTACCACCGCTTATTGACGACAAATGAATATCTTTTTTTAAAAAACGATACACATAATCAAAACTTTCTTTTACTAGCGGAGAACCTGTGGATGTTATAATATTTAATTTATCTAAATTATATTTTAGTGCAGAAAATTTTTCTTTTTTTAAGTAATCTATGTATTTGGCATTTAATCCAAACAAAGAAAATTCATGTTGTTCACAATAATCAAACAAAACGTCTATAGTTGGATAAAAAGGAGATCCATCGTACAATTTAATACTTGCGCCACATGACAAACTAGAAACTAGCCAGTTCCACATCATCCAACCAGTTGTTGTAAAATAAAAAATATTATCTTTGTTTTTAACATCGCAATGTAACAACAATTCTTTTTTGTGCTGGATTAGTGATCCGCCCGCTCCGTGAACAATACATTTTGGAATACCGGTGGTCCCGCTAGAATACAAAACATATAATGGTTGATTAAATTCAAATTCTTCAAATATTTCATCCGCAGAATAGTTTTGTAAAATATATTCGAGAGATAAATATTTTTCAGGAAAAATCTTATTATTATCATAAGAGTAAATTATTACTTTTTGTATTGATGGAATTTTACTTACAATAGAGTCAATTCTATCAAGTAATGATATTTTTTTTCCACTATAAAAATAGTAATCACAAGTTATCAAAATTTTTGGTTCAATCTGTAAAAAACGATCGACGACGCCCTGAACACCAAAATCAGGGGAACAAGATGACCAAATATGACCATTTTTGGCTGATGCTAGTAGACCTACAACAGCTTCAATATTATTAGGCACATAGGCAACAATACGGTCATTTTTTTTTAATCCAAAAGACTTAAAAAAATTAGATAATTTACAAACATTGTCATACAATGTGTTCCAAGAAATTGATTTTTCAAAACCATTTTCACTTCTAAAGTTTATAGCAATATCACTGTTACGTTTTGTTAATAGATTCTTTGTGAAATTTAATCTCGAGTCAGAAAAAAATTACTTTTATGAAAAATATTATTTCGATTATAAATATTTTGTCCCTTAAATCCTTTGATATCAGCGTAATCCCAAAAAACTGACCAGAAATCTCCTAAGTTTTGTACTGACCACTTCCATAAGTCTTGATAATTATTTACAAGCGGTAAAATTTTTTTATCATCTAAATATTGACAAAATTTATATAAATTTGAATTAACTATTCTTTCTCTACTTGCTCTCCATAAAAATTTATCCGTCACAATTTTATGGTTTAGATATTGTCTATTAATTTTTTAGACATATATTTTTGGAGAACATCTGGAATAGTTATAGTACCATTTTTATTTTGATAGTTTTCCAATATTGCTATGATAGTTCTTCCTATGGCTAGACCAGAGCCATTCAAAGTTGCTAATAATTCATTTTTATTATCTATAGTTTTGTACCTTGCTTTCATTCTATTAGATTGGAAAGTTGAACATGAAGAACAGCTAGAAATTTCTCTATATTTATTTTGCGAAGGAATCCAAACTTCCAAGTCGTAGGTTTTTTCGGCACTAAAACCCATGTCACCGCTTGATAAAAGCATTACTCTATATGGCAATTTGAGCAGATTTAAAATTTTTTCAGCACAATTAAGCAATCTATCTAATTCTTTAATTCTAAACTCTGGCTGAATAATAGATACTAGTTCGACTTTTGAAAATTGATGCTGGCGCATAATTCCTTGAGTATCTTTACCAGCGGCACCAGCCTCTAGTCTGAAGCAAGGGGTGCATGCTACAAATCTTAATGGCAAATCTTCATATTTTACAATCTTATCAGCAACCATGTTGGTCAAAGAAACTTCACTTGTAGGAATTAACCATAGATTATTATTTGTCTGAAATTGTTCTTCTTTAAATTTGGGCAACTGTCCAGTTCCAAACATAGATTTTTCATTTACTAATATGGGCACGTTGTACTCGCTATAACCATTTTCACTAGTATGAATATCGATCATAAAATTAATCAATGCCCTTTCTAATTTAGCAAGATCTTTTTTTAAAAATTACAAATCTTGAGCCCGATATATTAACTGCTGTTTCAAAATCAATAAGATCAAGTTGTCTTGCTAAAACTTCATGACTCAAAGGTTTGAAATCAAAAATTTTAACACTACCACTATTTCTTACTTCCTTGTTTCCGGTTTCATCTTTAGACACGGGAACGTCATCCATGGGTATGTTTGGTAATGAAAAAAGGATACTATTAATAATCCCTTGAAATTTTAGAATATTGTTTTCTAACAATGATATTTCACTTTTAATATCAGACACTTCTTTTGATAATTTTTTAAAATTTTCAACAGACCTGTCCTTCTCCATAGATAAATCTTTTGAAATAGAATTTCTGCGATTCTGTAGTTCCTGCTGTTCTTCGAGGCATTTTCGAAGTTTTTCGTCATTATTTAATAATTCTTCAAGTAAACTATCTGAATTATTAACAAACCTTAGAGATAATTTTTTTTTGAAGAAATCTGGATCTTTTCTAATTTCCTTTAAATTTAACATTATTTTTTCTCTACCATTTTTACAGTATAAATAGAAAGTTCGTACAAAAGCAATAGAGGTAGAGCCAATCCTATTTGAGTAATTGGGTCTGGTGGGGTTAGTATTGCTGCTACAGTGAAAATTATAACTACTACATATTTTCTTCTTTTTTTAAGATAATCAGAATTTATAAAACCAACTTTTCCAAGCAATGTTAATAAAACTGGTAATTGAAAACTAAGTCCAAATGCAAATATAAGTCTGGTAATTAATGATAAATATTCATTAACTTTTGCTTCTAACTGTATAGCCATTCCAGATGACGAAGCTAACGTTTCAAATGAAAGAAAAAATTTTATCGCCATTGGCATAATTAAATAATAAACGAGCATACCGCCAAGAATAAATAAAATGGGAGTAGCGACTAAAAAGGGTAGTAAAGCTAATTTTTCATTTTTATAAAGACCTGGGGCAATGAATTTCCAAATCTGCAGAAGAATAATAGGAAAAGAAATACAAAAAGCAGAAAAAAAAGCTAGTTTTAAGTATGTTAAAAAAGTTTCATGCAAAGCTGTAAAAATCATTCTTCTTTGCATGGGATCATCTATCGTTGCCTGGACATAAGGGTCTAGTAAGAAAGCATAAATTTTATCTGCGTATATGTAGCAAAAAATAAAAGAAACTAATAAAAATAAAATAGATTTAATTAACCTTGATCGTAATTCTTTTAAATGTCCCGAAATAGTAGAAGTTTTACCTTGCATCAAATTTAAGAATCTAATTTATTTTTTTTGGTTTTTCTTTTTTTTATTATCTTCCTCCGCGATATCAATTGTCTCAACATCTGAAATATTTTCTAGACTATTTTGGAAATTACTGGTGTAGCTTTTGATAGTTTTGATCCAACTACCAAATTTTTTCATGATTATAGGAAGATCTTTTGGACCAATTACAAGAATTGCAATAATTGCTATAACAAGAAGTTCAGACCACCCGATTTGTGGCATTGTCTATTAACTTTCTGAATTTTTATTATTTTTATTAGAGATATTTTTGTCATCAGTATCATCTTCTGAAGACATGCCTTTTTTTAAAACTTTTTATTCCTTTTGCTACATCACCCATTAACTCAGAAATTTTTCCTCTACCAAATAATAGGACCACTAGGGCTACCACAATTACAATTTGCCAAATACCAATGCTCATAAATCTATCTTACTAACAAACCTTTAAAAAAACAATATCTATTTTTCTTTATCATCTTCCCCTTCATTATCGTCTTCTTCATCTTCATCATCATCATCTTCTTCGTCATCGTAATTATCTGAATCATCATCATCAACCGAAGTGCTTGGTTGGTTGTTATTGTTACCCTCGTTTAATGTATCTCCGATCATATCGTCAATATTAGTAAATATATTTTCTTTTAAACTTTCGTCGTCCTCTTTAACAAATTTTGAGGTACCAAAAATGGAACTATCTACTCTACTATCGATAAGACCAGCGGCCATAAGCTCTTCTGAGTTTGGTAAATCCTCAAGACTATTTAAATTAAAGTGGCTTAAAAAAGAGTCTGTAGTTCCATACGCAAGAGGCTTTCCTGGAATATCTTTTCTTCCAGCTGGTTTAACCCAACCCAACTCAAACAAAACTTCCATAGTACCGGTAGAAAAAGACACGCCTCTAATTTCCTCAATTTCAGATCTTGTAACCGGTTGATGATAAGCAATAATCGCAAGGGTTTCGATAGCAGCTTTTGATAATTTTTTTTGACCAGTAATTTCCTCTTTAAGTTGATCGGCCAAATCTAAAGAAGTCCTAAAGGACCATCTATTAGCTAATTTAATTAAGTTAATACCTTTTTCTGAATAATCTTTCTGGAGATCATCTAGTATAGCTAGTACATCAGTATTTTTTTTTACTTTAGATTGAAGTGTCGCAAGATCTAACGGTTCATCAGCTGCAAATAAAAATGCTTCAATTATTTTTTTTCTTTTTTATCGATAGTTACCATAAATTTTAAATTTTTGATTTGATGAAAATATCTTCAAATATTCTATCCTGCTTAATCAAAAGCTTTCCTTCCCTCACAAGTTCTAAACTGGCTGCAAAAGTACCTGACATTCCTGATTTTTTTAATTTTTTATTTTTTAAAAAATTTTTTGGGATTATGGTTTTTAAATCACACCATTCTTTAATTTGTTCAAACATTTTGGTTATCATTTTAATAGCTTCTTCCATTGTATAAACTGGTAATTTCTTAATATTAATAGAAGAAAAATTTTCTTTTCTTTTAAAGTCCGCGTAAGCTTTTATTAATTCGTATAATGAAACACTATACTGGGATTTATTTATAGGCTTAATACCTTCTCTCATAGATCTCATGAAAACGTCCGAACCAAGTTTTGGTCTACTCATTAATTGATCGGAAAGTAATCTTATACTTTCAAGTTTTCTAAGTTGTAATTTTAGTTTTTCTGCCATTTTGATTGCAGAAAAATCATCATCAAAATCTTCTGGTAATAATAATCTTGATTTTAAATATGCTAGCCAAGAAGCCATAACCAAAAAATCAGCAGCTAATTCCAAATTGTCTTTGAGTTGTGAAATATAATCAATATATTGATTTGCAAGCTGTACTATAGAAATTTGCATCAGATCAACTTTTTGTGCTTTAGCCAAATCTAATAAAAGGTCTAGTGGGCCCTCATAATTATCTACATTCAATTTAAAATTATCAGCTGAAATGGGGTCTTGATTCTTGTACATAAAAAAAGCCTACTAAATTATTGATTATAATTAAACATTTTATTCATTTTAGCCAACAGACCATCTGAAGCAAATTTAGTAACTATTAGTAGTTTATTCATTTCATGAAAATTTCCACTACAATGCAAAATTATATCACAACCAGCTTCGAAAGATTTTGAAACTTTTTTTTCAATTGAACCACTGAGTGCCTTCATGCATAAATCGTCTGACATAATAAGACCTCTAAATTTTAATTTTGACTTGATTATATTTTTGATTATTAGGGAAGAATAGGTAGCTGGTAAATTTTTGTCCACATTTTCGTAGATAATATGTGCTGTCATTAAAAAATTAGACTTAATATTTTCAAAACATCTAAAATCATTTTTAAATAAATATTCTATACTTTCTTTTATAACGGGTAAAAAAAAATGAGAATCTTGATTAGACAAGCCATGCCCAGGAACGTGCTTTCCAATAGTAAAAATTTTTTTTTGTAGTAAAGATTTATAATTTTATTGGCAATATCCTTTACAACTTCTACCTTATTTGAATATGCCCTATTTCCTATAACATCAGACTTTCTTTCGTAGAAGAGATCGAGGACGGGGGCAGCAACCAAATTAATTCCCAAATATTTAAATAAATTACAGTTAAAATTAATAAATTTTTTAATCTCTTTATTAAATAGTTTTTTGTTTGTCTGGTAGTAGTTCCCAAAAATTTTTGCTGAATAATGAGATTGATCGAATAAATTATGAAATCTATTAACGCGACCACCTTCATGGTCTATCATAATTAAAGTTTTTTGCTCAGGATTTATAGATCGTAGCTCTGAAACTAAATTTTTTAATTGTGTAAGATTTGCAATATTTCTTGTAAAAATAACATAGCCAATTGGTTTGTGTTTCCTAAATAAAAAATACTCCTTTTTACTTACGTAAAATCCGGAGATACCTAAAATTACAGGTTTAAAAAAATTATTCATTTAAGTAATTCCCAAAATGTTGGTTGTTTTTCTTTTTTTTTAAAATATTCAGAGTTATCTATAAAATTTTTGAAATTTTCATTAGTTTTTATCTTTTCAAGATTCATTCCATATTTTTTTAACAAGACTTCTTGTTTTAAATTTTTATCTTGTAAACTGGATTTAGAATAATTTTTAATATAAAAATTAATATTCAAGTAAAAAAAAATTAAAAATAAAAATACAGAAAATATTTTTATTATATTTTTTATCATTACATTGATTTTGGAGCTGCAACACCAAGAATGCCCAAACCAGATTTTAAGGTTAGTAAAATTTTATTTAATAGGAAAATTCTCGCTTGAACAAGATTTGAGTCTTTATTTTCTATAATCTTATAATCACTGTTTTCCTTGCCAAGATTCCAAAAAGAATGAAAGGAGGAGGCTAAATCATATAAGTAGTATGGTATTCTATGTGGTTCAAGATTTTTAGACGATACCTCTAAGCATTTTGACCATAATGATAATTTTTTTATCAAGTCAATTTCTACGTCTGTATTTAGTAAGTTTAAATTTTTTATATCAAAATCTTTCTCGTTAAACTTTACTTTTCCTAAAATAGAATGAATTCTTGCTGAAGCATACTGTACATAAAAAACTGGGTTATCCTTTGTCTTCTCTGTTACTAAATCAAAATCAAAATCTAACTGGCTGTCATTGCTTCTATAAATCATCATAAAACGAACTGCATCCACCCCTACTGCATCTACTAACTCTTTAGCAGTAATGAAGTCGCCTGCTCTTTTAGACATTTTGTATGGCTCTCCAGATTTGTATAATTTTACTAATTGACAAACTTTGCATTCAAAATCTGAGGTAAAGTTTGATAAAGCGTCCATACATGCCTTTAATCTTTTTAAATATCCTGCGTGATCCGCACCTAATACATTTATATATTTATCAAATTTTCTCTCTAATTTATAAGCATGATAGGCAACATCGTTTGCAAAATAGGTCCACGTTCCATCTGATTTTTTTAATGCACGATCAATGTCATCTCCAAAATCTGTTGATTTAAATAGAAGCTGAGATCTTGGTTCCCAATCTTCATTTTCATTACCTTTGGGCTTGGCTAAGATTCCTTCGTAGATACAATTTTTTTCTCTTAAAATTTCTATAGTCTTCTCAACTAAATTTCTACTAACTAACTCTTTTTCAGAAACAAATACATCATGTTTGATTCCAAGTGAAAATAAGTCATTCTTAATCATGAGCATAGCTTCATTCATAGCCATAGTACCTATTTGATCTTTTATTACATCGTAATTAGATAAATTTTGAATTACATTTTTATTAATCAAATTCTTTGCGATATCTTTTAAATAATCACCTGGATACAATCCTTGATCCGAAGGGAAAGGAACTTTTTCATTTATTTCTAATAGTCTTGCATATACAGATTTAGCAAACATATGAATCTGATTACCGTAATCATTAATGTAATATTCTTTTGTCACGTTATTACCTACGAAATTTAAAAGATTTGCCAAAACATCTCCGTAAATAGCACCTCGACAATGACCCACATGTAAGGGGCCTGTAGGGTTAGCTGATACATATTCTATATTAATATTTTTTTTTTCAAGAATTAGCATGTCTTTATTGTCACCGAATGCAGATAGAAAATTGAACCAAAAATCTTTTTTTAATTTTAAATTGATAAAACCTGGCTTAACTAATTCAACACTTTCAAATTCACTAAAATTATTTTTAATTAATAGGGATATTTCAGACCCAATTTCTAACGGTTTTTTTTTAAATTAGATGAAAGAATTAATGGAGCATTATATGCCAAATCACCAAAAGCAGGATCTCTTGGTGGTTCCACAGTGAGTTTACTAAAATTACACTGATAATTATTACTTAGGAGTATGTCTGAGAATTTATTTTTATAAAGTTTTACACTATATATTCATGAAATGGAGTTATATAAATCAATTGCATATTTATCAGTCATGCCCGAAATATAGTCACTAATATTTCTTTCACGAGAATATTGATTATCAAATCTTTTAGCAATTTTTTCATAATTTGTTAGATAATAATTGAAAATTTTACTTATTATTTGTCTAGATTTATCTGACCACTGCTGAATATCTTTATGTTTGTACATATGAATAAACAAAAAATTTTTTATATCTTTTATAAGTTTCGCGACTTTAGGTGAAAAAGCTATAATAGATTGCGTTGCATTATATATATCATCGATAGAATTTATTTTATTTACGTTTAAATTATTTTTAGAATTTTCAATTAAATCAGTAACCATAAAATCAATTAGTTTTCTCACCAGTTTGTGGTTATTTTTATTTGAACCTTCTACGTAGGTTTCGGAAATAATATCTTTTAGAATAGATATTTCGCGTAAATCATCAATCAAAAAAAAATTAGCTCTTAATCCGTCGTCAATATCATGATTGTTATATGCAATATCGTCAGATAAAGAACTAATTTGAGCTTCAAGTGATCCAAATTTTTTATAATCGAAATTATATTTTTTAATTTCAGGTATTAAAGATAAAATTTTTTTCTCATCATAAACTGGTCCATTATGCTTTAATAAACCATCTAGGCAATTTATGGATAAATTTAGTCCGATATAATCTTCGTATATATTTTCAAGCAATAATAAAATTCTTAACGATTGAATGTTATGATCAAAATTTCCAAAAGAACTCATGCACTCTGACAAAACATCCTCACCAGCATGTCCGAACGGGGTATGACCCAAATCATGAGCAAGACTAAGGGCTTCACATAGATCTTCATTTAAACCCATATGTCTAGCAATAGATCTTGAAATTTGAGATACTTCTAACGAATGGGTTAGTCTTGTCCTGAAATGATCCCCCTCATGGTATACAAAGACCTGCGTTTTATGTTTAAGTCTTCTAAATGAGGAGCAATGAATTATTCTATCTCTGTCGCGCTGGTATTCAGATCTATAAAAGCTTATTTTTTCAGGATAAAACCTACCAAGAAAATTATCATTATTTGATGCATATGGTTTTAAAATTTTATTATAATTATCAGAAGATGCGTTCATTAAAAATATACTGTATATAATTTATTTAAGAGACTCATGCCTATTAATATAGAAATTACTCAAAAAGCCCAAGATGAAATCCGCCAACTTTTAAGCAATGAGAAAGAAGGCTCTTTTTTTCGCATATCAGTACAAGGTGGTGGGTGCTCTGGATTTAAGTATAATTTTATCATAGACACAAAAATTAACGAAGATGATTTAAAAATAGACGCAATAGTTATAGACAGCACTAGTCTTCAATACTTAAAAGGTTCAACTCTCGAGTACAATGATTCATTAATTGAAAAATCTTTTAAAATCAAAAATCCTAATGCGAAGAGTTCTTGCGGCTGTGGCACTTCTTTTTCTATTTAATGATTATTGCAAGTTGGAATATTAATTCGATAAGAATCAGAACCCAACAGGTAGTTGATTATTTATTAAAAAAAAAATTGATATTTTAGTTTTACAAGAAATAAAAACTGAAGATCAAAATTTTCCTCATGAAGATTTTAAAAAAATTGGCTACCATTCTTACAGTAGAGGGCAAAAATCTTATAACGGAGTTGCTATTCTTTCTAAAAATAAGCTTGAAATAAATAAAAATGGTTTCAAGGATCCTCTGGGGCAGTCGAGATTTATTTCTACAGATATTAAATATAAAAATAAAATTTTATCACTTATGTCTATTTATTTACCAAATGGTAATCCTATTAATTCTGAAAAATATGATTACAAAAAAAAATGGATGGACCTTTTTGAAAAATACATAAAAGCAATGATTAAAGTTAATAAAAATATAATTATAACAGGTGATTTTAACGTCATTCCTAGTGAAGAAGATGTTAGTAATCCAGAAAGTTGGTTAAACGATGCATTGTTTAAATTGGAAATAAGAAAAAAATTTAGGTCTTTACTCAATCTTGGTTTTAAAGATGGTTTTAGATTATTTAATAAAGAAACAAATCAATATACTTTCTGGGATTATCAGCAAAATTCTTGGCAAAGAAACAAGGGTCTTAGAATTGATCATTATCTAGTTTCAGATAGCATGATTGATAATTTAAAAACTATAGAGATAGATAAATTTACAAGAGAAAACGAAAGACCATCAGATCATGTTCCAATCAGATGCGTTCTTACTTAATTCTTCCATACTGATCAACGTATCTTGTTATGTCAGTTTCTTTTAATACTTTACCCACTTGCGCTTCAATAATTTTTACTTTTTCTTTGAAATTATTTTCCACTCGATGCACTGAACCAAGAGGAATAAAAACTGTTTCATTAATTTTTGGATAAATTATTTTATTATCTATAGTTACTTTGGGCTTTCCATGAGTGATTGTCCAATGCTCAGATCGATACTTATGTTTTTGCAAACTAATTGATGAATCTTTATTAATTACCAACTCTTTTATTAAAAAGTATTTTCCACGATGCAAATTAAAATACTTTCCCCAGGGTTTAATAAAAGTATTTTTTTTTGAATAGTACATATTTTTAATTCTGCTAAATAAAAGTGTGATAGATCTCCAGCTCCCAAGATCAGACCATAATAGATTTAACTTAACTCCAAAAATATTTTTAGCTTTTTCTAAAACAGCATAATCAAAAGAAATCTCATCAGCTTTTTTATAAAAATTACTGTTAAGAAACATTATTTTACCTTTGTGCTTAGCTTTTTTGACTGAATTTATACACGTATTTAGAAGAGCGGGCTGATATTTTTTGCAATGATTTAATAATGAATCTTTTCTCATAAAAAATATACCAGAATTCCAGTAAGCATTTTTTTTAATAATTTTTTTTGCAGTAGATTGGTTTGGCTTTTCAATAAATTTTATAACCTTATTATTACGATTTGTTGATAAAAAATATCCGAATTGGTCAGATGCTTCCCAGGGTTTTATTCCAAAAATATAAATATTATTTTCATTTAATTTTTTTGCATTTTGTTTGACTGCACGGTTAAACGAATTTGTATTGTCTATTAATTGATCAGCAGGTAAAAAAATTAGTGGTTGATTAGATGGTATATTTTCAATCAATGCTGAAGATATTACTGCTGGTGCAGTATTTTTCTTAAAGGGCTCCAAAATAAGATCGTATTTTTTTATTTTATATTTTTTAAGAAATCTTTTAATTAATTTTTCATATTTATAATTTGAACTAATAATAGGAAAATCATAAATGGGATGCTTTACACGCTCTAAAATTTTTTGAAATAAAGTCCAACCACCAAAATCAATAAATTGTTTAGGAAGATTGTTAAAACTAGTTGGAAATAATCTAGTGCCTGCACCACCGCATAATATAATAGGTTTTATTTTCACTATATATCAGCGTAACAACTTTTTTCCTTTAATGCTCCTGGGTGTGTTACAGCACCATTTTGAGCTGAGCCAACTGTTTGACTATATTTCCATAATGTACCACTATTAAAATTAGGTTCTCTTGGTTTCCATTTGTCTTTTCTTTTTTCTAATGTTTGAGAATCTAAATCTACTTCTATTGATCCTTTTTCTGCATCTATAATTATTTTGTCTCCATCTTCTAAAAGTGCGATAGGACCGCCAACAAATGCTTCTGGTCCAACGTGTCCAATACAAAATCCTCTAGTTGCACCAGAAAAACGACCATCGGTTATAAGCGCAACTTTTTCCCCCATCCCCTGCCCGTATAAGGCAGCAGTAGTCGAAAGCATCTCTCTCATTCCAGGACCGCCTTTGGGTCCTTCGTAGCGTATTACAATTACATCTCCTTCTTTGTAGTTTCTGTTCTTGACAGCTTTAAACGCAGCTTCTTCGCTATCAAAACATTTTGCAACTCCCTCAAAACGAAGAGTTTTCATACCAGCTACTTTTACAATAGCGCCCTCTGGAGCCAGATTTCCTTTAAGACCAACAACACCACCCGTTGCAGTTATAGGATTATTATAGGCTCTCATTACAAGCTGGTCTTTATTAAAGATTACATCCTTTAAGTTCTCAGCCATTGTTTTTCCAGTAACGGTCATGCAATTTCCATTAATAAAGCCACCATCAAGTAGAGTTTTAAGAAGCATAGGAACTCCACCAGCCTCAAACATATCCTTCGCAACATATTTTCCTCCAGGTTTTAAATCAGCTAAATATGGAGTTTTTTTAAAGATTTCAGCTACGTCCATTAAATCAAATTTAATTCCACATTCGCTTGCAATAGCGGGAAGATGTAAAGCAGCATTTGTTGAACCACCTGTAGCAGCAACAATTACAGCTGCATTTTTTAAAGAATCCAAAGTGACTATATCTCGTGGCCTAATTTTATTTTTTAAAAGATTCATGACTGCTTTTCCACTATCGTAGGCAAATTTATCTCTATCTTCGTAAGGAGCTGGCATTCCTGACGAATAAGGCAAAGCTAATCCGATTGCCTCAGATACACAAGCCATTGTATTTGCAGTAAATTGACCGCCACAAGCTCCAGCACTCGGACATGCGACTAGTTCTAATTCCAATAACTCCTCGTCAGTCATTTTACCATTTTCATGCATTCCTACAGCCTCATAAACATCGACAACAGTTACATCTTTGCCTTTGTATTTCCCTGGTAAAATAGTTCCCCCATAAATAAAAACACTTGGAACGTTCAGCCTACACATGGCCATCATTAAACCAGGTAATGACTTGTCACAACCAGCAACGCCCACTAAAGCATCGTAACAATGTCCACGAACAGTCAGTTCTGTAGAATCTGCAATTACCTCTCTAGAAATTAAAGATGATTTCATTCCTTCGTGCCCCATTGCAATACCGTCTGTAACAGTAATTGTACAAAACTCTCTTGGCATACCATGGTTATCGTAAACACCCTTCTTCACACTTTGCGCTTGTCGCATTAACGCAATATTACATGGTGCAGCTTCATTCCAAGTAGACACAACACCCACAAATGGCTTAGCAACATCTTCTCTTGTTAAATCCATAGCATAATAGAAAGATCTGTGTGGAGCTCGCTCTGGACCTACCGTAGTATGGCGACTTGGTAATTTAGATTTATCAAATTTAGACATTATAAAAAGCTTTTCAAAATATTATTAATTTTTTCTAGATCATTTTTGTAATTTGACAACATTTCTCTTTCACTTTCAACAATATTTTTAGGAGCGTTTTGAACAAATCCAATATTATCTAATTTTTTTTCAGATATTAAAATTTTATTCAAAATTTCCTGTTGTTTTTTTATTTGTATTGATTTTTGGTCTTGTAAGTTAATATCACTATCAAATTGGATTCTTATATTTTCATCAACCATAACAGTTTTAATTACTGATTCATTGATATCTTTGGCAAAATCTATTTCTTTAATTCTTCCTAAGCGTTTAATAATTTCTAAATTATTTTTAATTATATTTTTAAAATTTTTAGAGGATTCATTTAAGAACAAATTGCAAAAACTAGCTGGACTAATACCTAGTGTTACTTTTAGTGACCTAATTTCTGTTACAAAATTTATTATGTAATTAATATCTTTTGCTTTTTTAATTTGATTTTTATTTAAGTTGAGAGAATTTTTACTGGCACAAGAAATTAATGGAGACTTAAAAAACTTATCGAATTTTGTTAGATGCCAAAGCTCTTCAGTAACAAAGGGCATAAAGGGGTGCAATAACAACAATAACTCCGATTGAAGAAATGTCATTGTATTTTTTAATTCATCAATATTTTTTGAATTATCAGAGTATAAAATTGGTTTAGAGAACTCTATGTACCAATCACAAAAAAGATTCCAGGTGAATTGGTATACATGTTTAGCCGCTTCATCAAAACGATAAGACTCAATGCATTCATTCGTCTGTAATTTACAAGTTTCAAATTCACTTAAGATCCACAAATTAATTGGATTATTTAATTTTTTAATATTTACTTTAGGAGTTGTTAAGGTGTTATTAAATTTTGAAAAATTAAAAATATTCCAAATTTTAGTAACAAAATTTTTATAACCATTAACTCTTTCTTTAGCTAATTTAACATCTCGTCCAGGTGATGACATTGCTATTAACGTAAACCTCAGAGCATCAGCTCCGTACTCTTGAATTAAATCTAATGGATCTATAACATTACCTTTAGACTTTGACATTTTTTGCCCTTTTTCATCTCTAACTAAAGCATGTACATAAACGTGTGAAAAAGGAACTTTTTTCATAAAATGCAAAGACATCATCATCATTCTAGCAACCCAAAAGAAAATTATATCAAAGCCCGTAACCAAAACTGACGTGCTATAAAATCTTTTTAGTTCATAAGTTTTTTTTGGCCATCCTAATGTTGCAAAAGCCCATAAAGAAGATGAGAACCAGGTATCCAGCACATCTTCGTCTTGCTTTAAAACAATATTTTTTTTAAATTTTTTATTGGCAAGTAGCTCAGCCTCTTTTTTATCATTAGCAACAAACACTTCACCATTTGGAGCATACCACGCTGGAATTTGGTGACCCCACCAGAGTTGTCTGGAAATACACCAGGGTTGAATATTATTCATCCATTGAAAGTATGTTTTGGTCCAATTCTCTGGGAAAAAAGAAGTCTTCTTAGATTTTACTTCTTGCATAGCCCCCTTTGCTAATTTTTTAGCGTCTAAAAACCATTGCTCAGTCAAATAAGGTTCAATAATTGAATTTGATCTATCGCCATAAGGAACGGCATGTTTAATTGTTTCAATTTTTTCAATTAAACCTAGCTTGGTAAGTTCTTGAACTAATTTTGTTCTAGCATCAAACCGATCCAAGCCAACATAAGTATCAGGAGTATTATGGTTAAGCTTAGCATCTTTAGTAAAAATATTTATTTGAGAAAGTTTATTTCTTTCTCCTACTAAAAAATCATTAAAATCATGGGCTGGTGTAATTTTTACAATACCACTTCCTTGGGTTGGATCAGCATATTCATCTTCGATTATTTTAATTTCTCTATTACAGACAGGAATAATGACTGTTTTTCCAACAAGATCCTTAAATCTTTTGTCTTTTGGATTCACAGCCAATGCAGTATCTCCAAACAAAGTTTCTGGTCTAGTAGTTGCGATAGTAAGAGTTTTGTTTAAATCTTTAATTTTATACCTTATAAAATAAAGTTTACCTTCAACTTCTTTTTGAATTACCTCTAGATCGGAAACAGCTGTTTGCAGAACTGGATCCCAATTTACTAGCTTTAAATCTTTGTAAATCAATTTTTTTTTATAAAGTTCGACAAATACTTTAATAACTGATCTCGACAAACCTTCGTCCATAGTGAAACGTTCTCGACTCCAATCGCATGAAGAACCTAATTTTTTTAATTGTGATATAATTTGATTACCGGATTTTACTTTCCATTTCCAAATCTCATTAATAAACTTTTTTCTACCAAGAATATTTTTAGTTAAACCTTTTGCGGCCAATTGTTTTTCCACAACTATTTGCGTTGCTATACCCGCATGATCAGTTCCTGGTTGCCACAAAGTTTCATAACCTTGATTACGTTTATATCTAATAAGCAAATCTTGAATTGTATTATTCAGAGCATGCCCCATATGTAAACTGCCTGTTACATTTGGTGGCGGTATGACAATAGAAAAGTACTTAGTTTTTTTTTATTTTTTATAGGTTTGAATAATTCTTTTTTTTCCCAAAAATTATAGATTTTTTTTTCAATTACTTTATGATTATACGATCCAAAATTTTTCATTTTAAAAAGAAAAAACTGGATCTTTGCTTTTATAATTAATTAATAAAGATGCAGATGCATCAAATGTTCTAATTTTATCATAGGTATTTTTGTTATTTTTTAAATAGGTAACCGCATAGGAAACTGAGTCTTGTCTAAAAATAGCAACTAACTTTCCCCCGATTTTTAAAGAATTTATTAAATTCAATGGATCCGAGTTAATTTCACCATTGATTAAAATATTGTCAAAAGAGTCTTTTGATAACTCTATGGATAAAAAATTTTGTTTTATAATTTTTACATTTTGTAGTTTTTGTTCTTTACATATATCGCCTAGTGAATCAAAAATTGTATCATCTTCCTCTATGCATGTTACTTTTTTAAAAAGCTTAGCTAGTATAGCTACGCTATAACCATTGCTTGATCCAACATCTAAAACATTTTTATCAGCTCCTAAATTTAAATTAGATATTAACTTTCCAAGTACAAACGGTCTCAAAACAAATCTAGTTTTGTTTAAATAAATTGTGTCATCTATATAGCTGACAGATTGTAAATCCTCGGGAAAATATTTTTCTCTTTGCACGGACCTAAAAGCTTCCAAAATGCTTTCATCAATAACTAAATTTGCTCTCAATTGGCTTTCCACCATCTGATTTCTTTGATTATCGAATTTCATATTATTGATTATATGTCTTTAAAATATATATATACATCTTTCAGAATAATTAAATATTTTGAATTAATGTGGCCACGTGACGGAATGGTTACGTAGAGGATTGCAAATCCTTGTATCCCAGTTCGATTCTGGGCGTGGCCTCCACTTATTTTTATTGTTTTTATAAAAAAAATTTGTATTGTGACGAAAAATTCCTCGATAGCTCAGTTGGTAGAGCAGTTGACTGTTAATCAATTGGTCGCAGGTTCGAGTCCTGCTCGAGGAGCCAAAACTAGATAACTTTTTTTAAATCTTTATTGCTATCTTTAAGTAATTCTAAAATCTTATTTTTTTCAACCGGCTCTAAATCAGCAAACAATTTAACTAAAAAAGAATAGTTTAAATTTTGCGGTGCACCTGTGTTAGTATTAGCTTCGTTGAAATCTTGATAATCCTCAAAAAAATATTTAATTGGAACTTTTAAAAAACTTGATAATTGCAACAATCTTGCAGATGAAACACCATTAGTTCCTTTTTCATACTTCTGAATCTGCTGAAAAGTAACGTTAATTGCTTGTGCTACTTGTGTTTGTGTTAATCCTAATGAAGTTCTTCTTAATCTAAGCTTTTTACCAAGATGCTGATTTAGCTGTGCACTCATAATAATTGTCCCCTTTATAATTGTCCCCTTTTTTTGAGATAATAAACTAGAAAAAATGGGTTAGGGCAAGATTAAAATTTATAAAAAAACTACATATATTAGTTGATTTATA
>FUWD013428860.1_pt2 | contig 22604 bp, 26 predicted proteins | sample 1063281 | NCBI WGS metagenome assembly FUWD01 (sample SAMEA79048168, study PRJEB19326) | metagenome | biome: marine | reverse complement strand
TTAATTAAATTATAAGTAAGGCTTCATCTTTAATCTGTAAAGAAACTTTAAACTATCATTTGGATTTCCAAATTTAAAATCTCACCGTTGACTTTTGTAATCTCAAGGTATCCATGTTCGATATTCTTTAATGCAGTAAATACGATTAAATCAGAAGTTTTATAAAGCATTATTAATTTTCAATTGTTATGTTGTTATTTGTTTTAATTTTTTTTTTTATAAACTTAATTCCTTTTGTCCACAATTTAAATGCCTCAAAATGTATCGCTAAAATAATCTTAAATGTCATTAATGGATGTTTTAAATATGATTTTATTAAAGTTTTGTTATTTAGGTCACTTTTAACGCCGTCTTGTGACGCATAAAGAATTTTACCTTCTGTATCTTGTAAGTCAATTATTATAGAAATTTTATTGCCTGGTTTTAATAATCTAAAAAAATAAATACTACTCATTCCTATGAATGGTGAGACATGAAATTTTTTCTTACATACATGTTGTATTAAACTTTCATTGATATTAGCTTTAAAAATATAAACATGCTGTTCCCCAAATGTATTTTTAACTTCATACATGATTGAGATAAGGTTTAAATGTTTGTCATAAACATAAAAAATACTCAATGGATTAAAAACGTAACCAAATATTCTTGGATAACATAAAAGTTTAATTTTAATATCCTTATATGTTAAGTTATTTTTTTTAAGGTTGTCTTTGACCCAGCTTACAACTGAGCTTCCGTCTCTTGGGCCATGGTCCTTATTATAAAAACTAACAATATTAAATCTATTGTATGAAAATATTTTTAATTTTTTATGTAATAAATCTAATTCTGATAGATCAATAAGTAATGAAAATACTTTATAACTAAAGTTATGTATTTTTGGTTTAAATCTTTTGTGTATTACAGAGCCTGTATAAATATAAGAATTTTTAATCATTAAGTATTTTTAGCATTTCAATTGAAGATTTTATTCCATCTTCATGAAAACCATAGCCAAAATAACTTCCACAAAACAATATATTTTTTTTATTTTGAATCTTATGAAGCTTACTCTGATTTAGTAATGCTTCTGAATCGTAATAAGGGTGAGTAAATGATACTTTTTTGAAAATCTTTTCAGCAGGTATTTCTCTAAATGGATTTATTGTCAAAAAAATATTTCTATCAATTTTCAAATTTTGTAGCTGATTTAACCAATATGTTACTGATGTTTTTTCGATATTATCTACACTCATTGACGAATTCCAAGAACACCATGCTTTTTTATTTTTAGGCATAATACTTTCGTCAAAATGTATCACTGCTTCATTATCTTTGTATTTGAAATTTTTTAGTATCAGCTCTTCATCTAACGTTAGATTATGAATTATTTTTAATGCCTCATCTGCATGAGTTGCAATTACTACCTTGTCATAATCAAAGAACTCATTCTCTTCTCCATAAAAAATTTTAGCTCCCAATTCGTTTCTAACAATTTTATTTATATTATAATTTTTAAAATGTTCCCCACTAATTTTACTTATAACTTTATCAACATAAGTTTTGCTTCGATTTACTACTGTATACCATTGTGGTCTATCTTTTATTTTAAAAAGTCCATGATTTTTAAAAAAATTTAAAAAAAATGCTAATGGCATTTGTGTAGCTTCATAAGGTGGCATTGACCAGATTGCTGACACCATTGGTATAATGTGATAATTAATAAAATAATCTGATATTTTTATTTCTTTTAAGTAACTTCCTAATGTTCTTGATTCTATTTTTTCACTTTCTATTTTTTCGCAATTTTTGTAAAAACTGATAATTTCAAAAAACATTCTTATAAATTTTAGATTAAATATGTTTTTTTTATTTGAAAAAATCCCCTTTAGCCCCTTGCCACAATATTCTAAATCACTACCTACTACAGACACAGAGAATGACATGTCACTTTTCTCAATCTCTATTTTATTTTCTGAAAAAAAGTTAATTAAGTTTGGATAGGTATTTTTATTAAAAACCATAAAGCCAATATCCACTGCAACTTCTTTATTATGATCATAAGCTACTTTTATTGTATTTGCGTGACCACCAAAGTGATTTTCTTTTTCAAATAAATCTACTTTATGTTTTTTGGATAAATAATAAGCTGCACTCAATCCTGATATGCCAGCTCCAACTACGGCAATTTTCATTGTGATAATTTTTTAAGCAGCTGTATCTTTGTATTCATCCATTGATGGACATGTACAAAATAAATTTTTATCTCCATAAACATTATCTACCCTTGCAACTGGAGGCCAATACTTAAATGTTCTCAAAAATTCTGAAGGATAAGCGGCCTCTTCTCTTTCATACTTATGATCCCATTTATTTGCGACTAATTCAACGTGCGTATGTGGCGCATTCTTTAAAGGATTGTCTAACTTGTCAAATATTCCTGATTTTATTTTGTCTATTTCTTCTTTAATTTTTTTTAGTGTTTCACAAAACCTGTTAATTTCCTCTAGACTTTCACTTTCTGTAGGTTCTATCATCATTGTCCCCGCAACAGGCCATGACATTGTTGGTGCATGAAAACCATAATCTATAAGTCTTTTAGCTATATCTTCCTCGGTTATTCCTGTTTCCTCTTTATTTGTCTAATATCAATTATACATTCGTGGGCCACATTACCGTGCTCTCCTTTATACAATATCGGAAATGCTTCATCTAATTTATGAGCAATATAATTGGCATTTAAGATTGCAACTTGTGATGCCTTTTTTAAACCTTCAGATCCCATCATTTTCATATACATCCAAGATATGGATAAAATGCTTGCGCTACCCCAGGGTGCAGCAGAAACCGCACCTATACCTGTTGCTGGGCCACAATCTTTACGATTGTATGTTTTGGTAAAAATATTTCCAAATGCTTCTTACAAGCTATTGGCCCCATACCAGGACCTCCCCCTCCATGTGGAATACAAAATGTTTTATGTAAATTAATATGACAGACATCAGGTCCAAACTTGCCTGGTTTTGCTATTCCCACTAAGGCATTTAAGTTAGCGCCATCCATATAAACTTGCCCCCCATTGTCATGAATGAGTTCACAAATCTCTACTATTTTTTCTTCAAAAACACCATGTGTTGAAGGGTAGGTAACCATTAATGCTGCTAAATTATTTTTATGAATATCTACTTTATTTTTTAAATCTTCAAAATCAACATTTCCATGTTTATCACAGTTAACTACTACAACTTTCATTCCAACCATTTGTGCGCTGGCAGGATTAGTGCCATGAGCAGAACTTGGAATTAAACATACTTTTCTATTTGTATCTCCATTTTTTTCATGGAATTTTCTAATTACCATTAATCCAGCAAATTCTCCTTGAGCTCCTGCATTTGGCTGTAATGATACACCTGAAAAACCTGTTATTGAACGTAACCAATTTTTTAGATCTGTAAATAAAGTTCTATAGCCCTCCATTTGTTCTAATGGTGCAAATGGATGAGGCTCTGAAAATTCTCTCCAAGTAACTGGTATCATTTCTGCTACAGCATTTAGTTTCATCGTACACGACCCTAAAGCTATCATTGATCTATTAAGAGCAATATCAGAATCCTCTAGTCTTTTAAGATATCTAAGCATATCGGTTTCTGAATGATAACTATTAAAAACTTTATGTTGTAAAAATTTAGATGTTCTTAAAATATTTTTTGGAATGTTGGTTAAATTTTCATTCATTTCTTCTTTAATTGTTTCTGAGCAATTAAAAACTTTAAGTAGTTGGTTGGCTCTATAAACATTTTTCTTTTCATCAAATGAAACAGCTAACATTTCAGAATTCACTTTTCTTATGTTTATATTTTCCCGTAGTGCATTTTTATAAATACCTTCAGTTTTATCTAAAGTTTTTATAGTAACCGTATCAAAGAAATGCTCAGAGTATAGTTCGTAGCCTGAGTTCTTTAATTTATCAGCAAAGTTCTTTGCTAGTTGAGAGGTGTTATTTGCTATTTTCTCTATTCCATCTGGCCCATGATAAATTGCATAAGCAGCAGAAACTATAGCTAATAACGCTTGTGCTGTACAAATATTACTAGTCGCTTTATCTCTTCTTATGTGTTGTTCGCGAGTTTGTAATGCAAGTCTGTATGCTTTGTTACCATGTCTATCAACAGATACTCCTATGATTCTTCCTGGCATTGATCTTTTATATTCGTCTTTGGTTGCAAAAAATGCTGCATGAGGTCCACCATAACCCATAGGTATTCCAAACCGCTGTGAGCTTCCTACTGCTATATCTGCTCCTAGTTCAGCTGGTGTTTTTAGTTTTGCTAGGGCTAGTAAATCACAAATTAAAACCGCCTTACCATTATTTTTATGAATTTTACTGATTGCTTCACTTGGGTCTTTAATGTCACCTAATGTACCTGGATATTGAATAATACCACAGACAACCTCCTCTGTAATATCGTTATATTCATCACCAACAATTACTTCTAATCCCATTGGTTCTGCTCTAGTTTTAATCACATCAATTGTTTGGGGGTGACAATCTTTTGAGACAAAAACTTTATTACTATCATTTTTACTTACTCTGTAACTTAATCCTACAGCTTCAGCGGCGGCAGTTCCTTCATCTAGTAATGAAGCGTTAGCAATATCCATACCTGTAAAATCAATTATCATTTGTTGAAAATTTAATAGCATTTCCAATCGACCTTGCGCAACCTCAGGCTGGTATGGAGTGTAAGATGTATACCATCCAGGATTTTCTAAAATATTTCTAAGAATCACATGTGGAGTGAATGTTCCATAATAACCCATCCCTATAAAATTTGAATTAATTTTGTTTTTTTTGGAAATTTCTTTTAATTTTCTTAAGGCTTCATACTCAGAGTGTGGCTCTCCAATCTCAAGATCTTCTTTAAGTAATATTTTTTCAGGAACAGTTTTTTTTATTAGTTCATCTAAATTTTTAAAACCTAATTCTTTAAGCATAAAACTTTGCTCAACTTCAGAAGGTCCAATATGTCTTTTTATAAAATCTTTTTGAGAGCTTTTAAGCATTCTTAATTACCACTTTCTTTTGCAAATTTATCATACTCTTCTTTATTCATTAAAGTTTCCAATTCTGATTTATCTTTAATCTTAAGTTTAAAAAACCAAGCTTCATTTTCTGGATCATTATTTATTTTTCCAGGATCATCAACAATAGCCTGATTATTCTCAACTACTTCTCCTGAAACTGGCGTATAAACATCACTCGCTGCTTTAGTAGATTCTACTACACCAGCATTCCCATCTTTTTCAACATTTGATCCTAAATCAGGGAGCTCAACAAACACAATATCCCCCAACATTTCTGTTGCATGTTTTGTTATTCCTATTGTGGCTATATCACCATCCATTTTTAACCACTCATGTTCTTTTGAAAATTTTACATCACTCATTAGTTTGCTCCTTTCACGTAGCTTTTTTTATAAAATGGTAATTTACATACTTTTGCTTGATATTTTTTACCTCTAACTTCAAGCAAAACTTTTGTATCTAATGCGGAATACTTACTCTGTACATAACCTAATGTTATTGGTTTTTGTATACTGGGTCCAAATGTTCCGCTTGTTATTTCTCCAATTATTTCATTGTCATTATTATATATTTTTGTTTTTTCTCTAGCTATAATTCGATCTTCTGGAACAATACCTACTCTTAGTCGTTTTGTTCCTGATTTTATCTGACTATCAATTTTATCAAACCCTATAAAGCCTCCATTCTCTACTCTCTTTTTGGATATTGCCCATTTAAGATTTGCCTCAATAGGTGTTGTTTCTAAATCAATATCATTACCATACAAACATAGTCCGGCCTCCAACCGAAGGGTGTCTCTAGCGCCTAAGCCTATCAATTTAACACCTTTCAATATTAAGTTTTCAGCCAATTCTTCAACATTATCGTTGCTAATTGAAATTTCAAATCCGTCTTCACCAGTGTAACCAGATCTTGTTATGTAAATTTTCTCATCAAAATATTTAAACCAATCTCCATTCATAAAATTTAATTTTTCAGTTCCTTTAATAATTTCTTCTAATATATTAACAGCTTTAGGTCCTTGAATTGCAATAAGTGACAAATCAGAATTTAGTATCATTTCATATTTGTCATTTAATAATTGTTTAATAATTTTATAATCCTGTGTTTTGCACGCAGCATTTAATATAATATTATACCCGTCTTTTACTTTTGTAATAATTAAGTCGTCATGAATGTATGCTTCTTCATTCATTAAGAAACTATACTTGCTTTGATTTAATGAAATATTTTTTAAATCTAATGGGAAAATTTTTTCCAAATCATTTGTTAGCTCATTGTCACCTTTGATAAATAGTTGACCCATATGAGAAACATCAAACAGTCCTGCATTAGATCTTGTATATTTGTGCTCTACAATAATACCTTCGGAGTATTGAATTGGCATTTGATATCCGGCAAATGGAACAAACTTTGCTCCGTTTTTTGATGTAGGTTGTAAAGTTTTGTTTTTATAATTTCCATATTAAATATTTTACCCATCTGTATGTTTGCCTGAGAGTTTTGCTCCTTCGGCGAGAACTAAATCTCTTTCCAGAGTTAATATGGTACGGTCCTTTTGCCTGAGAGATTCCTGGGTGGTTGCTCCTTCGGCGCTACGTTCGTCTGTAGTCTCTCCCGTATATGATAATAATCTATTAGATGCTTCTAAGAGTCAACTTCTAATTTTTTTTTACTTGAAAAAAGTAGAGCATAAAATTGTAACAATACCGCAAAAAGAATAATACTTCCCCCTATTAATGTAAATAAAGAAGGTCTTTCACTTGCAAATAGAAAAGCCCACATTGGTCCCAAAACAGATTCTGACAACATTATTACTCCGACCGTTGCAGATGATGTACTGCGTGTACCCATGGTTATAAATATAAAACCAAATCCAACTTGGAAAAACCCACCTGTAATCCTAGGAAAATATCGTGTGAAGAAATCATAAGTTTTTCTGATAACAGATAACCAATAATGCATGAACTAACACCTGCTATAAATTGAGCTGGTATCATATCTACAGTAGGAAATTTTCTAATAATCATGATTAAAATAGCAAATGTAATGGGCATACTAAAGGCAGCTAAATTTCCAGACATTTCTCCTGGCGACAAAGAATTACCTACCATTAGCAAAACACCAGTAATCGCTAAGATAATTGATGCTAATGTAATAGATGTAATTGTTTCTTTTAAAAATAAATAACCAAATATGGCCAAAAATAATATTTGGGTTGAGATAATAAAATTAGTATTTGCAACCGTTGTATTGTACATCGCAAAAATATACCCACAAAAACCAAATGATAGAATTATTCCTCCTAAAAGACCCGGTAGGCCTGAATCATAAAATGCTTTAAATAATTTTTTTTTATAAGTAATTACTAAAAAAAGTAAAACTGTAAGAGAAAAGAATAAAGATCTCCAAAATAAAATTTGCCACAATGTAGATCCTTCAAATGATTTAACTATTAATCCACCAAAACTTAGACAGCAAGCTCCCATAAACACTAATATTGGGCCAGGAATTTTACTAATTATTTTCATTTAAATATTTATCTGTATCCTCTGTATATGCTTTAAATATATTCTGAGCTTCTTCAAGACTGACTTCTTTAAAATTTATAATAGATCCAGGGATCAATTGACCTACCCGGTCTAAATCTGCTGAAATAACAACTCCTATCTTTGGATATCCTCCTATAGTTCCATGATCAGACAACATAATAATTGGGTTGCCATCTGCTGGCACCTGTATAGCTCCTCTTACAAGGCCTTCAGATTTAATATTGCTGCTTATAATATTTTCTAGTTTATAACCATTCAGTCTAATACCCATTCTGTCTGCAAGTTTAGTAACTGTAAATTCCTGATTAAAAAAATTATTTTGTGCTTCCTTTGAAAAATAATCAAAATTTGTACCTTTAATAACTCTAATTATATTATCCGAAGCTTCATTATAATTAATTTTAATTTCTTTATTTGTTAATGGATTAGATTTTTTTATTAAAATTTTATCCTCTATTGAGTATTTTTTTCCATTATTAGGACCGATATTGGCTTTTGTGTTTATTGAATAACTATTCCATTTTTTTTCTAATTTAAAACCACCACTAACTGATAAATAACCATAAGCTGTATTTTTTGTTGAAATTATATCTATTTGATCCTCATCTTCCAAAATATAACTTTTATAACAAGAGCCTTCTTCAGCTTTTAAATTCTTTCTAATTATTTTGAAGATTACCTCTCCAGTTATACTAAAATTAATTTTTCCATTTTTTAATTTTAAAAGTGGTCCTTGATAAGCAAACTCTATAACAGCTTCACTTAGTGGGTTATTAACTAGCTTGTTGCTTAACATGAAATTTCTATGATCAATTGCACCACTTACAGTAATTCCCACATGATACATGTGATTTCTTCCAGCATCTTGAATGGTTGTATTAATACCAGCTCTTAAGATTTCAAAATATGTATTACTCATTCCAATTTTGATGTTCTTTTTTAGATATTTGATAAAAGCTGACTTTATCACCTGGTTTAATTAATGCTGGTTCCTTTAGGTTTAATTGATCAAAAATCTTTTGAGGAGTATTCCCGATGATATTCCATCCACCAGGACTTTCAAAAGTGTAAATATTTGCAAACTGCTCTGTTATACCTACCGAACCCTTTGGCACTCTTACTCTTGGGGTCTCTAACCGATCACATCTAATATTTTTATTGATATCTCCTAAAAATGGCATGCCAGCAATAAATCCAGTCATATAACAAAAATATTCTTTATTTAGACAAAGATCTAATATCTCTTTTTTTGAAAGTTTTGTCTTATTTGAAACTCTATTGAAATCTAGTCCAAATTCATCATCGCAACAAACAGGCACATCAATCTTTTTATAATTATTAGTAATATGGTTATTAATATTTAAATTTATAATTACTTTTTTAATTTCATGGTAATTTGTTTTGGATAAATCAAAACTAATAATTAATTTATTATAAGATGGTATAATATTATTTATGCCATGATCCTTATTCTCCTCAACTAACTTCGATAAACTATTAAAATAATTAATAACATTTAGGTTTATTGTTTCATTTACCTCTGATCCAAAATCACAATATACAGCTGCATCACCAAGATTAGATATATTTTTGATCATTACATGTTATACTGTATACTTTAAGTTATGGAAATTAATATCAATTGTGATTTAGGTGAAAAATCCAAATTTCATTCTATAGAGAATGATCCTGCGTTATTAAGTATTGTTAATTCAGCCAATGTTGCTTGCGGTTTTCATGCGGGCGATATTGAAACTATGAAGATGGTAATCAAAACTTCTAAGAAAAATGGAGTTAGTATTGGAGCTCACCCATCATTCAATGATCCAGAAAATTTTGGAAGAAAAAGAATAAACTTAAGTTCTTTAGATATTAAAAAATTAATTATTGAACAATATAATATTCTCCAAAATATAGCTCAAGAATATAATGAAAAGGTAACTCATATTAAGCCTCACGGTGCATTAAACAATATGGCCTGTGAAGATTTGGAATTGGCAACAACACTTGCCAACACAATATATGAAATTGATAAAGATATTATCTATCTTGTGCCAACCGGCTCTAAAATGGAAATAGCTGCACAAAAATTAAATATGAAAATTGCTTGTGAGATATTTGCTGATAGGAATTATGAAGATGATGGAAATTTAATATCAAGATCAAAACCAGATGCGCTTATCACGGATCCAAATATTGCAAAAAAACATGTTCTTAACATGGTTAAAAACCAATCATTAAATTGCCTTAGTGGTAAACAAATACCTTGTGAAATTGATTCTATATGCATACATGGTGATAATATGAGCTCATTAGAAACTGCAAAAATAATAAAACAAAATTTGCTTGATAATAATCTTACCTTAAAACCATTAAATAAAATGACTAAATTTATATAATGATGATAAAAAAATATTTAATCCTTATTTTAATCTCTTTAATTTTTGATACTGCTATTTTTGCTGCTGGAAATGACGACACCTCTACTAAGATAGATAATTATACAAAAGGGGCAAACTTAATAAAACATGCAAAAGAACTAGAAAGAGAAAATAAATTAGAAAAATCTGCCAAAAAGTTTGGAGAAGCCATTAAATATTTAATTATTGAAAATAAAAACAATCCAAATCAACCTAATACCCTTAATTATCTTGGTTATGCATCAAGAAAAATTGGAAAACTAGAGATTGCTGAAAAATATTATTTAGAAGGTCTTGCTTTAGATGCTCTACACATAGGTATTAATGAATATTTAGGTGAACTTTATGTTGAGACAAATAGGATAGATAAAGCAAAAGAAAGATTGAAGATTTTACAAAACTGTAAATGTGAAGAATTTGAAGAGCTCCAAACTTTAATATCTAAAAATTGATTTATTAAAGAATTTTAATATAATAAACCTATCTTGATAGAACAATCCATAATCCTACTACAAATAATCTTAATTGATATAATTATGGCTGCTGATAATGCAATTATTATAGCAATGATTGCTGCTAATTTTGCTCCAAAAAATAGAAAACAAATAATAATGTACGGTGTTTTAGCGGCACTTTTTTTTAGAATTATTTTCGCATTTTCTGCTACTTACTTTTTTGGTTTTCCTATTATAAAAATAATTGGCGGATTATTACTTGTTTGGGTAGTACACGATTTACAAAAAGATTTATTTGATAATAATAAAATTAAATCTCCTACAAAAATATCTAAGGAACCCTCTTATATACAAAGTTTATATAAGGTTATTTTTGCAGATATAACGTTAAGTTTTGATAATGTTATTGGGGTTGTTGGAGCCTCTAAAGGCAACAATACACTTATGATATTTGGCTTACTTTTATCTGTTGTTCTAATTGGAACATTTGCTACTTTTTTTGCAAAGCATATTCAAAAGCACAAATGGGTTGGCTATGTTGGTTTAATTGTAATTCTAATTGTTGCAATCCAATTAATTATAGCTGGACTGCATGATTTTGAAGTTTTATCAATTAATGAAACCTTTAAGAAATACTTTTAACTAATATCAAAAATTTTTCCGAACCCTTTAACTAGTTCTTTATTTCCAATTAAATTTAGGGCGTCCCAAATAAGTGTTTGGTTACTTGATAAGACAACTCTGTTTAATTTTTTTTCAAGTTTATCAATGATTGATAAAGCAGGTAAAGCAGTACACGAAATAAATAACGCGTCACTTTCACTTAGGTCTATTTTAGCTAAAACTTTAAAAAGATAACTTTCATCAACTTTTCCAATGTCTAAGTCAGAAGCTATATCAAAATATGTTAAAGAATTAATAATAATATTTTCTTTATTAAAATAATCTAACACAGAATCATTTATTATTTTTGTATACGGTGTAAAAATTGATATTTTTTTTATGTTTAATTTTTTTAAAGCTTTAATTGTAGCTGTTATAGGCGTTGTAACTTTAGCTTCTGGCTTTGCTAAATTAATTTTAGTCTTTATTGTATTATATCCAGCAGCAATTGTACCTGATGTACATCCGTATGCTACGCAATCTATTTTTTGATCTGGTAGAATATCGTTAACCACATCCGTAATGTCATCTGCCATTCTAGCTAATGTTTCATTAGTTAGTGGATTGTAACAATGTATCCTATTTACGTAGAGATCTATATCTCTTCCATAAATCACACTATTAAAATCTTTTTCTATTCTAAAATCGCTACCTAGAGTTATAAGACCAATTCTAGGATTGGCCTTTGATATAAACTTAGGTTCAATTTTATTTAAGTTCATAAATTATCTACAATATATTGATTAAATACATATTGATTAAAGACTATAGTTAAAATAGGATTATGGAAAGCGATACATAACTCGTCGTTATTTCTTAAAAATACGAAAGTGGGATCAGTCGTCTTTAAATTTAATTATTTAGGGAGGTTTGAGTGAAATTTGGATATTTTTGTAACACAACTAATTGGAATCATAAACCATACTATGAGTTACTAGACGAAACTAAAGAGATAACTGAATACTGTGATCAAAATAATTGGGATTCAATTTGGTACACTGAGCATCATTTTAACCACGAAGGAATGGAATCATGCACTAACCCATTAATGATGGGTGTTGATGCAGCTGCAAGAACAAAGCAAATTAGAATTGGACAGGCTTGCAACGTAATAACTTTTCATAATCCAGTACGTCTTGCAGAAGATATTGCTTTACTAGATCAGCTATCAAATGGAAGAGTTGAAGTTGGTATTGGAAGAGGAATATATGGAAGAGAAGCAATAAATATGAATAAAGAGGCCGACCTAAAAGATCAGGCTAAAAACTTTAGATTATTTGAAGAAACTTTAACTATAATGAAAAAAGCGTGGACTGAAAATTTTTTTAGTCATAAGGGTGAATTTTACACTTACCCTACTCCAAATTTTATATGGCAACACGATATGAGTGCACCGAGTGAAGAGTTTCTTGATATAAAAACTAATGAAATAAAAAAAATTAGTGTAGTGCCAAAACCAAAACAGCAACCTCACCCACCAATATGGCAAGTAGTTGATGGAGCACGATCAATTGAATGGGCTGCACAAAATGGATTAAATACCATAATGTGGATTCCAACAGTTAAGGCATTGAAAACTAGATTTGAAATTTATAGAGATGCAAAATCTAAAGCAGAAAATAGAGATGTCCCATTAGGAGAGGGTGTATCGTTGGTTAGAGATATGTATGTAGCAGAAACTATGGAGGAAGCTGAAAAACTTGCCGGTCAACACATTGTAAATTATATGAAGTGGGTATGTCACTGGAGAGGACTGGGAAATCATATGGATCCAGGTGAAGAATTGCCCGAAACAAAACACAAGCTAGATTTACTTAACTATGATTTTCTTCATAAAAGAAATTTATTATTTGGAACTCCTGAATATGTAGTTAATAAAATTAATGAGTTAAAATCAGAATTAAATCTTCAAAACCTGCAGGTTTGGTCTAATTTTCCAGGCATTGATCATAAAGCTTGCATGAGAAGTATTAAATTGTTTAATGACGAAGTTATTCCAAAAATAAATTTTGATAATTTGAACATTGAAAAAGCTAGCTAATGAAACTTGAACTTAGAAAATTTGCAAAATTTGTAGATAAAACTTTTATAGAGGGCGGTAAGGAAGCTAAAAAACCTGTGTTACTTGTTTCGGTTTCAGCAGTTTTTAAAAATCCTTGGAGTGGTAAGGGTTTTGTTGATGATCTAAAACCAATTATTTTAGATTTAGCGCCAAAGCTAGGTGATATTTTAGTTCCAGAATTGATAAAAGAAATTGGCTCACCTGAAAAAATTTTAGCCTACGGAAAAGCAGGCATAGTTGGACTTAACGGCGAAATTGAGCACGCTTCAGCATTTATTCATACATTGAGATTTGGTAACAAGTTCCGAGATGCTGTTGGTGGTACTTCTTATTTAAGTTTTACTAATACGAGAGGGCCTGCTGGATCAAAAATTTCCATTCCTATGATGCATAAAACAGATTCTGGTTTAAGACCTTATTATTTAACTCATGAATTTACTATTCATGACGCCCCATTTGATGATGAAATAGTTATTGCAATTGGTGGAGCTTCGAGTGGTAGAGCTCATGCTAGAACTGGAGACCGTTATCAAGATATGAAAGAAATGGGACTGGATCTTAAATAAACTAATGTCTCAAGGTTTTGATCCAAACCAAAATTATTATTCATTTAGCAATAATAACACAGTCCCTATAGTATTTATTCACGGAGTTGGGCTCAATCTTCATATGTGGAAGCCTCAAATTAATTTTTTAAAAGATCATTCAACATTATCTTATGATTTATTAGGACATGGTAAAACACCTTACAATAAAGATACTGTCACTTTAAATGATTTTTCAAATCAACTCAGGTCTTTGTTAAACTTTTTAGAAATAAAAAAAATAAATCTTGTTGGTTTTTCCTTGGGTTCTTTAATTGCGCTTGATTTTGCATCTAATTACCAAGAACAGTTAAACTCTCTCTCACTAATTGGTACTACTTACAAAAGAAATGAAGAAGAAAGATTAAAAGTTTTAGATAGATTTAATCAGGCTAAATTAAACAAGCCAATCTCAAAACAAGCTTTAAAAAGATGGTTTAGTGATGATTATCTAAATAAATATCCAGATATTTATAATCAATTTATGACAATTTTAAATAAAGAACCTAAAGATCATTATAACTTTTTAAAAGCATATAACCTTTTTGCTAATCATACAGACGATATCGAAAAGATAAAAAAAATCAGAACAAAAACACTTATTATGACGGGATCCAATGACTCTGGTTCAACGGTTACTATGTCAAAATCTTTATCTAATGACTTAATAAATTCTAGTTTTGTTGAAATAAATAATGGTAAACATCTTTGTAGTATAGAGTGCGCAGATGATGTTAATATTAATCTTAAAAAATTTATTAATAATTAAATGACTAAAATTCAACATTTTAAAATGTATATAAATGGCGAGTGGGTAGAATCTGAATCTGGAAAAATAATTGAAACGTTAAACCCTGAAAATAATGAAGTATGGGCTACAGTTCCTGAGGCTAATGAAAAAGATGTTGATAAAGCGGTTAAAGCTGCACAAAATGCTTTTGAAAATTCATGGGCAGTATTACATCCTAGGGATAGAGCAAAATATCTAAGATTACTTGCAAATGAATTAAGAAAAAACTCAGAACACCTTGGGACAATAGAAACTATTGATACAGGGAAGCTTTTTAGAGAAACAAAAACACAAGCAAATTATATTGCAGAGTATTATGATTATTTTGCAGGTCTTGCTGATAAAGTAGAAGGAACAGTTGTACCAATAGATAAGCCTGATATGCAAGTAACAACTACTAGAATACCTATTGGTGTAGTTGCTGCAATCATTCCTTGGAATTCACAAATGCTATTAACTGCTGTAAAGCTTGCACCAGCATTAGCGATGGGAAATACAGTTGTGATAAAAGCATCAGAACTTGCACCTGTAACTTTATTAGAATTTGCTAAATTAGTAGAAAAATCAGGAATACCTAAAGGAGTTGTGAATGTAATTACTGGTTTAGGTGAGCCCTGTGGTAAAGCTTTAACTACACACAACCTTGTAGAAAGAATAGCTTTTACTGGTGGGCCAGAAACAGCAAAACATATTGTTAAAAATTCTGCAGAAAATTTATCTCAAGTAAGCTTAGAACTTGGTGGAAAAAGTCCTGTTGTTGTATTTAATGATGCAGAACAAGAAAATGCTCTAAATGGAATTACTGCTGGTATTTTTGGTGCAAGTGGCCAAAGCTGTATAGCTGGATCAAGACTTTATATTCAATCAAGTATCTATGACGAATTCTTAGATAAATTAGTTACCAAAGCAGAAAAAATTAAGTTAGGTGCTCCAATGGATAAGAATACTCAAATGGGTCCTTTAAATAGTTTTAAACAATTAGAAAATATAGAAAGAAACATTAAAGCTACTATTGAACAAGGTGGAAAAATTAGATGTGGTGGTAAAAGATCCAATATATCAAATAAAGGTTATTATTTTCCAGCAACAATAATTGAATGTCAAAATCATAATTTACCTACTGCAGAAAATGAATTATTTGGTCCTGTTTTATCTGTAATGAAATTTGATACTGAAGAAGAGGTAATTAATAAAATGAATGATAATAAATATGGATTATCTTCTGGTGTTTACACATCAAATTTTGGTAGAGGCATGAGGGTATCTAAGGCAATCAGGGCTGGAATAGTTTTTGTAAATACTTATAGATTAATATCACCCATGGCTCCATTTGGAGGAATTAAAGATAGTGGCTATGGCAAAGAAGCAGGCATTGAATCAATTAAAGAATATACAAGAATAAAAACTACATGGTTCAATTCTTCGGATAAACCGATGACAGATCCATTCACAATGGGTTAATAATTGACGCTTAGACATTATATTTTAATTTTATTTATTATGCTTCTTTTTGGAAGTTCTTATCCAATTAATAAGCTTGCATTAAATACATCATTATCACCAATATTAGCTGCATCTCTCAGGATGTTTATACTTTTTGTTTGTCTAGCTCCTTTTTGCAAATTCAAAATTCCAAGTAAGAAATATCGACTACCCTTAGCTGGCTTCTCTCTATCTATGGGTTTTGGTGTTTTTATTTTTTTAAATTTATCACTACAAAAAGCAACTATGGTTGCGCCTATTATTATTGGTGCACAACTTGCAATTCCTTTTGCTGTACTTGCTAGCTCAATATTCTTAGGTGAAAAAGTAACCCCTAAAATGTGGTTACTAATATTTATTTCTTTTTTTGGAATTTTTCTTATTGGGTATGATCCTAATTTAAAAAGTGAACTTCTTGCAATCTCACTTTGTGCTGTTTCAGCTTTTTTTTATGGTATTGCAAATGTATTTTCTCGATATATTAAAGATATAGATGTAAAGCTAACTAACGTCATAATGGGTTTTACCGGTTTTGTAACTCTTTTATTTTTTTCAATTATTTTTGAAGGTAATACCATTAATCAATTAAAAAATATTGATTTGTATACTTGGCTCCTATTACTTCACAATGGTATAATGGTTTCTGTTATTGCACATACATCTATGTTTTATTTGTATAAATTTTACTCTGTTAATAAAGTTATGCCTTTCTATTCTTTATTTCCAATATTTGGTTTAGTTTTAACATTCTTCATTTTTGGTGAAATTCCTACATTACTTAGTGCAATTGGAGGTTCAATTGTTATTCTTTCTGTATATAGGCTTCAAAAAATTAGATAAATCTCTTATTGAAAATTTATTGAAATAGTCTTTAATTTGTTTTTTATAAATTGTTAACAATTAAAGAGGAAAATAATGAAAAAACTATTTATTGCTGCATTTATATTCGTTTCAACTTTTACAACGAATACATTCGCAGAAGTTAAGATGGGAATCATTTTAGGGTTTACTGGTCCTATTGAATCTCTAACACCGGCTATGGCTGCATCTGCAGAGCTTGCATTTAAAGAAGCTTCTGATTCAGGTTCACTATTAGGTGGAGAAACTATTTCAATAGTAAGAGCAGACTCAACTTGTGTTGACTCAGCAGCAGCAACAACAGCAGCTGAAGGTGTTATATCACAAGGTGTAGCAGCTATTATGGGTGCTGACTGTTCTGGTGTTACTGGTGCTATTGCATCAAACGTTGCTGTACCAAATGGTGTAGTGATGATTTCACCATCAGCGACATCACCAGGACTTACAGCTTTAGATGATAAAGGGTTCTTTTTTAGAACGGCTCCTTCTGATGCTAGAGGTGGACAAATTTTAGCTGACATTACAAAAGACAGAAAAGTTAAAAGTGTTGCTATTACTTACACAAATAATGACTATGGAAAAGGTTTAGCTGATGTTTATGAAGCTGCAGTTAAAGCTCATGGCATTAAAGTAACAATTGTATCTGCACACGAAGATGGCAAAGCTGACTACTCATCTGAAGTAGCAACTTTAGCTGCAGCTGGTGGGGATGCAGTAGCAGTAATCGGTTACTTAGACCAAGGTGGAAAAGGAATTATACAAGGTTCTTTAGACGCTGGGGCATTTGATAAATTTATTTTATCTGATGGTATGATCGGTGAATCGTTAACTGATGCTTTTGGTAAAGATTTAAATAAATCTTTTGGTTCAATGCCTGGTTCAATGGACAAAAAAACAGCAGGTACTTTTGCAACTGTTGCTAAAGCCGCTGGTATTGACTCATCTGGGCCTTACACAGGTGAATCTTATGACGCAGCAGCTTTAATCGTTCTTGCGATGCAAGCAGGTGGATCAGCTGATAGAGCTTCTATTGCTAAAAATGTGATGGGTGTTGCTAACGGTCCAGGAACTAAAATTTATCCTGGTGAGCTTAAAAAAGGTTTAGATTTACTAGCTCAAGGTAAAAAAATTGACTACGAAGGTGCAACAGGAGTTTCTTTTACTGAAGTTGGTGAAGCTGAAGGTTCATTCTTAGAAAAAGAAATCAAAGGTGGAAAATTTAAAAATAAAAAACAAAGATAATTAATATCTTAATTTTAAAACCTCCAGCAGTGAAAATTGCTGGGGTTTTTTTTATTCTTAAATATTGGTTATGATTCTAAAAATACCAAATATTGAAATAATTATAAGAAAATAGAAAACTACTTTTTTATAAGTTGCTTCCTTACTTTTAACAAAAAACTTATTCCCTATAAAAACTCCTAATGGTAAAATAATAATTAATGGGATAACCCTATAAATAGTTGTCATATCAACAATGCCAGCAAAAAAGCTTAGAGTAAATGCATAAATATCTGTTAAAAAAAATAATGCTGCTAATGAGCCTCTAATTATTGCAGGCTGAATATTGGTAGTTAATAAAAAAAGTGCGACAGGCATTCCACCCAATGTTGTAAGACCATTTAATGTTCCAGAAACTATTCCTGTAAAAAATTTTCCATAATTATTATTAATTTTTTGATTTGAATACCCTTTCATCAATAAAATTGAAAAAAATATTATTAGTAAACAAACTGACAAGTGTGTTGTTTCTGGGTTTAAATGCTTTAATAAATAAAGCCCAATAGGAGAGCCAACAATTATTCCTAATATTATTTTAAAAACAAATCTCCAGTCAATTTTGCTCCAAATATATGGAACCATAAAAATACTAATTATTACCTCTAGAGCAAGAATAACAGGGACTATTTCTATTGCAGGAAGTATAAAAGAAAAACCAGAAATGCATATTGCAGAAAATCCAAATCCATTAAACCCTCTTATTATTGACGCAATAAATACTATAAAAATTATAAAAGATATTTCAATTACACTAAGTTGAAAAAAAGATAAAAAATCCATCTTATTTTTTTTCTCTAAAATCTGCTCTTAATGTTGATAAAATGATCAACACTAAAAAAATTATACAAACTAAATTCATCGTTTTCCAACTTGTTAAGGTTAAAAAAACTCCTGCAGATAAACTTGCTATCGCTTGTGTGGAATAAACAATTAAATCATTAAAACCTTGTGCCTTAAACTTTTCTTCTTCCTTGTATGATATAACCAATAGGCTCGTTCCGGATATAAATAAGAAATTCCAACCAAATCCTAAAAATATTAAAGCAATCAAATAACTAACAAAATTTTGTTCAAAGAAACTGGTTAAAATTGTTATTGAAAATAATAAAACACCAGCATGCATTATCTTGCTATGACCAAATTTTTTTATCAAATTACCTGTGACTAATGATGGTAAAAACATAGCTGCAATATGCAATTGGATTACAAATCCTGTATTAGTTAAACTTATTTTTTCCATCACATGCATACTTATTGGTGTTGCTGTCATTAAAAACGCCATTACTGCATAAGCAAATGCAGAGGCAATTAAAGCTTGTAAAAACCTTGGTTGGGAAATTAACTCTAAATAACTCCGTGAAGTTTTTTTATTAACGTTATTTGGTTTATGTCCATCTTTATAAAATAATAAAAAAATTGTTGATGTAAGGGTTAAAGCAGCAAGCACAATATATGATCCAGCGTATAAATGTTCAGCAATAATTTCTTTTGAAAGATTGGCTGCATTTGGCCCAATAAAAGCCGATCCTATTCCAGCTAATAAAATTATTGATATCGCTTTTGGTGCTCTATCTTTTTCTACAGTTTCAACAGCGGCAAAACGATACTGATGACTGAAAGCAACTCCAGCTCCAAGTAAGAAACATGAAAAATTAAATAAAATAAAACTTTCGCTAATTATTGAATATGCTGCAAGTAGTGATGATAATGAACTTCCAACTGATGCAAACATAAAGCCAGCTCTACGACCAATTATACTCATAACTCTTGCTGCAAAAATTGCAAAAATTGCTATTCCTAAAATTGATAACGCCATTGGTAAAGTGGCTAAAGATTTTATTGGACTAAATTTTGAACCAATTATTCCACTTAAGAAAACAGTTACAGGGGCCGCTGTAAAAGCAAAGATCTGACTTAAAATTAGAAGCCATAAATTTTTGTTCATTAAAAAATGTACTTGTCCCCTAAATAAAGAACAAAACCTAACATCATGCCTATTAAAATATATTTCATAATAAGGTTTATTTTATTTCTATTTTTTCGGGAAGTATACCTTTGGGACGATACCTCATTATTAATAGAAGCCCCATACCCATCATCAAATATCTAAAATATGGAACGCTTTCAATTAAATGAAGCTTTAACACGTGGGTATCAGCTAATCCGAATGTGAATATATTAATCAAAAATAAAGCAATTGGTGCAGCCTCAATCCATAAAAACCAAACTGCAAAACCACCTAAAATTGCACCAAAATTATTACCACTTCCACCAACTATAACCATTACCCAAATTAAAAATGTATATCTCATTGGTTGATAACTGCCTGGTGTAAATAATCCATCTTGTGTAACCAACATAGCACCGGCAAGTCCTACTATCGCTGAACCTAAAATAAAAATTAACAAATGTTGCTTTACTACATTTTTACCCATGGCATTTGCAGCCTCTTCGTTGTCTCTTATCGCTCTCATCATTCTTCCCCATGGAGAATAAAGTGCTTTTTGTGTAATTGTTAATAAAGCAACAACTACAATTAAGAACAATCCTGAATAACAAAGTTTTACATAAACTGAAGATCCTTCAATAACTAGTTGATTAAGTAAAGCTTGTTTATCCGTTATGTTGGCGATTAAATCTAATTTACCAGAATTAAATTTTGCAATTAAATTTATAAACCACTCTTTAGTTTGAAGTTCAACTTCATAAGGCACTGGTCTATCTAACCCAATTACATTTTTAACTCCTCTAGTTAACCAATCTTCGTGTTTAATGATTGCTATGACTATTTCTGAAATAAGTAATGTTGCTATTGCTAAATAATCCGCTCTTAATCCTAAGGCAACTTTTCCAACTATAAAAGCCAAACCTGCTGCAAAAAAAGCCCCTACCACCCAAGAAAAAACTATTGGCAAACCTAGTCCGCCAAGGAATCCTGTGGTTGCAGGATTAACATTTTCGATAGCCTCAATACTTGGTCCTGATGTAATTCTTATAATAATAATTCCTGTTATAATAATTGCTGCAATACCATAGGTTCTGAATTTTGATTTATCAAAATTTTTTAATACAAAGCGTATTGCAAATATCATGACTACTATTAACCATAAACACATTATAATATTAAATCCCCCAGCAACCCAGGCTTCTTGAACGGGGTCAACGGATATTAAAACTGCAGCTAAGCCTCCAAGAGCTGCATAACCCATAAGACCAAAATTAATTAAACCTGCATAACCCCACTGAATATTTGCACCCATGGTCATCACTGCTGAGATTAAACACATGTTGAAAATTGAAAGAGCCACATTCCATGATTGAAATATCCCAACTAAAATAATAAGCCCAAGCATTATTGCGTAAGCTATAATTACATTTAGATGGTTTCTCATAGAACCTTCCCCTTAAATATTCCATTGGGTCTATAGAGTAGGACAATTACCAGTATAGAAAAGGATACAGCAAATTTATAATCTGTTGACAGTAATTGAACTAAAGTTTCTGGTTCCATACTTACTGGTAAAACGTACATAAAAAATTTTTTGTAAGCATAGGTTAAAAATATCTCTGAGAATGCTATTACATAGCCACCCAAGAAAGCTCCAAAAGGATTTCCAATTCCACCTACAATTGCTGCAGCAAATATAGGCAACATATTGTTAAAGTAGGTAAAAGGTTTAAAACTTTTGTCTAAACCATAGAGCGCTCCTCCAATAGTTGCTAAGATACCAGCTATAATCCATGTAATCATAACTACTTTTTTTGGATCAATCCCTGAGAGTAAAGCTAAATCCTCATTATCCGAATAAGCACGCATACTTTTTCCAGTTTTTGTTTTATTTAAAAACCAAAATAAAATAGATACTAATACTATTGTTACAAAGATTGTTAAAACCTGACTAGATTTAATTGCTAGACCTTCACTAAGTCCTGTCATCTCTTTAAACTCACCTGCTTTAATAATAAATCTTTCTCCATCAAAAAACCTTCTATCTGCTGGACCAATTATTATTCTAACTACGGCTTGTGTTACAAACATCACTCCAATACTAACCATTGCAAGCTGAACTGGTGGGCTTTTATTAACCCTATAATACTTAAATACAAATTTATCTACTAAAAGCATGTAACCAATTGTAAAAATTATTGCAAAAGGTATAGCGAGAAGAGCTGTAGGTAAAACACCTAATGAAATACCTAGTGATTGAAAGTACCAAGTAAATAAAATTGTCACCATCGTTCCAAATGCCATCATGTCTCCAGTAGCGAAGTTAGCAAATCTTAAAATTCCATAAATTAAAGTTACAAATATTGCACCTAGTGCTAATTGTGAACCATAAGCAAGAGCTGGTACAAAAATATAGTTTAATAATAATATTATAGCGTTTAA
>FUWD012845397.1_pt1 | contig 22623 bp, 20 predicted proteins | sample 1063281 | NCBI WGS metagenome assembly FUWD01 (sample SAMEA79048168, study PRJEB19326) | metagenome | biome: marine | reverse complement strand
GTCTGGATCGGTTGAAAACGGTGAATGAGCGGGTTTCCGGGATCGTCTTTATTGGGAGAATGCAAGACGGAGGTATCGGGGAATCGAACCGGGTCGTGATGAAGCGGCTCAGCCGCATCCCTTCGGCATATCGGAAAACGCTCACCCGGGATCGCGGAAGTGAGAATCTCGGGTATCGGGAGATCGAAGCGACACTCGGCATGCGATGTTTCTTCGCCCATCCGTACAGCTCTTTCGAACGAGGAAGCAATGAGAATACCAACGGACTCATCCGGAGGTTCTTTCCCAAGAAGACGGATTTCCGGAAGATATCGGACGAGGATATCCGGAAGGTCGAACATCTCATCAACTCGCGCCCGAGAAAACGACTTGGCGGGAAAACTCCCTATGAGGTATTCTTTGAGAAGACAGGTGTTGCATTAGATTGTTGAATGTACCGATCATAGCCGGGCCGCTTCCCATACCATCAACGAACCGCCTACTCCTGTTCCGCGTTCATTCGTCGCAACGCTTCCTTGTGGGAGAGGTTGATGCGCCCCTGACTGTCTATCTCCTTGACGATGACCGGGACGACATCGCCGACCTTGACGATGTCCTCGACCTTCTCGACCCGATAATCGGCCAATTCCGAGATATGGATGAGTCCCTCCTGATTCGGCAGGACCTCGGCGAACGCGCCGAAATTCATGAGCCGGGTGATACGGCCCTGGAACAGTTCTCCCGCCTTCACCTCGCGGGTAAGGTTATTGATCCATTCGACTGCCTCCTTGGCGCTCGTCTCGTCGGTCGAGGTGATGAAGACGGAACCGTCGTCCTCGATATCGATCGAAACGCCCGTCTCGTCGATGATGCGGTTGATCATTTTTCCGCCGGGGCCGATGACATCGCGGATCTTGTCCGGATTGATATGAAGCGTGATGATACGCGGCGCATACGGTGACATCTCCTTTCTCGGTTCGGCGATCGACTCGAGCATCTTTCCGAGGATGAACAACCTGCTTTCCTTGGCCTGTTTCAAGGCTTCGGCAAGGGTCTCCGGCAGCAGTCCGTCTATCTTCACGTCCATCTGCATCGCCGTGATACCATCCGCGGTCCCAGCCACCTTGAAATCCATGTCGCCGAAATGATCCTCCAGACCCTGGATATCCGAAAGGACGCGGTATTCGCCGTCACCTTCGACGATACCCATCGCGATACCGGCAACCGGCTTCCGAATCGGCACGCCGGCATCCATGAGGGAAAGCGTCGATCCGCAGGTCGAAGCCATGGAAGAGGAGCCGTTCGAGGAAAGCACCTCGGAAACGAGCAGTATCGTGTACGGGAATTCCTCGTATGGCGGCAGCACCGGCAGGAGCGCCTTTTCGGCAAGCGCGCCGTGTCCGATCTCGCGCCGGCCCGGACCGCGCATCGGTCGGACCTCCCCGACCGAATACGGCGGGAAGTTGTAGAAGTGCATGTACCGCTTCTTCATGTCAACCTCCATCGTGTCGACGATCATCTGGTCACCGGGGGCGCCCAGGGTCGTCACGGTCAGGGCCTGCGTCTCACCGCGGGTGAACAGTCCCGTTCCATGCGTCCTCGGGAGCACGCCGACATGCGCGCTGATCGGACGGATTTCATCGAGCTTGCGTCCGTCCGGACGGGTACCGTCCTTGAGGATCTTCTCGTGCAGGATTTCATCGGAAAGTTCGTCCATGACCAGATGGGCGATCTCATCCAGACCGGAAGCCTGCTCCGGATAGGTCGTCGCGAGATATTCCTTCATCTTCTTTCCGATCGTATCGAGCGTGGCTTCCTTTTCTTCCTTCTTCACCAGGGAAAAAAGCGCCTCGGACAGGCCTTCCTCACGAAGGAACGCCTTCAGACCGTCGTCGAATCCTTCCGGACCGGACAACATGACGGCCACCGATTTCGGCTTACCGATTTCCATACGGATCTCCCCGATAAAGGAGGCAATCTTCTGTACACTCTCGAAACCGAATTTGAAGGCCTCGGCCATTTCAGCCTCGGAAATCTCGTTCGCGCCGGCCTCGATCATATTGATCTTGTCCTTGGTCCCGGAGATCATCAGATCAAGTGAATTCTCGGCGCTTTCACGCTCCTCGGTCGTCGGGTTCAGTATGAATCCGCTCCCGTTTATCCTGCCGACCCGGACCGCCGCGACGGGCCCGTTCCACGGGATGTCCGAAATCGCGAGTGCGGACGATGCGGCGATGATTGCCACGAGATCTGGATCGTTCTCGCCGTCGAAGGACAATACCGTTGTTATGACCTGCACCTCACTCCGCATCCGACCGTCAAACAGCGGACGGATCGTCCGGTCCACCGCCCGGCCGGAAAGGATGGCATCTTCCGACGGACGCCCCTCGCGCTTAATGAAACGTGATCCCTTGATTTTGCCCGCGGCGTAATACCGCTCCTCATAGTCAACCATGAGCGGAAAGTATCCGCGCGACTGACCGGCATGCTTCGACATGACCGCGGTCGCCAACACGACGGTTTCGCCGTAGCGGACCGTCACCGCCCCGTTCGCCTGACCCGCAAGGAGCCCGGTGGAAATACGGAGCTCGCGGCCGCCCAATTGGAGCGACCAGCTTTTCGCTTCCTGCATAGCTGTTGCGTCTCCGGAACGCACCGGGACCCAAAGCGCAAAAGTGAGACGAGAAAAACCTTTCTTTCCTCATTTTTGAGATTTGAGCCGCGTGCGATCGGAAACGGTACCAATGATTATCCCTATACGCACTCTACGGAGAAACCGGCGATAAGTCAATCATGACGCCTCCGGAAAGACGAAAGACCGCCGAGGCGGCCTTTCGTGTCGGAGTCGAAAAGAAATTATCGTCCTCCGAGCAGGAATTTTTTTCGGTCTGACGAAAGGTTAAGGAATTCATCCGCGGTTTCCACCAGCTTCGCGCTGGCCGATTCGGCGAATCCGACAACCTCGACCCGGCATCCGTACGTTCCCTGAAGATATTCCACGAGCGGGATATAGTCGCCGTCACCGGAAGCGAGCACAATCACATCCAGTTTCGGGGCCATCTTGATGGCGTCCACCGTGATGCCGACATCCCAGTCCCCCTTTTTCGCTCCATCGGGAAAAATCTGAAGTTCCTTGGTCTTTACATCGTACCCGTAGGTGCCGATTGTCTCGAAAAACTTCTCTTCAGTCGCTTCGGCGGTCGTAATCCCGTACGCGATGGCGCGGATGAGCTTCCGGCCGGCGACCGCCTCGGTCAGTACATTGTTGAAGTTCACCTTCTTTTTGTAGACGACACGTGCGCTGTGATACAGGTTGGATACGTCGACGAGCACGCCGACGCGCTGTTCCATGAGTTTTGCCATATACATTCAAATATCAATAATCATATTCCGATCACCTTCCGCCGTCCCGACCGGGTCCGTTATCAGGACGCTCCGCTTACCACCCCTCCAATCCACCGGCAGAATGGAGAAAAATACGATTGGAACAACGGCGGGAAACGGTTTCCGTCCACATTATACGCCCCGATGTCCGAAAAAAGAAAGACCGCCCGAAGGGCGGTCACATGCACTATAAACCGAGCGTCTTCCGTAATCCCTTCGCCAACTTTTCGTTCGTCTTCTCGAGATAAGTGAAAAGCTTCTTCCGCTTGGCGACCATCTTCAGGAGACCGCGGCGGGAATGAAAATCCTGCTTGTTCTTCTTGAGATGGGCCGTGAGCCGTTTGATCTTCTCCGTAAACATCGCGATCTGGTATTCCGGCGAACCAGTATCCGTATCGTGTCGTTTGACCTCCTTCGTCACCCGCTCCTTCTGCGCATGCGTAAGCGCCATATCATTTCGTCAGCCATACTGCCGTGCCGTGACAGATCCGTCACGAAGTCCCCTTCGGGACCTCCACCCGCACCGCTGTACGCTTCACCCTAAGAAATTAACATCGAAACGATACCATGGGAAGAAAATCCTGGCAAGTCCTGGGCTTTCAGCGCGTCCGACGACCTATGGTATACTTTACGGGACATATGTTATCACGCCGAGCGAAGTCGCATGACAAAAACATCGTTTTTCCGGATGTCCGCGATCGCCTTCCCGTTCCTTCTCTTTCTCTTCTTCGGAACGCATCATCTCGGTCAATTCCACACCGCGGACGAGGATCTCTGGTTCGCAAGCCCGACGACAGGCCGGGTGCATTCCTATTGGGATGCGATGCGATCCGGTCGTTGGGAAGCGACCCGTATCAATGACAAGCCCGGCATCACCACAGCACTCCTCTCGGGAAGCATCGGGCTTCTCGTCGATACCGAACCGGAACGAAAAGTCGTCGAGACCGGCGACCAGTATCTCGTATCGGACCCGGAAGTAAGTGAACGGACGGCTTTCTTCTTTCGGTTGCCGATACTGATTTCGAACGCGATTCTCATACTCGTCCTGTTTTTCCTGACACGAAAATATACCGGGAACGGAAAAACCGCCGCGATATTCGCCCTCTTCCTCTTTCTTTCTCCGATTCTTCTTGGAATCTCGCAGATCGTGAATCCCGACAGCACGCTTTGGTCATTCTCGTTCGTCGCCGTTCTGTCGTTTCTCGTTTTCCTGAAACACGGAGGAAATGGATACCTCGCCCTCTCAGCGGCAGCTTCCGGATTCGCCCTGCTCGACAAATATACCGCTGTCTTTCAGCTCGTATTCCTCCTGTTTCTCACGATTTCCCATACCCTGTTTTTCGGAACGGATACGGATGCGATCCGAACGGGGGTTCGGCGCGCGACGATAGCACTTCTCCTCGTACTCTCCGGAGCCGCGGTCATATTCCTCGTATTCATGCCGGCAGCGATCATCGACCCGTCACTCTTGTATGCCGGCACGTTCGGTTTCGAACACTCCAGGAACATCCCACTTCTCATAAGCCTCGTATCGCTCTTTTCGGCGCTCCTGCTCATTGACACCGCTCTCCTGAAAAACGTCTTTCTTCACTCCGTTTCCCGAGTCGGGAAAAAATCGCTCCCGTTTCTCTTTCTCGCGATAAGCATCCTCGTATTCGGTCTCCATCTTTTCGCGGTCGTGAACTGGGCCCTCGACAATCCGTTCGGATTGCCTTCAACCGTCGCCTTCGACCAGGCCCAGGGGAAATAATTTCGGAATCTCACACTCATTAAAAAGATCGCCTTCGAAGCGCGTCCCATCGTCTTCACCCTCACGCCCATCGTACTGGTCTTCTTCCTTTTCGAGGTCGCCGTCTCCACACTCCGATTCCGACGGAACGGATCCTCGTTTCTCAGGTTCTCACTCCTTTCATATATCGTTCTCTTCTATGCGGCAGTCCTTTTCCAGGACCTTCTCATCGACGCGCGATACGGGATCATGCTCTACCCGGCGATATTCCTAATGGCGGCATTCGGAGCGGAATCGTTCCGAAATCTGGTCCTGAAACGGCTTTTTTCTGAAAATCATCTCCGCTATGCCTCTATCGCCCTCTTTGCCGGCATAGCGTTTTCAAGCCTTCTTTCACTTCGTTCGGCTGTCCCGTTCTATTTCAATTATACGAATTCACTCCTCCCGCTCAAAAACAGCGTCACTACAGCATGGGGATATGGAGGATACGAAGCGGCACAATATATCAACGCACTCCCCGACGCGGAACGGCTCACCGCATGGGCGGATTACGAGGGCTTCTGTAAATTCTTCGTCGGAAAATGTATCCGCGGAAGCGATATAAAAAGATATGACGATGGAAATTTCGGGTCCGTAGACTACTTCATCGTCACTCGAAGAGGAAGCCAGCTTCAGAAAAAAACCTGGTCTGCCATCAAAAAAACGGGGATCATACACCCCAACCCGGTTTGGAACCTTTCTATCCTCGACCGGCCCAGCAACTTCGTCAGCATCTACGGGCAAGGAATCGGCGGAAGCCCGATTAGTGACACGGGTATCAACGGGGAAACAGAAGACGAAGCGTCGGAGAGAACACCCGACGAGGACCAAGAATGAATCCGTCTCCCGATACCCCTTCCAACGAATGCAGCCGTTTCTCCGCGGTCATGAACAATCCGCGACACACGGATCCGTCCACGCATTCGACATAGTTTTTCGAGAGGGGATCATTCCGAAAAACCGAATCGGTCAGAATCCCGTCACCGTTCTCTATGATGAAAGTCCGCTTCTTCCCCTTGTTGCTTCCGAAACGGATATCGATATTCGAATTCCGAACGAAGACATTTTTCACGTTCTTCAGAAAAATACCGCGGTCACATTTTACATCCAATCCCTCGATAAAGAGTCCGTCGATCGGATTTTCGGACAATCCCTCCACATTGACCGCCTTGTCGACATTTTTCCCGTGGAAACCGGAAAAAGACAGGTTTCCCACCTCCGGAATCGACTCATCCGAACCGGTCTCCCGCACATTATAGATATATTCCATATCGATACGGATGGGACTGTCACTCAGTTCATCGAACGAGAAATCCCGCATCACGATTCGTTCGACATAGCCGCCACGCCCACGAGGAGCCTTGATCCGGGCGGCGGAATCGGCGCGCTCGACCGATATGTTCTCCGCCAACACATTTCGGATGCCGCCAGAGACCTCGCTGCCGATAACGATTCCTCCGTGCGCCTTCCGAATCGCGGAATTCCGTATGACGATATTTTCCGTCGGAATTCCGCGACGACGCCCCTCGTCATCAAGCCCCGATTTCAAAGCGATAGCATCGTCGCCCGAAGAAACGAATGCCTGTTCCACCAGGGCATTCGAGGAAGAGTCGAGAACGATTCCGTCCGTATTCACCCCCTCCGAATCGATCGAGACATTCCTGACGGAAATATCCCGGCTATACAGGAAATGGAGATTCCATCTCGGGCTGTCATATATGCTGACGCCTTCGACCAACACCCGGGAACAACGGGAAAACAGCACGAGATCCGGCCGGAATGACGCCTCATCGGAAGGAAATACGCGCTTGTCTACGGAAATATCCGTTTTCGCGAGCGGATACAGGCGGTCAAACAGCGTCACTTCCCTCAGTCTCATGAAATCGAGCGACTGCCATTCTTCTCCCCGTCCATACAGAGCCCCTTCTCCTGCGAGAGCGACATCCCGACAATCTTCCGCATATATCATCGGCGGCGGGCCCATCGTCTCGATCCCTTCGAAACGATTGAATACCGGACCGGAAAAATCCCATCGTTCCGGAGACAACGCATGGACTTCGGCTCCTTCCTCAAGATAAAGACGGATTCCGCTCTCAAGCCGTATCGGCCCGACCGACCACTCCCCCGCAGCAAGCCGGACGGTTCCGCCGCCGCTTTCGCGACAGGTCCCAATCGCCTCCAGGATAGCCAGGGACATATCGGATTCCGGATCGATGGACGGAACCAACCGTTCGCATTCCCGGTCGGAAATATCCGGTGAAGCGACATCGACATCCCCCGAGAATCGGGAACGGATCCCGAATGCCATGCGGAAAGGGTCCGTATATCGGCTCACGAACACGAGTTGCGCCGCAAAAAACAACACTGGAATCGTCACGACTCCCGCAACGAACATGAGCTTCCATCTCGGAATCCCCTTCAATGACATGATGAGTCCGGAAAAAACGGCCATTATCGTCTCGATGAGAATCGGAATATCCGATGTGCCTATATTCTCCCACAAGGAACCCCTGCTGTACAGGCGAACGGTCGGTCCTGTCTTCATATCCGACATGGGCGCTATACTCCCGACCGCGAAGACTTACAGCATCGTGAAGGCGCCGACTCTGTCACCCGACTGCGGTTTCATCACACGGACGCCCTGCGTCACGCGGGAAAGCAGCGGTACCGACTTGAACGGGATACGGATGATGGTCCCCTTCTCGGAAGTGAGAATCAGGTCATCCTCAATATTCGCCATCGAGGTGATTGCCGCACCCACGAGCTTGCCGGTCTTGTCGGTAATCCTCATGGTCTTGATACCGGATCCGCCACGTTTCTGCACCTTATAGTGTTTGAGGTCGGAGCGCTTTCCTTGTCCGTTCTGCGAAAGGATGAGCAGTTCAAGCCCCTTCTCGCCCTTGTTGATGACATCCATCGCCACCACCTCGTCGCCTTCGCCGAGTCTGATACCTCGGACTCCGGCCGCGGAACGGCCCATGGCACGCACATCGGTCTCCTTGAAACGGATTGCCTGACCATCCTGGGTCGTCATGATAATATCGTCCCCTCCGTCGGTCGGACGCACCCAACTCAACAGATCGCCTTTCTCAAGGTTTATCGCGATGAGCCCAGACCGACGGACATTCTCGAATTCCTCGATCTTGGTCTTCTTCACCGTTCCGTTTCTGGTCGCCATGAAAAGATACTTCGTATCGTCCCCCTTCTTTCGGGCGACGAGTTCCGTGATTTTCTCTTCGGGACTGATCTGTATGAAGTTCACGATCGCGGCACCCTTCGCGGTACGGGACGATTCGGGGATCTCATAGGCCTTGAGCTGAAATACCTTGCCCGTATTCGTGAAGAACATGAGATCGGCATGCGTCTCGAGCGAGAGTACCATGGCAATCTTGTCCTCCTCCTTGGTAACCGCGCCGATAACCCCTTTTCCGCCGCGCTTCTGCACGCGGTACGCGTCAGGGTTCATACGCTTGATATAGCCGTCCTCCGAAAGCGTGATGATCGCGTCCTCGTTCGGGATGAGGTCCTCCTGTTTGAATTCCCCGATACCGGTCGGAACGATCCGCGTCTTGCGCGCGTCGCCGTATTTGTCCCGGAGCTCCAAAAGCTCGGTCTTCACCACACCGAGCATCTTCTCGCGACTCGAAAGGAGATCCTCGAGCGCAGCGATGAGCTTCATCTTTTCGGCGAGTTCGTCCTCTATCTTCTGTCGCTCGAGACCGGAAAGCGTCTGCAGGCGCATCTCGAGTATAGCGGTCGTCTGCCGGTCGGAAAGCCGGAAGTTCTTCATGAGATTCCGGTGCGCCTCTTCTTTCGTCTTGGACTTCTTGATAGTCGCGATGATCTCGTCGATATGATCGAGCGCCTTCTTGAGCCCCTCGAGGATATGCGCGCGATCCTTCGCTTTCGCCAGTTCATATTCCGCCCGTCGCTTCACGACCGTCTGCCGATGCGTGATGTAGTGCTCGAGGATCGATTTGAGGGAAAGAATCTGCGGATCGATACCGTCCACGAGCGCAAGCATGTTCACGTTGAAGTTCTTCTGCAGGTCGGTATGCGTATAGAGCTGGTTCAGCACCTTCTGCGGATACGCGTCCTTCTTGAGCTCCACCACGACTCGGACACCGTCCTTATCAGACTCGTCCCGCAGATCGCGGATACCGAGGATCTTCCCGTCCTTCACGAGATCGGCCAACCGTTCGATGAGCGTGGCCTTGTTCGTCTGATAGGTCATCTCCGTGACGACGATCTGGAACATGCCGGTCTTCGTCTCGACGATCTCGGCCTTCGCACGAGTCGCGATCTTTCCCCTGCCCGTCGCATAGGCCTCACGGATGTCAGCGGAATTGTACGCGATTCCACCCGTCGGAAAGTCCGGCCCCTTGATGAACCCCATCAGGTCGTCGATCGTCGCGTCGGGATGATCGATCAGGTGACAGATGCCGTCCGCAAGCTCACCGAGATTGTGCGGCGGGATATTCGTCGCCATACCAACCGCGATTCCCACGGTACCGTTCAAGAGGAGTTGCGGGAGTTTCGCCGGAAGCACCGTCGGCTCCAGATGGACGCCGTCGAAGTTCGGAATGAAATCGACGGTATCCTTCTCGATATCGAGCATCATCTCCTCGGCGATCGGCGCGAGCTTCGCCTCGGTATAGCGGTATGCCGCCGCGCTGTCGCCATCCATCGAACCGAAGTTTCCCTGTCCCCAGACGAGCGGATATCGGAGGGAGAAGTCCTGCGCCATGCGGACCATGGTGTCATATACCGCCGAATCGCCGTGCGGATGATATTTTCCAAGCACCTCGCCGACCACCGTCGCCGATTTCCGGAACTTGGCCGTCGAGCGGAGTCCGGTCGACCACATGGAATAGAGGATGCGGCGATGCACCGGTTTCATGCCGTCGCGGACATCCGGCAATGCGCGTGCCACGATGACGCTCATCGCATAGTCGAGATACGACTGTCGGACCTCGTCGGTGATCTGTCTCGGTTCTATCCGTCCCTGCGTATCGATTTTATGCGTTTCCTCTGCCATACGGTATGAATGTTATAGACATTTTCTCTCCGACATCATTTTCCGGACCCGACCGCATCCCCCACTCCTTCCCGAAGGGCGGACCCAGTATCCCCTACCATGTCCCTGATCGATGTCGCCTCTTCTGTCAACGCCTTCACGGAGTCCGGAATGGAACGGTCGAGGGCCTGCGTACCCGAAGAATCCGCCGAACGGAATCCCGCCCGAAGCGTCATGACCCAAAACAGGAACAGGACCGCCATGACGATCGAGACGGATCCGAAGACGTATCGGATCCGGACGGACTCCGGCTGTTGCCGTATTTCCGTAATTTTCTTCTCGAGAAGCATGCTCATACGGCTAAGACTTCTGCAGGAACAGTATTTCCATGCTCTTTCCTTCGAAATCCTTCTTTTTGAAGACGAATTTCTGGATCTCCTCCCCGATCTTACATCCAGTTTCCCGTCGGAACGCCTCGGGAGAATCGGCTTCCGTCGTCATCCCCTCCATACGATAATGCATGGGAATGACGACATTCGGTTCGATCGCCCGTATGAGTTCGTCGATTTTTTTCGTCGCAATCGAATCCGTTCCGCCGACCGGAACAAACAGGAGATCCACATCCCCGATTTTTCCTATGGACTCAGCATCAAGCTCATGTCCGAGCGCCCCGAGGAATGCGATCCGGATTTCTTCCGAATCGAAGACATATAATACGTTCCGACCACGAACGGCGCCACGTTCCGTATCTCTGAAACTCGGAAATCCGAGGATAGTCACGCCCTTGACGGAATATTCTCCGGGAGTATGCAGCACGACCGGATCATCCTTGAGTCCCGAAAGCGCTTCATCGGACGGGTCGAGATGGGATAGCAGCACCATGTCCGCGTGGCCGAACGGGGAACGAAGGCCGGTCCCCTTTTCGGGAAGATCGGTCCAGATAACCACATCCTCCGTCGCCCTACCGCCGGGCTTTGTCGTGATCTTGAAGCAAAAATCACCGTAATATTGTATGTTCATGACGATTTTTCGAACTAAAAGAAAAAACGGTCGATAAAAACCGGATGGCCGTATCCGCCGAGGACCGGAACAGGTTTCACATGGGAATTTCCGGTGACCGCACCGATCAGAATGAAGTTTAGCACGGAACATCTCGCCTGCCAAGCACCGAAAAATGCCCCGGGCTTGCCAAAATACGAAAGGTCCTGTACTATTTCCCTACGGAATTCCGGATACGCCCGGAAGGTTTTTTTCGGAAGGCGCCATAATCGATAATCGGGGACCAGCGCCCATCCCCCGCGGGAACAACCAGTATGTCGGATATCAATAAGACGAAGGACCTTTCAACCCTGCTGACCGAAGACTCCATCCACATTCCCCAGGTTGGGGACGTGGTCAAAGGTATAGTCATCAATGTCTCCTCGAATCATGCGCTCGTGGACCTCGGCCCCCTCGGAATCGGCGTCGTTCTCGGCAAGGAGATGAAAAGCGGCCTCGGTGGCAATGCGAAACTCCGTGTCGGCGAGGAAGTCGGTGCGACGCTGACGAGCATGGAAAACGAGGATGGAGACATCGAGATTTCCATCCGCGAAGCATCCTATGAGAAATCCTGGGAGGATCTCCAGGAAAAACTCCTGAACAAGACCGTCGTCGAAACGAAGGTGCTTGACGCGAACAAGGGCGGCCTCATGATCGAACTCAACGGCATCATGGGGTTCCTGCCGGTCTCACAACTTGCCAACGAACACTATCCCCGCGTCGAGGACGGTGACAAGAACAAGATTCTCGAACTTCTGAAGGCCCTGATCGGGGAGACGGTCAATGTCCGCATTCTCGATACGGATCGCGAGAACGAAAAACTCATCGTCAGCGAAAAAGCCGCCCAGAGCGAGCGTGATCGGGAACTGATCAACCGGCTCCGCGTCGGGGATGAGATCGAAGGAGAAGTATCGGGCGTCGTTGATTTCGGCGCATTCATCAAGTTCGATGCCCCGACAGGCGAAGACGGCAAGAAAGCCGGTCAGAAACTCGAGGGACTCGTTCATATTTCCGAACTCGCCTGGCAGCTTATCGACGATCCGCGGGAAATCGTGAAAACCGGCGATCATGTCCAGGCCAAGGTCATCGGGATCGAAGATACCCGCATTTCGCTTTCCATGAAAGCGCTCAAGGAAGACCCGTGGACAAAGGTTTCCGAGCGATATGCCGTCACCCAGACCGTTTCCGGAAAGGTAGACAAGATCAATCACTTCGGGGCGTTCGTTTATCTCGATCGCGACATCCACGGTCTCGCACATGTCTCCGAGTTTCATGACATCTACCCGGGACGGAAAATGGAGGACATCTTCCGTGTCGGCGAGACCTACGATTGGAAGATCCTGTCCATCGAACCGAGAGCACATCGGATGGGACTCCTCCCGATCAAGGAGGATGGGAAGAAAAAGAAGGCCGTCGAAGAGAAGACTGTGGAAACGAAGTCGGAGTAGTCCCGAAAGTCCCGCCGCGCGCGGGACTTTTCTTATCCACACCAGAACCGACCCCATCATGGACACGAACAGACTTTTTATCGTTTCCGGGCCGTCCGGCGCCGGAGAGGACTCCATAATAGACGGGCTTGCGAAAAGATTTCCCGTAGCGCGGGTAATCACGACGACGACCCGGGACCCGAGACCCGGAGAATCATCCGGGCGTCCGTACTATTTCATTTCCCGAACCGATTTCGAACGAAAACGGGATGCCGGTGCATTCGCGGAATGGGCGGAGGAATATAACGGGCAGCTCTACGGCGTCACCCGGGAGGAACTCGAACGCGTCGCCGTCTCGGGAAAGATAGGGATATGGAAAATAGAATGGAAAGGAGTCGTGACCGCCAAGAAACTCTTCCCGGGAATCGTCGCTATCCTTATAATCGCGCCCATCGAAAGCATACGGATCCGACTGAAAAAGCGCGACAATATGCCGGAATCGTACCTCGACGAACGGATCGCCTATACGAAGGAGTGGATGAACCACACCGATATCTATGATCACACCATTGAAAACCTCGACGGCGAGCTCGAAAAATCGATCAGCCTGGCGGAAGCGATCATCCGTCGTCACGTCGGGGGTTCCCTTTCCGACGAATGATTTCAGGCCGTCCTCCCCTTTCGGTCGGGCATTCATCAAGCGCGTCAGAAACAACGATACCGAAAACGGTCTCCTGACGCACGGAAATTCCGTCCTGATCGCCTGTTCCGGCGGACCGGACAGCGTGGCGTTGCTTCATGTATTCTTCTTTCTTCGGGACAAACTCGGATTCCGCCTCGGCGTGGCGCATGTGAACTACGGCATCCGCGGCACCGATTCCGACAAGGATGAAAAGCTCGTCGATTCGCTCTGCGAACAGCTCAAGATTCCCTTGTTCGTCTTGCGTTCAAAAGGGAATCGCGGGAAAAACGAGGAATTCCTTCGCGATATCCGCTATCGTTTTTTCGAACGGATCCGGGCACGGGAAGGATTCGATACGATCGCGACCGCCCATACCGAGGACGATCAGGCTGAAACGGTTCTCATCCGCCTGATCCGCGGAGCCGGTCCCGAGGGACTGGCCGCTATGAGGCCGAGAAACGGATTCCTTATCCGCCCATTCCTGGATATCGCAAAACGGGACATACTGGAATTTCTCGAACGGGAACATATCCCGTTCCGCGAAGACGCCTCGAATCTGGACCGGTCCATTCTTCGTAATCGGATCCGACATGAGCTGCTTCCGCTGCTCGAAAAGGAATACCGGCCGGGTATCCGCAAGGTTCTCTCCCGAACGGCACGGATCTTCGCGAAAAACGCTCCGACCGACCCTCTTTTCTCCCACGATTCCGCCGCCATCCCTCTCGCTGAAACCCCCGAAGCCCTGGAATTTTCCAGAAGCGCGTTCCTCTCCCTTTCGGAAGCGTCTCGTGCGCGAGAGCTTCGCAGGCTCTATCGGCTCACGACCGGCGGTATAAGAAATCCGGGGGAATCTTTCGTGAAAGAAGCGCAAAAACTCATCGGGAGTTCCACGGGGACGGTCCGGATCTATATCTCAAAACGGTTGAAAATAAAGGTACAAGGTGATAGAGTATCCCTGCTACGGAATTTTTAGCGGTCTACCATTTATGAAAACCTCCCCTATGGACAAGCTCATGAAAAACATCGTGACGATCATTCTCCTCTTTTTCGTCGTCTCCGGCATACTGATACTTTCACAGGAAAGCGCACCGAAACCAGAAGAGGTATCCCTCTCCACGCTCGTCACGCAGATCAACGAGGGGAAAGTGAGCGATATTGCCGTCTCAGCGAACGACCTTGCCATCGGCCTTGCGGACGGTACGAAAGAAACCTCTCAGAAAGAGGCCGAGTCCTCCCTTACGGAAACATTGAAAAACTACGGAGTGGATACGGAAAAACTCTCTTCCGTCTCGGTAGACATCAAAAAAGAGTCCGGGACCTCCTTCTGGATGACAGCCGTCCTACCGTTCCTTCTCCCTTTCCTTCTTGTCGGAGGATTCGTCTGGTTCATGATGAAACAGGCTCAGCGAGGCAATTCACAGGCAATGAATTTCGGCCTCTCCCGGGCACGGATGCTCGATCCGAAAAACAAGAACAAGCGGATCACCTTCGCGGACGTCGCAGGATCGAAAGAAGCCAAAGAGGAGTTGAGTGAAATCGTCGAGTTCCTGAAGCATCCGAAAAAATTTCTCGCCATGGGAGCTAAAATTCCGAAAGGAGTCCTGCTTCTCGGCTCACCAGGAACAGGAAAAACGCTGATTGCCAAAGCCGTCGCCGGTGAGGCGGGAGTCCCCTTTTTCAACATATCCGGATCGGAATTCGTCGAGATGTTCGTCGGTGTCGGCGCCAGTCGCGTGCGGGATCTCTTCAAACAAGCCAAGAAAAACGCTCCCGCTATCGTCTTCATCGACGAGATCGACGCCGTCGGCCGACACCGCGGAGCAGGCCTCGGCGGCGGCCACGACGAGCGTGAACAGACCCTGAACCAGATTCTCGTCGAAATGGACGGTTTCGAGACGGAAACCAATGTCATCGTCATCGCCGCAACCAACCGGCCGGACGTTCTCGATCCGGCACTGCTCCGTCCCGGACGGTTCGACCGTCGGGTCACGATGGATCTCCCCGACATCAACGACCGCGAGTCCATCCTGAAGATTCATCTGAAGGGAAAACCGCTTGCCGCTTCGGTGAATGTCCGTAGATTGGCGGAGCGAACGCCCGGATTTTCCGGAGCCGACCTCGCAAACCTCGTAAACGAGGCCGCGATTCTGGCTACCCGCCGTTCCAAAAAATCGATTGGCATGGACGAACTCGCCGAATCGATCGAGAAGGTCATCCTCGGTCCCGAACGTCGAAGTCGTGTCATTAATCAGAAAGAGAAGGAGATTATCGCCTATCACGAAGCTGGACACGCGCTTGTCGCCGCCAACCTGAAAAACGCTGATCCCGTACAGAAAATATCCATCATTTCCCGCGGGCATGCCGGCGGATATACGCTCGCCGTTCCGACCGAAGACAAGACGCTTCATTCCTCCGCCTATTTTCATGACGAGCTCGCCGTCCTGCTCGGAGGGTATGCCGCGGAGCGACTCACCTTCAAGGATACCACCACGGGCCCTTCGAACGACCTTGAGCGTGCCACGGCTCTTGCCCGCGGTATGGTCACCCGGTACGGCATGAGCCGTCTCGGCGCCCGGACCTTCGGTCACAAGGAAGAGCTCGTCTTCCTCGGCAAAGAGCTCCATGAAGAACGGAATTATTCCGACGAGACCGCGAAAATGATCGACACCGAAGTCGCGAAACTTGTCGAAGACGCCCTGGTCCGCTCAACCGACATCCTTACCGGCAAACAATCCGTACTCACGACGATCGCCGACACGCTTCTTGAGCGGGAAACCATCGAGAAAGATGAGTTCGACGCCATCATTGCCGGGAAACCGATGTCGGAAGAAAAGCGTTCGGAAAAAGTTTCTCCGGAAACAATACCCGATATCCCTACGAGATAGATATCGACGCCGTACGGCTCTGCGGACGATGCCCGCCGAAAACCCGTCGACTGAAACGATGAAGATGAAAACGTGTCTCGTTCGGCAAACGAAGACTTGTGTGGCACACGAAGTCATATGAACGACTTTTTCCGCTTTCTAGGATTCTATGCGGACGCGATACGGGACGTCCCGCGAAACGGAAACGCGCTCCTGTTTGCGGCGATCGCGACCGTTTTCGGGGTGATCCCATTCGAGCTTTTTCGCGACACCATACCGACCGAGCCGTCAACACATCCTCTCACGGAGATCTCACCTCTCCACCCGGTCATATCGGTCGCCGTCCTATCCGCACTCGCGGTCTCGACATTCTTCACGATATCCCTCATCCTCTCCCTTTGGAAAACCCGGGACACGATCGGAAAAACGATCCGTGACAGTCTACGATGTTTCCCGAGATTCATGCTTCTCAAAGCGGGATTCCTTGTTGCGGCAACACTGTCTCTCGTCATACTTTCCCTTCCGGGAATATCGGCTTCCGGAAATTCCGAAATGCTTTCCCAGGGCCTGCTTTTCTCAGGATACATACTCTTCATTCCAATCCTTACGATACTCTTCTTCACCCAGGCATACGCATCTTTTCACATAACGCTCTCGAAAACGGAACTCTTCTCCTCTCTCCGGCTCGGATACGCCCTCTTTGCCAAAACGATTCCGAAAAGCATCCTTTTCGGTGCCATCTCCATAATCGTCATCATCGTGACCTCGATGCTCGCCGCCGTATTCGGGATGCTTCTATCCGCTATCGTTCATAATGGAACCTATGCCGTCATCACATTCCCTATTCTCTCGCTTCTGCTGCAAATATTTGTTCTCCTCATAGGAAAATCCGCATGGATACGCTTTTTTTCCTTTATAAATACACCTCCAAGCCTGCCAACCGACATGGAGACTTCACAAGATCACGAAAAGGTGATACAAAAGGAAGTACCGGAGGCGGGATAGAAAACCGTTTCACGCCGAAGCGGCTTCCGGAGGTTTTCGAAGGCTCGTGGGCGGCTAGCTCAGTTGGTTAGAGCGCCACATTGACATTGTGGAGGTCACAAGTTCGAATCTTGTGTCGCCCACGAACACCCGAAAAATCAAAAAGTCGCATCGTCATGATGCGACTTTTTTGCATCCGAGACGGATGGCGAGATCAATTTCCGTCCACGATCGGAGGAACGGCTCCGACACTTGCGGCGCCGAGATTCATATCCGTTCTCTGTCGGATTTCCGTCGTATACGCCGCACCGGTTCCAAGAGTACGATTCACAGTCGTCACCGAACCCATAATCTGATTGTCGACATTCCGTATTTCCCGATTGATGGACGATTGAATGGTTCCGACCCCGTTTCTGACCATATTCGTAATCATCCGATTCGCCAGGGACGTAACGACGCCGCCTATCAGCTCTACCGGATTCTGTGCCGCCGCGATCACCTTGTTTCCGACGTCCTGCACGTCGGCAACCATCTGTCCGACCGTGCTTCCGGGGAGAATGACATTCCCGTCATTGTCACGCACGCCCTTGTATCCGGCATACGCCACCGCTTGCAATTCCGCCTCTTTCCTATACTGTTCACGCACGGCCATCTGATATTCCTCCGCACGCAAACTGTAACCAAACGGATCGCTTCCCGACGAGTACATCGCCGTAAATACCCTGATATCTCCCCTCGAAAGCGCCTCCGCCGGATCCGAAGTCAATTCACCGAGGCGACTTATGGAATCGGATACGCTGTTCTTGGTAGCAAGATGTGTCTCCGCGGATCGTTGAAGATACGTCTCATAACTCGATCCCGATCCGGAAGAAAACCCCGTCGATCTTCCACGCAGCGTCGTCGCATAATAATTATCCATTGCCAAACGGACACGATCTTCCGGTTCCTGATACAGATAGTCCTTCCAATCGGAAATGACCTGCGACGTCCCCGTCGAAGTCCCACCGACAAGCCCCATCACCCGGGTATTGAGCAGCGTGATAGCCGTCGATTTCAATACGGACAAAAGAATCCCCTCTATCTGTCCCTGAACATACTTGATCACCTGTTCCACCTGAAGCAATGCTGTCTCCTCCCCCCATGCGCCCGCATGCGCCACGGATGAGGACATGACTGAAAAAAGGAAGAGTACCGCGAGCGAAAACGCTCTGATCCTTATGAATATCCGTATCTTTTTCATATTTTCTTGTATTCCGACCGCCGACTTACAGGTCCAATGGAATTTCGTCAATCTGATATTTTGACAAGTCCGATTGAACCTCCGAAGCGAACGAGACAGCCACATTCAGGAATCCCTGCGCCTTCGAAAGCGATCGAATAGTCTTCAATGGATCGTCTTGGGAGGAGGCTGAAAGCTCATCATGCAAAGTCGTCGCATATTTCGCCAGTTTCAACGCCTTCACGTGCGTATCGATCATCTGCTCCGGCACCTCGATGGCACCGATTTCCCCAAGCATCTTTTCGCCCCCCTCCGCCAAGGAAGCGAGTTCGCCGAAATTCCCGATCGACATCGCGGATATCGCTTCAGTAGCAAGCCCCTCGGTCATATCCGCCAACTGGTCCTCGGTGGAAAACGATCCCGGTGCGTTATTCGCCAAAACATAAGCGATCGAAGTCAGGTATTCGACGACGTCATCCCTGATTTTCTCTTCCTTTTTTTCTTTCGAGATCTTTCCGTACGATTGTTCTTTGATCTTGATGGTATCCATATCGATTTCCGGAAGAACGATGTCTTCTGCCGAACCGGTCAGGATATCCTGAGAAATCGAATCCAGTTCCTCGAGCGACACTTCGGAAACGCCTTCCGGACCTGTCTCGGAATTCTTCACTATGTCCGCAATCTTCAATGATACCTGTTCCGTGACGTTCTCTTCGCTTCCGACAGAAGAGGCCTGTGCCAAAAAGGCCCGGCTTTCTTCGGTGACAATCTTGTCACCCGGAGCTTTTTTCAGTGGATCATACCCGCCCCGAACCTCGACCCCATCGGAATACCCGTCCCCATCACTGTCCCGATTCATCGGATCCGTCCCGTACAGCTTTTCCTCGGCTGTAGTCAGACCATCCTGATCGGGATCGGCGACGATATTGCTTCCGGACATCGTTTCCGCTGCCGAAACGAAAGACCACCCTCCGACAAAAAAGAGTCCCAACAAAAGAAAAAATCCATCTTCAAGCCACTTTCTTTTATTTTTTCCGTTCTATTTTTCATAGAAACTTCATTTGATATTTCACGGTTCCATTGTATCATATTTCAACGGAACGGCCAATGACATCGTCAAAAAACGAATTTCCCCGAAAGGCATCCTTAAAAATCGTACAAGAAAATACGGGGTCGCTCCGTGCAGACACGGAACATGCGCATGTGGTTAACACCGCTTTCGCCACATCGGTTACCGGCTCCTCCATTTTTTATATTATAAAATAAAATAAATAAATTGTCAAATTAATAATTGTTCCACGTGGAACATCTTCATATAAGAACAAGCATTCGATCAAAAATGCATCTGTTCTTCATTTTTAATTTGATTTTATATCGTAAAAGCATACAATCACAATTGTTCCACGTGGAACAATCATATAAAATTCAAGTGCCATAAAAAATCAAAGATGTTCCACGTGGAACATCTTCATATAAGAACAAGCATTCGATCAAAAATGCATCTGTTCTTCATTTTTAATTTGATTTTATATCGTAAAAGCATACAATCACAATTGTTCCACGTGGAACAATCATATAAAATTCAAGTGCCATAAAAAATCAAAGATGTTCCACGTGGAACAATTTTTATAAATTAATACATAAGAATATCCTGAAAAACTTTTTAATAAAACAATATGACGATCATATTAACAATTGTTCCACGTGGAACAATTGTTAATTATAAATCTCCAGAAATATAATCCGCTATACAGACATATCCATTGTTCCACGTGGAACAATGGATATCTTTATCCGTCATTGTAAATTTGACAAATATCATTTTATATTTTATAATAATAAAGATATTAATCGTTGGTTGACTTCGCTACGTTTTCCGTTTATCATAGCCTCATATTATTATATGGGCCTGTAGCTTAGTTGGTAGAGCGCCTCCATGGCATGGAGGAGGTCAGGAGTTCGAGTCTCCTCAGGTCCACAAGGCTTTAAAGGCGGGGGAGTCTTTCGGCCGGTTTGCGCTTTCTTTTCCGGACGGTTTTAGGGGCGCCCTATCAGCCCGTTTGAAAAATGCCCCGATAGCTCAACGGATAGAGCGAATCCGTCCTAAGGATGAGATCTGGGTTCGATTCCTAGTCGGGGCACACGAATACTTTTCCGTCATCACCCATTCGACCTCCGATGCTTTTTTTTGCGTGGATAATTTTGACAAATTTTCTTTTTTGACTCAGTATTGAAAGATTTAATGCCGATACGATATGTCTCAAAGGATTCTCCAGATAAACGACCTCATCCGGGAACATCTCGGCGAACTCTTTCTTCGTGAAATCAGCTTCAAGGCAGGCATACTCGTCACCATAACCAAAGTGGAAACGAGTGCCGACCTCCGTCATGCGAAGATATCGATCAGTACCTATCCGGAACAGGAGTCCGAATATGCGCTTAAAACCATCTTTCACGAGAAACGGACGATACAGAAAGCACTTCATCGAAAGCTTCATATGAAACCACTCCCCATAATATCCTTTGTATCGGATAGTACCGAGCAGGATGCCGACGTAGTCGAGAAGCTGCTTCGAAGGCTTGGGTAAGGTAGAAAATGTGGTTATACACTGGTTATGCGCGACTTTTCTTCCGAATTCCGAAATCTCGATTATGTCATACGGAATGCGGAACGAATCCTTCTTTTTGCTCACACGAGACCGGATGCGGACACGATAGGCGCGAATATCGCCCTTCAAGAACATATCAGATCCTCCGGTAAACATGCCGACATTGCCTGCCAGGACCCTTTTCCGGAATTTTCCAAAGGCCTTTTCCCTGAAGCGATCTTTCTCCATCCGGATTCCGTCGACCTTGCAAGATATGACGCGGCCATAGCGTCCGACAGTGTCAACAGGGGATTCCATTTGGTCAGGAGTGGCATCGGCCCCGATAAGATTATCGTCTTATTGGATCATCACCCCATCGAACAGCCCGAGGGGGATATTGTCATCATCGACACCTCATTTTCCTCGGCGTCGGAAATCGTTTTCGAATTCCTGAAAAGCCGGGGAAAGAAAATTGACCCGAAAATGGCGACGGCATTACTGCTTGGAATTCTTGGTGACACCGGGAACCTACAGCATTCCTCGACGACTCCCGGAACGTTCGCGGCGGCGGCGGCTCTCATACGATACGGGGCGCAACTCGGAAAGATAACGACGAATGTTTTTTCCAACAACAGGATATCGACCCTCCGACTCTGGGGACGCGCCCTTTCCCGGGCGAAAATAAATGAAAAAAACGGGATGATTTACTCTGCTATCACCGAAAAGGACATCTCGGAACTCGGAAACCCTTCGACTGAGGACCTCTACATCGCATCCACACTCCTGAATAATGTTCCGGATGCGAAATTCTCTCTCCTGTTCTATCAGATAACCTCGGATTCCGTCCGGGGAAGCCTCAGAACCGAGCCTCATAAGGAAATCGACGTCTCCACTATCGCACGATCGCTCGGAGGAGGTGGACACAAATACGCCAGCGGATTTGAAATTTCCGGGAAAATAACCGAAATCGACGGGGGATGGAGCGTACTGTGATTCCGGATTCGAAATACCTATGAACATCGCGATATCGGCTGAGAAAGAAAGACTTCTTTCGGAATTTGATGAACGAATGTCCCATGATTGTCGCTGCCAGCTGAAACACGCGGCACAACGACCCGTTCCGGGGAAAGGAATCGCGACCGCTGAAATACTCTTTATCGGAGAGGCTCCGGGAGCGAAAGAGGATGAGCGAGGAGAACCGTTCGTCGGGGCTTCCGGGAGATTTCTCGACGAACTGCTCGCTTCGATCGGCCTGAGACGTGAGGCTGTCTACATCACGAACATCGTAAAATATCGCCCGCCGGAAAACCGGGATCCGACACCGGAAGAAATACGGGACTGTTCGGAATGGCTCGAGGGACAGATTAACATCATACATCCGAAACTTATCGTCACGCTCGGACGACACGCGCTTCATCATTTCTTTCCAGACCGGAATATTGCCGATGCTCACGGAAAAACATTCCTGCGTGAATTTCCGGCAGGGGAAATCCGGCGTTTCTATGCGCTTTATCATCCGGCGGCGGCGCTTCATAACGGGGGAATGCGGGACACGATCCGAAAAGACTTTCTCCAGATACCGGATGTCATCAAAACGATACTTCGCTCATCACACCCACCCCAACGAAAGGCTGATTCCCCGAATATTCTTTGTTGACGGTCGGCACCGATTC
>FUWD013232551.1_pt1 | contig 22660 bp, 34 predicted proteins | sample 1063281 | NCBI WGS metagenome assembly FUWD01 (sample SAMEA79048168, study PRJEB19326) | metagenome | biome: marine | reverse complement strand
ACTAGAAAAATTGTCTAGAATCAGAAATTTTAAAAAATATTATCCAGAAGAATACCGACCTGGAATTCACTTAAATGAAGATGAGGATATTTTAAAAGCTGCTGCAGATTATGCTCAAACTATATTTCATCCTGTGGGCACTTGTAAAATGGGAAGCGATGAAAATGCAGTGGTCTCAGATGAATTAAAAGTACATGGAATTAAAAATTTAAGAGTAATCGATGCATCAATAATGCCAAATATTACATCTGGTAACACTAACGCACCAACAATAATGATTGCTGAAAAAGGTGCGGATATGATACTAAACAATTAATGTTTTCAGAATTATTAGGAGCTGAGCAGCTCATCATATTAAGCCAAATTATATTTATAGATTTAGTATTAGCTGGAGATAATGCAATTATCATTGGAATGGTTGCTTCTAAATTCCCATTAGAACAAAGAAAAAAGATAATTTTCTGGGGAATAGGTGGTGCAATAATTTTAAGAATTATCTTAACTATGTTAACAGCTTATTTGCTGCAAATAACTGGATTAAGATTAATAGGTGGTTTGCTTCTTCTCTATATAGTCTACAAACTTTATACCGATGTGATTAAAGGACAATCAGGTGATGAAGATGTTAAAGTAGATAATTCAAGTTTTATGAAAGCAATTTGGACTGTCCTTCTTGCAGATTTTACGATGAGTTTAGATAATGTTTTGGGTGTTGCTGGTGCTGCAGGAGATCATTATGTTTTACTAATTTTTGGTTTAGCTTTATCTATTATACTTATGGCAACTGCTGCTAATTTAATATCAAAATGGATTAATGAATACAAATGGATAGCTTGGATTGGTTTAATTGCTATATTGGTAGTAGCCATAAAATTAATTTATGCTGATATAATGTTATTTATTTAAATATATGTACCTACAAAAAATAAATTTAAAAAATAAATATGCTCTAGTTACAGGTGCAGGTAAAGGTTTGGGGAGAGCCTGCTCTATTGCACTAGCTGAGGCTGGAGCAACAATTATCGCATTAAGTAGAACTCAATCAGATCTTGATAAACTTGAAAAAGAAATAAAAAAAATCAAAGGTAAAGTCATCAAAGTTAATTGTGATGTGATGAATTACGAAGATCTTAAAAAAAATTTAGATAAGATTAAAGTTATAGATATCTTGGTTAATAATGCAGGAACAAATATTCCAGAACCATTTGAAAAGATAAAACAAGAGAGTATGCATTATCTAATAGATCTTAATCTTAAAGCGGCTTTTAATGTTGCGCAATTAGTGGTTAAAAAAATGTTGAAGAATAAAAAAAGTGGTGGGTCAATAATTAATATGTCCTCTCAACTAGGTCATGTAGGAATGGCAGGTAGAAATATTTATAATATGACCAAATTTGGCATAGAAGGTTTAACTAAAGGTATGGGTGTTGAGCTTGCTAAAAACAATATTAGAGTAAATACGGTAGCACCCACTTTTGTTGAAACCCCAATGGTTAAAAGATTTTTTAAAAATAAAGCTTTTAAAAAACTCGCTTTAGGAAATATTCCAATAGGCAGAGCTGCAACGGAAAGTGATGTTGCAACTAGCGTTTGTTTTCTAGCTTCATCCGCATCATCAATGATTACAGGAACATCTATTATAATAGATGGTGGTTGGACTGCTCAGTAATGTTTAGATTGCTAATATTAGTAGCAATTTTTTTTTCAACTCAATCTTTTGCCGTAGAGTTTCAGGGGAAATTTATTCAAGGACATTACATTATTGGCAAAACAACTCCTAAAACAACAATCTTAGTGGATAAAAAAAAAGTTAAAGTTTCAAAAGATGGTTATTTTGCTTTTGGAATAGAAAAAGAAAGAAAACTAGACATCGTTATTACTGAAGGAAATAAAAATATTATAAAAAAAATTCTAAAAAGAAAATATAAAATTCAAAAAATTGAAGGCTTGCCTGGAAAAAAAGTTACACCACCTGAAGAATTTTATGTAAGAATTAAAAAAGAAAGCAAATTAATTGCAGTTGCAAGAGCAATAGATAGCGACTTAACTTTTTTTAAAGACAAGTTTATTATCCCCGTAGATGATGCAATCATTACTGGTGTTTATGGTAGTCAAAGGATTTTAAATGGTATTCCAAAATCACCACATCTTGGTTTAGATTTTGCAAAAGAGAAAGGCACACCCATTAAAGCAATGAATAATGGAATTGTTACTTTAGCAGAAAAAGATTTATTTTACACGGGTGCAACATTAAATTTTGATCATGGTCACGGTGTATCAACTTTATACATGCATATGGATGAGATTTTTGTAAATGTTGGAGATCATGTTAAAAAAGGTGATATTGTTGGAACAATTGGAACAAGTGGTAGATCTACTGGTCCTCATCTGGATATCAGATTGAATTGGTTTGGGACTAGACTAGACCCTGCAACTATATTAAACATTAAAAAATGAAAAAAACATTATTAGAAAAAACTGCTGATAAATTAGTTAATGCATTTATTAATAATAAAATAATTTCACCCCTTCCAACAAAATTCACAAAAAATTAAGTGAAGCTCAAAACTAAGAAAACTATGTGAAAGCAAAGTAAAGATCCAATAATTGGATTTAAAGCTGCAGGAACTGGTATACCCATGATAAAAAAATTAAAAGAAAAGCAGCCCTTCTATGCATCAATTTTTAAAAAAAATTTTATAAAGAGTGGGCAAAAAGTAAAAATTAACAAATCTACTCTAGGTATAGAGCTTGAAGTTTGTTACTTGATTAAAAAAAACTTCTTCTCATCTAAAGGGTCAATTACTAAGAAAAACATAACAAAACATATTTCTCATATGGCACCCTGTATTGAGGTTATTGGCTATAGACAAAAGAAAAAAGGCATTACTAGTTTTGGTGACCTTTGTAGTGACTTTGGTGCTAACGTTAAATTTTTAATTGGCCAAAAGAAAAAATATAAAAGAATTAATATAGGAAACTTAAAGACAAATATTTCTAATAAAAAAATTAAACAAAGTGTTAATGGAAACACAAACACTGTTTATATTAATCCTCTAAATTCACTTAGATTTGTTTTAAATGAATTAAAAAAAGATAAAGTAAATCTTGATAAAGATTTTTATGTATTTACTGGATCAACTGTAGGTGTTGTGCCCATCTTAGGAAAAGGTCTTTACACTGGAAAAGTAGAACAACTTGGTTCTGCTAAAGCAATTATTCATTAATTTTTAGAGTATCATTTTCAAAAAAGCCTTAATAATTAACAATAATTTGGGTTTGTTCTACTATGTTCATATAGAATTTAAGCCTACTTATGATTAATATCATTAAAAGTTATATTTTTTATTATGGCACTACACTTTAGTAAACAGGAATTCGAAAAAAGAAAATTAGCTACTTTAAAATCTATGAAAGAGCAAAATCTTGATGCTCTTTTAATGTTTAGACAAGAATCTATGTTTTGGCTTACTGGCTATGACACCTTTGGCTATGTTTTTTTTCAAACTTTAATATTAGATCAAAAAGGAAATATTATTCTTTTAACAAGAGCTCCAGACTTAAGACAAGCACAAAACACATCTAACATCGAAGATATAAGAATTTGGGTAGACAAAGACCAGTCTAATCCAACAGATGACCTTAAAGTTATTTTGAATGAGATGAACTTAAAAGGTAAAAAAATTGGAATTGAGTATGAAGCTTACGGTATGACGGGACGTAATGCTTTAAGACTTAACAAATCATTAGAAAATTATTGTGAAGTAGAAGACCAATCAGAATTAATCACCAAACATAGAGTTGTTAAATCTCAAGAGGAAATTGTTTACGTAAAGAAAGCTGCAGAACTTGCTGATCAAGCGCTTGATGAAGTGTGGAAATACGCAAAAGCTGGTGCTAGTGAAGCAAAGATTTTAGCTGAAATGCAAAGAGTAGTTTTTGAAGGTGGTGGTGATTATCCGGCAAATGAATATATTATAGGCTCGGGACATAATGCATTATTATGCAGATATCAATCTGAGAAAAGAATTCTATCTGAAACAGATCAGTTAACTGTTGAATGGGCTGGAACTTATAAGCATTACCACTCAGCAATGTTTAGAACTATTCCTATTGGCAAAGCTGATCCAAAACATATTAAGATGCACGAAGCTTGTGTTAAAGCTTTAAACAATTGTGCGAAAACTCTAAAACCTGGAAAAACTGCTGGGGATGTATTTGATATACACGTTAAAACTTTTGATGACCTTGGATATAATAAAGCAAGAATGAATGCTTGTGGTTATTCATTGGGCGCAACCTTCTCTCCCAATTGGATGGACTGGCCAATGTTATACACGGGTAATCCTTATGTAATAACACCTGGTAATGTCTTCTTTATGCATATGATATTGATGGATTCAGACAGTGGATTAGCGATGAATTTAGGTGAAACCTATTTAGTGACCGAGAATGGTAACGAACGATTAGGGAAACAAAAACTGGATTTAGTAGTTCTTTAGGGCCCTGTCTTCAAGTCTGCTTCAAGTGTGAAATAAATAAGTAGGACCCAGTGTAAATCTCAACTTTGAATGGAATTTAGACCCCCACCACCCTTTTTCTTAAATATGATACCTAAGGTAATACCTTTAGTCTTTGTTTTAGACAGTCATAGCCTTTGAAAACCAATCCATATTAAAAAAATATTTTTCATAAAAAATCAGAGTGAGTGTGGGATTATATAGGAAGGTTTAACTGGGACCTCGAAATGGTTTGGACGACAATCTTGAAGCCCCAGCAAAAGTTTCATTACTAAATGATAGTGTAAATATAAGGCTTAAAAAATATTTTACAAATTCTAAAAGCCCTTCAAGTTATGTCATTACCCATTAAAACTTTAGGTGTAATCTTTAGGGGGTTAACTTTAGGGGTTACTTAAGGTGTTGTCTTAATACTATAAAGGATTAAAGAAGCCTGAGGAGTGGCTATTGATATTTTAGGTTAATTAATTAATGATTTTTTATACTTCTCTTCTACTTTAATTGATAATTCTCTCTTAACACCCTTAAATACATTGGGTAATTTCTTGCCCACCTGATCTAATACATAAATCGCTTGAGCGTATGTAGCATATTTTAAATCACTACTTACAATTGAATTAATACATTTTGAATTACATTCTCCTGATAGAACTGTTTGAATAATATGACCTATAACCGTTTCATAGTATTCATTAGATTTTGATTGAGGAGTAGAACAAGAGGTTAAAATAACTAATATAATTAATAATTTCTTCACAAGTTAAAAGTATACTCAACTATATCTTAATTAAAATCATTTGATAAAGTTTAATTATATCAATTATGAATAGTAAAAAAATCAAACTAATATTAATTATTACCCCATTAATAGTTTTATTCTCTTATGTTTTCACAGCTCTTTATTCATTTCATCAGTTTCATAAAGGTATTTACTATAATGATAAAAAACTCATCAAAGATTATGTTGAATGGGACGAGTTAAGAGAAAACTTTAAAAATTACATCAATATTCAATTACTCAAAGAAACTAAAAAAGATGATGACTTAAAAGAGTTAGGAGATTTGGGTTTATTATTTACAGGTCTTGCTGGAAAATTAGTAGAGTCGTTAGTCGATACTTATCTAAATCCAGAAGGATTAAGTATGTTGATAGAAAAAAGTGAAAAGAAAGATGAAATACCTAAACCAACAATAATCACATTATTAGGTGGTTTTACAATTATGGACTTTAACGGACATAGTTCTTTTTACATTACTTACGAAAATGAAGGAGAGGAGTTTCCAATATTCTTTAATAGAAAAGGCTTAACTTGGAAAATCACTCAAATTGAATTTCCTGAAGATCTATTAAGTAGTTTAAAATAATTGATTAAACCAAGCTAATTTAGTTATATGCTTAATAAAAATAAAATTTTATATTTTGCTATTATTATTAAATAAAAACATTAAATTTAATTAAGCTTATGAATAACATACAATTAGCACTCAAAGACCAAATTATAGATACAGTTAAAAATATTAAAAAGCATAATGTTGGCGAAATACTTAATTGGCTATTAAGAAACCAGATAGCAAAATACTCTTTAGCAAATGAGTATTATTTAAGCACCCAATTTACCTTAGATCATATTAAAAAAAAAGGTTTAGATGTTACAAAAAGATCAATTAAAACAAAAAAAAATGAAATTACTTACGAGCACCCCATTCCAAGCAAAGTAGTATTCAACTTAATCTTAAAAGCTCAAAATGAAAATGAAATTATAAGTATTCTTAAAAATACCGACTACATAGTAATTTTATCTCATATTGAAGATAAAAAACTAAGAGAAGTAGGTTTAGTTAGTTCTATGCCAATAAATTGGCAATATGGTGATGATACTTTTGCTAGATATAAAAAAGCTAAAATTAATGTTTTAACAAAAAAATTAAAATGGTTGGAGCTATTAGAAGATAATTAAATAATTTATAAAAATAAACTTATTATTTTAATAAAATTTTTTATATTTCTTGGCTTTTTTAATGTTTAAATTAATCTTTTTTTATATTACGTTTAGTCATGAATAAAATAAAAATTGACAAAAAAGATCTTTTGAGTTTCCTTAAAAAAGACCCTAAAGCTTGGTTAAAACTTTGGAAAGAAGGAGCAGCATGGGAAAAGGGGCAAGTTGAGGCGTGCTGTTCGTCTCATGCACTTGAACAACTTGTATCATTGTATGATTCAGAAAATGACATGACAGCTATGGGTATTGCAATGTTTTTGGAGCCCTCTCTTGATAGTAAAATAATTGATGCTATTAAAAAATGGGAATGTGATGATGAAGAACACAATGAAGAAGTAAAAAAAACTGCACGTATGTGCTCCATGATGTAAAGGATATTTGTTACCCAACTACATGAAAAAAAATGATGTTTGGAATGAAGAAATAAATCCTGATTTTATTTCTGATGTCCTTGAGAATTTAAATTCAAAAATATGGGATAGGGGCTATTTTAAAGAAACTGAAGAAGGTGTGTGGTATGAAATGTATGTTAATAAAGATGTAAAAAAAAATTACCTAAAATTAATATTAATGAGGAGTCTTCAAAATTGTTTTCAAATTTAAAAGATATCATTATTGATCATTATCATGATGATAATCAAATAACATTTTTTCAACCGAAAAATGAGAATAAATATACATTTGTCTATCTTGAAAATTTATTTTCTTAAAAATATATAACAGATTAAATTTTTATTTTTTTTGTAGCTTTATTGCAAATTTTACAAAATGAATTTGGTCCACCGTGTTTACAGTTTCCGTTGCTGCATCCAACTGTATTACAATTAGTGCATTTGATAGCATGACCAGCAGTTTTACCACATGCTGGACATGGTCTTGATGGGGTAAAATTAACAGACATAAGTAAATTTATACTCTAACTTTAGTTTTCTTTTTTTTACAAACCAAACAATCTTCTCTTGTTCACCGTGTTTACACGTTCCATTTGTACACCCCAGGGTTCCACAATTAGTGCATTTAAAGCCTTGGCAACCGTTATGCTTTCCACAAAAGAGGGACATGGATTTGAAGGAGTATATGTTATTATTTCTTTAATTTAAACAATAAAATGGTCGGAGCTATTAGAAGATAATTAAATAATTTTAGTAATTATTAATTCATCCCCTGGTTTCAGAGTATACTTAAGGTGATCTTTTAATTTACTTGTAACTTCTGATTCTGTGGGATTGTTACTTAAATTTCCAAGGTTAATTGATGAATGATTTGTTGCACCAGTATTTTTTTTAATTGTGTACTAAATAGTCTTTGAAGGCATATGCTATATTATAGCAATTAATATAATAAAAAAAAGGAGATTTATGAGTTTAAAAAGTTTTGCAACAAAAGGTTTTTCTTTAGCAATGAACGGTAAATGCAATAACCATTCAAAGAAAGCATCTAATTATGCTAACAAAGCATCAAATTTATTTAAATCTTGCAGAACAACAAAAGATACAAATGAAAAAATTGAATTTAATTTAATTGATGAAAATTTATATAAATTTAAGGATACAAAATATTCTAAAGATGATATAATTGATTTAGTATAACATTTTAGTAAATAAAGAATAATGACTGCTAAAAAGAAAAAAACAAAAAAGAAAAAACCTTCAAAAGAAAAAAGTGAAAATTATTTAATCAAAATAACTCCCTTTTTTCTAGAACCTAAGTTGATAGGCAACAAAAGCCTAGTAGATAAAAAAAATAATCTAACTAAAGAAGGTGCAGATTATTGCGTCGATATAATGAAAACTTTTATAGATGTGATAAAAGAAAGAATGGGTGAATCTATTGGGGAAAAAATTTTAATTAGTTACAATTCTGAAGACTTTCATAAATTAAGTGAATTAAAAAATACATTTAAATCTAATCATTGGTCGAGTCTTGATGTGTACATTTTGTTAAAAAAAAAAATAGAAGGAAGAAGATTAGATAGTATATTACATAATATAAAGGACTATAGTTTTGATGCCTGGTATCCAGATAATGGAGGAAAAATAGTTACCCAAAGCTATGTCGATGGTAAATATGATACTGGTTATTTTGCACCAGGACCGGCAGGTGATGTAGACGAATATATAAGTGATAAAAATAATCCCATGTCCTTATCTTTGAAAAAATATAACGAAGTTATAAAAACTTTATCTGAATAATTTTCATTATAATAATTAATAAAAGCATTCAACTAAGACATACCGATGGTTTAACTTTTGAATTTTTATTAGATATGGCAAAAACATTGGATAATAAAAAAAGTCTAATGTTTTTAGGTGGTGGAAAATCTGGAAAAGAACCTTTGATTTTTCAAACAAATGGCAGTCCGTACAGAGGATTTTTGGACGGCAGAATAAATAAAAATCAATATCAATTAATTTTAAGATTAAGTAATATGGAGTTGAAGAAAGTATGATTGAAAGAACTTAAAACTATGGATAAAAAAGAAGCATTAAAAATAGTTCAAGAATCTGGGTCTGATTTAGCAAATCTATCTGATAAATTTAAGAAAGATAAAGATGTTGTCTTAGAGGCAATCAAACAAGATGCCTGGTCTCTTCTTTATGCTAATGAAAAATTAAAAGCAGACAAAGAAGTTGTTCTGGCATCGGTAAAACAAAATGGTTCTAACATTCAACTTGCCCATGACAAATTAAAAGCAGATAAAGAAGTTGTTCTAGCAGCGGTAAAACAAGATGGTCAAGCTATTGATTATGCGAATGAAAAATTGAAAGCAGATAAAGAAGTTGTTCTTGCAGCAGTAAAAAATGATTGGGCCGCTTATAAGTATGCAGATTTAAAATTACAGGATGATACAGATATCAGATTTATTTTGGTAAGAGATGAGGGGTATATTAATGAAAATAAAAAGCAGTCTATAATTTTACAGTTAAAAACTTTTTTTGACGACCTTATTGAAAATAATAAAGATCGTTTTGCTAAAGAAAATACATTTCAAGTTAGACCCGGTATTGGTTATGATAATTTTAATCTTGATTGGGTAGATGGAATGTATGATATGAGCCTTCAAGGTCTAATACATCATTATATGTGGGAAAAAAAACTATATCATTATTTTTTAAATGAAGATGAAATTAAAAATTGTGCGATAGTAATAGAAAATAATCCTGAGTATATATATGGTCCTGATGATGATCCTTCACAAACCATGTTAGATGAAATTCAATTCCAAACGATAGTATTTGTTGGAAAAAAACTTATTGATTTAGGGTTTGACGTGAAGGATACTTTCGAGGAATATATAAAATAATAATTAAAACTTAGATTTTTTTTAAATTACATAGAACACAATTTTTATCAAAATCACTATTTAAATAGAATGTTTTTTAAGATAATAATGTATTGTTTAATGATGGATAGGATTTAATATTGATGAAAGTTATGCAAGACCATAGATTCTTCTTTGGATTACTTTTTCTTCTTCTTCATTGCTTTTTGTGCAAGATCTAAAATTATATCAATATATTCATTATGCTCATCATCATCGCACCTCCAATCACCTATCACGTTCAAAACATTTATGTCTAAACCGTGTTTAATTGCTTCAATTTGAGGCTTGGTCATCTTTTTGACATCGGGGTCAATGGGAATTTTCACTTTTGGAAAGTGGTATTCAATAAGCTGTTCTAGCGCATGACTTGAACAACAAGATCCTATCTCACCTTTTTTTCTATCTGTATCTTTAATTAAAAGTTTATCCCAAGTATCTGGAATTTTTAGAAAAAAATCCACAAGATCTGCATTAAATTCTTTATCCATGATTAATAATATTTTTTTTTGATACAATAATCAATTAATAAATATCTTAAAAAACGTCTATTTATATTCATTTAATAACACTAAATAAAATAAAATTTCATCAATATCCTCTTTTTTAGAATAATTTTTTTAAAAAAGATCTTCTTGAGTTTTATCAAGGAACTAAACCATTACTAAGTTGAAATTTCAATCATCTCCCTTCCAAAACTTAACAAAACTATTTGTTAATTAAATCTAATTTGCTCTTCTCTTCTTAAATTTTTTTAAAACTTCTTTCGTGTCCATTAAAAAAATTTACATTTTTTTGTATCCTTTTTTTAATTTGGATTTGATTAATTTTTCTACCTCAGCTATAGCGGCATCTATTGTTTTGGCTTCTTTGCTAATGAGTTGACCATCTGTTCCAACTTTCCCATAACGAATATTTATTAATTCACCCATTGACTGTATTTGCCAAAATTTGTGAGATTTTGCATCTTTATACTCAAATCTAGTTTTAGGCGTTTTAGTCCTTTTACCCATTTTTACCTCCATTTTTAATTACTAAAGTTAATTTTTTAATTACTAAACTTAATTTAAATTTATCTAGATATAAAGCTTTTATTTATATAAGTTTTAAAGAAGAAAATTTTTTAATAATTTTTTGTTTTAATTTCAGAATCATAATCTCTCACAAAAAGACAATTTAATAAACTTTCATTTTTATTATTTATATTTTCTATATATCGATCCATAAATTCTTTATGCCAAGTAGGTAATATTAGTTTTTCATTGTCTTCATCTTTTTCATAAGTTTGTACATCATCTAAAAAATATTTTAAACTCCACATATATTGATGCTCAACACTTTTAGGGACAGATATATTTTCGTTATCATTCAAAGATCTAAAAAATTTAAAATCTTTAAGTAATTTCTCTATACCAGCCTCACAAAATGTTGCTGGTACTTCTTTGCTTCGATGTAAATCACATGAAAGAACTTCATTATCATTGGAGGCTCCTTTTCATGAAAATAAATTGAAATACGATTTAGATATAGCTGAATAGAACTTTTCTTCTGAGTAATATCCATTTGATGATAAATTTTTAAGATCTTTAGAATAATGTTTTATTAAATCGTTGAATAAAAATTTTGCTACGTCTTTTGTAAGTTGAAAATAATATGGTATTCTAACAATTCTTACTTCAAAATTCTGAAAGTTAGGATTTGATGATACTACACTTAATTGAATTTTTTAAGGACTATTTCAGTAATCTTTTCCCAGAACACTACAATCAAGAGGACAATTAAAGCTGGTAGAATATATTTGATCATAAATCCATAATTATTGTGTAAGCTAAATAAGCAAGTTCAATAGCTAATAGTATTTCAAGTCCAGACATAGTTTAAGACTAACAAATTCCAAATCAGGTGTCTAGGTGATGGAATGATTATCACTTAATGAAATAAATGATTGTTAGAATTAGAAGGATAATAACAATCCAAATAGTAAGATTAGTTAATAGTTGTTTTAATTTAGAATTAGATTGTAGAAAAGCTGGGAGTACCAATAAGAGTATCCCTATCATATAAATAAAGGGTATTATCTGATCTATCAATTCATTAATGTGTTAAATTAATTCTAAAGTAAACAGGCTGTTATCTTCATATTTTAATGAAAACTCTTTTTTTTTACTTTTAAAATGCAAAGTTGGTTCTACCCATTCTTCAGGCCATTCTTTATCTGTAAATCTATCTTCCATCTCTTCATCATCAATTTTTAAACTAATGTCAGCTGATTTTAAGATAACAAACATTTTATTTTCTATTTCCTTATAGTCTATTTCAACTTTAGATTTATTAACTTTCAATTCAGTGGTTTCATATTCTTCTTGGTCTGGCTTATAATCACTATAATCAATGTAGGAAATATAACACTCAAACTGTTCAATAAATTTTTTGTGATCTTTTTTATCGTGTGGTAATTGAAGTTCAAAGGATCCAATTGGATCATTTCTTCTAATTATTTTATAATCTACCATGTCTTACCCTGTTTTTAATTTGCTAAAACTCAGCAGCTTCCAATACTTTTTCAGTAATTTCCCCAATATTTTTAATAGCAACACTCACATTCATAATTATTTTATAAAATATTTTACCAAATCATACAATGCATATGTGTCTTTAGCGCAATAGGTTGTTAACTTATCTTCTTGCAAATTTTTATCTTTTTTAGAAGATTTTGGATCTGTGTATAAAAACCAAGCTAATTGTGCACCCATGCCACCTTCTATTTCATCTTCTTCATTATAATCAACGGATGTTGGTATTGATTTTACAATATCTTTTAAAGAATACTTACCTTTCATCAAGGGGGAATAAAAATTCTCCCTAACAATTGTCAAGGTGTCAACAACCCTAGAAATTATATTATCAATATCTTTGCTATATTTCTTAAATTTAGCTTTAATTTTAAGGCTATTTAATAAAGATATTTCAAAAGAAGCATTGTGGACAAAGATTGTTCCTTTATCTTCCAAAACTTTGATCAGTGATATTAAAAACTCATTTTCAATATCTTGATTATCAAATTTTAGGAAAGAACTACCGTCATCTATTTTGATTTCCTCATCAATGTTAATCCATTTATGAACAGACCATTGAAATGGCAAACGGTCGTTAGGTCTTGTATCTTTAATAATAGGTACAGTTTGCATTACCGTTTCAAAATCTAAAAAATAAAAAGGCCATTTAAATTCTTTAAACACATCTTTAACTTTTACATTAATCCAAGGTTCGTTATCTATATGACATTTTTGAATGATTTTATGATATCCATTAACAAACCCTTTTCTATTTGTTTCTAGTAAGTTACTAGGTACATCTTTAAGCTTTTTGATTTTATTGAGTTTGCAAAATTCTTTAATTTCTTTGTTAAGGTGGGGTAAAATTTCATAATTTACTTTTGTTAAATCCTTTTCTTCAACTTCACATATTGATTTAAAGTCACAAGGATAAGGAATATTACAGTGTTTACCAACCGATATTTTTGGACATGGGGACTTAGGCTTAGAAATAATCTTTAATTTTTCAATAACATCTTTTATATTTTTTTCTTCAATAGACACTTCATTCGTAATATCTTTTTCCAAAATTAAATTTTTATAATTATCATCGCCTTTATAAATGAACTCTCTATTTATATATAAAAGTTTTGTATTACTAATTTTTACATTTGAATTTTTAACAACAAAACTCTGAATAGAAATATCAGTTATATTTCCTGGTTTTAAATCACTAACAGTTTTAGCTTCAAGTAAGTCCCATTGATCATTATTTCTAATTAAAACATCCGCTCTTATTAAAGTGTCTGAAAATAAAAAAGCGGCTTCGTAAATAACTTTAATATTTTTATCATTAATTGCTTTGTTTGTTTCATCTAGAGCAATTTTACTAATGTATTCATTTGAAAGATCTAAACCTAGACCATAATTATCTCTTACAATTTGACCAAATCTGTTTCCTGAGTGAAAAAGCGATCTATCTCTATGTTCACTTTCTTTGTGTAATTCAAGCCATAATTTTTTATGACATTGAATTCCACTAAGAATTTTAGTTTTAGTCAATGTATAATTATTTTTAACCATAAGAATAATTTAGAAATAAATACTTATTAACTAATATATATTATTTTTTAACTATCTAATACATACTCTATAACTATATAACTTCTGTATTTACCAGATTGAATAAAGGTTTTATCGTAAACAATCCTATAATTATTCAAATTTGTCTCAAAAATTTGATTTGTTTCATTAGAGGTATACTCTCTAGTCACTCCATTTTTAGTATCTTCTTTTACCTTTTGATTTTCATTTTTTATAATTGAATTACTCAAACCATCACTAACTATTACTTTAGCATTTAGTAGAGCTTTTGATTTGGCAATTTCAAAATCTTTTGAAGATGAAGTACCACAACCATATAATTTCTTAACTGATGATTTATATTTTCCGCATACACTTTCATTAACTTTTACAAAATCATTCATATTTGAAATGACTGTTTTTTTACTTGCATAGTTGGATTGCGCACATCCTGCTAGAATTAAACCAACTGTTATTATTATTATTATTTTCATATTATCCTCCTGTTAAGCTATAGATTGATATTAAAGTATTCCAAAATAATTCATTTCCTTGTTCGGAATGAATTAAGTCATTCCAAAAACCACCACTAATATAAGTTGTCTCTTCACAAACTTTTATTTCTTTAGTTGATATAATTATTCCATTTTCAGTAATTGTTTCAGTTTTATAATGACATTGGTTTGCTAATGCGTGTCCACTAAAAATAAGAAAAAATATAATTATAAAATATCGCTTACCCATAAATCCTCTTTTTTCTTTAGATTTAACTCTAATTTCAATTGATTAAGAATAGCTTCAAACAAAGAGATAATTGCTTGATTAATTTCTTGTTTAAAAACTTGTTTTTGACAACCTGAATTACATTCTGTTAAAACGTGAATTAATGTTTGCTTGTAATACTCATTAGATTTTCCATAACTATGAGTTGCAAACATTAGTAAGAATATAAAAATTGTTATTTTAATTAATTTAATCATTTCTTGGATAACATTTATTACATAGATAATTATTTATTTTTGACCCATCATAATTAAGATACTCATGGGCTATATTTAGGTAATTTTTTGGAGCATGTTTTAAACAAAGAGGAGGAAACTCATTCAATTTTTGTTCTTTGTCTATTTTTCGAAATTTAGCTTCTGTTTTTTTATAATCGTAGAAGTCTAGTTCGTTTGCAAAATCTTTACCTATTTTTTTTATAATTTTTTTTCTATCAGTAGTATTCAATAAATAAATTTATAGATGTTACCATTTTATTCTCTAGTGAAATAAAGAAGTATAAATTTCACTGAGTAAAATAAAGATTAATTTAATATTAAATTAATGAATTATATAATAATATAACAATGTGACTAAACTTAGAAAGCCTTTAACTGTAGAACATATTTTATCAAATATTATTAAAGATATTGATGAAAATAATATTAAAGAAATTACTGGTAAATCTATTTCTCATTTTAGAAAATGTAGTGATCCAGCAGATAAAGATCATAATTTACATTTTATAGATGCAATAAAACTAGACCTAATTTTACAAAAATTGCAAAAAGGCACACCTTTTTTAGATAACTTTGAAATTATGCTAAGTGAAGATCTAAAAAATATCAATAATAATGAAAATGTTTCTAATACTTTGATAAATATTGGTGGACGTATTGGTAATTTAATGGACGTTACAAGTAACTCCATAAATCCTAAAAGTCATGATGGAAAAAATATAAGTGACCTAGAAAAAGATAAAATTCACAGAGCAATTAAAGAAGTGGAAGATAAAATGGCTCTTCTTAAAATTTCTATAAAGTAAATTAGTTAATCATCAGATTAAAATATCCGTTAATAATTAGATAGTGTTATAACTATTTAATTTTATAAAAACTTTTTAATATCTTTTTCTTGAATTGTTAGATAATTTTTTATCCAAGATATTTTACGTTCTTTTGCTTCTTTGTTGTTTAGATTATATTCCTCAAAACTTGCGTGATCACCAGTTATAGGATCGTGAACGATACCACTATCATACTCTCCACTACTATACCCCATCCAAATTCCTGGTTTAAATTTATAAAAAGTCCCATATGCAGTAAAATCAAACTTTGCACTTAAATCCCTAAAGTTAGCATGCCATAACATTTTTGAATGGTGGAAAAAAAGAAAAAAAGCACTCCCCTCATATTCTTTACAAAATTTAAGTAAATTATCCTCATTATCTTTAGAAATTTTACTGACATCATTAGCATTTAATAATTTTTTTTGATTAATAAATTGATAAACATTCAAATCATTATTTCTTGTACATTTTTGTAGTGATTTTATAACTAATTTTGAAAATTTTTTTAAGTAACTAATGTTTTGATTTTCTTCAAAAATATTAGATTGGATTACATAAGCAAATAGTTTATCAGCCATTATTTAAAGTAATATAAATTAAAAGAAAAGTCAAATAACTTCATATATTTCAATTTTTATATTTTAATCTAACTAAATCATAAATTTCAATAAAAGTTAGTTTAAAAAAGGTATAATTTTTAATCTTTGTGTATTCTTCTAACCATTTATCATTTTTTAAGTTAGAAAAATTAAATATGTTAACCTTTCCTAAAAACAGTCTTTCACATAAAAATAAAAAACCTATTAAGTCTGTTTTTCTTGTAATTTTTTTACTTTTCAAATCACTAAAAGAATAATATGGGAATGTTGACTTCAGAAAAAAATTTTTATTTATTCTCTTTATTAAAACTGGCTCCCAGTCTATCAAAAAAATTCTTTTTTTTGTAAAAACTATATTCTTAAAATTAATATCTCCATGAACGATATTAAGCTTATCTAATTTATCTAAATTTAACGCAAGATTCTTTAACAGTATTAATTTTTCTGTTCTCCTAACTTTTTCTGATATGATAAAAATTTGCTTACTAATAATTTCATAATTATTAACTTCAAATAAAGTAAAGGGTACAAATAAAAAATTTTTGGAAATATGATTTATTTTATTACATCTCTTTCTAATATGTACTAAAGAATTGTAAGAATTTTTTAATGAAAATTTTTTAATTATTTCTTTTTTCAAATTTCAATTTTTTATAAAGATTTATATCCCTCACAAACATAACATTCTGTTTCAACTCCACTCATATCTTCTTCAAAATAAATTGTCTCTTTAAGACCAGGGTAGTCTATGCCATTACATATAGTCCAACCTTCTACACACGAACAATTTAATGTAAGCTTTCCGATATCAATATTCTCATTAAAAGATATTTTATTTGTATACCAACTTCCCTCGTTAACTGCTCTACCCCAGAAATAATTCTTATTTTTAAGACTTTTATGATTAGAATCAAAAGACTCAAAGTCAGATAATTTGATACCCAACTTATCTCTAGTTTCAGCATCTAAATTAATTGGGTCCCATTTTTTTAATAAGATGTCATTAGAATCATATTCTTCAATAAATAATTGCTGACTATCAGCAATCTCAGCACCATTACTGTGATGAATATCTTCATATTCAAACCAATTATGCATACGAGCTTTTAGAGGGACATTGTGTTCTTTCTCATATTGATCTGTTTGCCATCCCATAACATAATCTTTTAGCTCTTCATCACTTCTTGCATACCAATATTCGTATTGTTCGGGGCTAATAATCCCCCATAGCTACTTCACCACCATACTTACCTATTAAAAATCTATATTTTTTTTTAGACATTCTTCAAATTTTTACAAAAGAGTTTCCATAGCTTCTTATTCTGTTAACTATCTTTCCTTTATATCTCTCTCTTATTTTATCCGAAGCTTTTCTACCAACAAATTCAAAATATTTTTCTTTACCTGGGAGATCTTTTATAAATCTTTCATTAACATCTCTTGTAAAATATTGTTGAGTACCTGCAGGAACCCAATTATTAATTTCATAAACTTCTTTAACAACACCATTGTGAACTGCATACGCTAATTTTGCATTTATATTTTCTGCAATAGTTTTTTGTGATTTTCTCCAAACACCCCTAGTAATTTCAAAAGTTTCCAATTCATCAAAATGAGCCCTGTAATCTCTGTTGATTAAAATTGCTATCCCTGAATGCTCAGGTAAAACTTTTACATATTCCTTATTGATTTGATTATACAATTCATCAATTGGAATTCTTTTAACATTATCTCCATGACCTTTTTGTTTATTTTCTAAATTTTCAATGCCTATTAAGTCAATACAAGCTGACTCAACTGTAAGAACTTGATTTTTATCCAATCCATGTGCCAAAATATCTAAAGTCAAAAGATTTTTTTCATCTAATTCTTTTAAGAGTTTTGATTTTGAGTCTGTTTTTTTACCCAGTTCTTTTAAGTGAGAAAGACATCTAAGACCTTTGCCCACACCAATATATATAGGTGTTTTTTTATTATTATTTTTTGTATCAACCTTACAATATACGTAAACATAATTTTTTAATTTATTAAAAAAATTAGTTTTTTTTTTAGAATTAATTATTTTTTTATAATTATTGTTTATCATTGTCATTAGACATCCTCTCCCATTCTTACTTCAAAATTTTGGAAATTAGGATTTGAAGAAATAATATTAAGGGCAATTTTTGGTTTATCTTTATAGCTTATGGCGTAGGCTATTTTAAGACCATCAAGATTAGCGATATGGATATTAAAATCTTTCATATTTAATTGATCAACCTCTATTAGGTCATCATAATTTTCCCACTCACCTTTCTCTCCACTTTGACCAAAAAAATAAAAATTTTCTATAAGGTCTTTTTCACCAGAATGATTAATGTCTTCTTTTAAATTTATACCATTTTTTTTAATTAACTCTTTTGTTAATGGAATATTTAATAACTCAGTTTCTTTATCATCTAAAATTTTAAGATACTGTTCGGTGCCCTCTTCCTCAACAACTGCACCATAGACGTGGGTAATATCATCATTGTCACTCCACTCTTTAAGTTCAGAGTCTTCATTAAATCCTGATACATCATCAACTAATGCCTGATTATCTTCAGCATATTTGTTATAAATTTGTTCAGAAATATTACCTAAAACGACTTCATAACCATATGGACCTAAAGCAAATTTAATTTTCATTATAGTTTTTTCATTGGTTTTACTTTTGCTTTATTAGCATCAAGAATAATTTCTTTTATATTTTCAGCCAGTAAAGCACTAACCATATTCATTTTTGCTATTGGGGTAACACTATTTGAAACTTCTACAATTGATGATGATAAGTAATTTAAACCATCTAACATTGTATCTAATTTTTGATCTCCTTTTTTAGACCTAGCAGACCTAAAACTGTTCATTGCCTGTTTTGCAAGAGATGAGGCTCTTTTAGAGTGTCTTGTGCAAGCACCCGCCTGTCCTAAAGCAACACCTTTTGTAAATAAAGTTCTAAATGACATAAAAATTCTCCGTAAGTTAGTTTAATGATTTGCACAATAAATCAATATTTACTAAATTTAAACAATAAATGAAAAGTAAAATTGCCTTATGTTACGATTTTGATGGGACTTTATGTTCTGGGTATATGCAAAATCAAAAATTAATTCCAGATTGCAATATTGATGTTGGAAAGTTTTGGACTGAGGTAACTGAATATTCTAGGAAAAATAAAATAGACCCAACTTTATCTTATATGTTGCTACTTGAGAACAGAATGTACGAAGCTGGTTTAGAAATTTCTACAGGTACTTTTTTAAACTATGGAAAACAATTAAAATTATTCAATGGTGTAAATGAGTGGTTTAAAAGAATAACGTTATATGGGCTTGAAAATAAAGTTGATATTGAGCATTATATTATTTCCTCAGGACTAACCGATATGATTAAAGGATGTTCTTTTTATAAAGAAATTAATAAAATTTATGCTTGTGAGTACATTTATAAAAATAACAGGGGTTATTGGCCAAAATTATCAGTTAATTACTCAAATAAAGTCCAGTACTTATACAGAATACACAAAGGTGCATTTGAAGTAAGTGATCAAGATGGAGTAAATCAAAAAAAATATTTTGGTGACTATATTCACGTTCCATTTGAAAATATGGTTTTTTTTGGAGATGGTGAAACTGATGTACCAACTTTTAATGTTCTAAACAAAAATAATGGAAAATCAATCTGTGTATATGAAAATGAAAATATAAAATCGATTGATATCGCTAATAAACTATTTTCAGATGGACGTGTACATCATGTAGTTAAAAATGATTATAGAGAAAATTCAGAAATTGATAAATTAATAAAAAATATTATTAAAGCCTAACTTTAGTTCCACCAGTTAATGTGCTGTTAGTTCCAACATTTTTGAAAATTACTTTTGCACTTGCGCTTGGACTATTTTTATATTGTTTTACCGTAACAACAACAGTGTTATCACCTTCTAAATGTGCACCAACGATTACATCTGGATGGGTATTTTGATGGTGTGGTGTGTGTTTTCTTCCATCAATTATTATTTTTTTTTGACCAGGATCCCAATGACAACTTTTGTGTTTCATAAATTTATTATATAAAAGTTATAACTCTCTATCAAGTAGAATATCTTTTCTATTATTTTGAATTCTTTTATACAAATATGTGACTATAGAAATTAGAGAAACAGGTATTAAAAATTTCAAAAATCCACTTGAATAAATATGAATTTTTTCTGTAATTAATGATGATAAACTAAAGATTGTTATAGTCAGACCATTGACCAAATAGAACCATATAAAAATAATATCAATAATAGTCATCTTTTTAGGCTCTGGCTTTTCGACTGAAAAATATAAAGCAATTGCTGATAAAAAAGTTGTAGTCAATATACCAATACTTTCAGATGATTTTTCAAACTCAAGAAAAACTGAATAATATACCAAAAATATTAAAAAAAACATTGGTATACCTATTTTAAGTAATGTTGAAGTATTTTTTCTCCTAACAATCCAAGCTAGTCTATTTTCTTTTGTAACATTTACTACTTTTTTTAAATCTGTATCTTGATAGAGAAAGTTTTTTTTATATTTAATTCCAGAAAACGAATTTTCTATTATCCATTCATTAATTTCAAATTCATTATCAACAAGGTCTAAAGGTATGGGCTGTAAAATTTGCTCCGAACTATCTTTTAAACTTGTTGAAATATATAAGCTTTGCCAGTCAAAAGGGTAATTATCAGCAATCGCAAGAAAATCAAAATTAGCAACAACATAATATCTTACAGTCTTATAACTATTCTCATCTTTACGTTCCCATATAACTTTAGAGGAAAATTTATCATTGCTAGATGATAAATTATTAAAAATAATATCATCTAAGGGATTGTCTGATTTTGACACTATATCTAAATAAAATTCAGCATTCCAAGTTTTATCTTGAATATTTATATTGGTTACTCTTAAAACATCGATGTAGTTATAAACGGTATCAAACTCTACAAGTTGCTCGTTAACTGTACAAAATTGTTTGGGATAAAAAATTTTTGGTATTTTAAAATTTTCAGTTTGAAGTGAATTTGGAAAAGTGAAAGCATAATTTTCTCTGGTTAAGTTAGAATTATTGTCATCAAATGCATATTGAATTCTCTTACCAACAAATATATCATTATGACCATTAAATGATCTAAAAGTATCAACAATCTTATCTTCTAATTGATCCTCACGAATAGGGTTTTGCTGATCTTCGTTACTAAATATTTTTTTTAAACATTCAAAAGCAAGTATGGGTACTTCTAATCTAAACGTACTATCTAATAATAAGATTTTTTCGGTAGCAGTAATGTTATCACCGTATACTTTTGAAATTAAATCCTCAATAGCAACAGAAGGTATGTCATGATTACCCACTAATTGTATTAAATCAAAGGGTAGTTTTTTAAATCTATTTTGTAATGATCCGAATGTAGTGATGACTTTATTTAAGTGACCTTTTTTCAACAAATATTCAAATAATGGTTTAAAAATACTTAAATTTAAATCTAAAACAATTAATTCACTTTCTTTTAAATCCTTTAATAATTCCTCAATTTTTTTTTCTAATTTATCTAGTTCAAAATCTTTGAAAGAGAAACTATTAAAATAACTTTGATCTTTATGTTCCTTTAATAAACTTTCATATAATCTTAAACCTTGATGAAAAAAATAAACTTTTTCAGAAGTATATTTCTTAATTTCACTATTAATAAAGGCTATTTTTGCATCTTGATCAGCTCTAGATAATTTAAAAATTCTTTTTTTTACATCATCCTCGTAATCACTTATTTTATTTAGAGTTAAATTTTGAGGAAAGAAAAAGAACTTTCTTTTTTTTAATTCATCTAAAATTGAAGAATTATATTTATTTATAGAATGTCCATTGGTAAAAACTATGTCTCCTATAGATCTAAGTTTTTTTTTTAATGTTTCAATTCCCTCTTCACCTTTTAGAACGTGTGTAAAATCTATATTGAAAGTAAATGGAAGATTTTTTTCTTTAATTTCTTCTTTTATTTCTTCATTAATAATTTCACAACTTCTATTTAAAAAACCTGCTACAAATTTATTTTTTTCTTCACCTATTGCTAAAGATGAATACCAAACTAAAGAGTTAAAATTCATATATTAATAATAATTGGTTAATAAAACTTATAATTTATTTTAAATTCACAATCAAACCCTACCAAACTTAAATCAGTGTATAGGTGATGGAATTAGTGAGCTAGTTTCAAGCTAA
>FUWD013256032.1_pt2 | contig 22664 bp, 15 predicted proteins | sample 1063281 | NCBI WGS metagenome assembly FUWD01 (sample SAMEA79048168, study PRJEB19326) | metagenome | biome: marine | reverse complement strand
TAAAAAGGTTGATAAGGACCTAGCCGAAAACGAAGAAATGCTGGCGGGGGGACCCGGCGAAGCGCCACTCCCCGAGGGCGACGAGGCTACCCGTTCGTACGAAAGCGAAATGAACCCCAACATGCTTTCCGCCGCACAGGTGCGAAAGTTTTCGGACAGCGCAGACGGGCGCAAACTTGTTGCATGGGTTAAGCGTCAATATAATTCCATGAGGCAAGTAAGACGTGTCTACGAGCGCCAATGGTACACAAACCTTTCTTTCTATATGGGCAAACAGTACGTCGATTGGAGCAGAACAGAAGACCGTCTTATTCCGCTCCCCAAGCTAGACAAATATACACCCCGTATTACGGTTAACAAGATTCGCCCTATTATTCGCACAGAAATTGCGAAACTCACCTCAGGCAAACCCACGGCAAGTGTCATGCCGGCAAGCAATGACGATGATGATGTTTTTGCGGCTAGGGCCGGAGAGCAAGTGTGGGAGTCGCTTTACTTCAGGTTAAACTTTGACAAAGTCATTAACGAAGCGGTTTTCTGGTTAACAATTACCGGCACCGCGTTCATTAAAACGTATTGGGATGACCAGGGGTACGACATGGACTCCGAGGTTTATGGTGATGTGGCCTGGGCGGCGCTTAGCCCGTTCAACGTTCTTGTACCCGATTTGGTTGCTGATTGCATCCAGGAACAACCTTACGTTTTTTGCGTTTATAACAAACCTGTTGAATGGATTGAGTTGGCGTATGCTGACATGCTCCCTGACGGTTTTAGTGTCACCCAGGACGCCCAGCTGGAAGATATTATGTCTCCCTCGAAAATGGGTATTGCCCCGAACAAGGATGCTACCCCCGACAGCGCCACACTTATTGAAGCGTGGGTGAAGCCAGGTAGCACAAAAATTCTCCCCCAGGGAGGTTTTGTTACTATTGTGAACGACCGCATTATTCAGGCGGGTCTGAAGGGTTTGCCCTACGGTCACAAACAGTACCCTTTTGCAAAACTTTCTCACATCCCGACTGGGCGTTTTTATTCCGATTCTGTTATCACGGACCTTATTCCTTTGCAGATTGAGTACAACCGCACACAGTCTCAAATTATTGAGGCAAAGAACCGGACGAGCAAGCCTCAGGTTATTTTTGATGAGGGTTCTGTTGTCCCTCAGAAGGTAACCACGGAACCTGGTTTGTGGATTCCCGTGCGACCCAACTCTCAACGCCCGTCGCCGTTGCCGTTACAAGACCTCCCCAGTTATGTGGTTCAGTTTAACGAGCGCCAGCAAATGAACTTTGAGGACATCTCTGGTCAGCATGAGGTCAGCAGGGGGCAAGCACCTGGCGGTATTTCCGCGGCAACAGCTATTGCTTACTTGCAAGAACGGGACGACTCGTACCTGGGGCCAACTATTACCGCCCTGGAGGATGCTGTGGAGAAGACTGCGCGCCAGTCGCTTTCTTTGGTGTCCGATTATTGGGACATTGAACGTCTGGTGAAGGCCACAGGTGAGGATGGTGGCTACGAGGCAATCCTGTTGAAGGGCTCCGATATTACACGGGGCACCGATTTGCGTATTGAAGCGGGGAGCGCGTTGCCCCAGTCGAAGAGCGCCCGCATGGCAAACGTCATGGACTTCATGAAGTTTGGTTACATGTCACCGCAGGAAGGTTTCGAACTGCTCGACATGCCCATGTTGCAACAGTGGACTAACCGGCGTGCTGTGGATAAGCGTGCCGCCCAGCAAGAAAATGTTGACTTCAAACGTCTCACTGAGGAACAAATGGGCGTGGCGGACCAAATGTATCAAATGAGTTTGGCTAACGGGGAGGTCCAGATTGACCCCAACACGGGCCAGCCACCTCCCCGCCCAAGCGTTATTCCCATTAACGAATGGGATAACGATGATGTTCACATTGAAATTCATGAGCTAATGCAGAAGGGTTCATCGTTTAAGATGTTGCCCCAGTATGTTCAGGATGAAATAGCTAACCACGTGGCACAGCACAAAGTGCGTCGCATGTTGCGCATGGCGGGCATGATTCCCGCTAGCGGCCCACAACCTGGAGGAGCTTACGAGCCAGGTAACTCGGGAAGTATTGAACCGGCTGCTGGTTCTGATGGTCCTGGCGCACAACCTATGGGGATGCCACCCCTGCCGGGTATGAATGATGGAATGGGCCCTCAACAAGACCTCTAACATACGCCTAGGTAGTTTGTGGTTTGTGGTTTGTGGTTTCCATATATACATGGAACGTTTTGTACACATATACATGGATGTGTGTACGCGCTGTCATTTAAGTGTGGTGTTACTGTCATTGAAGGGAAGCAGGGGGTCGGACGACAGTCGCGCGTTCGCGCAGATTCAGCCCGCAAAGCACCCGCCGCATACTATTTGCAAGCTGTATCCGCGTGTTCGTGCCGATGTGAGGCGGTCCGAAACAGACTTAGGCCTTCTAACTCTGTACACATAGGGCAGGCGTGTAGTGGTTTGGGTGTGTTTTTGTCCCCTAATTATGACGGATGGTATGGACCCTCAGCAAGACCTCTAACATGATAAAATAACATCATGGTTGACGACAGGGCTGTGCGGTTCCAGAACCGTGCGCCAGTACAGAAAAGTACATCTCAACGCGACGCGTACCTCAAAGCTCTCACTGACTACGGAAACACAAGCCGTCCTCCTCGTTGGTACGAACAAACTTATGGGCAACCCGGAAACAATGTTCAGAACAAAGCAGCTAAAGCAGCTTTAGGTACTTTTCTGGGTGCTCTTGATGTGCCTGTGCAGGCTATTGGGGGTATGCACCGTGATGCTTTGGCGGGTAACACGCTAGGCGAGCAGTCTCCGGGTTCTCGGGCTCTACAAAATTATGGTCAGCAAGTTGGTGGTTTGTGGTCAGATGTTTTTAAACCGGGGCAGGGACAGACACCGCTTTTTCAACCGCGCGAGTTTGAGGCGGCTGGTGAGGCTGCTGTGGATAGGTTTGGTTTGGAGGGTGGTGCGGCGTTAGCGGCTCGGGGTGGTGCGACAGCTTTAGATTTGTTAACGGGTTTGGTGGCTGGTGGTGTTGGGGGTGTTGGTAGGGGTACTGTTAGGGCTGCTGGTGATGCTGTTTCGAAAACGGCTTCTAGACTTAAACCGGCTTTTCAAAAAGACGACGTTTATTTACAAGCTTTCACGCGTCAAATGATGGCTAACCCGGATACGCGAATTAGTACTGTTCGTAGCATGAATTCGATGGATGACATTATTGGTGGAACGGGCGATTTTAAGTCCTCTCGTACTACGGGCACGAGTGGGGCGAACAGTGGTGAAAAATCTGCTAGTGACTATAACCGATTGCGGGAAGCTTTTGAAAACCGTGTTGATGGTAACGAAAAAGATTTTGCGTACGGAGCTATTACTAGCCCAGTGCTGAGAGATATTCCTGCGCCGTTTCCGCTTTTTGCGCGGGGCCGGGAAAACTTTTTAAATTACATGAAAATGGCGCAAAATACTGACCCGTATAATACTGCAATAAGTTATGGAAGAAGTAGGGGTACCAATCCGCGTATTCCGATGCGTTATGAATGGGGTCCCGAAGCAACTGCTAATGCTTCTTTGGCGTGGGGTGATTCTTTGCGGGGGGCACCATTTTTTAAAAACGTTGATGATTTTAAAGCGGCAATAAATAAAGGAATAATTGAGGGTGTTGAAAACGCTCCTGGTAGGGCTGACTGGGGCGTGGTAACGAACGAAAAATTCTTCGATAAGTATTCCTGATTATATCGAGGCTCAAATACCTAAATTGACTATTGATGATATTTCTAGGATTACAGCTTTAGGGGAAAGGCCCGGAGATGCTGCGGCTCAGGGAATAAACATTATTGATGCTTTAACCGCTGCGGGTAAAGACATTCCTGTTTCTGCACAAAGTTTTAATGTTCCTAAGGAAATTTATCAAAGTGAGTTTAGAAGAACCGGAGTTTTAGATGAGCTGTCTGATAACCCGGCTTATGCAAACATTTTAAATGAAATTCTTGACCAAAGAAGTAATTTTTTGTCCCCTAATTTGGCTAATAAAATTGCTCCTTACAGTAAAAATGATGCGTTGATACGAAGTCGTCATTACGATTCTAGTGGTGCTTATCGTCTTCCTAGTTGGGATGTGGGGCATAGTTTAAATCGACAAGGTATTGATAATAACCGGCCTAGTTCGGCAGTAGCGCAGGGTCTTAAAGATTTTTATGCTCAACAAATTAACCCCCAACTTCAAGCTTTTTACAGAGCCCTTTTTCCTGAAGTGCGTGTACCCGCTGACAGGAATGGGGTCCCCCCAGGTGCGTTTGACTGGTAGCCCCCCCCCGCGTTTGACTAAATAACTCGCGATAATCGTATGGTATAGTTAGTCTTATGGATAACCAAAACGATACTAAGACTATTGACGACCTAGACCTTTCGGGTATTGAAGGTTACGACCCCCCCGGCGATAGCGCGCCAGTCGAAGCCATCGAACCCGTCGAAGCAGAGGCCGACACGCCCATTGAGGCACCAGCCGACGCACCCCCCGAAGCCGACGGACCAATCTCCTGGAGCGAAATTGAATCAATCGTCCCAGAGCCACTCCACGAAGACATCAAACCACTCGTCGAAGAATGGCGCAGACAGTACCAGCGTGTCATGGAAGAAAGTACCCCATTCCGGCGATTCTCCGAAGAGGGTTACAGCGAAAAAGACATGGACATGGCGTTACAGGTACAGCGCGCACTCGTCCAAGACCCCAGACGATTCTACGACGGCCTAGGCGAAACCTACGGTTGGAATAAAGAAGCCCAGCTGGCTGAACAAGTAGCGCAACAGCAAGCTATGCTCCAAGCGCAACAGCAGATGCAGCCACAACAGTTCGGCGACTCCGGCTACATGGACGAATGGGGGAACCCAGTCAGTCAGCAACAGCAAGCCCCCGCCGACAACCAGCTCACACAACAGCTTGCGCAAACACAGCAACGTCTTGAGCAAATGGAACAATACCAGCAACAGCAGGCACAGCAACTGCAGCAAGAGCGTGAAGCAGCAGCCGGTCGAGCACAGCTTGAAAGCGAACTCAACCAGATAGAAGAAAAGTATGGCCAGTTTGACCGTAAAGAAGTTATCAAACGTGCCATTGGGAATTCCTCCCAGGGCGCAAACCCCAGCGTAGCAAAAGCATTCCACGAGCTTCGTGATTACGAAGAAAGTGTTCGCCGCCGGTACGCAAGCAACCGACCCCCAAAGGTGATGGGTTCCGGTAACGGAATGACCCCCGCCGCACCAATAGATTTGAGTTCTAATGAATCAAAAAGAGAAGCTGCCCTGGCTTTGGCTATTCGTTTGGGTGCTGCCGGGTAACAATCCGCGACAAACGTTAAAAGGCGCAATATGACAAATTGTGTGAGACTCTGGTAACCTTTTATAGAGGCCGTCCTTACGGCTTGGCAAAATAAACAGTAGTACCCCAAGCCAACGAAAGGAAAACACTATGGCTGATGGCGTATCGCTTTCCATCGGAACCGCAATTCTTAAACAGATTTATTCCGATGGCGTAAACGAACAAATTAATAACGAAACGGTAGCACTTGGACACATCAAGAGCACCGCAAAGAACATCACAAACGTCGGTGGTGCCGGAGTTAACTTCGTCGCACACTTTGGACGTAACCACGGTATTGGTGCACGTAACGAGCTTGAAGTTCTGCCTACCGCAGGACAGCAGGTTTACGCGCGTGGCTCCACCGGACTGAAGAGCCTCTACGGAGCTATTCAGTGCACCGGTCAGGTCATGTACCAGGCCAAAACCAACCCTCAGGCTTTCGTTGACTATGTTGGCGAAGAAATGTCCAGGCTGAAGGAAGACCTTGCTAAGGACCAGAACCGTCAGGTTTATGGTGACGGAACAGGGACGCTTGGTTTGACCACCGCGACATCCTCGTCTTCGACGAATATGGTTTTGGACTCAGTGCAGTACCTAGAAATTGGTACCCGCGTTGACGTTCTGACTGCAGCAACCCTGTCGAACTCCACTCCTACCACACGCAACACCAACTACCTGACCATCACGGCAATCGTTGAGTCTACCCTGACCATCACTGTTGACGTGGCACAGTCGGTAACTGTTGGTGACGCAATTGTTCGTTCCTCTCGGGTTGGTGCCGTGGGAACAAACTCCTGGAACAAGGAATGGACCGGTTTCGGTGCCATCATTAAGGACTCGGGAACCCTTTACGGGATTGACCCAACCACTTATGGTGAATGGAAATCGTATCTTGCAGTGCCTGCTGACGGCGGTGGGGTTCTCACCGAGCTTGACCTCGACGGCGTCATTCAGAATGTTCGCAAGAAGGGTTCACGCCCCACTCGTATCATCACCACGCCTGGTGTTTACCGGGCGTACTGGAACGCCCTCCAGGGGTTGCGCCAGTTCGTCAACAAGACCGACCTTAACGGTGGTGTTGGTGCTGGACTTGCGTTCACGACTCCTTACGGGGACATTCCAATGATGACGGACTTTGACGCACCTGCTGGTGTGGCATGGTTCCCCAACGACAGCGAACTTGCTCTCAACACCAACGTTGGTTGGGAATGGATTGACGAGCAGGGTGCAACCTGGCAGAAAATGCCTGGTGTCGACGGATTTATTGCCGAAATGCGCAACTACTCCGAATTGACAACTTACCGACGCAATGCGCATGGTAAGCTGAGCGGTATCGCAGAGGTCTAACCACTCCCTCTCTCCGCTAAAAAGAAACCCCCCGCCGTACCCCTCCTGGCGGGGGGTTTCTTGTATCCTAGATACTATGGTTACTTTATTTAAAAATTTAGACCTGCCCGAAAAAGGTAGGCGCGCCGCACAAATCATCAACGACTACAACCACGAGTTGTTTTTAGAGAAGCTCCCACCGGGGCACCCGTACCTTGCGGAGCAACCCGGAAAACCTTACGCGGTGATTCACCGGCCAGTGAACCTACCGGAATATATTGTGAGCGTTTACCCCGAAACCATGCTTGACGCACGCATCGTTGCGCAAGTGTTTGAGTGGGATACGCACAGGTTTGGGAACAGGTTAGACAAGTTCGACGCACTCACTCACGCAAACCATGTTATGCAAGAACGTCAACGTGCTGACAGTATGGAGGAAAAACGTGAGATGATGGAATATAAACTCGACAAACGACGCTGGAGTTAGCTATGCCTGCAGAAATTTTCACCCGCACAGGAGACGACGTGGCAACACGTGTTAAACGTCAATTTGGTGACCCTGATGGACGCCAAATAACAAACAACGATATTTTGTTGTGGATTAACTCTGCGCAACAAGAAATTGTTTCCCAGAACCCCATCCTAAAGGAAACCGCAGACACAAACGTTGTATCGGGGCAAGACCTATACACGTACCCCACCCAACGTGTGCAATATATTGAGTCTTTGCATTACAATAGTGTGCCTTTGCAGTATTACTCTTTTGAGGAGGCGCAAGAATATATTTTATCTGGGGTGCCCCAAACAACTTTCCCCACAAACGTGAAACCCAAAATCTGGTATGAGCGTGCAGGTAACGTTTACCTTTACCCCACACCTCAAGAAAGCATAACGAGCGGTTTGCGACTGTTTTATGTGGCGCAACCGGAAGACATAACCGTGCTCAGCGATACGCTCCACGTACCAGACAGGTACTTCCAACGCGTCGTAGATTTTGCTTTGGCACGGGCGTACCAGTTGGACGAAAACTGGGAGGCGGCACAATACAAACAACAAGAATACTCAATCGCCATGGGCATGCTCGCAAACCAGGACAACATGGGACAAACAAATACTTACCCCACTAACACGGCACGGACAGAGGACCTCTAAATGGCGGGTTTAACTGGGGAGACAAGTTATAGCCAGCTGGGTAAAAGCAGCAAGAGCGAAAGCGTCAATTTAAGAACCTTCAACGGGGGACTAAACAACGTTTCTGACATTACGACCATTGATAATGAAGAACTTACCCAGTTAACAAATTTTGAGTTGGACTCTAATGGTTCGTTAGTGTCCCGACCGCCTATCGTTAAAATTTCTGAACCACCGGTAACAACTGAAGCGGTGACACTTTTAGGGTATTACACGGATGCTTCGCAAGACATTTTCGCGGTAGTTTCGACCCCCGCGGGGACTTACCTGTTTGATACTGATACCGAAACGTACACTCTTATCACCACCATTGTGGCGTCCGGGTCGGCCCAGTTCAACAACAACCTGTACATTTGCAGTGTTACCGTGCCGGGGGGCTACTGGGACGGTACCTCGTTTACGCAGCTTAACACGGGGCCTAACCCCATGCCTGTGGGGGAACAGATTGTGCTCCACAAGTCACGTTTTTTCCTGGTATCACGGGACGCCCTGTACAACCGGGGGCGTATCTACTTTTCAGATATTACGACAGCGGTGCCCACCAGCGTCAACGATTGGGACACGGACAACTATTTCGATGTTTCACGTGGTGACGGCCAACTCATCACCAAGATTCTTTCCGCCCCTAACGAACTGTTTATTTTTAGAACACAAAGCACATACTATTTTCGGTATGAGACGGCCCCCATCGACGGTGTTTTGCAGGTTTTGGATGCGACGGTGGGAGCGGACAACGAGTACTCTGTTACAGAATACGAGTTTTCTTACCTGGTGTTAAACAACGGTAGGTTGTACAGGTTTGTGTCTTACCAGTTTTACCCACTAAACGACATTAGCCGTTTGCAGTTTAAGCAAACAAGGCTAGCCAGCGGTTTAACGTTTTTTTCCGCCTTAACCGTATTCGGGCGTCGCGCAATTGTGTGGTTTGGTGGGGGAACGTACGTTCTTGATTTGGAGTCCGGCGCTTGGACTCAATGGGATTCGCCCACCTCTGAGTTTGCTTGGGGTCTTTTGGTGCCGCGGGAACAGAACGCTTTGACCCCGGATGCGATGATTGGCGTCACGGGTATCACCACGGTAGGTTTTAATGGTTTGTATAAGGCCGTGGATGCTTACCTTGGTGTTAACACGGAAGAGATTGCGTGTGTTATGGAAACAAAATCTTTTGATTTTGAAATCCCTGACCATTGGAAACGTTTGTTTTATTGGTCTGCGGATGTTTACACGGCGCGTGATGTTTATGGTACCGCCACGCCTATACAGTTTTCTTCCGTCGTTGTCACGTGGGACGAAATGGAAAACTACGACTGGGACTTTTTCGAGGGCGGGACTTGGGATGTCCCCACGACACCTGCACCTGCCGTGCTGACACACATTGTGTACCCTGTTACAACGCCTTACCGGGTGAACGTCACGTTCCAGAGGGACATGAGGTTCAGGCGTTGTTCGTTTAAAGTGAAGTTGACTACTGATGGGACTACTTCGACGGGGCCCGTGCGTGTTGTAGAGTTGGCCCTCCACGCGACGACAAAGAAGGGCATTTCGAGCATTCTGCAATAATTTGGGGTATTATTGTTTAAAGATGTTTCTTTTGAGGAGTTGTGATGCAGCGGTCGTATGACCTTGGCACGTACGCCAAGAACCCTTACGCTGCGGGCCAGCAACGGTATGGCCTCTCGGCTACTTCTACCCCTAATGGTGGCAGGACGGCCAACAAAGAAGGTTACATTGACAGGGAACGTAGGAACAAAATGAAACGTAACGTGTATTTGCGTTGGATGCAGGATAACAGTCAGGGTGCTTATGGCACTTCTAACGCTATGAGACGAGGCAAATAATGTACCTGGGTAAACCCCCGTCAACAAGACGAAATCACAAGAAGGCGGAACGTTTATGGCACTGGCAGCCCTGCCGAAGCCATAGCCCGAGAGAAAGCGAGACAAGCGAGGTTGCCCGGCGGTGGCGGTGGCGGTGGCGGTGGCGGTGGCGGTGGCGGTGACGACGACACCGTAACCACCCAACAAGCGTCCACAAACTCGTACTCCGCACCCGTCGCACCCGCACGCCAAAGCATGCGCGATACTGACTGGTTTAACAGTGACGCCATGTACCGTGCGGACCGCAACACCATGGCCACAAACCTTCAAGACACTCTCGCCCAAATCTTGTACGACCGTCAAAACCAGTACCGTGGCATTGACACTAGCCGTACCCGTTGGGGGGAGTCACGCGATAGGGCCGGCCTCGACCTGGGCGAAGACTTCGCCGCAAGAGGGTTGGCTTCGTCCGGTTTGTACAAACAAGGTTTGGACGAACTCATGTCCGACTACGAGACCGCCGGGGCGCAAATTGACACGGCAGAACAAGACGTCACCCAACAGTATGGTGCACGCGGTTCCATGCAGGACTATATGGATAATGAGTCTCAGCAGATTCAAAAGCAAGCTTTGTTCGACGGGGACTACAACGCCCTGGCGAGCATTTATGGTTTGTTGGGCCAGAGGGGCACCTCCGCTGGTAGCCGGTACGGTAGCGGTTTGAACCAGTCGCGTGCTCAGTCCGCTGGGCGTTCCGGGGCGAACATCATCAACACGTTAGGTTGGGGCTAATGCCTCCTGAAGACCCCACCCCGCCGAGCTGGCTTGACTCTGTAGCGCCAAAAAAAGACGACGGATACGGTTACAGGTATGGCACCTATCAGCCCCACCGACCTGCTAGCTCAACCCCTTTGGGTGTTATGTTTCGTGAGATGCTGGAAACGTCACCTCTGCGATACCGCCCAGGGGGTGGTGCCCCACCCGAGCAAACGGGGCAAATGCGGGGCTCCGTGGAATCAGCCTGGTTCCGGTTCTTCTGCGCAAGGTGCCACCCCAGAACCCACCTGGAACGATACTTGGGGTTGGCTGTCCGAAAGAGGCCCCAACACTGGTGGCAGCGCAGGATATGATAACCGTGGGGCTGTCGCAGCATACTTTGACCAAATGCGCCAACAAGCAGCCACCCAGTACGGTGGCGCACAAACAGATTTAACGCAAGTATACGACCAACTCGCCAGCATGATTCAACCTATGGCTGCTCAAACAGCCGCAGCATACGGTGACGCCATCGGGGCGGGCGCTGACCAGTCCGAATCTTTAATTGCGGCGACACAAGAACGCATCAACGCTGAGGCCGCCACCCGTGCTGCAGCGTTTGCGGAACTGGGTATCAGCGGTGGCGGGGAACTGTCCGACACTGCAATGGAAGCAGAACGCGGCATGTCAGACATTGGCGCTAACGCCGCGAACTGGGGCGGCCTCATGGGCGCTTTCAGCACAGGGCAGCAAAGCCGTATGAACCAAGACTACGTAGGTGCCGGCGACGCAAAAGTTATGGCAATCGAAGACTTGGTTTCTCGTTACCAAGATTATTTGAGAATGTTAGACCAGTCCGAGACTGACCAGATGGCGACAGCGTACCAGCCTGGCAGCGCAGGCACCCCAGGCAAAATGCAGTGGGAACAGCTGGGCTCCACCGGTAACAAACTTTTGGAACAGTCTATGGTTGAGGCTGGCCTCCTGCCTGGCCCTACACCCGAAGCCCCCTACGTCCCCAAAGCCGCACAAGACTTTGACTTCTTGGTACAAAGGGGAGAAGCCACGAGAGAAGAAATTCTTTACATGCTGGAACGAAAAAACCTGGGAATGCCTGGGGACCCCACAAACCCACTCTACAACCCATTAGTGGAACCATACCTTTAAATAAAATATTGTTTTACTGCTATATTTAGACTAAAAGTGGCTCCTCAGCCGCAAAAGGAGAAAAATGTCTACCCCTATCGTTGAACCCCCCCGCGATGTGGCAGACGTCCTTAAAAATTTAACGCCGAGGCCGCGGGCGGGGGCAGCGCCAGCACCCACCCCCACAGCCCCAACGGCAGGCCCCAATCCTTGGGCTGAGGCGCGGGCAAACCGGCAAGAAGCCCTAGGCGAGTACGACTGGGACCCATTATGGAGACCAGTCCAGCACGCCCTGAACGTTCTCACAGCCGGCGGTGCCGGTATCCTCAACATGGTAGACAAAGGCATTGGGCTTGTAAAACCACTTGAGGAAAACGAAAACCTGGCAGGAAAAATAATTGGTGCACTGCCACCAGTCTCGGTGGCAAAAGGGTTTTGGTCAGCGTTTACAAACAACACGGACTCAGAAAACTATGTCATGGGTCACGATGTTATCGAAAACGCGACCGATGCTTTCGGTTCAAGGTTTGACCCCAAATATGTTGACACTGAAGACAACGCCAATCCTTGGCTAAAAGGTATTGGTGGTTTTGCTTTAGACGTCGCCTTGGACCCCATCACATACATCCCCGGTGGTGTTATCGCTTCGGGGGTCCGCGGTGGCGTCCGGGCGGGTAGATTAGCCAGCGGTTTGGGCAAAGTCCCCGCGGCGGCTCGCGGTGTCGTTAAGGGGACAGAAGTGGGCGACCTCAAGTTTGGTCGTTTCTCTGGGGCGGTAAAACCCATAGGTTTTGAACAATGGAAAGCAAACCGTGCGCTAAACAAAATTGACCGCATCTCTTCAAAAAGCGGCATCACGTCAAACAATGCGGTGTGGACGACCCCAGCAAATTTGGCAAAGAATGAAGCAACTTTTGAGCAGGCGGCAAAAAAACTTAACTCCGATTCTGCAGAAGTTTTAGCAAAAATTGGTGACGACCCTAAACTTTTAGCTTCGGCGCAGAAAACGTACCGCACCGATTGGACTGCAGAAACAGTTGAAGCCTTGGGCAACAAGATTGGGCCTCTAGCAAAAGACCTCGACGATTTTTTGACGGCAAGGACCGCGGGGCAACAGGTCAGGGTCACCACGAGGCGTGTCACGCAAAGCAAAGAGGCCAGCGGTGCTACGGCTTACAAGTACGGGTCCGCGGCGGAACGCAGCACCCGCATCGTTAAAGAGCAGCAAAAAATTCTTGCGGAACAAAACCTTAAACAAGCTTTTTACGCTTCGATGAAGGGCGAAACGGCTTTGGCTGACGAAACCGCCGACCCGTTTATGTCAAAAGTGCGTGAAGCTGTCGGTGAAAGTTTCACGGCCGACAGCGGAGCTACTCGAGCCCAACAGGGAATGAAACAGATTGACAGTATTTATGAGGTCGAAGAGGGCACCACAGAAGGGATGCTGCAGAAAGAAATTGAAGCTAGGCTTTTAAGCGGCAAGGATTTTAGTCTTGCGGGGTTGGGCGAAAATACTTACCAATATACAGAAATGCTACAAGCTCTCATTTACGGCAAAAATATAGGATTAACCGCGGCTGACGCGAATCTTTTCGGAGAAGTAGTCACGGAAGCTGTCCTTCTCGCCCACGACTTAGCACCCGCCGCCCGCTTAGCGGCCGCAGGAGCCCCAGTGACGGCACCGGCGAAGGCTCTGGTACAAGAACCCTCCGTAACCCCCAAAAGCGCCGCAGACGACGTCACAGAGAGCCCTTTTTCGGTTGATGTGGCCCCAGAGAGCATTATTGACACCCCACCCCCACCGACAGGGCGTGCGGAAGGTACCGTCGAACTTTTGTGGGACCAGGCCACCGTAAACGTTTACAGTGACACCGCAACGCGTTTAGCAAAAACGTCAAAGTCTTTGGAAAAAGAAATTGACGAAGTTTATGAAACAGTTTTCGACACCCAAGCGTTCATACGCCGAGACAAGGGCGGGTACAGGCCAGCTTTTGTTGCTGGTGCCGTTGCCCCCAAAACGGGGGCGCTTGCCGAGGCGCTCGACGTGGGACGTTTCGATTCCCTCATAGACACACGGCACATCAACTCGGTAGGTAAGGGACCGCTCGCAGCTTACGATAAAGCTTTGCTGGGACCATTCCTTGAAAAAATTGGTGTCCGGTATCACCCCATTGGGGAAGTAGTCGATGGTGTACCCCGTAACAAAGCAATGCATGCGCCAGGCTCCCCCAGTTTTGGGGCAATTGCGGAAGACGCTGACTTTGAGCAAGGTATCGACGAAATCGTGGAACAGCTTGGCGGCTCCAAAAGGGTTGCAATTCTTGTCTTTGAGGGAACAAGCACATATAACAAAAAACAGGTACTGGTTGCGAACGCGTTAGCCAAAAAAGGAATCCACGCCAGGCTGATAGTACAAACGGGTGTCCCGCAGGGGCGCGAAACGTTAGACATGATTGCCGAACCCCTCCTCCGGCAATCAGAGGTCGTCAAAGAAGAACTAGCCAACATTGTCACGTTGGGCACAAAGGTCACGGAAGACCGAGCCTCAATCACCGCGCGAACTATCCTCAGGGCCTCTGGCGAACGGCAAGCCCAGGCAGCCTATAAACTTTTAACCCAAGGGGAAAAAGAAGACTGGGTTGCTAACGTAAACAGCATGGTTGCGGCAAACAACAAAGCTTACACAAGCGTTGCCGAAAAAATTGTTGCAAGGTCAAACATCATCACCAATTTGCTTTCGTCGAACCAAAACGAAACAAGCGACCTTGTTGTGAAACTTTTGGCACTCGGGGGGGCATCAACCAGTAAAGGAAACGTTGAAACTTTCTTCAAATCTATTTTTGGTGACAGGAAACCCGTAGCCGAAAGTTTCAGCGTTGAAGCGACACCTACCGGGGAAATCCAATACATTGTCAACGAACCAGAAATTGTTGTTAGGGCAATCCAGGCACTCGCGGAACTGAAAACAGAAATACCTGGGTATACGGATAGGGCCAGGGCCATCCTTGCCGAAATTGCGGTCGAACCTGACGCGCTCAACGCGGCAAAACGAACCCAGGGCACCGTGTCGGAAGAAATGTTTAGCGAGCTAGGGTGGGTTGCCCGCACTTACGCGCCCGCTTTCCGCGAAAACCCTGGCGCAAACATCAACATTTTTGGTGAAGTAATTGAAGAGGGAGACGCTAGTGTTGCGGAAGAAATGGGCCGCGTCATTGAAACCATTGCGAGGCAATTCCTTGTCGACGCTGAGGTCCCCCCGCTTATCGCCAGCGAAGAGGTGGCCAAAATATTTGTCCTCTTGTCCGATACGGCACCCACCTCTAACAATTTGGGGCTCAACGTCCCCGCACAAAGAGGCACCCTAAGCGCAAAGTACGGAAACGTTCAGACACCCCCACTGCAGCAACGGTGGATAGAAAACATGCCGATTAATAAATCTAAAGAGGCGGAAGCGTTACGAAAAGAACTCGGTGAGCCTTGGAAGTCCACTGAACTTAACGACATTTATGACCATGTTGCAGGGTTTGCGACAACCCCCATTGGTTCTTACGACGCCTGGGCCCAAGCGGTGGGGCGTGTTGCGGCGCATCCAACTAGCCCGTACAGGTTTAAAGCAAGGAAACTCCTCGGGGACACCCCCGCAACAACAAGCACAAAAGCAACCACCGGGGGGGTTGATTTCACGGCCCCCGCTATCAAGGGCCTCAGAGGCGAAAACGCCTTCCTGAGCAACATGCACGAAACTAAAGTAACTATTGGTGGTGTCACCTACCGTAACTCGGAGGCAGCGTTCCAGGCTGCAAAAAGCACGGACCCTGAAGTGCAAGCAACATTTGCGAACATGTCGGGTAAAGAAGCGAAAGCTGCAGGCAAAAAGGTGAAGCTACGGCCCGACTGGGAAGAAAGAAAAGTTTCCATCATGGAGACAATTCTTACTGCCAAGTTTGCTGAAAACCCTGCACTCGCGAAGAAGCTCATCGCCACAAAAGGCAGCGAAATTGTCGAAAGCAACGCTTGGCACGACACTTTCTGGGGGGTTAGCGAAGACACTGGCAAAGGGCAGAACATGTTGGGCAAGACCCTCATGAAAATTAGAGACTCATTAGCCCCTGATGACGCCACACCGCGCACTGGTGCCCTTGCGCCAGCTGCCGCCGGGGCGGGCAGGGCTGCTTACGAAAAATATGTTAAAGCCTTCGACCTAAAAGTTGATGCATCAAAAAATTATGGTGTGGACCTTTTCGGAAGAGTGTTCCGCGACCTCAGCCCCCAACAGCCAGGCTCCACCAGGGCAATGTACGCGGCATACAAAGACCCGAAAGAAAGAAAACTTTGGCGACAAATTGTGGAAAATGAGCTTAAGGCACGAAACGCGTAAAGACGGTTTTGTGCACGTAGATATCCAATCTTTCACCAAAGAACTTAACAAACAATACGGCCAAACACGCGCCCAGGAACTCCTGCCGTTTATCAGGGAGATTGAAGCCACGCGTCTGAAAAAACAAGCCGCAGAAACGCTCGCCAGAACTAAAGAAAACGTTAAAGAAGCTCAAGCCGCGGACGCACCGTTTGCTTTCCCCTTCGCCGACGAAATAGCTGCCAGCAAAACAGACGACCCCCTGTATGCGAGCCTTTCGCCGCTGGAGCGACTACCTGATGAACTTCGCCGTGTCGTGGCCGAGGGAATCCTGAGACCAGCTATCACAACGGTTCGCGGTTCAATACAACGGGTGAACAAACCGGCGGTACTAGATTGGTTCCGCAGCATGACGCAAAAAAAGCACGTTCAGTACCGTGTTGTGCCGACGGTTACAAAGTTTGACGAAGAAGCCACCGCTGCCATCGCTGCAAGATTCCACAACCCTAAAATTCATCAGAAAATTTTGGAGCTTGTCAAAGGCGGGCAAGTAATCAACACCGCAAAATCTGCCACCCGTGAAGCTTTGGGGCCGGGACCTGAACTGTCAGAAAAGGGCGCAACCAGCGGCTTCATGAAAAAGTGGTTCGGTGAGGATACCGGAGGGGCCAAAGTCGTCAAGAAGGCGGACTCGGAATACGTTGGCGTCAGAAGCATCCGCGAAACCATGGACATTGTTCGGGCTGGAGGACATGGGTGAAGCTTCTGGATGGGCCTGGGCGGCGATTTTATGGTCAAATGGAACCCCCGAGAAGACCCCGACCTGGACGCTTTCGTTCAGGGGGTCGCACACTTACTAAATCTTGACCCGCTTAGTGATAGGTGGATGTTGCAAAAAGCCGTAATGGCGGCGGCAGCCAAATCCGACGGTGATGGGCTTGATTTTCTGTATAGCAATTTTGTTGAAGAGCTTGCCGCGGGGGTAAAGAACGCGACAACGGAAGGCATCGAGAGGGTACCGGGGCAGGCAGAAACCCTTGACATTGTTCTCAACGGAAGAAAAGTTGACGGGTTCACCCGCGAAATAATTGTTAACGCAGGAAGACCACCGGTAGGCGTTAAAAGTAACCAGGAACTCATCGACGCAGTATTTGACCCTAACATTTACCACCCAGTGGGCGAAGAAGCGGTGTTGGGTGTCATGGCGACCCTGGAAGAAGTATCCGCGGCAACCGCAACAATCATTCCTAACCAAATTCGTAAAAAAGACGTCCCAGGGTTGTTCGACCGGGCGAAGCAAGAAATGATTCAGGCAACAAGAACCTGGAATGACTACATGGTGCCCAACGGGGAAGCCATTGTGGCTCGAGCGGCACAGCTTGGCGATAACGGTATTGTTGCCAATATTTCTCGCGCCACCGAAACGTCAACAAACCGGATTGCCAAAATCAGAGATGTTTCGGCCAGAAGCCTTGTACAAAACTCCGCGGTCGAAGCGGTAAAACAAAGCATTAAGCGAATGGGCGACCAGGGTAAACGTATTTTTGACCAGTACGCAGAAATGGTAGCGTTCCAAGAAATCCGTATAGCACTTGCCCCGAAAAATGGCACAAAATTTATACCCAATACGCCAGAGCACTGGAAAGCGCAACAAATTGCGAGGGCGGAATACCAGGCGCTACTGCATCGAAGCGGGGTCTACCAAACCACCTCCATCCACGGTAAAGACAACGTTTTCAAAGTGGACCTTGACAAGCAACACAATTGGGCTTACCTGGACTTTATGGACACGTACCGTGCGGTTGTTGCCGGTTCACTAGAGCTTGACGTTCTTTTCCGGGAGGCAATGGATTTGCGTTCCGTGGGGGGTATGAGGTTCCCTCAAACGCTACTTCCCGAATTGGGTGTTTATGCTATGCAGTTGGCAAAAACTGGGGTTAAGCCTCAGGAACGTGTCGTGTTGCTATACGATTACGCTCAAACCGTTCTGGGCAGAACGAAAGAGTTGCAGGGTTGGGCGAAAGAGTTAGACCCGTTTGAGGGTGAAAGTTTCGCTAACGGTTTCGTTTCGAGGCTTGTTGTGAGCCTGTCCGACGACACGGTTGCGGCAAAACTGTATGAGACTCACCTTAATAACGGTGCGGCCGCGTTGAAAGTTGCCGAAACGAACTCCCGTCAAATTATAGAATCCGTAGCCACCAAACTTTTAGCCGTCGGACAAAGCACTCTTAGACACTACGGGGCAAAATCCACGGCAATAAACCAGTCAATAGACGACTTGAGGGCGGAGCTTACCCGCCTAGGTTTCGCAAAGGCAAGCCCCGAAGCGCTCATTAGCGCACACGCCCTACAGAAACTACACGTAGACAACTTCGACACCCTCGATATGAACGGGGCAAGAAACGCCTACAGGTTCGCTCGGGCGACACACGTGGGCGCAAACGGGGAAGACCCGCTCAGCGCAGCCCAAGTCGCAGCCCGCCAGGAATACTTAGGGAAAAACTGGAAACGCGCAATGCCTGAAAGGATGCGGCTCGAAAAAATTCGGCAAGCCGGGAACACGGAAAGGGCTCGCCTCGCATCCGAAAGCCTACCAACCGCCCGAGACATGTCCGTCAATGACGCAATAGCCATGGGGGAAAAAGCTTTAGAAATAAACGACTTAGAAGGGTTGCTGATAGCTTACGAAAAAGCCATCAACATTGGTGAGCACATCCAACGCACAAACAGCACCCTACAGGCAACTTTCAGGGGTGGGCGAGAAGCTTTCGACGCGAGAGAAGCGGCAGCCGCGAGAGACGCGGCGCTCAGAGAAACCTGGGACGACGCCGTTAAACAAACACCAGAGGCTGAACGCGTAGCCCTCACAGGGGACCCAGATGGTTTTGGGAGCAACCTTCGCGCAATGTTCAGCGGCCGCTCGGGGCAACAAGACGTCAAGGCCACAGCCGCAGCAATCGAAAACACTTACGACGGATGGGCAAACGCCGCCGAAAAAGTTATCGAACCTGCTATCAAAATGGTCCAAAAAGTTATGGGCGACAAAACCGGTCAGCAGGCAGAAGCCTGGCACACCCGACTCGTTTTGGCCACGTTTGGCACCAAAAGGTACGACTTCGTCGCACAAGAAGCAGACCCCGAACTTGCGAAGTTGGCCGAAGAGATACGAAAAGCGTGGTTCACGATACTCGACACGCGCAACGACGGCCTCATCGCACGGGGAGGGTTGGACACAAACCACTACAACAAGTCTCTAATAAACAGCCCTATGGGGGGGTCGGCGGTAAAAACCCTCCCGAGTCGCAGCTGCCACGCGGCTTCGTGGGTTGGGAAATTCAGGAGATGATTCCCGAATATCTTGAAGCGTTAATGGACCCGAGCAAGGGTGGCCGTAGCGCCCTGCAAGTGTTCAAGGGCCTCAACTATGCGTTGCACGACGCCGCAAAAATCCCCGAAATGGCGGCACAGTTTAGCGCACAATTCGGCCACCGTTCTTTCGGGTACCTCACAGTAAAAGATGCCCTGGCGGCAGGTTTCAAACAAATAAAAACGGGGCCAGAAGCTGGTACTTTGGCACGCTGGTTAGATGAGGGGCAAGCCTACCCGCCAGAATTTATCCGCCAAATGGGAAACCTGCAAAAATTCCTTGACTTCGAGACCCGGTTCAAAAAGGGTGGAATGCGTAAAGTTATAGGCGCAACGGACAAAATAACATCCGTGATGAAATCTTCGCTCACCATTTGGCGTCCAGGACACCACGTTGTCTCCGCAGGCGGTGACGCGCTTATGAACCTACTCGATGGGGTTGTCAGCCCGTACCGTTACCACCAGTCAATGCGAATCATGCGTTCCGCAGGGCAATTCCACAAGGGAACCTTCTTTGGGCGCGACAAAGGCGCAGAGTTCGGCAAATTTATGGGCGAATACGATATGGCCGCAACAGGCGGCAAAGGCATCGACGTACAAATCAACGGGGTCAACCGGACCGTCGCAGACGCGGACCTCTACCGCATGTTCAGCGACTCGGGAATACTCATTAACAACAACACTGCGGAAGACCTCCTCGCCATCGGTGACGAAATTAGTCTCTCCGGGGGCAAACTGAGCCAATTTTTCAGGCCCATTGTTAAAGCCAACAGGGCCCTGGGTGAGTTCAGCGCCCGACGTGACAACGTCCTCAGAATTGCACACGCTGTAGACATTATGCAAAGGCGCGGGTTCCGCAGTCTCGACGAAATGAAAGAAGTACTCACCCGCGAAATAATGGAATGGCACCCCACGTTGCAAACCCTGAGCGGGTTCGAACGGAAATACATGAGACGCTTGTTTTACTTCTACACATGGATGAGAAACGCGGCAAACAAAGTCTTCGAGACGGTACTTGAGAACCCCCGGTATCTAACAGTCGTCCCCAAAGCAAACATTGGTATCAGCGTTGGTATGGGCGGCGACCCGCAAAGCATGGGGCAGCCCATGCCTAATGACCCACGGTTGCCAGATTTCGCCTCCCGCAACATACTCGGGCCCGCCTGGTACGACGATGACGGCAACGTCGTCGGTGTTACCGTAAACTCACCGCAACTAGACATTTTCCAAGACTTGCTGGGTAAAATTTCTGTCGACCCCAACGCTTCGCTTAGCCGAAACTTTGTTGAAAACGCAAAACTAGTATACCGCGAGAACACTATCGGCTTTCTCTCGCCCATACCCAAGTTCGCCATCGAATCAATGACCGGTACCGAATACCAAGAATACGGGCAGGTCGGTATCAAAGACTGGGGCGAACACCTTATCGACCAGACCGGTTTGGGAATCATTTCAAGGGCTACAGGAACAGCACTCATCAACAACCAAGGGGTCCTGCAACCGCGCAGCGACCTCGAAGACATACCGGCAGAACAGGGCCAGAAACAGGCCAGGACGCTCTCTAACGCCATTACAGGGGCGAAATGGACCGAGTGGTCACAGTGGTACAAAGTGGCCGGGAGAGAGCGTAGAGAGCGTAACAGGGTATACCTGGAAGAATTGATGAAAAACCTCAACGGGTAATGTAACATTATATTATTATGACATTCGAAGACTCACTAAAATTTGGCTACGATTACGGCCCGCTAATAGCCGGAATTGCCATAATCATCGCATTAATAACATTTGTCGTAAAAGCATGGCCCACCATCAGTCAAATGGTTGAAATAGTGAACACCATCTCAGAACTACCAGACACAATAGAAAAACTTCATTTAGAAATAAAAGAAATACGCAAAGAAGTACTACCCAACGGCGGCACTTCCCTCCGAGACGCCGTCAACCGCACAGAAGACCAGCTCAAAAAAGTTGCTCTTCTTGTCGCAAAGCACGAAAAAGAAATAAGTCAAAACTAACCAACGCTAGACATCACGGCAGCCCCCACACGTGTCTTAGATTTCTGCCACTTCCCACAAGCCTGACACTGGTAACGGTGATACTCGGCTGTCAAAGTTTTAGAAACACCACGCCTCTGCAGCGACCCGGAACCACAATTGACGCAACCCTCAGGTCTGCCCTCATCTAAAGCCACGCTCGGGTGACCCTTAATCCACGGCAAAAACTTTTCATACAAATCAACCAACAAATCAACATCCTGGATTTGATACTTTTTCATCTCCCGCCAAGCCTTATCGTTACCGGCCATACAATCAATCCACAACTGGAAGCCCGAATGTTTCACTTTCGCGCCAACACCCAGCCGCTGAGAAACATAATCCAGTTTGTTCGAAGGGAAACGAAACTGCGACCTGGCAACCCTCATCAAATCAACATCTTTAGCAGGGGACGGCGGTAACATTCCGGCCTCCAAAAACTCGCGCCGAATATGTTTATGGTCAAACCCGGCACTGTTCCAACCCACCAGAATATCCGCCTCCTCCATTATTTCATGCAGGGCTTCCAACATTGCCATCTTGCTATCATGGTGCACAGACTTAAAAATAACTTTCTTCTGCCCGTACCACCGCGCACCAAAACAGATAACCTCAGTAGAATCAATCAACTGCCCTATAGAAACATTTTGGTCCCACAAACCCCACACGTGCGCAAGGTTTGGTGAAGTTTCCAAATCCAAAAACAATATTTTCATGGCTCCCGTAATGATATTTTCATGGCTCCCGTAATGTCGGTTGGGTGTAAGCATACACGACTGATAAAATAATGTAGTGAATGAGCTAATAGATGGTTACGGGTGCCCAATCGACCCGATGGAAGCGCTAGAATGCGATTCCTGTCAATAAAAGGCAAAGAAAAACCCCCAGATTTTGGGGGTTTTTCCTTTTAGTACTTGGGTTTCCGTTTAGGTGCCACTGGCGGAACCTTTCTTGTAGTTAGCTACAGAGGTCAGCAATGACAGAATACCGGATAGTGCCGCCACACCGGCGATGCCCACCCAGTCAACATCAACAACGGTGATAACCTCTGAAGCCAAAATTACGGCCACAAGGGTTTGTGCAACAGTTTTCACTGCCCTCTCAAGTGAATATGATACGTAATCGCGCATGTTTTCCTTCCTTGTCGGAAAACAGCGTAACACACCTTTAGCGTTATCAGCTATTGTTATTAACATACTTCTGCAAACCAATAATAGTAGATTTGCCAGGCACCCCATTAATGCGCCCCTTATACAAACCATCAGCCTGCAACATGCGTTGAACC